>Ga0207933_1000748_pt1 | contig 28658 bp, 30 predicted proteins | sample NGESurdeep092012_4_FD_184488 | JGI IMG/M metagenome (GOLD analysis project Ga0207933, IMG submission 184488) | Arctic peat soil microbial communities from Barrow, Alaska - NGEE Surface sample F53-3 deep-092012 (SPAdes) | ecosystem: Environmental > Terrestrial > Soil > Wetlands > Peat ... | reverse complement strand
CGCCGCGACGACCACGGTCCAGACGGCGTTTTGATCCCCGCGCAAAAGCTGGCCGGTAAAACCCATGACCAGAGTGAATCCCAAAAGCAGCACGCCGGTCGCCCAGTTCAGTTCGCGGGGAAATTTATAGGAGCCGGCCAAAAAAACCTGCGCCATGTGCAGGCCGACCATCAAGACCATCGCCGACGCGCCATAATAATGAAGGCCGCGCAAAAAATGTCCGAACGGCGCTTCATCGCTGATGAAATGAAGCGTCGAGTAAGCCTGGCTGGCCGAAGGAATGTAAGAAAACGCCAGCGCAACGCCGGTGATCACTTGAATCATGAAGGCGCACAACGTGGCGCTGCCGAAGACATACCACCACTTGGCGTCGGGCGGCACGAGATGCCGCGCCGTTTTGCCGATGATTTCGGGCAGGCCGGTGCGGTCGTCCACCCAATTCCAAACGCGCTGGAAAGTTCGTTTCAACATTTATTTGGTGATGGGAATGGGCGACGTTTGGATTTGCACGTCGCCGTCTTTCACGCGCACGGGATAACGCGGCAACGGCAGCGGCGGCGGCCCGGCGGCAACGGTTCCATCTGCGTAATAAACTCCGCCGTGGCACGGGCACATAAATAAATTGGCTTTGGCGAGCCAGCGCACCGGACAACCGAGATGCGTGCAATTGATGGAAAAAGCGATGAAGGTGTCGGCGTTCTCGCGACGCAGCCACGCCGCGCTGCGCGCCGTCACGCCCGCCCACGGCAACGGCGATGCGTCTTCGTATTGCACCGCCGTCGTTTCGCCGATTTTGAAGGATTCAACTTTTCCGACCGAACGCCAGATTTTTAGTTTGCGTTCAAAAAACGGCGCGACCAGAAAACCAACTGCTGGAACTGCCAGAATCAGCGCGCCGACGCCGCCAACGGCGACGCTTAAGCGCGCGAGAAATTTTCGCCGCGAAAGTTCTGCCAGTGAAGCCGGGCAGCCGTTTGAATTATTTTCAGTGTTTGGCTCTTTCATGACGAATATCCCGAATCCAGCCCGCCAGCGCCGCCGCAAACAGGACGACGCCGACGCCGCTGATGATGAATGAAGTGACCAGTCCCCACATCAGAAAAGTAATTCCCAGCGCGAGCGTCGCCGGCCAGATGCTCGGCTCCGGCAATTTTTCCGGTCGCGGCGCGTTCCAGCCCGGTCGCAATTCCGGCGGCGCAGGTTTTGAAATTTCAGCGGCCATGAGATTTTTCCATTAAAGCATTTTTTGATGGCGATTCAGAAATCAAAGTTTCGTCGCCAGCCGCGCCATGCCAGCGGGCGAACAGTCCCAAAATTCCGCAGAAATAAATCAGGCACGCGGGAACCCACATCAACAGGCCGCCGAGTTGCTGGTCTTTGGCGGGCGTCAATCCCCATTGATTTTGAATCAGCGACAGGATGCCGAGCCGGTCCGCCGGGCGCAGATAAATGGAGCAAACTTCCACCGGCGAAAACGTGAGGATGATTCCCAGAATGGTGCAACCGACGCACGCGCTGAACAGATAAATCATTCCCGCGAGCGACGACAGCCGTTGTTTCGTCCACGGGCCGATGATTGGCCACCAAAAAGCGAAGCCCATCAACAGCAACGAGACATATTGCAGGCGATGAATCCACACGTTTGTCACGGCGGCGTTGCAAAGCGCGGGCGCGTGCCAAATCCACATTCCGCCGACGCCCAAAAACCAGAGGATCAACGGGCGACGCAAAATCCAGTTCAACCATTGCCAGCGGCCATTTTGAAAACTGGTTGGAATTGTTGCCGGTGGCAGGCTTAATAAAATCAGCGGCGGAATAATCAGCAGGAGCAGCAAATGTTGCAGCATGTGCGCGCTGAATAAATAGCCGTTCGCCAGCGTGTCAATCGGCGACGCCAGCGTGAGGAAAAAAATAATTGTTCCCGCCAGCAGCCAGCCGATTTTTCGACTGAAATGAAAACCGTTTCGCGCGACGTGAATTAAAATCGCGATGACGCAAATGGCGATGACCCACGGATTCCAATCCCAGGCGGAAGTAAAAAATTGTTCGGTGGTCATAAAAGCAGTTTCAGATAAATCACGGAAAACACCACGAGCCAGACGGCGTCCACAAAATGCCAGTAGTAGCCGATGGACCTGATCGCTTCGCGGCGGCCTTCGTTGAGATCGCCGGCGAACGCAAGTCCGAGCAAAATCAGCAGCGCGATCACGCCGACGCACACGTGCAATCCGTGAAAGCCGGTCAGCGTGAAAAAGGTGGTCGCGAACAGATTGGAATTGACCATGACGCCGGAATGGAAAATTCGGAGATATTCCCGGCCCTGGCCGACGACAAAAATGATTCCCAGCAAAATCGTGAGCGCGAGCAGCCAGCGAAACGCGGAATGTTTCCGGGCTTTCAACATTTTATCCGCCAGCCAGAAAGTCACGCTGCTCGCGAGCAGGCACAGCGTGAAAATTCCGGTTCGTTGCGGATCCAACATGCTGGCCGGCGTCGGCCCGTTCATGGCGCGGCTGTTGTAAAAAAGATAGGCCAGGATGAGCATCACAAAGAAAAAACTTTCGGAAATCAAAAAGCTGACCATGCCGACGCGGTTTTTTTCGAGGTTCATTTCCGCGCCGCGATTGCCGGCGGAGCGGTCGGGATTTTCCGGGTGCGCCAAGTCCCACAACGGACGGCGGCCGTGAACCGGCGGCACTTGATTAAAATTTTGAACCGGCGGCGGCGAAGTCGTCGCCCATTCCAGCGTCCAGGCGTTCCACGGATTGTCGCCGGCCGGTTTGCCCCGGCGCAAACTCACGGCGACGTTCCAAAGCAGCACCAGCACCGAGATGCCCAAAAGAAACGCGCCGATGGTGGAGATGAGATTCAACGCGCCCCAGCCCGGCAAATCGGGATAGGTGTAAACGCGCCGGCGCATTCCCATCAATCCGAGAAAATGCTGCACGAAGAACGCCGTGTTGAAGCCGATGACGGCCAGCCAGAAATTCAGTTTGCCCAGCCGCTCGGACAGCATCCGTCCGCTCATTTTGGGAAACCAATAATACAGCCCGGCGAAAACCGCGAAGAACGAGCCGCCGAAAAGCACATAATGAAAATGCGCCACCAAATAATAAGTGTCCGTGACCTGCCAATCAATCGGCACCACCGCAAAGGTGATTCCGCTCAATCCGCCGATGGTGAACTGGATCAGAAACGCGACGGCAAAAAGCAGCGCCGTCGTCAGGCGAATCGAACCGCCCCACAGCGTCGCGCTCCAGGCGAAAACTTTTATGCCCGTCGGCACGGCGATCATCATGCTCGCGGCGGCAAAAAATAAATCCATCGGATGTCCCATGCCCACGGCGAACATGTGATGCGCCCAGACGCCAAAACTCAACAGCCCGATGGCCACCGTGGAAGCCGCGACAAATTCATAGCCAAAAATCGGACGACGGGAAAAAACTGGAATCACTTCCGAAATGATGCCGAAAGCCGGAATCGCCATGATATAAACTTCGGGGTGGCCGAACGCCCAGAAAAAATGTTGCCAAAGCAATGTCGAGCCGCCATGCGCCGCCTGAAAAAAATTGGTTCCCAGATGGCGGTCAATGAACAGCATTACAATCGCCGCGTTCAACGCCGGCAACGCCAGAATAATCATGAACGAATTGACGAGAATCATCCAGATGAACAACGGCAGCCGGCGGATGGTCAATCCCGGCGCGCGCAACGTCAGGATGGTGGCGATCAGATTGATGGACGCCGCGACCGACCCGACGCCCAAAATCAAAAGCGCCAGAATCCAGTAATCCATTCCCTGCGTTGAAGCGTAAGGCGTTTCGCTCAACGGCGCGTAACTGAACCAGCCCGCTGCCGGCGCGCCGCCCGCGAGCAGACTGAAATGCAGCAGCAATCCGCCGCACGGCAGGAGCCAGTAACTCAACGCGTTTAATCGTGGAAACGCCATGTCGCGCGCGCCGATCATCAGCGGAATCAGATAATTCGCCAGACCAATCAGCGTCGGAATCACCACCAGAAAAACCATGGTGGTTCCGTGCATCGTGAACACTTGGTTATAGACCTCCGGCGAAAGAAAAGTATTTTCCGGACGCGCGAGTTGAAGGCGGATGAGCAATGCTTCAATACCGCCGACCAGAAAAAAGAACAGCGCGGTCAGCAAATAAAGAATGCCGATGCGCTTGTGATCCACCGTGGCGATCCAACTGAAAAGTCCGCGCGGCGCATTTTCCGCCGATGACGTTGCCGCTAAAACCGGAGCCTTGATGGTTTCGTTCATTTGAGCGCCTCCAGATAATTTACGAGATTATTCATCTGCGCGCCCGTCAATTTCAAAGTGGGCATGAAGCAGCCCGGCTTGACGGCCTGCGGATTTTTGAGCCAGCGCAGCAGATTGGTCTGCGTGTTGGACAACTCGTCGGCGGCGATGGTTTCGCGCCCGGCCAGATGCGTCAAATCGGGCGCGGCGCTGGCCGCCGTGGAAACTCCGCGAATGGAATGACAATTGACGCAGGTCATTTCCGTGAAAACTTTCAAGCCTTGCCGCGCTGAATCCGTGGCCGGAACGGCGGCGGGATTTTTTTCTTCATCCTGCCACGCGGCGAATTGCGCCGGCGATTCGGCGATGACCAAAAAACGCATCCGCGCGTGTTCCGCGCCGCAAAATTCCGCGCACTCGCCGCGATAAGTTCCCGGTTTATCGGCCTCCAGCCAGACGTGATTGGGATGGCCAGGAACCATGTCTATTTTGCGCGCCAGTTCCGGCACCCAAAAATCATGGATGACATCCGCCGATTCCAGATGGACGAGTAATTTTTTGCCGACGGGAATGTGAATTTCATTCGCCGTCACCACGCCGCTTTGCGGATAACGCACTTCCCACCACCATTGATGCGCAATCACAATGAGGTCGGGCGGCTGGTTCGCGGCGGGATCGGAATTTCCCATTCCGCGAATCGTGAGCGCAAACAGCCAGACGACAATCAAAATTGGTCCGACGGTCCAGGTGATTTCCAGTCGGCGATTGCCAAAATGCGGCGGCGGATCAGCCGAACCGGGTTTGTGCCGGAAAAAAATCAGGCCGCCTCCAACCATGCCGACGACAATCGCCAGAATGATTCCGCAGACAATGAGGACGAGGATGAACAGATGCGCAATGGCGGCGGCGCCGGGGGAGACCGCGTGGAAAACAGGGAGGTCGTCGCCGCTCATGGCGCTTCCTGACAGTTCCCTGGCGGGCGGACGCGCGGCTCATTTTTTTTAATCCATCCTCCAGTTTGCATTTACAATTATTTTTATACGCCTTTCTGCGGCGCGGCACAAATAAAATTTCCGCCGCGAGGCTTTGTCCATCCTGGCATTGATTAAAAACTGGCGGCAAAATAATAATCCAAAGCAGGCGCGGTAGGGTTACACCCCATAGCAAAGAGCGGGCACATCCCCTAGCCTGTTGCCAACGTCCAAGCCGTTTGGAACGGCGTCCTAAAAAACATGAACTCGATAATATACTTTTTCCTGACCTTGCTCCAATGGGTCGAGCGGGCCGGTTCCCTTCCCCACACGGTCACGAAGGCATTCCAACGGGCCATCCAAGAAAAACAACGGCAGGTTATCCTGCACAAGAATGAAGCGGAACGGCTGGATCGCATCTGCCATCCTTTGAAGTATCGAGGGAAATGATTTGCCATGGCTGGAAGAAGGTTTTTTTTTCAGGCTGGCATCGCCCGGCGAACACTTTTCCTCCGGTGTTCACCGGACTTTTCCCTTCGCCCTCTCCTGGGCGGCAGGGTTATCCCTCATAGACAAACCCATGAAAACGGCGGAGGCTCTCGGGCACCGCGCCCGGCATGACCGCATGAAGCCATCTCTCATCAGGCGCACGGCGGAACTCGCCGCCTCCAACCGCCAGTTGCAACAGGGCGTCCTCCAACGCAAACTCATGGCCGATGACTTTGCCCAACGCGGGCGGCATCGCCAGAAATCGCTGGAGGAATCGCTCGCCCGGCAAAAACGTTTGCGGCAATGGACGCACGGGGTTTTGGCGGCGCAGGAGGATGAACGCAAGAGCATCAGCCATGAACTTCACGATGAGATCGCGCAGACTTTGCTGGGCGTCCAGGTCCGGCTGCTGACCCTGAAAACAGCGGCCCACGGCAAAGCCGGAAATTTGACAAAAGAAATCGCCAGCGCGCAGCGGCTAGTGGTAGCATCCCTCCAGTCGGTCAACCGGTTCGCGCGCGAACTCGGCGCCCCCGGCAAATGCCGGAGGCCCGTCGCGAATGTGCCACCCGGTCGGATCGCCCTGGAATGAAAATAAAAAGCTGCCACAGAAAAGCCTCGCGGAGCCACGTTCTCCGCGCGCCTGTTGCCCAATGAACCGCTCCGCTTCAAAGCTGCGGGGTTTGGCCCGACGTCTCATCGCGTGTGAGACGATGGGAAATAAAGCTGCCGGGAAAAAACTCCCGGCGGCGTGGCTCGTCGTCGAGCAGCTGCGTCCGTATTTTACGACGCTCATGGGCAACGCCGGTTTTCGCGCGTTGCTGGCGCGCGCCCTCGCGCTGGCCGCCGGGGAAGTCCCGTGGCTGGGCGCGGTGCAGGTCCAGGCGGATGGTTCGCTGGCAGGGTTTGAGGGACTGGAGCCAGTGGACCCGGAGGACATCGCCGAAGGCGGCGTGGTCCTGATCGCCCAATTGCTGGGGCTGCTGGTGGCTTTCATCGGCGAAAATTTAACGCTCCAGATGATGCGCGAGCTTTGGCCGCTCAACGATTTGAATTTTAATGAAAGAGATAAAAATGAAGAAGCCAACCACCGCCGTTAAACGCACGCTGCCGGGGCCGCCCGCCAGGCCGCCCGCCAAAGTCACGATCCGCAAAATTCCCAGCGGCGTGCGCGGCCTCGACGAAATCCTGGGCGGCGGCCTTCCCGAGTTCTCTTTCAACATCATCGCCGGCACGCCGGGTTGCGGCAAGACCACGCTGACGCATCAGATCGTTTTTGCCAATGCGACGGTGAAGCGGCCCGCGCTCTATTTCACCGTCCTGGGGGAACCGGCGTTGAAGATGTTGCGCTATCAGCAACAGTATTCTTTCTTCGACGAATCCAAGCTGGGCGGCGCCGTCCGCTTCATCAACCTTTCCGACGTGGTGCTGGAAAAGGATTTGGACACCGTTCTTGAGGAGATCATCCGGCAAGTCAAGGCGGTCAATCCGGGCATCGTGGTGGTGGATTCTTTCCGCACCGTGGTGCGCAAGGCGATGGCCGGCGCCCGCGAAGTGGAGATGCAATCCTTCATCCAGCGGCTCGCCCTGTTCCTGACCAGTTGGCAGGCCACGTCGTTTTTGGTCGGCGAATACACCGTGGATGAGATGCGCGACAATCCGCTCTTCACGGTCGCCGACGGCCTGCTCTGGCTCTCGCAGGTGCCGGAAAGAAATTCCGTGGTGCGAAAATTGCAGATCTACAAATTGCGCGGCGTGGGGTCGGTGCCGGGCTTGCACACCATCCGCATCACCGACGACGGGTTGCAAGCCTTCTCGCGCACGCTGGGATTGACCGGCCCCAAAGCGAAACCGTTGCGGCGGCGCCGGCTTTCCACCGGCATTCCCGAATTGGACAAGATGATGGGCGGGGGCGTTCTCGAAGGCGACAGCCTGCTGGTGGCCGGGCCTTCGGGCACGGGCAAATCCGCGCTGGCCACGCAATTTATCGCCGCCGGCCTGCGCCAGGGCGAACCGGGCATCATGGCGATCTTCGAGGAACGCCCGAAAGGCTACACGGAGCGCGCCGACAGTTTCGGCTTGAACCTGAAAACGCCGCAGGAAAAGGGGAAGCTCGAAATCCTTTACCTGCGCCCGCTCGACCTTTCCGTGGATGAAACCATGCAGGAGATTCTCGACGCCATCAAACGGGTCGGCGCCAGGCGGCTGGTGATTGACTCGCTGGTCGGTTTTGAGATGGCGCTCGCGCCCGGTTTCCGCGAGGACTTCCGCGAGTCGCTCTATCGCATGATCGCGGCGTTGACCGGCGCGGGAGTCACGATCCTTAGCACGGTGGAGGTGGAGGACAAGTTCACCGAGATGTCGCTGAGCCATTATACAATCTCCTTTCTCACCGATGACATCATCCGGCTGCGCTATGTGGAGATAGACGGCCAGCTTCGGAAAGTGATGGTCGTCATCAAAATGCGCGGCGGCAACCACAGCAAGGACATCCGCGAATATGTCATCACGGACAAAGGCATGGTGATCATCCACCCGCGCCGGACGGATTATGCGCGGCTGACCAGCGGGTTGCCGGAGCGGGTTGGCAAACGGGAAGAAGTCGCGCCCGAACCGAAGGCGACCCATTAGCCACCGCAACACCCCCGTGAACCAGGCCGTCCCCTCCCGAAAAAAGATGCTCGCCCTGAACGAGGCGCTCGTGCTCGGCTCGGTGCGCCAGCATGAGCTTACGGAAACGGCGGAGCACTTGAACAGCCAGCTCCAAAAGGAAATCATCGAACTCGAACGCCTGGAAGCGCGCCGCCGCCTGGAAGTGCTCACCGTCGCCAACGCGAAATTGAAAGGCGAAATCGTCCGGCGTCAGGCGGTCGAGCAGGCGCTCACCAAAAGCGAGCAACACCAGCGCAAGCTTTTGGAGCAGTCCCTCCACATGCAGGAGCAATTGCGGCAATTGTCCCGCCAGATTATTTCCGCGCAGGAAGAAGAGCGCAAACGCATCAGCCGCGACCTCCATGACGTCATCGCCCAGACCTTGACCGGCATCAATCTCCGGCTCGCCGCCTTGAAAAAAGAGGCCGCCAACCCCCGGCGCCTCGACCGCCACCTCGCCCGCACGCAGCGGCTCGTGGAAAAATCCGTGGACCTCATCCATGAATTCGCCCGCGACCTGCGCCCGGCGGTGCTGGACGATCTCGGCCTCATCCCCGCGCTGCATTCCTTCGTGAAACTGTTTTCCAAACGCACGCGCCTCCATGTTCACTTGAAAGTCTATGCCGGTCTTGACCCATTGGACGCCAGCCAGCGCACCATCCTTTACCGCGTCGCGCAGGAGGCGCTCACCAATGTCTCGCGCCACGCCCGGGCCAGCCGCGTGGAAGTGGACCTCCATAAACTGCCCGGCGGCGTGGGCATGAAGATCACGGACAACGGCCACGCCTTCGACGCGGCCCGCGTGCTCAAGGCCCGGAGCCAAAAACGTCTCGGCCTGATCGGCATGAGGGAGCGTCTCGAAATGGTCGGCGGCCATTTTGCCATCCACTCCGTCGCCGGCCACGGCACCACCGTCATCGCCACTCTTCCCGCCCCCAAAAAACTGCGGGCCGGGGCCGTCATCCTTTGAAAACCCGCCCTGAAACTTTATGAAAACCATCACCGTTCTATTAGCGGAAGACCATACCATTGTGCGCGAAGGCTTCCGCAAGATGCTCGAACTCGAAGAGGGCTTTGACGTGGCGGGCGAGGCGCAGGATGGCCGCGCCGCCGTCCGGCTGGCCAAAAAATTGCGGCCCGACGTGATCCTCATGGACATCGCCATGCCGCTGCTCAATGGTTTGGAAGCCGCCCGGCAGATTCTCAAGGAGAATCCCGCCGCCCGGGTGCTCATGCTTTCCGCGCACAGCGATGATGCGTATGTCGCCAACGCGACGCAGGCTGGGGCGGCGGGCTTTCTCCTCAAGCAAGTCTCCGCGCACGACGTGTGCCGGGCCATCCGGGAAGTGCACGCGGGCAAAACCTTTTTCAGCCCGACCATTGCCCAACGCCAGGCGCGGCTCCAGCGGCCCGCGCGCAACCGCGCAGGATTGCGCCGCCAGAAAAACGCCGCCCTGACCTCGCGCGAGGTGGAAGTGCTCCAGCTCATCGCCGAAGGCAAGGCCAACAAGGAAACGGCGGCGGAGCTGGGCATCACCCCCAAGACGGTGGAGAAACATCGCGAGCATCTCATGCGGAAGCTGGACATCCACGATACCGCCAGCCTCACCCGCTATGCCATCAGCGCGGGCATCATCGAAAGCAGCGTGCAATTCACTGTTATTTAGTTGCAGGTTGCAGGTTGAAAGTTGCAGGTGGGAGGTGGGGCGAGCGTCCCCGCGAGCTGTCCTCCGCCCCCTAAACTGGCGGAACGGCGGCGGCAAGGCCTTTCCGGTTCCTCGACGTTGGGGATGGGTAAAGAGGAATGGTCGCGGAGCGACCTCGGAAATTAGCCCGGCACAGCGTGCCGGGAAAGGCGCCCCCAAATCCTGTGTGTCCTGAAAGGACGAGGGAAATGGCCGGTATTTCCATCGTCCCTCGCGGGACGGATTGGCCGGGCCGCTCAACCGGGGACGTTGTCCCCGGCTAATTTCCACCGTCGCTCCGCGACAGCCCAAAGGTGCTTTGGATGTTCTACCCACGAGAACGCCGGGGAAAGGTCTGGCCGCGTGTTTCTGGGCATTTTCGGCCTGTGCCGTGCAAAATGCGGTGAGGTAGAATGGTCTGACGGCGTGGTGGAATGGTCTGGCGGCGTGGTAGAATGGTCCGACGGCGACGTGGAATGGTCTGACGGCGAGGTGGAATGGTCTGACGGTGAGGTGGAATGGTCTGACGGTGAGGTGGAATGGTCTGACGGCGAGGTGGAATGGTCCGACGGCGTGGTAGAATGCTCCGGCGGTGAGGTAGAATGATTCCGGCTCGTATCAGAATGATTCCGGCTCGTATCAGAATGATTCCGGCTCGTGTCAGAATGGTTCCGGCTCGTATCAGGATGGTTCTGCGTCGTGTCAGAATGGTTCTGCGTCGAGTAAAAACCATCCTGACGCGCCGGAAAATGAGTCGGCGGCCACGAAAAACCATTCCGGCGCGCGTAAAAAGCAGGCTTCGTAGCCGCGAACGTCTGTTCGCTCATTCTAAAATCAGAGCCGGCTCACGCCAGCTGCTACTGCGCTCATTCTAAATCAGATTTCGTAGCAGCGAACGTCCGTTCGCTCATTCTAAAATTAGAGCCGATTCACATCGGCTGCTACTGCGCTCATTCTAAATCAGAGCCGCGTTAGGGTAACACCCCATATCGCCGGCGGATTTTTCGGTTTAGTTTAGCTGGATGAAAGTTCACACCAACCGGCAACATTAAAACAACCTATGTCACTCCTCCACCTCATCATCACCTTGATCATCATCGGCGTGCTGCTCTGGCTCGTCAACACCTACATCCCGATGGACGGGAAGATCAAAAAAATCCTGAACGTCGTCGTCGTCATCTGCGTCGTCGTCTGGCTGCTGTTCGCCTTTGGCGTGCTCAACCACACGGGCGATGTGCGCGTGCCGCAGGTTCGCTAAATCATGCGGCCATCCACCCCCCCACCACCAACGCTCCCCTCAAAAAACCCTATGAAATTTTTCCTGCAACAGGCCCGCACGGCGCAGTTCCTGCGGTGCGATTCGACCTGGAGCGCGGACATCAGCGAAGCGTTCGACTTTTTATCCGAGCGCGCGGCGACTTTCTTTGCCCTCAAAGAGATGGTGGATTCTTTCCGGGTCGTGAAAGTGGAGGCGGACATGCTGTTGCCCTTGCTCGTCGCGCAAGTGAGTCTCTCCCGGAGTCCCGGCGCGCGCCTGGCCGGGCCGGTGCGGGTGGCCGGTCATCCCTGGGAACAAATCCTGCCGTTGCCGGGCGGGGTGCGGGTTACAGGTTGAAAGTTGCAGGTTGAAAGTTGAAAGTTGCAACCTGTAACTGGCCTTGACCAACCTTCAACTTTCAACTTGCAACCTGTAACTGTTCTTGACCGCGCCCCCGCGCGCCGCGACAGTATCGCCATGAACGCGCCCTTGTTATTGGAGACTGCCCACCGGCTGGTGGCCGATCATAAAGGCCTGCTGGCGATGGATGAAAGCAATCCCACTTGCCATAAACGTTTCGCGAAGCTGGGCATCCCGCAAACGGTGGAAGCCCGGCGCGCGTATCGGGAAATGATCGTGACGGCGCCCGGCCTGGGCAAGAGCATCAGCGGCGCGATCCTGTTCGACGAAACCCTCCGCCAGCAGAAAAAAGACGGCACGCCCTTCCTCAAAATTCTCCAGGAGGCAGGGATCATTCCCGGCATCAAGGTGGATGCGGGCGCCAAAGCGTTGGCGGCCCATCCCGGCGAGAAAATCACCGAAGGGTTGGACGGCTTGCGCGAGCGGCTGGCGGAATACTTTCAGTTGGGCGCGCGGTTCGCCAAGTGGCGCGCGGTGATCGTCATCGGCGAAAACCTTCCCAGCCGCAGCTGCATGGAAGCCAACGCGCACGCGCTGGCGCGTTACGCCGCGCTGTGCCAGGAAGCGGGCCTCGTGCCCATCGTCGAGCCGGAAGTGTTGATGGAGGGGGCGCACATGTTGGAACAATGCCGCCAGGCCACGGAAGCCACGCTGCAAATTGTGTCCCGCCAACTCGAGCGCCAGCGCGTGCTCCTGGAAGGGATGCTGCTCAAACCGAACATGGTGTTGCCGGGCCTGGATTGCCCCGAGCAGGAATCGGTGGAGGCCGTGGCCGTGGCCACAGTGAAAACGCTTTTGCGGACCGTGCCCGCCGCCGTGCCGGGGATCGCGTTTTTGTCCGGCGGCCAACCCGCTGAACTGGCGTCCGCGCGGTTGAACGCGATGAATGTCCGCTTCAAGGCGTGGCTGCCGTGGGCGCTGACGTTTTCCTTTTCGCGCGCCCTCCAGCAACCGGCTTTGGAAATCTGGCGGGGCCAGGAGGCGAACGTGGAAGCGGCGCAAAAAGCCCTGGTGCATCGCGCCCGCTGCAACCGCGCCGCGCGCCGGGGCGAATACTCCGCCGCGATGGAAAAGAAATAAACCGCGCGGGAAGGAGCCGGAGCGGTCTTCGTTTGGACAATCGCCGTTCGTTTGTTAGCCTTCAAAAAATTTATGAGCCTGGACCTCAAAGAAATTCCCGCCGCGCCGTCGGATTTTATCCGCGACCTCGTGGCCGCGCACGTCGCCGCGCAAAAATATCCGGTCATCCACACGCGCTTTCCGCCGGAGCCGAACGGTTACCTGCACGTCGGCCACGCGAAAAGCATCTGCCTGAATTTCGGCATCGCGCGCGAGTTCGGCGGCGTCTGCAATCTGCGCCTGGACGACACGAACCCCGCGAAGGAAGACGTCGAGTATGTGGATTCGATTCGCGAAGATGTGCACTGGCTCATCGGCGGCTGGGCGGACGACCAACTGGGCTTGAAAGAAAAAGGCCGGGCGCCGGAAACCATCAGCGGCGACGGCCAACGCGATTTTTATCTTCCGGCAATTTCCGAATCCGCCCTCCGCCCTCCGCCCTCCGCAATGGGCGAACCTTTTTACGCGAGCGATTACTTCGGCCAGCTCTACGATTACGCGGAGCAGTTGATCGAACGCGGCCACGCCTACGTCTGCGATTTGTCGCCCGCCGAAACGGAACATTATCGCGGCGCGCCGGATCGCCCCGGCAAAGATTCGCCATTCCGCCAGCGCGCGCCGGAAGAAAACCTCGAGTGGTTTCGCCGCATGAAAAACGGCGAGTTTCCCGACGGCGCGCGCACGCTCCGCGCGAAGATTGACATGGCGTCGCCCAACCTGTGGCTGCGCGATCCCCTGCTCTACCGCATCCGCCACGCCGCGCATCATCACACCGGCGACGAGTGGAAGATTTATCCGCTCTACGATTTCGCGCATTGCCTGAGCGATTATATCGAAGGCGTCACGCACTCGCTCTGCACGCTGGAGTTCGAGGTGCATCGCCCGCTTTACGATTGGATCCTCGGAGCGCTCGGCCTGCCGCGCGCGTTGCCGAAACAATATGAATTTGCGCGGCTCAATCTGAGTTACACGGTCTTGAGCAAACGCAAGCTGATGCAACTCGTGGAAGAAAAGCTCGTCACCGGCTGGGACGACCCGCGAATGCCGACGATTTGCGGCATCCGCCGGCGCGGCGTGAGGGCGGAAGCGTTGCGCAACTTCGCGTATCACATCGGCATCACGAAATTCAACGGCCTCACGGACGTGGCGGTGCTCGAACACGCCATCCGCGAGGACTTGAACCAACGCGCCTTGCGCCGGCTCGCCGTGTTGCGCCCGCTCAAAGTCATTATTACCAACTTCCCCGAAGGTAAAGTTGAGGAACTCGACGCCGTCAACAATCCCGAGGACGAAAGCGCGGGGCGGCGGAAGATTCCGTTCAGCCGCGAACTGTTCATCGAGCGCGACGACTTCCAGGAAATTCCGCCGCCGAAATTTTTCCGTTTGAAGCCCGGCGGCGAAGTGCGCCTTAAGTATGCTTATATCATCAAGTGCGAAGAAGTAGTTAAGGACGCTGCCGGCAACTTGCTGGAACTGCGCTGCACCGCCGACCTCGACAGCAAGAGTGGCGGCGCGACGGCGAGTCGCAAAATCAAAGGCACGATCCATTGGGTGAGCGCCGCGCACGCGCTGGACGCCGAGGTGCGCCTTTACGACCGGCTCTTCACCGAAGCCGAGCCGGAGAAGGACGGACGCGATTTCAAATCCGTCCTCAACCCGCGCTCGCTCGAAGTCATCACCGCCAAGCTGGAACCGACTTTGAAAGATGCGAAGCCTGAATTGCGCTATCAATTCGAGCGCATCGGCTATTTTACCTTGGACAAAGATTCCAATTCCCAGAAATTAATTTTCAATCGCACAATCACGTTGAAAGACGCTTGGGCGAAGGAAGCGCAGAAAAGTTAAATGGCTACAATCCCGCCAACGATTTATTTGATCGCCGGTTGCAATGGCGCAGGCAAGACCACTTTCGCCAAACAATTTTTGCCGACGGAAGTGAAATGTCTTCGCTTCTTAAACGCGGACGAACTCGCGCGTGGAATCTCACCGCTGAAACCCAGTGCCGGTGCGGTTCGCGCTGCGCGTCTGTTGCTCACGCAAGTGGATGAATGCCTTCGTCGCCGCGAAACCTTCGCGCTGGAAAGCACTTTGAGCGGCAAAACTTACATCCGGCTTTTCCAGCGCGCCCGGCGGCTCGGCTACGAAATCGAATTGCATTACCTCTGGCTAGCCAGTCCGGCACAGGCAATCGCCCGCGTGCGCCAGCGCGTGCAACAAGGCGGACATCACGTTCCGGCTGTTGACATCCGTCGCCGCTTCAAGCGCAGCCTCATTCATCTGCTTGCCGACTATCTGCCGTTGGCGACGCGCTGGGCGGTTTGGGACAGTCGTGGACTGCCGGTGAAACGGCTCGCCATTTCCACCACGCATGATATAAAATCTGTGCAACAATTGATTGACACATGAAGCATAACGGACATCGCCCGCGCAAAGTGAACAAAGCCCCCGCTTTTGTCACCCGCGCCGAACGCGCGTTTCGCCGCGTGGCCCGGCAACTGCGCGCGGAAAATGCCCGGCTTGGCCTGCCGCTGATCTTGGGAGAAAAAGGTCAGGTGCGCCTCGTTCGCGCCCGCTAAAGGCAGCGGCGGCAAAGTTGGCGCACCGCCAAGAACTTTTTGATTTCAATCGGCAAATCCGGCTTATGCTTTCACGGTCGTGAAGATTCCGTGGCAAACTTATTTGTCCGAGTTGATTGGCACCGCGTTGCTCGTCGGCGTCGGTTTGTCGTTCGTGATTTTGAATTGTGGCGAGGAATTCACCTGGCTCAAGAAATTCCGGATTGATGTCGCGAAGATTTATCATTTCGGCCACGACCGCTACGGCGTTTTTAGAAAACATAATCGCTGATTCCTCCCCGGCAAACCGGCCCATGTGCGGGGGTTCAAAAATCTCGACATAACACCCGCAAATGATTGATTTAAGGCTTTTTTGAACAGGTTCCTTTTCCGGGTTGCGCTTTGGATTGGGCTTGGCTATGCTGGTTTCACCGTTCGGGCATGAAGCGCGGACGGTAAAAGTTTTTATGGCTGAAGGATATTGCGTTAAATGCAAGGCCAAGCGGGAGATCGCCGAGGGCATCGAGGAAACGATGAAGAACGGGCGCAAGGCGATCAAAGGCAAATGCCCGGCTTGCGGCACGGTGATGTTCAAGATTTTGGGCGGCAAAGCCACGCCCGCCGCCGCCACGCCCACTCATCCGCCGAGTTGATATGTCGCAAGAACTGGCTTACGTCATCGTCACGCCGTATTCGCTTCACAAATCACGCACGGGCGGCATTTTGAGCCGTTTGATTTCGCGCACCGGCTTGGATCTGGCGGCGATGCGAATGTTCGCGCCGAGTGCGGAACTGGTGAAGGAATATGCCGAGACGATTGTCTCCGCGCACGACCCGCAGGATCGAAAAATCCAGGAACTGCTCCGGCAATACGTCCTGCAAAACCTTTCGCCGGATCCAAAAACGGGCCAGCGCCGGCGCGTGATGGCGATGCTTTTTCGCGGTGATGAAGCCGTGCGCAAAGCCCGCTCCGTCGTCGGCAATCTCAATCCCGAACGGCGCGTGGGCGAATCCATTCGCGACACTTTTGGCGATTTGATCATGGATGAAAACGGCCAGGTGCGTTACTTCGAACCGGCGGCGCTGGCCTCGCCCAATGGGGCGGAAGCGGAAAAAAAATTAAAATTGTGGGCGCGCTTTTCCGACAGCGACGGCGGGGTGCTGGAAAACTTGATCGCGTATCAGCCGGATGAGAAAGTCGAGCGCACGCTGGTTTTGATCAAACCGGATAATTTTCGTTTTGCGACGGGCCGCCCGGGCAATGTGATTGATTTCCTTTCGCGCACCGGCCTTTACATCGTCGGCATCAAAGTTTTGTGCATGAGCACGGCGCAGGCGATGGAGTTTTACGGCCCGGTTCGCGAATTTCTGCGGGTCAAACTCAAGGATGTCATCGGCGGGCGCGCCACGGTCGCCCTGGAAAAAGAGTTCGGCTTCAAAATTCCCGCTGCGGAACAAAAGGCGTTGGGCGACATTCTGGGCCCGGTTTTTGGAGATAATCAATTTGAAAATATCGTTCGCTTCATGTCCGGCCGCGCGCCATCGGAATGCTCGTCTGAAAAAGAGAAAAACCAGTCCGGCACGGAAAAGTGCATCGCGCTGGTTTATGAAGGGGTGAACGCCGTCTCAAAAATTCGCGACGTGCTTGGCCCCACCGATCCTTCCAAAGCGCCGCCCGGCAGCATCCGCCGCGAATTTGGCTCGACCATCATGGTCAATGCCGCGCACGCCAGCGATTCGCCAGAAAATGCGAAACGCGAATTTGCCATCGTCCAACCCGGCGAAAATAATTTCAAGCAGGTTATCGAAGCACAGTTTGGAAAAATCTAAAGGGTATCAAGCCCTGGAAGCGGGTTTGCCGAACAATGCCTTGTCCAGGGAAATTTTTCCCGGCCCCGCCAGAAAGATCACCACATAAATCAGCAGATAAACAAAGGGCAGTTCGCCGCCGCCGGTCAATTTCCCATGCTGTCCGACGATGAAGGCGACGGTCATGTTAATTATCAGCACAAACGCGGCGAAGCGCGTCACCAATCCAAAGATCAGCAGCAGCGACGCAAAAAATTCCGCGAACACGGACAGGGCCAAGCTGGCCGTGACGCCGAGGCCGAACGGATCCACGAAGTGCGCCTGATATTGGCTGAAGTGCATGAGCTTGTCCAAGCCGTGCAGGAAGAACATTTGCAATCCGATCCAGACCCGCAAAACGAACAGCGCGAAATTGGCGGAGGCGGAATTATAGGCGGGCGCAAAGATTTTTTTGATCATGGCAGTTTTGAGTTTGGCTGGATTGTAAGAGAATTGGATTTAATTCAAATCAAAAAACAAAACTTGCGCGGACGATTTTGCGGTCAACGAAATCTCTTTTTCGTCGCTCAACGCGGCGGCATCGCCGGCTTTCAGCGAGAAACTTCCAAAATCAATTTCGCCTTCGGCAACGTGCAGCCAGCCATGGCGGTTTGGCTTGAAGGAATGATTGATTTTATCGCCGCGCTTTAATTTGCCGACCCACAAATCCGCGTCCTGATTGATGGCGATGGAACCATCGCGTCCGTTTTTGGAAACAGCCAGGTGCAATTTTCCGTTTTCAACTTTCGCAAAAGATTTTTCCGCGTAATTCGGCTTTGTATTTTTTTTATCCGGCACAATCCAGATTTGCAGCAGATGCACCGGCTCATTTTTTGACGGATTAAATTCGCTGTGGGTCACGCCCGTGCCCGCCGCCATATATTGAACTTCGCCGGGGCGGATGATTCGTCCGTTGCCCATCGAATCTTTGTGCTCGAGCGCGCCGCTCAAGATATAAGTGATGATTTCCATGTCGCGATGCGGATGCGCGCCAAAACCTTGCGCGGGCGCAACGATGTCGTCGTTGATGACGCGCAAACTGCGGAAGCCCATGTGCGCTGGATCGTAATAATCCGCGAAGGAAAATGTGAAATGCGAGTCGAGCCAGCCATGATTCACATGGCCGCGTTCTTCAGATTTGCGAAGGGTGATCATGCGAACAGTTTCAGTTAAATTTTCCGGATCAAATCCGATGCTTCAAAACGGGCTTTGGGCACGCCGGCATATTTATCTTTTTCCGAGCGATAACCGAGCGCGCAATTGACCACGGCGCCATAACCCATTTCTTCCAATTCCAGCACGCGGTCATATTCCGCCGGCACAAAACCTTCCATCGGACAAGCGTCCACGCCGAGCATTGCCGCGCAAGTCATCAGATTTCCGAGCGCGATGTAAGCCTGGCGCGTCGCCCATTCATGCACGACGACGCTGCGCAAACCATGCACGACATCGCCGATGATCGTGCCGCGATATTCCTTCAACGAATCGAGCGGCACTTTGCGAACTTCGCTCAAATGTTGGATCCAATGATCCACGTCGCTCTCCGTGACTTTTTTTCGCGCCGCAAACACGACGTAATGCGAGCATTGAACCACCTGTTTTTGTTTCCATGAATGCGCCATCAATTCCGCGCGCTTTTCCGCGCCCGTCATCACAACAAAATGATAAGGCTGCAAACCGTAAGAAGTCGGCGTAAGAATCAGCGCGCGTTCCAAAGTTTGCCAGACATCCCCCGGGATTTTTTTTGTTTCGTCAAAAAATTTGGTGGCATAGCGCCAGTTAAGCGCTTCCAGCAATTGCTTGTTGGAAATTGAATTCATAATTTATCAGAATCTTATATGCGCAAAATGGCATAAAAAAAATGCGAATGCAAACTTGCATTCGTAGGCTAATAAACAACCACTCAATTAAATAGTGTCTTTGAAATTTAACTCACGCCAAACCAGGCAGGTTTGGCAAAGTAAGTTTATTTGCCAAACATTTTAGCGATAATGAAAATTAGAATTGCGCCGCCCAAACCTCCGCCCAAGAGGAGATAGATAAGAGAAAAACCTACGGCACCGAACATTGGAAGAAGCAAAGCAATCATAATAGTTTAATTAAATTGTTTAGTTTTTCGTATTCACAAAAAAGTTTTAGCTTTTTGAATGCCATGCAATTTTCCCTGACTTCCTTAAGTTTCTTGCACTTTTAGAATTACTTGAAAATAATCAAATGCAGACTGCAACTTTAATCAAAACTTCACATTGCGATTTGCCTTTAAGTTAGTTGCTTAACCCGTGGGCGCCGATTTATGTTGTCAGCAAGGCAGAAGTCCACTTGTTTCTTGAAGCCATCCACTCTGGCCACTTGCACCGTGAGTTTGTCCCCAAGTCGAATTATCCGGCGCGTGCGGCGACCTACTAAATTCCGGCGAGCTTCATCAAAAACATAAAAATCGTCGTCCATCAATGACAATGGCACCAGGCCGCTCATCGCCAGGCCGGGCACGTCCACAAAAAAACCGAAATTGCGCACGTCGGTCACGAGCGCAGGATATTTTTGCGGGTGGCCGGAAGCAAGTTGCGCTTTCAAGAACGCAAAAAGTTTCATGTCCTTGCTGTCGCGTTCGGCGTCGGCGGAATTGCGTTCCGTCACGGAAATATGGTCGGCGATTTCTTTCAACGCGGAAGTCGCAACCGAATTTTTATCAAATAAAGCGCGATGCACCACAAGGTCGGCGTAGCGGCGAATCGGCGAAGTAAAATGCGTGTATTTTTTCTTGGCCAAACCATAATGGCCGAGCGGCTCAACCGCGTAGCGCGCGCGCATCAGCGATTTGAGAAATCCGATCTTCAGCGCCTGACCAATCGGCAACGTGCCGAGTTTTTGCAATAGCTTTTGCACTTCGGCGGGCTGGTTCAAATTGCCGCATGAAACATGATGGGCCAGAACTTCCTCGCGATATTCCTGCAAACGTCGCGGGTCAGGGTCTTCGTGAACGCGATAAATCGCCGGCGTGCGAAAACTCATCAGGCGCGTCGCCACCGCTTCGTTCGCCAGCAGCATGTATTCCTCGATCAATTGATGCGAAATGTCGTTCTCGGTTTTTTCGATGCACAGAATTTTTCCGCGCTCGTCCAGGCGGATTTTTGTTTCGGGAAAATCGAGGTCGAGCGAGCCATTTTTGAAACGCAGGCGGCGGATTTTTTGAGCAAGTTCGTGCGCCTGATGCAACATCTTTTCAATCGGGTCATTTGCCGGTTTGCGCTGAAGAATTTCCAGAACTTCGCCGTAAGCAAAACGGCGCTGTGAATGGATGACGGCGGAATAAAATTTTGCGCTCAACACGCGCCCGTCGTTTGACATTAGAAACTCGACGCATTTGGTCAGGCGATTCGCATTTGGTTTCAGCGAGCACAGTTCGTTGCTCAACGCTTCCGGCAGCATCGGGATGACGCGATCCACAAGGTAAGTCGAGTTGCCGCGTTTGCGCGCCTCGAGGTCGAGCGCGGTGCCGGGCTTCACATAATGCGACACGTCCGCGATATGAACCCAGAGACGCCATTGCTCCGGCGAAAGGCGTTCGAGACAAATCGCGTCGTCGAAATCCTTCGCATCGTCGGGATCAATCGTGATGACCTGCTGCGCGCGGCAATCCACGCGGCCCGCTTCGTCGCGCGGATTGACAATTTTTCCGATGGCGTTCGCCTCGGCCAAAACCGGTTTTGGAAAGTGCAGCGGCAAATCGTATTGGCGCAAAACGGAAAGCATGTCCACGCCTTCTTCGTCCGGCGCACCGAGGACTTCGATGATTTCGCCTTCGGGATTTGTATGCGGCGATTCCCATTCGTGCAATTCGACCACCACTTTGTCGCCAAGGTGCGCAGGCCGGCCTACGTCGCGCGGTTCGGGAACTAAAACATCGTGCGGAATTCGTGGATCATCGGGCGTGACGAAAAGAAATTGTCGTCCGCGTTGCAGCGTGCCGACGATTTGCGTGCGTTTGCGTTCCAGAATGCGAACGATGGTTCCCGTTTCCTGCGCGTCGTCGCCGTGAAAATTTTTTCGGCGCACATCGCGGCGCACGAGCACATGATCTTCATGCAAGACCGTGCCCGTGGCGCTTTCAGGAATGGAGATTTCTTTGAGCGCAGAATCGTCCGGTTGAAGAAAACCTTTTCCGGCGCGATTCATGCGAATGCGTCCGGGAATCAAATCCGCCTCGCGCGGCAGGATGTAGCGATTGCCTTTGATGCGCGCGACCGCGCCGGATTGCTCCAACTGCCGCAGCGCAGCCTGCAATTCCTGCTGACGATTGGGCGACAATTTAAGCAGCCGGAGCAGTTCCGGCACATTCGCCGGGACATAATTTCTTTTGCCGAGCAGACCGATGATTTGGCCTTTCATGATTTTAATTTCGTCAACGCGGATGATTTCAAGCTTGCGTTTTTCGCGTTACCGCGAAAGATTGCACGCCCATTATGCAATCACAAGACGCAACGACATATCTGTTCCGGCTTTGGCCGTGGTTTGAGGCCAACGCGAAACGCCTCATTTTTGGCGCGGTGATAATTCTCATCGCTATTTTTATTTTTTCATTTTATGTCTGGCGGCAAAATCAAAAGGAGATTACCGCCGGCGAGGCGGTGACGCAGGCGATGCTTTCCGGCAATGGCGTTGAATTGCTAAAAATTTCCGCGCAACATCCCCGCACCTACGCAGGCGAACGGGCGATGTTGCAAGGCGCGGCGGCCTTGTTCGACGCCGGCAAATACGCCGACGCCCAGGCGCAATTTGAAAAATTTGCCAGCGCTTATCCCGACAATGTTTTTTTGCCGCAGGCCGATCTCGGCATCGCCGCCAGCCTTTATGCGCAGGATAAAACGGATTTGGCTGTCGCTGCGTATCAAAAAGCCGCCGGCCAGACTTCCGACTTGAGCGTGCTTGCCGCCGCCAAATTTGCGCTCGCGCACCTTGACCAGCAGCAAGGAAAATTTTCCGAGGCGCAAAAACTTTACGAAGACCTCGCCCAAACTTTTCCCAATAGCCCGATGGGCACGGAAGCGCGCCGGTTTTTGGTGGAACTGAAAGTCAGTTCGCCAGCCACGTTGAAATCCGCGCCAGCCGCCCCCGCCGCGACGATGCCTTTTAATTTGTCACACTAATGAAGCTCGCAATCATCGGCACCGGTTACGTCGGTTTGGTCACGGGCGCTTGCTTCGCGGAAGTCGGCCACGAAGTCATTTGCGTGGACAACGACGCCGCCAAAGTGAAAATGTTGCAAGGCGGCGGCATTCCCATTTATGAACCCGGCCTCGAAGAACTCGTAAAAAAAAATGTCGCCGCAGGACGTTTGAATTTTACCAACAGCACCGCTGACGGTGTGGAAAAATCTGACGTGGTTTTTATCGCCGTGCCGACGCCGCCGCAAACCGACGGCTCGGTGGATTTGAGTTACATCGAACGCGTCGCGCGCGACATCGCCGCCGCGATGACCAGTTACAAAATTGTCGTGGACAAAAGCACCGTGCCCGTCAAAACCGGCGAAAAAGTTTCCGAAACGATCAAGCGTTATTGCAAAAGCAGCGCGGAATTTGATGTCGTCAGCAATCCCGAATTTTTGCGCGAAGGTTTTGCCGTTGGCGATTTGATGCATCCCGACCGCGTGGTTATTGGCGTTCGTTCGCAACGTCCCGTCGCCGCGATGCGCGAAATTTATACGCCGTTCCAAGCGCCGATCATTGTCACCGACATCAATTCCGCCGAACTCATCAAGCACGCGGCGAATTCTTTTCTCGCGTTGAAAATTTCTTACATCAACGCGATTGCAAATGTTTGCGAAGCCGCCGGCGCGAATGTGCAGGAAGTCGCGCAAGGAATTGGACTTGATGAAAGAATTGGCCGCAGATTTTTGAACGCCGGAATCGGTTTCGGCGGCAGTTGCTTTCCGAAAGATTTGAGCGCGTTCATTAAAATCGCCGAACAAATCGGTTACGATTTCAAATTGCTCAAAGAAGTTCAGCGCATCAACTCCGACCAGATGGAACGTTTCGTGAAAAAAATCACGGACACGCTTTGGGTTTTGAAAGATAAAAAAATCGGCGTGCTCGGTTTGGCGTTCAAGCAAAACACCGACGACGTGCGCTCTTCGCCCGCGATTGATTTGTGCCAGCGACTTTTGCGCGATGGCGCGAGCCTGCGCGTTCACGATCCGAAAGCGATGGAAAAGGCAAAATCCATTTTGCCGGGCGTCACTTTCGTTGAAGACATGAACGACGTGGCCGAAGGCTGCGACGCAATCGTCGTCGCGACCGAATGGGAAGAATTCAAAAAGCTCGACTTAGCGCGCGCCAAAAAATCGCTCACGCATCCGATTCTTTTTGACGGACGAAATCTTTTTGACCACGAGGAAATGAAACGGCTCGGTTGGATTTACAAAAGCGTGGGCAGATGAGCCAAATCATCGAAGTGGCTGCGGCTTTGATTTTTTGCAACGGCAAACTTTTAATCACGCAGCGTCATGCGAAATCGCACCTCGGCGGATTTTGGGAATTTCCCGGCGGCAAAAGAGAAGCCAACGAATCTTTCGAGAAATGTCTCGTTCGTGAAATCCGGGAAGAACTGGGAATCGAAATTTCCGTCGCCAAATTATTTTCAGAAATCACGCACGCTTATCCCGAAAAAAATGTCCGCCTGAAATTTTTCGTTTGCGAATTGATTTCCGGCCAGCCGCAACCGCTCGAATGCGCGGCGTTCAAATGGATTGGCAAATCAGAATTGGACAATTTTGAATTTCCCGCCGCCGACGCTCGTTTGCTGGAAAAATTAAAAACAGAATCGCCAAATTTTTGATCGGATTTTTTGCGCCATCAAATTTCGATCAGCATTCGCGCTGGATTTTCGATGGTTTCCTTGATGCGCTTGAGAAACATAACGGCTTCGCGCCCGTCCACGATGCGATGATCGTAAGTCAGCGCCACATACATCATCGGGCGAATGACCACCTGCCCTTGCGCCGCGACCGGCCGTTCCTGGATCGTGTGCATCCCCAAAATCCCCGTTTGCGGCGGATTGATGATCGGCGTCGAAAGCAGCGAACCGAACGCGCCGCCGTTGGTGATCGTGAACGTGCCGCCCGCCAGTTCGTCGGGCTTAAGTTTGCCTTCTTTCGCGCGCCGCGCAAAATCGCCGATGACCTTTTCGATTTCCGCAAAACTCAAGCGCTCGGCATCCCGCAAAACCGGAACCACCAGCCCGCGATCCGTCGCGATGGCCACGCCCATGTCGAAATAATTGCGATAAACAATGTCGTGGCCGCGAATCTCGGAGTTGAGGGGCGGAAATTGTTTCAACGCATCAATCGTTGCTTTCACGAAAAAGGACATGAGTCCCAATCTCACCTGATATTTTTTTTCAAACGCTTCCTGCTGCTCTTTGCGCGCCGACTGCACGGCGGACATGTCCACTTCGTTGAAAGTCGTGAGCATCGCCATCGTCTGCTGCGCTTCGACCAGATGGCGCGCGACCGTCCGGCGCAACATCGTCATCGGCACAATTTCTTCTTCGCGTTTGGACGAAGATTTTTGCGCGGCTGGCAAATCGGGCGCCGAAGTTTTTGTTTCGATTTTAGAAACCGGCTTTGGTTCGGCTGCCGCTTCTTGGGGCGCGGATTTTTTTCCCAAATCAACTTTTGAATTCTCTTTTGCCGGCTCGACGGGTTTTGGCTTTTCCGTTTTAGATTCGCCGGCACTTTTAGTTTCCGAACTTGGTTTGGCGGATTCGGATTTGACGCTTTCGCCATCGGCTTCGAGATGGGCGACCACCGTGCCTACGCTCACGGTTTCACCGGCCTGGTGCAAAATTTTAATGAGCTTGCCGGCGTTCGGCGCGGGCAAATCCAAAGTCGTTTTTTCGGAATCAATGACGGCGACGGTTTCGTCCTGTTTGACGGTGTCGCCTTCGGATTTCAACCACTGGCTGATTTGGACTTCGGTGATGGATTCGCCGACGGAAGGAATTTTTAGTTCAATGGGCATAAAATTATTCTTTAGGTTTCACTTCAAGTTTGGAGGTCACGTCATGAACGCCGTCCGCGTCAAGCGCGAGGGCGACGGCTTTGCCAATGTCTTCCGGCGACGAAACCGCGCCGGAAAGCGTCACATGACCCTGATGGCAACTCACGGAAATTTTCCAGGCCGAAAGCGTGGAATCTTCGGCATACTTGGCCTTGATTTCCGTCACGGCGCGCGCATCGGAAGCGGCATCCGCCACTTTTTCACCGACGCCCTGGGTTTTGCTGCGGAAAATTTTTCCGGTGCGCGCGAGTTCATCCTTGATTTTATCGGTGTGCAAATCAAGCGTGTCCAATTTGGCGCGCAGGGCGGCGGACATATTTTCCGCAGCCTCGGCGGCGTTGGTGCGCAATTGCGCGGCGGATCGTTCGTAACGCTGCTGCGCTTCAGGATGTTCACGGGCTTTTTTTTGGACGAACCAAAAACCGACGGTGCCTAAAATAATGCCGATCACCAATCCGTTGAAAAAACCTCTCATAATTTTTATTTGCTGCCTGTCTGAAAGGGCGTTTCCGCCTCGCCGAATGCGCGCTGCACCAGATTTTCCTGCTCGTGTTTGTGCGCGTGCGACGAGCCGGTGGCCGGACTGGCCGCTTCCCGGCGGCTGATCGGCGCAAAGGGCAGCCGGCCCAGAAGATGTTTGCCGAATTTCTCGTGCAAATAACGCCATGCGCCCATGTTCGCCGGCTCTTCCTGAACCCACAACGCGGGCGTGCCGTCCGCATAAGGTTTCAAGACATTTTCCAAAATTTCCGGGTGCAACGGATAAAGTTGTTCCAGCCGGATGAGGGCGACGTCGTTGCGTTGGTGTTCTTCGCGATAAGCCGCGAGCTCGTAATAAATTTTGCCGGTGCAAAGCAAAACGCGTTTTACGTTTGGCAATTTTAATTCATCCGGCAAGACGCGCTGAAAACTTCCGTGCGCGCAATCTTCCAAAGTTGAAATGACTTTGGGATGGCGCAACAGACTTTTGGGCGTGAAAACGATGAGCGGCTTGCGCCAGTTGCGGATCGCCTGCCGCCGCAACAAATGAAAATACTGCGCGGGCGTGGTGGGCTGGACGATTTGAATGTTGTCCTCCGCCGCGAGCACCAGAAATCGTTCCAGCCGCGCGCTCGAATGTTCCGGCCCCATGCCCTCAAATCCGTGCGGCAGCAACAGCACGAGTCCCGACAAGCGGCGCCATTTGGCTTCCGCGCTGGTGATGAATTGATCAATGATGACTTGCGCGGCGTTCGCGAAATCGCCGAACTGCGCTTCCCACAGCACGAGCGATTTCGGGCAATCAAGACTGTAACCATATTCAAAACCGAGCGCGCCGGTTTCACACAGCGGGCTGTTGACAATTTCCACCGGCGCTTGTTCGGGCGCGAGATGTTGCAAAGGAATAAATCCATGGCCGTCCTCCTGGTCGTAAAGAATGGCGTGGCGGTGGCTGAAAGTGCCGCGTCCGGTGTCCTGTCCGGTCAAACGAATACGCGCGCCGCCCGTCGCCAGCGTCGCCAGCGCGAGTGCTTCAGCGGCAGCCCAATCAAGCGGATGTTTGCCCTCAGCCATTTCGCCGCGCGCTTCAAGGGAGCGCGCCAGTTTGGGATGCACATGAAATTCGCCGGGCAGTTCGACAAGTTTTTGGAGTAAGCCGGAAAGTTTTTTGATTTCCACGCCGGTATCCGGTTCGCCGGCCGGTTCGGAACCGCCGATGTAATTCTGCCAGACACTTCGCTTTTGCGGAATGACTTCGAACTGGTCCGCACGGGCCGCTTGCAACTGGTGTTCCAGTTTCGCATGACAGCCCGCCAGGATTTTGTCGGCTTCTTCGCGGGAAACATTTTTGAGTCCAAGCAGATGTTCCAGATAACCTTCGCGAACGTTTTGCCGCTCGGAAATTGTCCGGTAAAGCACCGGCTGCGTGAAGGTCGGCTCGTCCGTTTCGTTGTGGCCGAGGCGGCGGTAGCCATACATATCTATAAAAACGTCCGATTGAAATTCCGCGCGAAAATCCATCGCCAGTTGGACGACTTGCGCGACGGCTTCCGGGTCTTCGCCATTCACATGAAAAATCGGAACCTGCAACATTCGCGCCACATCGGTCGCGTAAGTGGTCGAGCGTCCTTCGCCCGGCGGCGTGGTGAAACCGATTTGATTGTTGACGATGATATGAAGTGCGCCGCCGACTTTGTAACCGGAAAGTTTGCTCATGTTGAGCGTTTCCTGCACGACGCCTTCGCCGGCAAACGCCGCGTCGCCATGAATCAAAATAGCCAGAACCTCGCGGTGCTCGCGGTCGCCAAACCGGTCCTGATGCGCGCGGACGCGGCCCAGCACGACCGGATTTACAAATTCCAAATGACTCGGGTTGAAACAAAGCGAAAGATGAATTTTCCGGCCATCGCTCATCGTCCAATCGCCGCTATGGCCCATGTGATATTTCACGTCGCCGCGCTCCGGCCATAATTTGGGATCGCTATCGGTGAATTCCTGAAAAATTTCGCACGGTCTTTTTCCCACAATATGCGCCAGCACGTTGAGCCGCCCGCGATGTCCCATGCCCATGACAATAGTTTTGACGCCTTGATGACCGGATTTTTCGATGGCCAGATCCAGCAACGGCAAAAGGGTTTCGCAGCCTTCGAGTGAAAATGTTTTCGCGCCGAGAAATTTTTTGCGGAGAAATTCCTCAAAAACCACCGCGTCCGTGAGCTGCGTCAGAATGCGGAGCTGGTCGGCGCGCGAAACTTGCAGCCGGTTTTGCGAACTTTCCATGCGGCGTTGCAGCCATTGGCGCATGGGCAAATCGTCAATGTGCAGAAATTGCGCGCCGATGGAACGGCAATAAGTATCGCGCAAATGTTGAAAAATTTCACGGACGGTCAACGGCGTTTCGTAATTGAGCGTCGGAAAATTGACGAGCGTGTCGAGTTCGCTTTCCGTGAAACCGTAAAAATCCAGTTCCAATTCTGGCGGAGGTGAAGGCGTCGTCGCGCCCAGCGGGTTGACGGCGGCAACGATATGGCCGCGCCCGCGATAATTGCGAACGAGCCGATGCACCCGCTCGCTTAAATTGGCCGCGCTCGAATCGGCCGGCAATCCGTTGCGTTCCGGCGCAGGCGATTGAAATGGATTGAAAACGCTGCGCGGTTTGAACGAGGGACCGACTTGCGCGTTGTCGCCGTTGACCGTCGCCGCAAAAAATTCGCGCCATTCGGGCGGCACGGAAAGCGGATCGCGCCGATAATCGGCGTAAAAATTTTCGAGATAAGCCAGGCTTTGAACGCCGGTCTTATTTGCAGATTCACTCATATTCATCCATCACATCAGCGCAAAGTCCGGGGAAAATTTTATGGTTTGG
>Ga0207933_1000747_pt1 | contig 28670 bp, 31 predicted proteins | sample NGESurdeep092012_4_FD_184488 | JGI IMG/M metagenome (GOLD analysis project Ga0207933, IMG submission 184488) | Arctic peat soil microbial communities from Barrow, Alaska - NGEE Surface sample F53-3 deep-092012 (SPAdes) | ecosystem: Environmental > Terrestrial > Soil > Wetlands > Peat ... | reverse complement strand
GAACGAGTCGCCGACGAGACCGTCGTGGATGATCTGCTGGAACAGCACGGGCGGGTCGACCTGGCCGAGACCCGGCGCTCCGGTCGGGTGCACCGTTCCCTGCAACGTCGCGAACGTGCGGGTGTATGCGTGGCCGGTCTCGTCCTCACCCTCGACCCGCCGCACGTCGTCGCCGGCGAGATCGACGCCCACCAGTGGCGCGAAGCGCTCGTCGAGGATCAAACAGTCGCTGCCCATATCGACCTCGAGTGAAAGAGCGCGCTGCCCCGCGACGTCGAACCGCAGGTACACGTCGGTCGCCGGGCCGGTGCGCTCGACCTGAACGTCGAGAACCGTGCCGGCCGCTGCTCGCGCCGAGAGCGACTCCTCGTCCTCGAGCACGACGATGCCGGCTGGATAGTCGACGGTCACCGGCGCGCCATCGAAGAACTCGAGCGAGAGAAACCCGCCAATCTCTTCGAAGCCGGGCGGAAAGGCGGTTGTGTCGAAGAGCCCGACGTCGATCTGCTCGCGATGCGCCGTGCCGAACGTCAGCGAATCAAGCGAACCAAGCGAAGTCGTCACCTCCTGCCCCGACATGCGCCTGCCCGTGAACGACCTGCCGTTCGGGACGCAGCCGATCGTCGCCGCGAACGATTCGGAAAGGAGCGTCAGGCCGATGCCACTGTCGAACACGAATCGCGTCGCCGTCTCGCCGGCGACGACCGGGACCGTGACGAGGTGGTGGAGATAGTCGAACGGCGTCGCCCACATCGGCGGCGAGGCTACACGGCTCCACCCTGGCGCACGTTCCGCTGCGCGGCAACCTGGTTCGAGGGTCTGCCTACGACCTTCGGCCGCAGCGGCCGCAGAACGTCTCCGAAGGGCCACTCGAGTCGAGCTGCTTCAGCCAGTAGTGACCGCGACGTCGGCAACGAAGGTGGCGGCGAAAGCGGCGTATCGCAGAACTCCGCGGAACAACACTCATACCCTTTTCCTACCCGCCCAGTGGTCGATTCCCTTACGCGTCCACCATTAGGCTCGCGTTGTGCCGTTGCAGCTCACCCATTTCACCGACCCGGCGTGCCCGTTCGCCTTCTCAGCCGAGCCTGTCCGGTGGCAGTTGCGCTGGCACTACGGCGAGCAGCTGGTCTGGCGAACGCGGATGATCGTGCTGACGCTCGAGGCGGGCGAAGCCGAGAAGCTCGCCGCGGGCGCGCCCGGGCTGCAGCGCCGCTTCGGGATGCCGATCGACCCCTCGCCCTACCCGCGGCCGGCGTCGTCGGAGCCTGCCTGCCGCGCGGTCGTCGCGGCGCGCCTGAATGCGCCGGACTCCGAAGAGCCGTTCCTCCGCCGTCTGCGCGTGCGCACGATGACGGGCGGGCTGCTCGACGATCCGCAGCTGATCGCCGGTGCGGCGCAAGACGTTGGCCTCGACCCGGGCGAGCTCACTGCCTGGTGCGCCACAGACGACGTGCACGCTGCGCTGCAAGACGACATCGCGGCCGCGCGCTCCCCCTCGGCCGCGGCGCGGGCACGTGACCACAAGCTCGGCGGCCCAGCCGGGGAGCGGCGCTACACGGCGCCGAGCTACGAGCTCTCGGTCGCCGACGGCGCGACCGCATCCGTGCCGGGCTTCAACCCGATCGACGCGTACGAGACAGCAATCGCGAACCTCGCGCCCGAGCTCGTCCGGCGAGGCCGGCCCGACTCGGCCGAAGAACTGCTCGCCTGGGCCGGGGAACCGCTCGCGACCGCCGAGGTGGCGGCCGTGCTCGCGCTCGACACGATCCAGGCACGCGTCGCGCTGAGCAAGGTCGCGCGGCCGACACCTGCCGGCGCCGACTTCTACTGGACGATCGGCTGATGGCCTTCGACGACGAACTGGCGCAGTGCATCGAGCAGATCGTCGGCGCCGTGCCGCCGGAATTCGAAGGCGGGTCGATGCTGCTGGCCGGGCAGTGGCTGGGCGAGCGCAACCTCGGCCTCGTGCCCGTCGACGACGCGGCGGCGTTCTCGTGGCCGGGGCAGTGGCTCGCGCGCGTCCGAATCGGCGACAAGCAGCACGCAGTCGTCATGTTCGGCTCGCCGTCCGGTCCCTGGCTCGACCCTGCCGGGGCACTCGAACGCGGTGGAGAGATCGAGGCAGGCTGGGTCGTCGCGCGCCTCGACCTGGAGCTGCCTGGCGATTCGCCGTACGGCACCGCAACCTCGTCTGGCTCCGTTGCGGGGCTCCTGCTCGCCCGCGACGCCGAAGCGCCGCTCGAGTGCACCGAGACGGCGAACGCCATCGCAGGCCAAGGGCTGGAGGGCGACCGCTACGCCGACGGCCGTGGCACGTTCGGGCCGGGGCGTGGCTACGAGCTGACGCTCGTCGAGGCCGAGGTACTCGACGAGATCGCGCTCAGCTGGGAGGACGCGCGGCGCAACATCGTCACACGCGGCGTGCGGCTCAACGCACTCGTCGGCAGGCGCTTCCGCGTCGGTGAGGTCGAGTGCATCGGACGGCGGCTCGCCGAGCCCTGCGCCCATCTCGAGCGGCTGGCGCGGCCCGGCCTGCTACGCCCGCTCGTGCACCGCGGCGGCCTGCGCGCCGACATCCTCACCGGCGGCCGGCTTCGTGCCGGCGACGAGATCGTCGTCCTCGACTGAGCAGCGCACGACCCACGAGCCCAGCGGCGAGCACGGCGGCTCCGGCGGCCACCGAAGCCCACGGCAGCGCGGCGATCAGCACGATGCACGCAAGGAGACCCACGATGTTCAGAGCACGCGGCCAGCGCCGATGCTCGGCCGACTGCGTAAACGCCGACGCATTCGCGACCGCGTAGTACGCAAGCACGCCGAACGACGAGAAGCCGATCGCGCCGCGCAAGTCGGTCGTCAGCACAAGCAACGCCACGACGGCTCCGAGCGCAAGCTCGGCGTGATCCGGCACACGATGGCGTGGGTGCACCGACGCAAGCGTCCGTGGCAGGTCGCCGTTCCTTGCCATGGCGAGCGCGGCCCGGCCGACACCGGCGATCAACGCAAGCAACGCTCCCAGGCTCGCGACCACTGCGCCTGCACGCACAACCGGGCTCGCCCAGGCCGCGCCCGCGTGATGGAGTGCTGTGACGAGCGGCGCGGAGCTGGCAGCGAGCGCAGCCGGGCCTGCCGCCAGCAATGCCGACCCGCCGACGAGCACATAGAGCAGCACGACGATCCCCAGCGCGATCGGGATGGCGCGCGGGATCGTTCGCTCGGGCTCACGCACCTCCTCGCCGAGTGTCGCGATGCGCGCATAACCGGCGAACGCGAAGAAGAGCAACCCCGCCGACTGGAAGATCCCGTACAGCCCGCCATGCCCGAACGGCAGGCCGCGCACATTGTGTGTGCCCGCGCCGCCGCCCGCCGCGATCGCGATCACGACGAGCGCGAGCGCCAGGATCGATAAGGCAACCAGGATGCGCGCGAGCGCCGCAGTGCGCGTGATCCCCCGGTAGTTGACGGCGGTCAACGCCGCAACCGCGGCGACGCCGGCCGCCCGCTGTGCCCAGAGCGAGCCGCCGATGGCGTACGAACCGAACGTCAGCGCCATCGCCGCGCACGACGCCGTCTTGCCGACGACGAAGCCCCAGCCCGCGACGAAGCCCCACCACTCGCCGAGCCGCTCGCGCCCGTAGACGTACGTGCCGCCCGAGGTCGGATACTGCGCGGCGAGCTGCGCCGACGCGACGGCATTGCAGTACGCGACGCCCGCGGCGAGCGCCAGCCCGAGCAGCAGGCCGCTGCCTGCCGCGGCGGCGGCAGGCCCGAACGCCGCGAACACTCCCGCGCCGATCATCGAGCCGAGCCCGATCACGACCGCGTCGACGGTGCCGAGCCTGCGCGCGAGCGCGACGCTCACGACCTACATCGCCGCCGCGACGCGGCCCGCCGCCTCGGCCAGCTCATCGTCGGTGCGGTTGGGCAGCGCGTCCTCCCAGAGCGGCAGCATCATCCCCGACGCTTCGAGCATCCCGAGCGGACGCGGGATCAGCCAGACGTGGAAGTGCGCGCCGCCGTCCCCCCAGCGATAGAGATGCACGCGACCCACGTCGCCGAGGGCGAGGATCCCGCGCTCCGCCCGGGCGACGACATCGCCGAACGTGGCAGCAGCGACCGAGGGCATGTCGGCGAACGAATCGAAGTGCTCGCGGCTCGCGATCCAGACCGCTCCCGGCAAGCTGCCACCGACGGGGGCGTGCAGCGTCCAATGTTCGTCCGTCCAGAGCACCGGAGCCGTCTCGCCGACGCAGATCCGGCAGGGCGGCCCGCCGGGCTCGCCGCGGCGCGGCGGCTCGGGGATCGTGCGCCCGCCCGGTTCGCGCGGAACGAGCGGCTCGCTGTACGGAAAGCTCATGACCTCTCCTCTCGTTGCGTGGCGATCCCGTTCAGGACGAGATCCACGACGACCCGTCGCGCCTTGGCGGCGGACCACTTATGCCGGCCGCGGAAGTGGACGTACGGCCAGGCGGTTGCGTTGAAAACGGCGTCGGCTGCTTCGACGTGATCGTCCCCCGGCGCCAGCGAGCCGTCCGCCGCGCCCTGCCGGATGAACGCAATGAACGGCCCGAGGTAGTCGGGCCGCTGGCCCGGCTGGGGCGCCTGGTGGAACGCCTCGTCGTTCGCCAGCATCAGGTGCAGGTGCCGGTCGCAGACGTCGCAGAGCGCGTCCAATGCCCGGCGCAAGCGATCGGCGCCAGACCCCTCCGCGGTCAGGATCGGGTACATCGCTGCCTGGAAGTCATCGGCCAGCGTGCCGACGAGCGTGCCGACGAGGGCGTCGAGCGTCAGCCCTTGCCTCCACAGGGTCGAGCGCGCGCGCCCGGCCGCCTCCGCCACCCGCTCGAGCGTCAGCCCCTCCCAGCCGTGCTCACGGAGGACGGCAATCGTCGCGTCCCGAAGCTCAGTGTCGATCTGCACCATTCGCGGAGCATACACGCAACACCGATGTTGCATGAAGCGACATTTCGTCACCTTTGGGGGTATGGGGTTTCGCTTCCCTACCGCCAGCTGAGACTGCTGGGCGCCGCGGGGCTGTCCACGGCTCCGATGTTCTTGGTGACCTGCGTGAGGCCGGTGCCGTCGGTGCCGATTGTGTAGATCTCCCCGACGCCGTTGGCGTCTGTCGCTGCGAAGGCGAATCGGCTGCCGTCGGGTGACCAGGCGAGTCCGGAGACCTGCGAGCGTGCGGGAAGGAGCGTGCTCAAGTTGAGCGGCTTCGCTGTCGACCCGACCGTGACGATCAACGTCTGGCCGCTCGCGTCGTAGTAGAGGTAGGCGAGGCGCCCGTCCCCGGACCAGGCGAGGCCTCCGATCTCGTGATTCCCTCCGGTTGCGACCGTGCGGATCATCCCTGTGTCCGGGTCCAGTGTCTTGACGACGATCTTGGGCACGCTGCTGTCGAAGAAGGCGATCTGCTGCGGCCCCCAGACCGGCATGCCGATGCCGCCCCGGACGTGCAGGTCTCGAGCAGTGCCACCCGCCACGGGAATCGAGAGCAGTCGAAACGGCGCGGACGCACCGCTGTTCTGGAAGACGATCATTTTGCCGTCCGGAGACCAACTCGGGCTGTCGTCGAACGGGGCCACATCCTCGTCGCTGTGGCTGGTGAGCTGCTGCGGCGTGCCTCCGCCATCCGCGACACGCCAGATCGTCTGGGCGCAGCCCTGGCACGATTCGGCAAAGAGCTGCTGGACGTAGACGATGCTCTGTCCGTCTGGCGAGAGGCTCGGCTGCGCCTCATCGGTCGGCGTGTTCGTGACCTGGCGCAGGCCGCTCCCGTCGGGATTTACGGTGTAAAGGTCAGCCGAGGGCGTGAAGCAGCCACTCTGATAGACGAGCGCTTGCCGGTGCGGAACGAACTGCAGATTGGCAAACAGCTCGTCGTCGCCACAGGATGCGGTGCTTGCCACGACTCGCTTTGCGTTCGAACCAATTTGCAACCAGCTCAGGTCGGCTGCGCCCGGCGTCGTGAACTGAGGCGCCGCGACCGCTCCACTCGGCGAGGCGACGCTGAAATAGACCCCTGCAGCCGGAAGCGCGAACCAACGCTTGCGCACGAGGTCGAAGCCCTTCCAGCCGGTCCCCGCGAGAATGCGGAGGCGGCTCGAGCCGATCCAGTCGATGCCGCTGACCGACCCGTTCTGCGGCTGCGGGCGAACGACGCGCACGGTTTCGAAGAGGGTCGTTCCCGCCCGGCAGAACTGGAGTTGCTTCCCGTTCAAGACCGCGAGCACTCGACCGTCCGGCGACCATGAGAATTCCTCGCCCGAAAGCGACTTAATCTCTTTGCCCGAGGCGTTGTAGAGGGTGACTGTGTAGCTGTTCGCTGTCACAGCGAGCACGTCTTTCGCCGACCAGCCGAGCGAACCGTCGCCGGTCACATTCCAGAGGCGACGGCCCGTCCGATCCACCGCCTGAACAGGGGCGAGCTTCGCCGAGTAGGCGAAGTAACGACCGCTGCCCGACCAGGCAATGTTCGCTTGGCCAGTGTCTGCGTCTCGACCGACGAGCCGCCAGTGGCCTTTCAGATCGCCGGCATACATGCTCCGCTTGCCTGGATCGGCGCCGCCGACCTCGGTCGCGAAGTGATCGCTGTCCGGCGACCAGGCGATCACACCAAAAACCCCGTTGGGGCTCGGGGTGAAGAGTCGCGGCGAGACACGCCGTAAGCCGCTCCCGTCGATCCCGACGACGTAGACGGCCGCGCGTCCGGCACGGCCACTCAGGAAAGCGACGTGCTTCCCGTCCGGCGAGACCGACGGGGCGACGTCAGCCGCAGCGCTGTTGCTCAGATCGATCCGGTTGCCGTTGCGGTCGACCCGATAGATCTCGCCAGAGGAGAGCGGCGTCCGGGCGGCAAAGACGATCCGGCCGGTGAGCCCAACCCCTCCGGTCGCGGGCGCTGCCGCTGTGCAAGCAGCGGCGGCGATCAGCCCAACGCCGATTGGCGCGAGTGGCCTGAAATCAAACTGCGGCATCGGCCGAATGTAGTGCTCCGGCCGGACTTCGCATACCCCTCCGCAAATGCCCCGAGGCCGACGGACCCAGCTACCGCTCTTCGCGCACGTACGGCGTGCCGAGCGAGGCGGGCGCCCCGAGCCGCCGGCGCGCACCGGCGGTCGAGACGAGCACCAGCACGATCACCGTCATCAGGTACGGCAATGCCTGGAAGAGCTCAGGCGGGACGCCCGACAAGATGCCGCGGGCCTGGAACGTGAACGGGATGCCCGAGAAGGCCCCGAACAGGTAGGCGCCGACCAGGCACAGCGTCGGCCGCCAGAACGCGAAGATGACCAGAGCGATCGCGATCCAGCCGGCGCCCGACGTCAGGCCGTCCACCCACTGCGGCGTGATCGAGAGCGAGAAGCACGCACCGCCGACACCGGCGAACATTCCACCGACGATCGTGTGCACGTAGCGGTACTTGACGACGTTGATTCCCATTGCGTCCGCTGCAGCCGGTGACTCGCCGACCGCCCGCAGGTTCAGTCCCGGCCGGGTCCGCGCGAGGTACAGCCCGACCAGCGCGACGCACACCCACGACGCATAGACGAGCACCGACTGGTTGAAGAAGATCGGCCCGACGACGTTCGCCGACTGCCACCCCTTCGGCAGGAAGGCCGAGAACGCGTGCTTGGCCGGCTGGTCGGCGATGTTCAGGTCGTTGCCCAGGTAGGACGACAGGCCGCCTGCACCGGCGAAGATCGTCAGCGCGAGCCCGGAGACGATCTGGTTCGCGCGGAGGGTGACGACGAGGAATGCATGGATCAGCGCCATCGACCCGCCGGCGACCGCCGCGATCACGATCGCGAGCCCCAACGAGCCCGTGCGCTGCACACCCCAGAAGCCCATCACCGCGCCGACGAGCATCATCCCCTCGACGCCGAGGTTGAGCACGCCCGAGCGCTCGGCCAGCAGCTCGCCGAGCGCCGCATAGAGGAGTGGCGTGCCGTAGACCACGGCCGAGGCGAGCACGACGACCAGGATCGAGTTGTTGATCCCGCCAACGGCCAAGATCATGCTGCGACCTCCGACGTGCGCGTGCGGCGGGAAAGGGCGATCCGGTAGCGCACGAGCAGCTCTCCCCCGAGCGCGCAGAACAAGATCAGGCCCTGCATCACGCCGACGAGGCCCGACGGGAAGTCGGCGCCTTGCAACGTGTAGCCGGCGTTCTGCAGCCCACCAAGCAGGAAGGCGACGAGGCAGACAGCGAACGGGTTGTAGCGCGCGAGGGCGGCGATCACGATGCCGGCGTAGCCGTAGCCGGACGCGGTCAGGCCACGCGGGTCGAGCGTGTGGCGGAAGTCGCCGTCCTGGCTCGCACCGCCGATGCCGGCGATCGCGCCCGAGAGCGCCATCACGGCGAGGATCTTGCGGCGCGTGCGCATGCCGGCGTAGCTCGCTGCCCGCGGGGAGTCGCCGATCACCTGCACCTCGAAGCCGAAGCGCGTACGCGAGTAGAGAATCCAGATCAGTGCCGCGGCGACCGCGCCGACCAGCAGCCCGAACGGCAGCACGAGGCTGCCCACGTGCACCACCGGCCAGTTCGCGGCAGCAGGCAGGTTCTTGCCCTGCGGGAACACCTTGGCGGTGGCGCTCGACGTGTCGCGCCAATACGAGAGCGAGTCGAAGATCAGGTAGTTGATGACGAGCGCGCCGACGTAGTTGAGCATCAGCGAGGTGATGATCTCGTTCGTCGAGAGGAACGCCCGCAAGAGGGCCGGGATCAACGCGAAGGCAGCGCCGCCGATCGCACCGGCGGCGATCATCGCCGGGATCGATACCCACCCCGAATGGTTGCCGAGCGCGATCCCGGCCGCGGCGCCCGTGATCGCGCCGATGTACAGCTGGCCCTCGCCGCCGATGTTGAAGAGCTGCATGCGGAACGCGACCGCAGCGCAGAGCCCGGTAAAGATCAACGGCGTCGCAGAGACAAGCGTCGCGTTCAGCGAAGCGGTGCCGGAGAAGCCGGAGTCGAAGAGCCTGACGAACGTGTGCCCCGGGCGATGGTGCGTCACGAGCAGCACGAGCGTCATGACGCCGAATGCGACGACGATCGAGCCGACCGGCACGGCGAACGTCAGCCAGCGGGGCTGCGTGAGGCGGCGCTCGATGCGGATCATTCGCCACCCCCTCCGGCCATCAGCAGGCCGAGCTCCTCGACGCTCGCGCCGGCAGCGTCGAGCTCGCCCACGATCGCCCCTTCGTACATCACGGCGATCCGGTCGGCGAGCGCCCGAATCTCGTCGAGGTCCTCCGAGATCAGCAGCACCCCGACGCCAGAGGATGCCGCGTCGCGCAGGAACCCGTGCACGGTCTCGATCGCCGAGACGTCGAGCCCCCGCGTCGGCGACGCGACGACGAGCACGCGCGGCTCGCCTTCGAACTCGCGCGCGAGCACCACCTTCTGCAGATTGCCGCCGGAGAGCTGCCGGGCGGGCAGGTCGGGGCCGCCGCCGCGGACGTCGTAGCGAGAGATCAGCTTCACCGCTTGCTCGCGGATCGCGCGCAGGCGCAGCATCGGCCCGGTTGTGACCGTGGAGCCGCGATACGACTTGAGCACGACGTTCGATGCGATCGAGAGCGACGGCGCAACGCCGGTGTGCAGCCGGTCCTCGGGCACGTGGGCGACGCCGGCGCGGATCGCCTCGCGTGAGTCGCCGCCGCGCAGCCGCTTGCCGGCCACCGACACAGACCCGGCCGTGCCGGGCCGCAGGCCGGTGAGCGTCTCGGCGAGCTCGCGCTGGCCATTCCCGGCAACGCCGGCGATCGCGACGATCTCTCCGGCACGCACCGTCAGCGACACGTTGTGCAGCGCGTCTCCGCCACGGTCGCCGGCGGCGCACAGGCCGTCCACCTCCAGCACCGGTTCCCCGAGCTCGCCGTCGCGTTCGACCCGCTGCGCGATTGCGACCTCGCGCCCGACCATCAAAGAAGCGAGCGACCGGGGCGTCGCGTCGGCGGTGTCGACGGTGGCGACGTTCTTGCCGGCGCGGAGCACGGTGACGCGGTCGGAGACCGCCTTCACCTCGTGCAGCTTGTGCGAGATGAAGATGATCGTGCGCCCTTCGCCTGCCATCACGCGCAGCGTCTCGAACAACGAGTCGGCTTCCTGCGGCGTGAGCACCGCGGTCGGCTCGTCGAGGATCAGCACGCGCGCGTCACGATAGAGCGCCTTAAGGATCTCGACCCTCTGCTGCTCGCCCAGCGACAGCTGCCAGATCCGTGCGCGCGGATCGACGGCGATGCGATACCGCTCGCCCAGTTCGGCGACGCGACGCTCGATCCGGCGCGGGTTGACGGTGAACTTCTTGCCCTCGCCACGATGATCACCAAGGATCACGTTCTCGGCGACGGTGAACGGCGTGACGAGCCTGAAGTGCTGGTGCACCATGCAGATGCCGGCGTCGAGCGCGTCGCGCGGCGCATGGAACACCACCGGCTGTCCGTGCAGCCGAACCTCGCCTTCGTCCGGGCGGTAGAGGCCGGTGAGGATGTTCGAGAGCGTCGACTTGCCGGCGCCGTTCTCGCCGAGCAGCGCGTGCACCTCACCCTCGGCCGCCTCGAAGTCGACGCCGTCGTTGGCAACGACGCCAGGGAATCGCTTCGTGATGCCTCGGAGCGAGACGGCTTCGGTCATTTCAGAAGGTGGATCTGGGGCGGGGCGCATAGCCCCGCCCCAGATCCGGAGGCGTTAGCCCTTGGGGCTTCCGACGACGCCCTTGACGAACCAGTTGATCGCGTAGAGCTGCTGCACGGTCAGGTGCTGGCCCTTCTTCACCCGCAGCTTGCCGCTCTGGTCGTAGACCGGGCCGTAGAACGTGTTCCACTTGCCGGTCTCGATCTTCTTCTGCTGCTTGGCGATCAGGGCCTTCGTGGCCTTCGAGACGCCCTTGCCGAACGGCGCCAGCTTCGTGAACCCGTCCTTCAGGCTCCCGTAGTAGAAGCCGGACTTCCAGCTGCCGTTCAGCAGCGCCTTGATCCGGCTGATGTAGTACGGGCCCCAGTTGTAGACGGCCCCGGTCAGCCAGGACTTGGGCGCGAACTTCTGCGCGTCCGAGTCGTAGCCGACCCACGGGACGCCTGCCGACTCGGCCCACTGGCCGGCCGCCGGGCTGTCCACGTTCTGGCCAATCACGTCGGCGCCCGCGGCGTGCAGGTTCTCGGCCGCCTTCTTCTCCTTGTCCGGCGCGAACCACGAGTTCGTCCAGACGATCTTCACCTTGGCGCCAGGATGGGCGAACTGCACGCCCATCGTGAACGCGTTCGTATCCCGGATCACCTCGGGGATCGCGAACGGGACGACGTAGCCCACGGTGCCGGTCTTCGTCGCCGCGCCTGCGGCGATGCCGGAGAGGTAGATGGCGTCGCTGCCGGCGCCGTAGTACTCGGTCATGTTCTTCTTGACGATCGTGCCCGTCGCCATCTCGAACTTGACGTTCGGGTACTTCACCGCCGCGGCGGCCATCGCCGGCTGGAAGCCGAACGAGGTGCCGAAGATGATCTGGTTCCCGTCATGGACGAGGCTGTCGATCACCTGGGCCGTCTGCGGGCCCTCGGGGACGTTCTCCTTATAGGTCGTCTGCACCTTCGAGCCGAACGCCTTCACTACGGCGAGCCGGCCCTGGTCGTGCGCCTGCGACCAGCCGCCGTCGTTGTGCGGCCCGACGTAGATCCAGGCGGCCTTCAACGGGGCGTCTGACTTCGCGTTTCCGGGTGACGTGCCCACCGCGAGAACGACAGCCGCAGCCGCGACCACCACAAGTGTCGCAGCGAGCGCGAGCTTCCTCTTGGTCAATGTGCTCCTCTCCTCCAAAAACAGGTGTGCCGGGGGGACCACGCCGACGATATCCGACCTCTCGGCCGTTCTCTAGACCCGGTTGGGAAGTGCCTGCAAGACGGGCTCTTCGGCGCTCCACGGAAAGGTGATCCAGTCGGAGGTGCGCCGCCAGACGTATTCGCAGCGAACCGTCGAGCGCGGCTTCTCGTAGAGGACGGCGCAACGCACCTCGGCGACCTTGCCGGCGCAGAACTGCTTCACCAGCTCGAGCGTGGCCCCGGTGTCGGCGACGTCGTCGGCGATCAGCACCTTGAAGTCGTGGAAGTCGACGAGGTCGGGCACCGGTGGCAGGATCATCGGCATCTCGAGCCGCTCGTCGACACCGGTGTAGAACTCGACGTTCATCGTGAAGGTGTTCTTCACGCCGAGCGCGTAGCCGAGCGCGCCGCCCACGAGCAGCCCGCCACGCGCGATCCCGAGCACCATGTCGGGCACGTAGCCGTCGGCGACAACCGCCTCGGCGAGCTCGCGCGAGCCCGTGCCGAGGTCGTCCCACCTCATGATCTCGCGGCTCATCGGACGAGTTTAGAGAGCGCATCGGTGAGCGCAGCGACGGCAAGCTCGATGTCCTCTGCGCTCGACAGCTCATCGGGGTGATGGCTGACGCCGCCGTTCAGGCTGCGGACAAACAGCATCGCCGTGGGCACGCCGGCCGCCGCGAGCACCATCGCGTCGTGGCCGGCGCCCGAGACCAGCTCCGGCGCGCCCGGCAGCACCGCACGGAGCGCCTCGAATGGGGGGCCGCTCATCACGGTCGGCTCGATCCGGTGGGCGGGCTCGAAGCCGATCTGCTCGACGAGCCGGTCGAGGACGGCCGCGTCGGCCGAGCGTGCATCCACGCTGACGGTGACTCGAGCGGGGACGACGTTGACCGCGTTCGGCTCGACCTCGATCGCGCCGACGGTCGCGACAGCGCCGGCAGGTACGGAGTCCCGGACGTGGAGCACGAACCGGGCGGCGGCGACAAGCGCATCGTCGCGCACGTCCATCGGCGTCGTTCCTGCATGGTCGGCACGGCCCTCGAAGACAACGGCCCCGCGCGCAGCACCGGCGATCGCGGTGACGATGCCGAGCGGCTCGTTCGCGCGCTCGAGCACCGGCCCCTGCTCGATGTGGAGCTCGAGGTACGCGTCGGGCAGCGCCTCGAGTCGCTTGCTGCCCATCGGCCCCGTCTCTTCCGCGCGGAAGACGGCGACCGCGAGCGGCGCGTCCGGCAGGCGGCTCGCCGCCTCGATCGCTGCGACCACACCAAGCGCCCCGTCGTACTTCCCGCCCGTCGGAACGCTGTCGAGATGCGAACCCGCCCAGACCCGCGCGTCGCCGCGGCTGCCGAAGAGATTGCGCGCGTCGTCCGTCGAAACCTGGAGGCCCGCCTCGCGCATCCACGTGGCTGCCAGCGTGTGGGCCGCATCCTCCTCCGGCGAGTAGCCGGCGCGGTGCCGACCGATCGCGTAGATCTCGTCGAGGCGCTCGAGGACTCTGCTCATCCGTCCAATGTTCGCAGTACACGCCAGCCCATGAGCGGGAAGAGCGCAACGACGGCGAAGCCGACCCGCCACGAGGTCGCGGCCACAAGCGCGCCGAAGACCGCGGGATACGCGGCGCCCGGCACGTTCAGCAGCGTCTGCTGCAGGCCGATCGCGACCCCGCTGCGGCCATGGCCGGCCAGCTCGACCGCCGCGGCAAACGAGAGGCTGTTCCAGCTCATCGCGACGACGCCCGCGACGACGAGCACAGGAACGAGCAGCGCGAGCGGCGCATCGAGCAGCACGGTTGTCAACGCGACAAGCACCGTCGCCGCGAGCGCGATCGCGCGCAGCGGCCCGAGCCTCGAGGCGCGCAGGTCAGACCAGCGCCCCGCACCAATCCGGCCGCCGACGGCGAGGAACTGCACGGCGCCGAGCACCGCCGCCGCCGCGCCGGCCGAGAGCCCGCGATGCTCGTGCAGGAACAGCACCATGAACCCACCGACGCAGAGCTGCGGCGCAAGCACGAGCGCGCTCCCGAGCGAGAGCGTCCAGATGCGCCGGTCGCGAAGCGGCCGCGACTCGAGCGCGCCGCCTGCCGCAAGCTCGACGCCGGGCGCTTCGCGCAGCATGGTCCCGCCGACAACAGCGCCCGCCAAGCAGGCGATGCCGAGCGTCGCAAATCCCCAGCGGACGCCACCGGCGTCGACGATCGGCGGAATGCCGAGCGCCACGATGAAGCCGCTGATCGGGATCGCCGCCTGCCGCAACCCGAGCGCGAGTCCCCGCTCCCCGGCATGGAACCAATGCATGACGGCGCGACCGCTGGCCGACTGGACACTCGCTCCGGTCATGCCGGCCACGGCCAACAGCAGTGCAAGCAGCCAGAACCCGCGCACGGCAGCCGCGCCGAGCAGGGCGGCGCCGCACGCACCCAGGCCGGTCACGAGCACCGCGCGTTCCCCGAGCCGGTCGGTGGCAAGGCCCCATGGGATCAGGCTGACGACCGAGCCGACGAGCGAGGCCGAGATCAGCAGACCCGTCTGGCCGAGCGAGAGGTGGAACTCGTCGCGCAGCGACGGCGCCATCACGGCAACGCCGTACCAGATCGCCGAGTAGGTGGTCTGCGCGAACGTCCCCGCCGCGAGCACCGCCCATCGGTACGGAAGCGGGGTGTTGTCTACAGCCCGAACGGGTTGGTCGGGCGCGAGCCGGTGTAGGTGACGACCGACTTCGTCTCCAGATAGAGGTCGAGCGTCTCGAGCGAGAGCTCACGGCCGAACCCCGACTGCTTGTACCCGCCGAACGGGATGCCGGGGAAGGCGGTGTACGGCATGTTGATGCCGACCGTCCCGGACTTGATCTTCGACGCGATGCGATGGCCGCGGGCGGGGTCGCCCGTCCAGACCGTCGCCATCAGCCCGTACTTGACGTCGTTGGCGATGCGGATCGCGTCGGCCTCGTCCTCGAACGGGATCACCGTGACGACCGGGCCGAAGATCTCCTCCTGTGCGGCGACCATGCCGCTGGCTGCCTTCGCGATCACGGTGGGCGGGTAGAACGCTCCCGGCCCGTCGCCGATCGCGCCGCCGGTAGTGATCTCGGCACCTTCCGAGCGGGCGCCGTCAACGAAACCGTGCACCTTCTCGCGGTGCTGCTGCGAGATCAGCGAGCCCACCTGCGTCTCGGCATCGAGCGGGTCGCCCACCTTCAGCTTCTGCGCCAGCTCGGTCACCTGCGCGACGACGTCGTCGTAGACCGACGCGTCGACGAGCAGGCGCGAGCGCGCCTCGCACGACTGGCCGGCCGAAGCGTAGATCGCCCACACGCTGGACGGGATCGCGTCGGCGAGGTTCGCGTCGGCGAAGATCAGGTTCGGGCTCTTGCCGCCCAGCTCGAGCGTCAGCCGCTTGATCGGGTCGGAGCACAGCCGCATGATCTCGCCGCCTGTGCGCGTCGAACCGGTGAACGCAACCTTGTCGACGCCGGGATGCTTGACGAGGTACGAGCCGGTCGTCGGCCCGTCGCCCGGAACGATGTTGATCGCGCCGGCGGGAAAACCAACCTCGGTCGCGAGCTCGGCGAGCCGCAGCACCGAGAGCGGCGTCTGCGGGTCGGGCTTCAGCACGACGGAGCAGCCGGCGGCCAGTGCCGGAGACAGCTTCCAGGTGGCCATCATCAGCGGGTAGTTCCACGGCACGATCTGGGCCGCGACTCCGACCGGCTCCTTCTGCGAGTAGAAGAGCAACGAGCTACCGATGGGGTTCGAGCGGCCGGCGATCGAGGCGATCGCGGAGGCGAAATAGCGGAAGTTCTCGGCCGCGCCGGCGACCTCGGCCTTGACCGACGAGATCGCCTTGCCCACGTTGCGCGCCTCGAGCTCGGCCAGCTCCTTGCGGTTCGCGACGATCGCGTCGGCGAGCGCGTGCAGCAAGCGGGAGCGCTCGGTACCCGGCGTCTTGCCCCAGGCGCCGTCGAGTGCAGCGCGTGCGGCCGTGACCGCGCGGTCGACGTCGGCCTCGCCACCCATCGCGGCGCGGCCGAGCTCCTCGCCGGTCGCCGGTTCGCGCAGCTCGCGAAACTCGCCGGAGGCGGGCTCGACAGCTTCGCCGTCGATGAAGAGGCCGTGCTCGGTGGCGACCGCCATAGGGGGAATCTACTCCCGGACGGTCGATCGAGGGATTGGAGTACTCGCGCCGATCGCCGCTCGAGCCGGCGAAATGTCCTTCGTGTCTGACACCGGGGTTGTGTCAGACACCAGTTCGCTGTCCGTGGCGCCCGAAGCGGGTGTCAGACACAAGAGCGGTGTCAGACACCCGATGACGGGATGAGCTCTTGGACGCGGACGTGCTCGGTCAGCAGGCGGCGGAAGCGCGCGGGGTCGCCGCCGACATAGGCCCGGCACAGGTCGCGTCCGGCCGAGTACGTGATCACGTAGGCGCGCCAGGTCGGGTCGGTCGCGAACTCGACGCTGTGGGCGGCCTGCTCGGGCGGTACGAGGTTCCAGCGCTCGATGTAAGCCTGCGCCTGCTCGTGCGATGCGCCGCCGTCGTGGATCATCAGCGCCGCGTCGAGCCCGACCGTGCGCAGCGGCTCGAGCGCCTTCGCGATCTGCTCGGACAGCTCAGTGTCGAACTCGATCCCGTGGCTCCGCAGCACGTCGTAGGCCGCCGCCCTCCCGTCGGCGTCGAGCGCGATGTCGGCGCCGCTCTCCGCGATCCCTTCGCTCAGCACCGCCTGCGGCGTCGGCACGAGCTGGATCGCCTCCTCGATCGCGCCGCGGTCGCGCACGAGCAGCTGCTCCTTCACCGCGTGCTCGGTGTGATGGCCGGGGTAGACCTCGTGGGCCGCGAGGTGGATCAGGTCGTGGCCGGTCGTCGGCACGTCGGTGTTGAGGACGACGCGGCTGCGCAGATTGCCGAGGTAGTAGTTGAACGCCCACCAGGGCTCGCCGCTGACGGGCGCGATCGTCACCGCCTCGCCCTCGGGCAAGTCGACGATCGCGCGCGTGTGCTCGCGCAGCAGCGGGAGCAAGTCATCGAGCACGGCAACCGCCGTCTTCCCGTCAACCAGGTGCCGTGTGCGCCATGCCTGCCGCCGCTCGAGGAGCGAGCCTTCGCCGGGCAGCAGCTCGTCGAGCCGGGCGTGCACCGCTTCGTACACCGCCAGCGGCGTCTTGATCGGCCGCACGCCGTAACAGCCTTCGACCTCGTCGGCGTACGAGCTGGCGTCGCCCGCCAGCACATGCGCGTAGGTCGCACAGCCCCTGACCTGGTCGGCGAGCCAGCCGTCGGGCAGCTCCGCAAGCAGCGCATCGCCGTCGGCCGCGAGCTGGGCGGCGTCGATCGTCCCTTCGGCATCAACCTGTTGCTGCAGCTCGGCCGGGCCGTAGTACGAGTCGACGAGCCCGTCGACGTGCTTGCCGAGCCGCAGGCCCAGCTCGAGGTAGCGCTCGGCGTGACTCACGGCGCCGTTACTCCTCGCGTCCGTAGCCGGCAGTCCGTAGCCAGCGCACGTAGGCCCTCAGGAACGCCGGGGTGAGCTTGACAAGCTGCTCGCACGCCGGATAGATCGTCGAGGCGCGGAGGTCGGGGTAGTCGTGTTGCAGCCCGTTTCGGGCGCGATGGATATCGGCGAGCTCGTCGGCCATCCGTTGCGAGACGATCTCCTCATCCGCACTCCGTTGGAGATCGGCGGGACCGTCGACCGGAGCGATGTCAAGCTCCTTCAGCGCGAGCCCCACCAGCTCGACGACGTAGTTGCTCGCGACCTCGAAAGCCCGCTCGAGTGGGTAGGCGGTGCGTGCCAGCTTGATCGGGTCCCGACCGTGAATGGCGCTCTTGTAGTCGTCGAAGCTCGCCTCGCTCAGGAGTAGCTCCAGCACCTTCAGATCGTCCATCAAGCCACGCAGCCTTTGCGCAATCGCGAGCGGAATCCGAGCGAGCTCGTCTTCGCCACTCACTCGACGGCCGCTTTCGCAAGGAGCTCGCCGAGGCCCGCGAAGAGCTCACGCTCCAGTGCGTCACGCTCGGCCGCCGCTGCACGCGCGAGCTGTGGCGCCGTGGCGACGAGCGCGGCCCAGTCTCCGTCGCGGTCAACCAGCACCCGGCCGTCACGAACGACGTCGGCGAGCAGGAGCGGGCTCGCTTCGCCCTGCTCGACGAGCTGGATTCGCCGGCCGGCGGTCGCCTCGAGGTGCTTGATCAGCTGCCCGCGCGCGCCAAGGCCGGGCTCCGCAAAGCGAACAAGAAGGTCGGCGTCGCTCTCAGCGCGCCCGTCGCCACGCGCAAGGCTCCCGAACAGCACTGCCATGCGCACGTTGGGAAGCGTACGCAGCGAGCCGATCAGCGCCTGCAGCAGCGGCCAGGCCCGCTCCAGGTAGAGCACTTCCTGAATCGGCAGTTCCAAGCGACGCGCGCCCTTGTGCTCTGAGCGGATTGTCCCTCGCGAGGCGGCCCGCCGGAGCGTGCGATCGCTCACCTGAAGTGAGCCAGCAACGAGCTTCAGATTGGCCATCGTGTGACCAGTCTAGCCAACGCGTGTGTCCGAAAACAACGCGTTGTGTGTCCAACAGGATGGCGGCTACGTCAGTTGCGCCTCGAACAGCGCCGCCTGCCCTTGCCCGACACCCACGCACATGGTCGCGATCCCGTAGCGCCCGCCGCGGCGGCGCAGCTCGTGGAGCAGCGTGACGGTGAGCCGCGCGCCGCTCATGCCGAGCGGATGCCCGATCGCGATCGCACCGCCGTTCACGTTCACCTTCTCCTCGTCGATCCCGAGCTCGCGCACGACGGCGAGCGACTGCGAGGCGAATGCCTCGTTCAGCTCGACCAGGTCGAGCTGGTCGACGGTCAGCCCGGTGCGCTCGAGCAGCTTCTGCACAGCCGGGATCGGGCCGATTCCCATCACGCGCGGGTCGACACCCGCGACCGCCGAGCCGACGAACGACCCGAGCGGGGCGATCCCGAGCTCGCGCGCCTTCTCCTCGGACGCGATCACGACCGCGGCAGCGCCGTCGTTCAGGCCCGACGCGTTGCCCGCCGTGACCGTGCCGCCTGCCCGGAACGCAGGCTTCAGCGACGCGAGCTTCTCGGCGGATGTGTCGGGGCGCGGATGCTCGTCGCGCACGACGTCGCCGACGGGCACCAGCTCGTCGCCGAAGCGGCCGGCGTCAGCGGCGGCTGCCCAGCGCTGCTGAGAGCGGAGCGAGAACGCGTCCTGGTCCTCGCGCGAGACCGACCAGCGCTCGGCGACGTTCTCGCCCGTCTCACCCATCGCTTCGAGCGGGAACTTGGCTTCGAGCGCCGGGTTGGGGAACCGCCAGCCGAGCGTCGTGTCGTAGAGGGTGCGGTCGCCGCGCGGGAACGCCTTGTCGGGCTTCGCGGTGACGAGCGGCGCACGCGACATCGACTCGACACCGCCGGCGACAAAGAGATCGCCGTCGCCCGCGATCACCGCGTGGCAGGCACCGACGATCGCGGCCAGGCCCGACGCACAGAGTCGGTTGACCGTGACACCCGCGACCGACTCGGGGAGCCCGGCAAGCAGCACCGCCATTCGCGCGACGTTGCGGTTGTCCTCGCCCGCCTGGTTTGCGCAGCCGAGCCACACATCCTCGATCTCCGCCTCGGGCACGCCGGCGCGGTCGACTGCGGCGCGCACCGCGAGCGCGGCCAGGTCGTCGGGGCGAACGCCTGCAAGGCCGCCGCCGTAGCGACCGACCGGCGTCCGCACTGCCGACAGGATCACAGCCCGTGTCATACGAAGTCGGGCTCGTGCCCGAGCAGCTCGGTGACGGCGCGGCGCCCGCGCTCGCCCATGTCCAGCGTCAAATCGTTGACGTACATCGCCACAAACTCGTCGGCCGTCGCGGCGTCGATGCCGCGCCCGAAGCCCATCGCATAGCGCATCGCCTCGGCGCGGTTCGCGAGCCCGGCGTCGATCGCCTCGCGCAGCACGGCCGAGATGTCGTCGAGTCGGTCGAGGTCGCGCCGCGCGGCGACGAGTCCCAGCGGCAGCGGCAAGTCCTTCTCGTCCTGCCACCAGACCCCCAGGTCGAGCACCTTCTCGAGGCCGGCATCGGCGTAGGTGAGCTGGCCCTCGTGGATCAGCAGGCCGGCCTCGGCGCGTCCGGAGGTCACCTCGTCGAGCACCTCGTCGAACGGCAGGTCGCGCGTTCGCACATCGTCGCCGAGAGCGAGCCGGAGCACGCGCGTCGCGGTCGTCAACGGCCCCGGGGTGACGATCTCCAGTTCGCGGAGCTCATCGAGCGTCAGCGTGCGCTTGGCGACCACGATCGGCCCGTAGCCCTCACCGAACGACGCGCCGTGCGGCAGGAGCGCGTAGGTCTTCGCGACGGACGGATAGGCGCCGGCCGAGATCGCCGTCACCTCGAGCCGGCCTTCGAGCGCCCACTCGTTCAGGGTTTGGATGTCGGAGACGACCGGCTCGAGGGTCAGGCCACGTTTGTCGACTCGCCCCGCCTCGAGCGCCCAGACCATGAACGCGTCGTCGGGGTCGGCGCTATGTCCTACCCGGATCGCCACGGCCGCCACGTTACCCTCCATGCATGGCCGTCCCGCTCTCCGAGTCGATCCAGGACTACCTGAAGAGCGCCTACAAGCTGCAGTCGGCGGGCGGGCGGGTGGCGATCGGCGCGCTCGCGAAAGACCAGTCCGTCTCGCCGGCCTCGGCATCGGCGATGGTGAAGAAGCTGGCGGCGCTCGGCCTGCTCGAACACGCGCCGTACCGCGGAGCGCGCCTCACGGCGGCGGGCGAGCGCGTCGCGCTCGAGGTGATCCGCCATCACCGCCTGCTCGAGCTCTACCTGGCGGAGACGCTCGGGCTGCACGTCGACGACGTGCACGACGAGGCCGACCGGCTGGAGCACGTGATCTCGGAGGAGCTGGAGGAGCGGATCGACAAGGCGCTCGGCTTCCCGACGCACGACCCGCACGGCGACCCGATCCCGGACGCCAATCTTGAGTGGCCCGAGCAGAAGTAGACTGACGACGATGGGACTGAAAGATGCGATCGCGAGTGCGTTCTCGTTCCTGGGCACGAGCTCCAAGAACGAGGAGCGGATGGCGCAGTACCTGATCCGCGAGCACCGGCTGGGCCGGTCACTCGCAGAGATCGTCGAGGACCACTACGTGACGAACCGCTTCAGCCCCGAGCAGATCGCACGCGTCCTCGAGCGCGAAGACGTGATCCGAGCCGTCGGCGAAGACACCGTCGCCGCCGCGAAGACCCAGCTTTAGCTAATCCCGCAGCAGTTCGACGACCTTTGCCGCGGCGGCGAGGTCCCAGGCGGCGAGGCCGTTCGACTTGAACACGACGATCTCGTCGTCCGACCGGCGGCCGCGCAGCTCACCCGAGACGACGTCCTGCAGCTCGTGCAGATCGCCCAGCCCGAGCACGCCGGCGCCGATCGGCTCGTAGAGGTCAGCGGACTCGGCCAAGCCCTGTTCACGCGAGTCGGTACAGACGAAGGTCGCGCGCCCGAGCACAGCATCGTCGAGCTCGCGGGCGCCCGGCTCGTTGCCGCCAATCGCCAGGACGGTGGCTCCCGGCTGCAACCACTCGCCGCGCAGCACGGGATCGTGTGACGTCGTCACGGTGACGACGACGTCGCAAGCACCTGCGTCCGCGGGCGACCCAGCCGCGTCGCAATCGTGCTCGCGACAGAACGCGGTGAGGCGCTCGGCGTTTCGACAGAAGACGGCAACGCGCTCGAGCGACGGGAGCGCCTCGCGCAACGCTGCGACGTGCGTTGCGGCCTGCGCGCCGCAGCCGATCACGCCAAGCGTCGTCGCGCCCGCGCGCACGAGGTGGCGCGCCGCGACCGCGGATGCCGCTGCGGTGCGCAACTCGCCGAGCGCGGAGGCCTCGAGGATCGCCGCCACCTCGGGCGCCTCGAGCGGGATCAGCACGACGAGGAAGGGCCGTCCCTCGGGCGTCCAGGCGAAGGTCTTGAGCCCGGCATAGCCAAGCCCGCGGTCGACGCACGGCATCACCGCAAACGAGCCGCGCGGGATCGGAAGCTGCACGCGCGCCGGGTTGTCGATCTCGCCGCGTGCGAGGCGTTCGAACGATCCTTCGACGGCGGCGCGCGCCTCGGTCGGCGAGAGCAGCCGGCGCACCTCGGCTTCGGTGACGTAGAGCGGCAGCATGCCGGAAGCCTACGACTTGATGAAGCTGATCTTTCCGTTCGTCTCGAGCACACCCCACCGCACCTCGGAGATGTGCGCGATCTGCTGGCTGCGCGCCTCTTCGGCGATCTCCTGCCGGGTCAGTCGCTCGCGCTTCAGGTTCCTTTCGATTAGCTCACCGTCCTGGATGATGATGATCGGCTCGCCTTCGAGCACCGGCCGGGCGAACGGGAAGCGGTAGCCGATCCACGAGACGAACACCTGCAGGATCGCGAAGGTGCCGATCACGAGGAACGCGCCGGTCAGCGAGTAGTCGTCCTGCGTCAAGCCTTGCTGCACGACATCGCCGAGCACGATCAGCAGGATCAGATCGAACGGCTCGAGCGACGACAGCTCGCGGCGGCCGATCACGCGCGTCAGCACGAGCAAGAAGAGAAAGACCGCGATTGCCCGGAGGACCATCTCCATGGGTTAGGGAAAGATCGTGATCGACCGGTGGATGACGAGCACGCGCGTGTTGCCGTCGTCGAGCTCGACGTTCTGCGGGCGATGCCACGCCACATTGGTCGGGTTGACATGGAACTGCATGAAGAGGATGTACGACTGGCCGGCGGGAATGTGGCCGAGCTGCAGCGAGATCCGCCCGTTCTTGCTCGCCTCGCCGAGCGGGCCGGGCTCGATCGTGTTGACCGCCATCCCCTCAGCCCAACCGGGGTCGAGCACGAGGGTCGCGTTCGCGCGTCGCGACGGGTGACGATGTGAAAGCGGGCGCTGAAGAGCAGCCCGCCGCGCAGGTGCGTCGGCGCGTAGAGCTTCAGCGATGCCGCCGGCGCCACCGCGGTGACCGTCGACGGCCGCTAACCGAACACGTTCGCCAGCCCGAGCGCGAGGAACACGGTGAGCAGAGCGAGCACCCCGCGCCGCCACCAGAGCGTCACGCGCAGACCCTCGAGATCGCGGTGGCGCTTGAGGACGAGCAGGTCCGGGATGTCGTGCGCCACGGCGGCGGTTTGTCCGCTCGCAATCAGCTTCTAACCTCGACCGACCGTGTCGAGAGGCTTGCAGTGCGCCCGGCAGGATTTGAACCTGCGACCCCCGGCTCCGCAAGCCGATGCTCTATCCCCTGAGCTACGGGCGCGGGGAGACTCGTCAGTGTAGCCGGGCTGGTGCGCCGCCGACACTGAGCGCTGCGTCGTCCGGGACGGAGACACGCACGTAGGCGAGTGCCAGTCCGGGCACCGCGCTCGTGATCCGTCCGACCTCCTTGCCGTCGTGCACGACCGGTGTCTCGGCGACGGCCGGGTCGCCCTCGACCTCGAGCACGCGCAGCCGCCGGTTCACCTTGCCGCGGTAGTGCTGCCGCGCGATCGGCTCCTGGCCCGGATAGCAGCCCTTCGTGAACGAGACGGCCCGTTCGTCGAGCCCCGCTTCGGCCGGCAGGACGCGATCGTCGATCTCGCTGCCGAACCGCGGCGTCACCGCCTCGATCCGCAGCCGCTCGAGCTCGGCCTCCGGCACGGTCGGCTCGAGCTCGACGTCGAGGAGCTCCGTCGCCGGGACTCCGTAGTCGCGGTTCGCGATCCCGTCCGGGTCGGCAGCGAAGACGATCGTCGAGGTGTGGTCCTCGGCCTCCACTTCGCACTTCGCAGCGAAGCGCGTGCGGGCGAGTTGTGTGCGCAGCACGTCGCCCAGCTCAGGCTCGGTCAGCAGCAGCACGTCGTCGGCGCCGCGGCGCCACACAAGCACCGGCGCGATCACGCGGGCCTTGGCGGTCAGGAGCAGCGCGTCGACCGACCCGTGCTCGGGCACGTCGTTCGAGAGCATCCGGTTGAGGTAGTCGACCGCGTCCGGGCCGTGCACCCGCACGTAGGCGCGGGGTCGGCGCGCCGCCCGCGCCGGCGTGGTGGTCATCGCAACACACTCACGGCTGGTGTGTCAGACACCGCTCTTTGGCGAACCCACATCGCGACCTAGACTAGAGATCGTGTTCAGGTCGAAGGCGGAGCGCCAGGTGATCGACGCCGGCTACGACCCGGCGCGGCTGCCACCCGGCCAGCACCTGACCGACAAGTGGCCGGTGCTGCACGCGGGCGACGTGCCGGACTACCCCGATCTCGCAACCTGGACGTTCCGGATCTTCGGCGAAGTCGAACACGAGCTCGAGCTGAGCTGGGAACAGTTCAACGAGCTCCCGCGCGCGACGAACACCCAGGACATCCACTGCGTCACGCGCTGGTCGCGCTTCGACGCACAGTTCGAAGGCGTGCACTGGCGCGAGCTCGCCGCCCTTGTGCGGCCGAAACCGAGCGCGCGCTTCGCAGTCGCGCATGCCGAGGCAGGCTTCACCACGAACGTGCCGCTCGACTTCCTCGCCGACGAGAACGCGCTGCTCGCGACGCACGCCGATGGCGAGCCGCTGACGCCCGAGCACGGCTACCCGCTGCGCCTGGTGATCCCGCGCAAGTACTTCTGGAAGAGCGCGAAATGGCTGCGCGGAATCGAGCTGCGGGCCACCGACCAGCTCGGCTTCTGGGAACGTTACGGCTACCACAACGACGCCGATCCCTGGGCCGAGGAGCGCTACACGTTCTAGAACGAAAGAGGGCGGCCCGTAGGCCGCCCTCTCGGAGTGCCAGAGCCCGAGGGCTCCTTACATCATCCCGCCCATGTCCGGCATGCCGCCGCCCATCCCGCCGCCGCCGTTCTTCTCCGGCGCCTCGGCGACGATCGCCTCGGTGGTGAGGATGTTCTTGGCGATCGACGCGGCGTTCTGCAGCGCCGAGCGAGTGACCATGGTCGGGTCGGTGATGCCGGCCTTGACGAGGTCGGTGACCTCGCCGGTGTCGACATTCAGGCCCTGACCGGGCTTCGCCGAGCGAACCTGCTGCACGACGACCGAGCCTTCGAGGCCGGCGTTCGTCGCGAGCTGGCGGAGCGGCTCCTCGAGCGACTTGATGATGATCTGCGCACCCGTGCGCTCGTCACCCTCGAGGTCGCCGAGGACCTTCTCCTTGACCGAGTCGGCCGCGTTCAGCAGCGCGACACCGCCACCCGGAACGACGCCCTCCTCGAGGGCGGCGCGGGCAGCCTGCAGCGCGTCTTCGACGCGGTGCTTGGTCTCCTTCATCTCGGTCTCGGTGGCGGCGCCGACCTTCACGACCGCAACACCGCCCGACAGCTTCGCGAGGCGCTCCTGGAGCTTCTCGCGGTCGAAGTCCGAGTCGGTGTTCTCGATCTCGGCCTTGATCTGCTTGATCCGGGACTTGATCGCATCGCTTTCACCGGCACCGTCGATGATCGTCGTCGTGTCCTTCGTGACGACCACGCGGCGCGCGTTACCGAGCTGCGAGACCTTCGTGTTCTCGAGCTTGAGGCCCATCTCCTCGGTGATCACCTCGGCGCCCGAGAGGATCGCAATGTCCTCGAGCATCCGCTTGCGGCGATCGCCGAAGCCCGGCGCCTTGACGGCGACGGCCTGGAAGGTGCCGCGCAGCTTGTTGACCACGATCGTCGCGAGCGACTCGCCCTCGACGTCCTCGGCCACGATCAGCAGCGGGCGGCCCGCCTGGATGACCTGCTCGAGCACCGGCAGCACGTCCTTGACAGCACCGATCTTCTGGTTCGCGACCAGGATGTACGGGTTGTCGAGCACGGCCTCCATGCGCTCGGCGTCGGTCACCATGTACGGCGACAGATAGCCCTTGTCGAACTGCATGCCTTCGGTGAACTCGAGCTCGAGGCCGAAGGTCTGGCCCTCCTCGACGTTCACGACGCCGTCCTTGCCGACCTTCTCGATCGCTTCGGACAGGACGTCACCGATCTCGGCCGAGCGCGAGGAGACGGTCGCGACGCGCGCGATGTCTTCCTTGCCCGAGATCTCGGTCGACTGCGACTTCAGGTTCTCGACGACGGCCTCGACAGCCTTCTCGATGCCGCGCTTGAGCCCCATCGGGTTCGCGCCCGCCGAGACGTTCTTCAGGCCTTCGCGGACGATCGCCTGTGCGAGCACGGTCGCCGTGGTGGTGCCGTCGCCGGCAACGTCGTTGGTCGCGGTCGCGACCTCGCGCACCAGCTGGGCGCCCTGGTTCTCGAACACGTCCTCGACCTCGATCTCACGGGCAATCGTGACCCCGTCGTTCGTGATCGTCGGCGCGCCGAACTTCTTGTCGAGGACGACGTAGCGACCCTTCGGGCCGAGCGTGACCTTGACCGCGTCGGCCAGGATGTCGACGCCGCGCTGAAGCGAACGGCGTGCGTCCTCGCTGAACTTGAGCTCCTTGTGAGCCATGTGTGTCTCTCTCCTCTTCCCTTTAGACCGCGGCGCGGTCGCCGACGACCTTGGCGAGCACGTCGGATTCGCGCAGGATCAGGACTTCGTCGACACCGAGCTTGATCTCGGTCCCGCCGTACTTGCTGAAGATCACTTCGTCGCCCTCTTCGAGGTCCATGGCAACGTGGTTGCCGTCCTCGTCACGGGCGCCCGGGCCGACGGCGAGGACTTTGCCGCGCTGCGGCTTTTCCTTCGCCGTATCCGGCAGGACGATTCCGCTGACCGTCGTCTCCTCTTCCTCGAGGACTTCGACGATCAAACGGTCGCCAAGCGGCTGCAGATTCATTGGTGAAACCTCCACTTGTGACACGCTTGTGCTTACCTTTGGCACTCTAGCCTCCCGAGTGCCAACGTCGCAAGTGTAGCGGCTGGATCTCAGTCGGGAGGGCTAAGATCTGGTAACGGTGCGGCGCGAATTCTCAGCCGGCGCGGTGCTCGTGCGGCGGCTCCGCGGCAGCTGGATGGTGGCGGCGATCCGCCCCGGCGGCAAGCCCGCAGGCGTCTGGGCGCTCCCGAAAGGGCAGATCGAGCCCGGGGAGACGGGCGAGGAGACGGCGCTGCGCGAGGTTGCCGAGGAGACCGGAGCGCACGGCCGCTCGCTCGGCAAACTCGGGGATGTTCCCTACTGGTTCAACTGGGACGGCGAGCGCGTGTTCAAGGTGGTCTCGTTCTTCCTCGTCCGCTACGAAGGCGGCCGCCTCGGGAACATTCCCGCCGAGTTCCGGCACGAGGTGGCCGAAGCGCGCTGGCTGCCGCTCTCAGATGCACCTCGGCGGCTCTCGTACGGCGGGGAGCGCGACATGGCGCGCAAGGCACTGGTCGAGCTGGCCCGGCTCGAAGTCGAGGACGTATGATCCGGCCCTCGTGCCTGCCTACGCGCTGAACTTCTACTCGCCGATCGTCGAGGCCCAGCTGCGCTCGCATCGCAAGTCGGCGACGATCCGGCTGGGCGACAAGTCGCACAAGTACCAGAAGGGCATGGTCGTCTCGGTGCTCGTCGGCGCGCGTTTCAGCCCGCGCCAGCACGTCTTCGACGCGGTGATCGACAAGGTCGAGGTGAAGACGATCGCCGAGCTGTCACCGAACGAGATCGAGCACGACAACCCCGAGATCCGCCACACGGAAGAGCTCTGCCGCTGGCTGGGCCAGCTCTACAACCGTGAGATCGACGACACCGACACGGTGACGCTGATCCGGTTTTCCGCGATCAAGTAGCGAGGGCGATGTCGTCTGAAAGGACAATGAGCGCCACCCTGCCGGGGTTTACACTGTTGCTATGCGTCTGACCGCAGCAGTTACCCACGAAGATCCCTGGTACGTCGCACGGTGTCTCGAGGTCGAGGTCGCCAGCCAGGGCGAGGACGTTGAGCAAGCACTCGCGAACCTCCGCGAGGCGCTCGAGCTGTACTTCGAAGGCGATCCCGTGCCGGACGTCGGCGAGCCGCCGATCATCGCGTCAGTCGAAATCGCTGCGTGAGCCCGCGGCTTCCGGTTCTCTCAGGATCGGAAGTTGTCTCGACGCTCGGCAAGGTTGGCTTCACACCGATGAGCCAGCGCGGTAGTCATCTGAAGCTGAAGAGCTTGCAGGGCAGGACAGCCATCGTTCCGCTTCATCGTGAGCTTGCCCCAGGAACACTACGATCGATTCTGCGGCAGGCTGGACTTACCGTCGAAGAGTTCGTCAAGCTGATCTAGCGAAGCCCGCGCGGTCTCGGGCACTCACAGCACGGCGCCGCGGATTGCGTGACAGCGTTTGGCACGAATGCATGTCGAGCATTGGCTCGGACGTCTCGAGTCGCTCAAAACAAAAGCCGCATCGTTCGGCCGCTGAAGGGAAGGCACGTAACCAGGTTCCGCTGCGCGGCAACCTGTTTCGAGGGTGTGTGCAACCTGGGAGTCGTCTCGGAATGACGATTGTCTCGCGGCGGTTCGAAGGGTGTCTGACACAACCGCGGTGTCAGACACCTGGCCGGCGTCGCTTCTGGGTGTCAGACACCGCCTTTGTGTCTGACACCTTTTCGGCAGCCAATTCTCTTCGGCCGCGCAGGGAAGACACAAACCAGGCTCCACTGCGTTTTGAGACCACTTCCTGGTTCGAGGTATGCGTGCAACCTGGTTGCCGCGGGGAGCGGGTATGCGATGACCGGCGTGCGATGCTGGGCAAATGCCAGCTGCGGGGGGCGCCGAAGAGATCGATGTGCGCGTGGCGTCAGATGACGTGCTCGCGCGCTTCTACGCGCTCGAGCTCGCATGTCACGACGAGCTCAGCCCGGGAGAGCCCGTCCGCAGCCGCGACGAAGCGATCGCGTTCTACCGCTACCAGCCGACGACGCACACGAGCTGTCACTGGCTTGCGGAGGGCGGAGGCGCGTCGCTCT
>Ga0207933_1000746_pt1 | contig 28693 bp, 30 predicted proteins | sample NGESurdeep092012_4_FD_184488 | JGI IMG/M metagenome (GOLD analysis project Ga0207933, IMG submission 184488) | Arctic peat soil microbial communities from Barrow, Alaska - NGEE Surface sample F53-3 deep-092012 (SPAdes) | ecosystem: Environmental > Terrestrial > Soil > Wetlands > Peat ... | reverse complement strand
CCATAGCACCCGTTGCTGCACCGTGCCGGAGTAGCAGCGAGCTTCAGCCCGCGGAAAAGGCTGCGCCATAGCACTCGTTGCTGCACTGTGCCGGAGTAGCAGCGGGCTTCAGCCCGCGGAAAAGGCCGCGCCACAGCACTCGTTGCTGCACCGTGCCGGAGTAGCAGCGGGCTTCAGCCCGCGGAAAAGGCTGCGCCATAGCACTCGTTGCTGCACCGTGCCGGAGTAGCAGCGGGCTTTAGCCCGCGGTAAAGCCGCCTGCTGAGAAAGGGCTTTAGCCCTGGCGTGGGGGAACTGTACAGCAAAGAGGAATCCGCTATCGCGTGCGCCGGAACGTATCATGGAGGGGAGAGATGGCGGCGTGGGCAAGGACAGCAAATCCCCTTCGGGAACGATAACCAAAAAGGCAACCGCGAAAGCGAGAGTTCCCTCAAAGGCCGGGACGCCGGCCGAGCTGACCGTGTTGCAGACGCTCCATCACCACATCGCCGCATGCAAGCAGTGTCCGCGCCTGCGGGAGTACGGCGAAAACATCGGCCGTGTGAAGCGGCGGGCATACATCGACCAGGAATACTGGGCCAAGCCAGTGCCGGGGTTTGGCGACGAGAACGCGCGGATTCAGATTGTGGGCCTTGCGCCGGGGGCCCACGGAGCGAACCGCACAGGGCGGCCATTTACGGGGGACGGCGCGGGGAACTTCATGTATCCCGTGCTGCATGAGCTAGGTCTGGCGAACCACGGCAACGCCGTCTCGCGCGACGATGGGTTGAAGCTGAAGCATACGTGGATCGGCTCCGTCGTGCGGTGCGCTCCGCCGGGCGACAAGCCCACTCCGGCAGAGGTGCGGAATTGCGCGGCGCATTTTGCGGCGGAGTCCGCGGCGCTGTTGAAGGTGAAGGTGGTCGTAGCCCTGGGGAAGATTGCGTGGGATGGATTTCTCGCGCACATGCTCAACGCCGGCGTCATCGAGCGGCGGTCGGCGTACACGTTTCGCCATGGAGCGGAGTATCGCTTGCCGAACGGTATTTGGCTGGTGGGGAGCTATCATCCGTCGCTGCGGAATACGAATACCGGGCGACTGAACAAGGTGATGTTTGCGAAAGTGTTTGTGCGAGCGCGAGAGCTGGCGGGGCTGCGGTAAGTACTTTCGCGGCCGGTGGAGCATCCCCTGTAGCGTGTGGCGAATCTTACTAAGCTGATGTAGTCCTGCACGACATGGAGGTGTGAATGATGCGTCATCGAGAGTTTTGGATTGCCTTGGGAATCGGCGCGGTAGCGGGCGGAGTGGCGGCACTGCTGTATGCGCCGCAGTCCGGCGTGAAGACGCGGAAACAGTTGAAGCGCGGGCTGGCCGATGCCGGCGATGCGCTCGAAGAGGCCGGCGATTATCTGAAGAAGCAGGCCGAGTATCTGAGCAGGGAAGCGCAGAAGCTCATCGACAGCGGCAAGGACCGTTTCGACGCCGTGGTGGATACGGCGGGCGATTATGTGTCGACCGCTTCGAAGGCAGCCCGCAAACTGGTTTGATTTTTGGGCCGCGTAGTGCAGCAAGACCTCGGCGTCGCCGAGGTCTTGCTGTTTGTGCGCGACTTATTCCGGTGGGCCGACGGTGACGACGAAGTAGGAGCATCGCGTGTCCCCGGCATTGGCCACCCAGTGATGATCGCCCGCCGTTACCAGGCCGATGTCGCCCGCTTCCATGCGATGCGAGACGCCGTTGATGTTCAGTTCGCAGACGCCTTCCTTCACCAGCCAGATTTCGCTGTGCAAATGCGTGCCATCGGCTTCGTGCATCGCTCCCGGCTTTTGAGTCGTTTCGTGAATCTCAAGCCGAATGTTGCCGGCCTTCAACATGCCGTGGATGAAGGGCTGCGACACACGCTCCGCGGCGGGATTTTTCGGCGCGCCGGCTTTGTAAACGCCCGACGAGAGAACAGGCTGTAGGGGCTTCTCGCCCGGTTGCTGTGCGGCCGCTTCCGGCAGCAGTGCGGTGGCGGCGAAGAGCGCGGGCAGCAGGGTTGAGAATTCGCGGCGGTCCATTCGTGGGTTGATCCTCCGCTCAAACGATACGCCCCGACGATTAAGTCGGGGCGTATCGTTTTTGCTTCAAGCGGCAGAACCCTACACAGTAGTGAGCGCGAGACCGGCGGATTTTTCTTCGCCGTCGGCCGCGACAGGTCGGTAGTGCAGCTGGTTGTTTTCCAGGTACACCTCAAGGAACGCAGGCCGCTCCGAAATCTGGCCCGCGATGAGCGCCTCGGAAAGCGGGTCCTCGATGAACCGTTGCAGCGCCCGCCGCAACGGCCGCGCGCCGTAGCTGCGGTCGACCAGCGTCTTGTCCAGTATCCAACGCTTGGCGTCGTCCTGTACCGAGAGAGTGATCGCCTTGTGGACCAGGTTGGTGTTGAGCTGCTGAATGAGCAGTTCGATGATCTGCATGAGGTCGTTGTCCGAGAGCGACGTGAAGACGATGACCTCGTCCAGACGGTTGAGGAATTCGGGATTGAAGGTGCGCTTCACCTCCGACATCACCATCTCCTGCATCTTTTCGAGCACGACTTCTTCCTTGCCCGATTGGAAGCCCAGGTTTTCGCGTTTCATCAAGTGCTTGGCGCCGATGTTCGACGTCATGACGATGATGACGTTCTTGAAGTCGACCGTATTGCCGAGACCGTCGGTGAGCTGCCCGTCTTCGAAGACCTGCAGTAGCAGGTTGTAGACATCGGGGTGCGCCTTTTCGATTTCGTCGAGCAGGACAACGGAGTAGGGCGAACGCTTGACGCGCTCCGTCAACTGGCCGCCCTCTTCATAGCCGACATAGCCCGGAGGCGAGCCGATGAGCTTCGAGACCGAGTGCTTCTCCATGAACTCCGACATATCGAAGCGAATAAGCGCCTTCTCGCTGCCGAAGAGGAATTGCGCCAGCGTGCGCGCCATTTCCGTCTTGCCGACGCCGGTAGGGCCGAGGAACAGGAAGCTGCCGATCGGCCGCGCCGGATTTTTCAAGCCCGCACGGCTGCGGCGAATGGCACGGGCCAACGCTCCGATGGCCTTGTCCTGCGCGATGACGCGGCGGTGCAGTTCTTCTTCGACGCGGAGAAGTTTCTGCGTCTCTTCTTCCTTGATCGACGTGATGGGGACGCCCGTCCAACGCGACACAACGTCCTCGATGTCTTCGCGCGTGACGATGCCGGAGGAGGAATCGTCAAGGTGATATTTTTCGCGGAGGGCGCGGAGGTTGTCGCGCTCCTTGCGCTCCTCGTCGGAGTAGAAACGCGCCTTCTCGAACTCGTGGTTCGCAATGGCGTTTTCCATGCGATGCACGATGAACTTGATGCGCTTCTGGACTTCAGTGATCTCCTCTGGAAGCGAAGTCTGGCGCAGCTTCACACGCGCCCCGGCCTCGTCGATCAAATCGATCGCCTTATCGGGCAGGAAGCGGTCCGGAATGTACCGGTTGGAGTGCGAGACGGAGAAAGTAATCGCGTCGTCGGTGTAGCTGACGGCGTGGAACTTCTCGTACTTCTCCTTGATGCCCATGATGATCTTGATCGCGTCCTCTTCGTTCGGAGGCGGGACCTTGACGGCCTGGAAACGGCGTTCGAGGGAGCGGTCTTTTTCGATGGACTTGCGATACTCAGCCGGAGTGGTCGCGCCGATGCACTGGATTTCGCCGCGGCTCAGAGCGGGTTTCAGGATGTTGGCCGCGTCCAGCGAGCCTTCCGCGGAGCCCGCACCCACCAGCGTGTGCAACTCGTCGATGAAGACGATGCAGTTCTGATTTTCCATCAACTCTTTCATGATGGTCTTCAGGCGCTCCTCGAATTGGCCGCGATATTTTGTGCCCGCGACGATGAGCGAAAGATCAAGCGACAAGACCTTCTTGTCGGCGAGAAAAGACGGAACTTCGCCGTCGGCAATTTTCTGCGCGAGGCCTTCGACGATGGCAGTCTTGCCAACTCCGGGCTCGCCGATGAGGACGGGATTGTTTTTGGTGCGGCGGCAGAGGATCTGGATCACACGCTCAACTTCGTTGTCGCGCCCGACCAGAGGATCGAGTGTCTGATCGGCCGCTGCCTGCGTCAGGTCGCGCGAAAATTCCGCCAACAACGACTGCTCCTGATTGCGGCCTTGTTTGCCGCCGGAGCTGGAGCTTTGCGCGGGAGCTTTCTCCTGCGTGGTGCGCTGGAGTTCTTCGCGGATCGTGGCAAGCCGCAGCCCGCGCTCGTGCAGTATTTCCGCGGCAAAGCACTTTTCCTCGCGCAGCAGGCCGAGCAGCAGATGCTCGGTGCCGATGTGTTTGTGGGAGAGGCGCTCGGCCTCTTCGGCGGCGTAGGCGAGCACGCGCTTGCACTCGTTCGAGAGCGGAAGGTCGACCGAGGTCGAGACCTTTTCGCGGACGGTGGTGTGCTGCTCTATTTGCTTGCGGATCGACTCGACCGTGGCGTGGGAGCGCAGAAAGCGGTTGGTCAGCGCTTTATCTTCGCGCAGCAAGCCGAGCAGGAGGTGTTCGGTTTCGATGTAGGGCGAGCCAAACTGGCTCGCTTCGTAGCGCGCGAAAAAGATGACGCGCCGCGCCTTTTCTGTATAGCGTTCGAACATGCTCCCCCTTCGAACTGCCAACTCGACGCCATAACGCCGAGGGCCTTAAACCGTGGGCCGCCGCCGCGCTGGATTGCGGCGGAAAAGACTGAGTGCCGGAGAGTCAGCATCCAGAGAGTTGCATCTAGTGTACCTAACTCTATCTCCCGCGGAGCAAAGTGTACGAATCGCGGGAGATGCGGAATCTCTGAACATTGGATGCGGCTGTGGGAAACCGGTCGCAAACGGCGGTTGCCCTACGGGAAAAGAGCAAAATCCTTAAACGCAAAGTTCGCCAGGTCAGCCAAGTTTCGCCAAGGCTGCCGTGGCGAAACTTCGCGCATTTCTTCCCGAACTTTGCGTTAAGGTACTCCTACCCCGGGCACAACTCCCCACCCCGAAGCCGCAGCACCCTGTCGCAGCGGGACGCAAAGTCCAGGTTATGCGTAACCAGCACACTGGCCAGGGAATTCTCTCGATGCAGCCGCTGGATGAGAGTAAAAACCGCGTCGGCAGTCGCAGTGTCGAGGTCGCCGGTAGGTTCGTCGGCGAGCAGGAGTTTCGGATCGGTAACGAGTGCGCGGGCAAGTGAGACGCGCTGCTGTTCGCCGCCTGAAAGTTCCCCAGACCGATGGTCGGCGCGGTCCGCCAGGCCGACGCGACCAAGCCATTTCGCCGCCGCAGCAAGCGCTTGCTTGTGAGGAAGGCCGCGAGCAAGCAGCGGCATGGCAATGTTTTCGAGCGCGGTGAACTCCGGCAGCAGATAGTGGAACTGCCAGACGTAACCGATATCGCGGTTGCGGTAGGCGGCGGCTTGTTTCGTGGTGAGGCGCGTGACGTTGGTATCGGCGCACCAGACGTCTCCGGCGGTGGGACGGTCAAGCGCGGCGAGGAGGTGCAGCAGGGAACTCTTGCCCGCGCCCGATTCGCCGACGATGGCTACCATTTCGCCGGCGGCAACTTCGAGTGACAGGTCGCGAAAGAGATTCAGACCCTCAGCGTTCGCGCCCAGCGGCGGATAGGTTTTTTCGAGGGCTGCCGCTCTAAGGACGGAGGCTGCCATCAGTCTTCGGCGACCTTGCCGCCGTCGTCGCCTACGGCCGAAACGGTGGCGTCGCCAAGGTTGACGGCGGCGGGCTCGTTGGAGGCTTCGGGCTTGGCGGGGCCGGGGTCCCACTCGCTGCGGAAAGGGATCGCGAGGCGGTTCCAGTTGTTGATGGAGGCGATAGCGAGAGTGAGGTCGGCGAGGTCTTTGCCGGAGAAGAACTCGTTGATGGCGGCGTACTCTTCGTCGGTGACGTGGGTCTGCTGGATGTTGGTGACGGAGTCGGCGTAGGCCAGCGCGGCGCGCTCTCGCGGGGTGAAGGCGTCGGAGGACCGCCAGCCGGCGATCGCGTCGATACGGCTCTGCGGCTCGTTGTGCTTCATCAGCTCGGCAGTGTGCATCTTGATGCAAAAGTCGCAGCCGTTGAGCGTGGAGACGCGCAGGCGCAGGAGTTCAAGGAGCACAGGCGAAAGTGTCGTGCCGGTGTTGAGGTAGTGCTCGAGTTGGCGGAGCACGGCGATGCCCTGGGGGGCAAGTTCGGCATAGCGGAGTCGTTGCGGCATAAGGACACTCCTGGCGCGTGAGTCATAATTTCCGGCGGGCAAGGCCTGAAGCCCACTTTATACCAGTATGGGGCGAAGTGACGTTATGGGTCGACGCGTTGGTGCGCCGGATCGCAATGACTTGTCAAGCGGTGGATTTGTGGGGCGTTGAGGGAATGCGGTTTTAACGAGCTTAGAGCTATGAGGTGATGAGCTTAGAGGAAAGGCGAGTTTGTAGAGGGGTGAGGGTCTAAGGTTTGAGGGGCCGAGGGGGCGTGTGGAGATCATAGCGGGCGAGAAGCAGGTCCCTTCACCGCGCTACGGGATGACAAATAAAAAGGCCGCCGACTTGGTACACTCGGCTGCAACGATTGCACCCTGATTCTGGAGAACCAAGAGCTATGGCATCAACGACTACGTTTCGTCCTTTTGTTTCCGCCGGTGAGGCCCCGCGTGAGTTGTCGTTCCGGGCGCTGCTGCTGGGGGCCGTGTTTGGGGTGATCTTCGGCATGGTGACGGTGTATGTCGGGCTGCGCGCCGGGTTGACGGTGGCGGCGAGCATACCGATTTCGGTGCTGTCGATTTCGATACTGCGCGTGTTCGGGAAAGCGACGATCCTCGAAAACAATATCGTGCAGACGACCGGCAATGCGGGGCAGTCGATTGCCTCGGGCGTGATCTTTACGCTGCCGGCGCTGATCTTCCTGGGGTTCGACCTGGAGGCGTCGCGGATTTTTGCGCTGGCGTTGTTTGGGGGCTGGCTGGGCGTGCTGTTCATGATCCCGCTGCGAAGGCAGTTGATCGTCGAGGAGCACGACACGCTGGTGTATCCCGAGGGAACGGCTTGCGCGGACGTGTTGCAGGCGGGCGAGCGGGGTGGGTCGTTTGCCAGCCGGGTTTTCCTGGGACTGGGGATGGGTGGGCTGTATGCGCTGTTCCAGAACGACAATTTGCTGCGGCTGTTTCCGGCGACTCCGAACTACGACTTCAACATCGATCCGGGCGGCCAGCAGATCATGAAGGGCGCGGCGATCCGGGCGGATGTGGTGCCGGAGTATCTGGGCGTCGGCTACATCATCGGGATTCGAGTGGCGTCGATCATGCTGGCGGGCGGCGTGTTCAGCTGGCTGGTGCTGATGCCGACGATTGTGTTCTTCGGCAAGCACCTGACCGGGCCGTTGTATCCGGGGACGATACCGATCGGCCAGATGGACCCGAGCGATTTGTGGAAGACCTATGTTCGCCCGATGGGCGCGGGCGCGGTGGCTGCGAGCGGCTTGATTACGCTGCTGCGGACGGCTCCGACGATTGTGAGCGCGCTGACCGCGGGCTTTTCCAAGATGGGCAAGAACAAGGCTGCGGCGAGGGCCGAGCCGACTCGCACCGAACACGATATGCCGATGAGCGTGGTGCTGGGCGGGAGCCTGGTGCTGGTTATCTTGATGGTGATCTTCCTGCAGTTCAAGCCGGTCCCGGGAGCGCAGGTGGGGTGGCTGGCGAATATCGCGGCGAGCCTGCTGGTGGTGGTGTTCGGGTTCCTGTTCGTGACGGTGAGCGCGCGGATTGTGGGGATCGTGGGATCGAGCGCGAGCCCGGTGAGCGGCATGACGATTGCCACCCTGATGGCGACTGCGGCGATCTTTCTGGTGAAAGGCTGGACGGCCCCGGCGTTCGGTGCGCTGGCGATCACCATCGGCGGCATGGTGTGCGTGGCCGCGTCGAACGCGGGCGACACGTCGCAGGACCTCAAGACCGGCTACCTGATCGGCGCAACGCCGTGGAAGCAGCAGTTGGCGGTGATGATCGGGGTGGTCGTGTCGGTGTTTGCGATTGGGCCGGTGCTGACGGCGATGAACACCGGCTTTGAGAGCTTTCAGAAGATGCCGCAGGCGCGGGTGATGCAACTGGCCGCGCTGCCGAGCGGCGTGACCGACCAGGGAGCGTTCAAGCGCGACACGCTGACGCTGACGGCGGCCGGGTCGAAGAGCAAGGGCAACGGTGGCCAGGTATCGAATGCGCGGCAGTATGACGTGCTGAATTCGATTGGGTCGGCGACGCTGGAGGATGGGAAGTATCTCTACAACCCGGCGACCGGGCAGATCGAGATTCAGTGGGTGCAGGGGATCGGGAGCGAGGAGGTTGCCGCGCCGCAGGGACGGCTGATGGCGACGGTCATCAACGGCATCCTGAGCCGGAAACTGCCGTGGAGCCTGGTGCTGCTGGGGGTGGCGCTGGTGATCGGGATCGAGCTGCTGGGGGTGCGGTCGCTGACGTTCGCGGTGGGGGCGTACCTGTCGATTGGGACGACGCTGGCGATCTTCTGCGGCGGTTTGGTGCGGTGGTTTGTGGACCGCGCGCTGGCGAAGTCCGGTGACGCGGCGAAGACGGAGGCGGAGAGCGAGGTTTCGTCGGGCAGCCTGCTGGCTTCGGGGCTGATTGCGGCGGGCGGGATCATGGGCCTGGCCGGGGTGGGGCTGAAGCTGATGGAGAGCTTTGTGACGCATCGTCCGACGTGGCATTTCAGCGAGACGAACCCGCTGTATAAGGACTGGGTGAGCGTGCTGGCGTTTGCGGCGCTGATGTTTGCGCTGTACTACTTTGCGCGGAAGCCGATGCCGTCGGAGGCGGTGCTGGAAGAGGTGGAGCGGGAGGGGTAGCGGCGCGGGGTGTTTGGCGAGCGGTTGCCAGTTTCCAGTTGCCAGTTCTTGTGGAGGCAAAAGCAAAGCCCCGGCGGGTTGCCGGGGCTTTGGGTTAGGAGCAGCGTGAGGCGTTAGGGCTTGGTGCCGAAGGTGTTGTTGGCGGCCGCGGCCGAGAGCGGTGTAACGACCGGAACGGCGGCCCCTACGATCTCAGTGATCCAATTGGGGAAGGTAGACGCCGTGTTGGTCACCCAGACATTTCCGGACGGGTCGATCGCAAGGCCGCGAGGGCTAGCGAACACAGTTGCTGCCTTCTGGAAACCTCCGTTTTGCGTTGCTGCACCGGCGGTACCGGCAGTGGGAGAGAGAGCTACACCCGCGCTGCTGAGTTCCGTTACTGCAAACAAGCCGGATGAAGCTGCGCTGTTGTTGGGGAACCATACGTTGCCGGCACCGTCCACTGCAGTCTGACGCGCGGTGCTCAGACCGCCGGCGGAGATTGCCGTGGTATTGATGGGCGTACCGAAAACGACGGTGTTAGGATCTCCGGCTGTCGTGCTGCTGTATGTAACCGGCGTATAGTCCGTGAAATCGCCGGGCGCTCCACTCTTACCAGCCGAGTTGCCGACCCAGAAGCCGCCGTTGGAGTCGAAGGCAAGGCCATACGCTCCGACATAAGCCGCTGCGTTTGTGAGCGCCGTGCCGGCGGCAGGGTAGGTGGATCCGCCGACTGTGGTCGTCGGATACGCGGTGATGGTTGTACCGCTGGCACCCGATTGAGCGACAACGACGGTGCCTTTGCTGTCCACCGCTATCTGATAGGGGCTGCTGGTGGCCACGGGGCCAATAAGAGTGGGCACGGTCGTGGCAGTCGCGCTCGAAGGGAGTTCGTAAAGCTTTAGGCCGCTGGGATCGGTGAAAAAGACGTTACCCTTACCGTCGGCGGCGATTCCATAGGTGAATGTAGCGCCGCTAACGGGAATCGTGGTGGTTGTGGTTCCGTTGAACTTGTAGACTACGTTCGTGGCATCGCTCGTTGCCCAGACGTTCCCCGCGGTATCGATGACAGCGCCACCGCGCAGTTTGTTATAGGCAATGTCGCTACAGGCCATTGGACTGCCACTGGGGCCGATCTCCGACAAGCCGCTGGTAGTCGCGTTTCCATTCGCGGTCCAGACGTTTCCGTTCGCATCGATGCCTATCTGATACCCGTACTGGAGAAAGTTCGATCCGCCAGCGCAGTTGGTGGAAGAGGAGTAAGTAACGCCAATAGTCCAATCAGTTGGCGCGGCGGAAAGGACGGGCTGGAATGGAACGATCCCACTTCCGCCAAGGGTGAACAGGTTGTTGAGAGCCGTTGCGCCGCCATCGGTCGGATTGACCAGCATATAGTAGCCAGCCTGTAGGGTATCGACGGCGGACAGGTATGTCGTTCCGGGCTGGCTGGTTACATTCGACGACGCGGGGGGAACGGCGTTGTCAAAGAGCGTCTGGCAGTTCGCCGAGACGTTTCCGGACTGAGATGACGTATTGACGCAGGCGGCCAGAATGTTGGCGATGGTGTTGATCTTTGCCGTCTCCGGCGTGGCGGTCACTGTGACGCCGGCTACAGAAGATGCGGGGGTGACGGTTGTATTCGCGCCGGCGCCTCCACCGGCCGGATTGGCCAGCGTAGAGATGGTCGCAACGCCGTTGGCGAAGCCGAGTGCGGACTGCGCTGTGGTGTTGTAGCCGAAACCTTCGGTGGCGGGGTTGAAGAACTGCTGCAGGGCCGCGAGGGTGGCTACGGTGGTGGCTTCGTCCATGGTGACGTATGCCGACCCGGCGCCGGAGCACGGGCCCAGCGCGATGATGAACGCCGCGGCGGTATTGATCGGGGTTGAAGGACCAGCGGTGCTGCCATCTTTGGCAACGATGTACATTTGAGGGTCGCCGGTCGAGGGGCACGAATAAACGTTGGAGGTAGTGTCATGAATGCCGGTGGGGAAGTTGACTGGGTCGACGCCCAACTGGCTGAACACAAATGAGCCGTGTCCATCGGTGGACGATGTGGTTGTCGCGAACAGGGTCGGCAACGAACCGTAGCCGTTGGCGCCGGCTGCGTAGAGATTGATGGTCGCGTCGCTGACCGCCTGCTGGCCGCCATGCACGCTACCGGCGACGGTGGCCGCCGGCGTGGCGGAATGATTGTCCGTCGCGACCATGTTGGCGCAGCCGGTCATGAGGGTTAGGGGAACGATCGCCGCGGCGAGAAGGGCTAAACATTTAAACTGCGGGGTAGAATGCGACATCGATAAGCCTCCGTGCAACTGTAGTGCGCATGCGTTTTGTGAACACATCATGGTCCCGAACTTGCGAGGGAAATAAACTGGTTACCGAGATAATACCTCAGTGACGATAAGTCTTTTGTGATGCAAGGATGAAAGATGGAGTTGTTGAAAGAAAAATAAATGAACCCGATTTACCGGTGAAACGGGCGGTAAGACTGGTTTTTTGGCCCTTCCGGCGACGTAGATGCGGACTCCTCTTTGATGTAGGGATCGTCGCAGGCCAGGGCTGAAGCCCGTTCCCCTGGTGGCCCCTTTGCCGCGGGCTGAAGCCCGCTACTACTCCGATGCGGCGCGCACAGAGGAGTTCTATATACCATCTTGGAATTTGTTTTAAAGCTCGAGGATGATGGGCATGATGAGCGGGCGGCGGTTGGCGTTCTTCTGGATGAAACGCTTGAGGTCGCCGCGGATTTTGTCTTTCATGACGCCGTAGTCGCGGCGCTCCTCGGCGCTGGACTGCTCGAGGGTGCGGGAGACGATGTCGCGGGCGTTGCGGAGGAGGTCGGGATCGTCGGCCGCAAATCCCCGCGTGGTGATCTCGGGCTGGCCTTCCACCTGGCCGGTGCGCTTGTTGATCGCGATGATGGGGAGGAAGACGCCGTCTTCGCCGAGATGCTTGCGGTCGCGGATGACCGTGTCTTCGACGACGTCGGCGGTGGAGTTGTTGTCGATGCAGACGCGGCCGGTGGTGACTTTGCCTGTCTTTTCGGCGGATTTGGCGTCGAGGGTGAGGATGTCGCCATCTTCCAGCAGCAGGACTTTTTCGGGGATGCCGGTGGCGAGGGCCAGCTCAACGTGGCGCTTGAGGTGGCGGTAGTCGCCGTGGATGGGGATGAAAAACTTCGGCTTGACGAGGTTGATCATCAGGCGAAGCTCTTCCTGCGAGCCGTGGCCGGAGACGTGGATGAGGCCGTTGGCGCCGTCGTCGTGGATGACGCGGGCGTCGCGACGCTCCAGGTGGTCGATCACGCGGTAGATTTTCTTCTCGTTGCCGGGGATGACGCGGGAGCTGAGCAGGACGGTGTCGTTGGGCTCGATTTTTGCGAACTTGTGGTTGTCGACGGCGGCGCGGGAGAGCGCGGACATGGGCTCGCCCTGAGTGCCGGAGATCAGAATGGCCAGCTTGTGGGCAGGGAAGTCGCGGATCTGCGAGGGGTTGATGATGAGGCCCTGGGGCGGGTCGAGGTAGCCGAGGTCCTGGGCGATTTCGGTGGAGTTGTCGAGCGAGCGGCCGATGATGGCGACCTTGCGGCCATGCTTTTCGGCGAGCTCCATCGCGATGCGGATGCGGTGGATCGAGGAGGAGAAGCAGGAGAAGAAAATCTTTTTGGGCGCGGCGGCGAAGATGTCGTCGAGGCGCGGGATGACTGCCTTCTCGCCGGGGGTGAAGCCGGTGCGGTCGACGTTGGTCGAGTCCTGGAGGAGGCAAAGGATGCCCTGTTTGCCGAGGTCGGCGAAGGTCTGGAGGTCGAAGGGATGGCCGTCCGGAGAGCTGAGATCGACTTTGAAGTCTCCGGTGTGGAGGACGATGCCGACGGGGGTATGGATGGCGAGCGAAACGCAGTCCACCAGCGAGTGCGTAACGCGGATGGGCATGATGCTGAATGGCCCGAGGGTCACGCGGCGGCCGGGGAGGATTTCGATAAGCTCGGCGTCGTCGAGGAGGCGATGCTCTTCGAGCTTGCCTTCGACGTAGGCGAGGGTGAACTCCGTGCCGTAGACCGGGACGTTGAGCTCGGAGAGAATCCAGGGGAGGCCTCCGATGTGGTCTTCGTGGCCGTGCGTCAGGACGATGCCGCGGACGAACGCGCGGTTCTCGATGAGGTAGGAGATGTCGGGGACGACGATGTCGACTCCGAGCAGCTCTTCTTCGGGGAACATGAGGCCGGCGTCGATGACGATGATGTCGTCGCCGTAGCGGAGGGCGAGGCAGTTCATGCCGAATTCGCCCAGACCGCCGAGCGGGATTATTTGCAATTTATCTAATGCCATGGATCTCCAGTCTACCGCAGTGGTGTCGGGTGTGCGACGGAGCGAGGACATGGCTTGATTTTGGGCGGCGCGGCGGGCGTGGGTTTATAAGCTGCCGGCTGCGAGCTGAGAGATAATGTGGTCGAAGGGGAAGAAACAACTCGCGAATGGGCATCGGGGGGAGTAGATTCAGCTGATAGCGCCTGCACACGCGACTGGCGTCCGGCCTCAGGACGCGATTCGAGAGGATTTGCAAATTTCTCGGGGCACAATCGCCGGCGTTTCAAGACCTTCGTCTTTTCGGTGCTACAGTCGCTATCGAAGGACTTACGCTCCAAGAAGAGCCGATAGCGGGAAGACAATTCAATACAACGGGGCGCGTCTTCGAGCAAGCCGTTCCTAAGGAACAGACTCGATGAGTTTCGAACAAAAGCGTGTTGCATTGCCGATTCGTTTCGGTCCAAAAACGCTATTCCGTATTCCATTCAAGGCGCACTACTACGTGGGTCACTTCACCGATCTCAGGAATCCGATCGATCTTCCAGAGACTGCCTCAGAAGCAGTTATATTTCCATCGGTCCCATCGGATGGGAACGATCATGTCCCATTGAGGATTCACGACGGGCGCATTTTCTATTCGCCGAAGCAGTTCCCGCACTATCTTGCCGATCTTACAACCGATTTCGAAACCTACTTGAGCAGCTTTGGAAGCAAGTCGAAATCGACGTTGCGGCGCAAGGTCCGGAAGTTCGAAGAATTGGCCGGTCCTGGATTCTTTCGTCAATACAAATCGGCTGATGAATTGCGCACGTTCTATGCTTTGGCGCGCGAGCTTTCCAAGCGCACTTATCAGGAAAAGCTGCTTGGGCACGGCCTGCCTGAAGACCTCGCATTTCAGGAGCGCATGATTGACCTGGCACAGGCAGATGAGGTCCGCGCCTATTCGCTTCATCTTGGAGACATTGCCGTTGCCTATCTCTATTGTCCGGTACGCGACGGCGTTCTCTACTATGACTTTCTCGGTTATGACCCTGCGCAGAGCGGCCTTTCTGCCGGCGCGGTCTTACAGTACCTTGCGTTTGAATCTTTATTCGCGGAAAAGAAATTCCGGCTGTTCGACTTTGAAGAGGGCGAAGGCCAGCATAAACGACAATTTTCGACGACATGCATCCAATGTTCCAACCTGATGGTGTTCCGTCCCGGTTTGAAAAGCTGGGCATATATCGCAATGGAATATGCATGCCATCGGAGCACATCGCTGGCCCTACGATTGCTCGACAAGTTAAAGTTGCGAACACGCGTTCGGCAATCACTCCGTTCAGGGAACGCTTGAGGGGTAAAAGGTGCTGGCGGATCACAGGATTGGAACAGCTCGGCCATCTTGCCAAGAAGATGAAGCTCAGGAGGCCTTGGCTTTCTGCGTCACGGCTTCGTGGATGAGCATCTTGAGGTAAGTTTGGTACTTCAGGCCGCGCTTTTCGGCCAGCTTGCGGGCTAGGTCGATGTCGACGGGATCGAGGCGGATGGTGGTGGTAGGGAGACTGCCAGTGCGAGGCTCTGTGCGGCGCTCCAGGCGACTTGAAGGGGCGGATATGGGAGTATCCGCGGCGTCCCGTTTTCACTTACAGTTTCCAGTTATGAGTTTCCAGTTGCCGGTTCAGTGGAGAGGGAGGGAATCTTCGGGTGGGGTGCGTTCGCGGGCCGCGTCGAGGAATTTATGGCTGGCGAAGCCGAGAACCGTTTTCCAGATTCCGATGGTGAAGAAGAAGAAGCCGGCGCTTCCGGCGTGCGCTGGAGGGAGCAGGCGCGCGAGGAGGCAGCAGAGCAGGCCGATGAAGCAGACTCCGAGGTTGTCGGCCAGGGAGATTTTGGTGAGCGTTCGCTCGACGGGGTTGAGGCGAAGAGCGGTTTGGCGGAGTGCGTTCCAATAGAGCGCGGCCAGCCAGAAGTAAATTGCGGCGAAGCCGACGGCGTAGACCATCATCAACTCGCGCTGCTGGAGAGCGGATGTGAACACAGGACCGGCGGCGTGGCCGGTGACCAGCGTGGAGAGAAACTTGAGCGGATAAACGTAGAAGAGCAGCGTAAACAGGAGCGCGGCATTGATAACGACGGTCCCGATATCGTGCAGGCCGTAGCGGCGGAAGAAGCAGAAGTGGTCCCACCAGACCATCATGAGGAAGACAAAGCAAAGGGCGAAGGGAAGGAATCCGAGGAGGACGATGTGCAACTCGGCGTAGGTGTGGGGGACTTCGAGCGAGACGACGAGGAGGGTGAGCGCGAAGCCGAAGACGACGTCGGAGAAGCCGTCGATGCGCGACATTCCGAGGCCGCGCAGGCGGAAGCCGTCCTGGGCGATATGTTCGTGGAGGGCTTGCATGGGTGTGCAGACAGCGTATCAGGATGGGAACGAATCGAGTAGCAGGCCGCTATGAAGCTTTGGCTTCCTGGGTGAGGGCTTCGTGGATAAGCATCTTGAGGTAGGTTTGATACTTCAGGCCACGTTTTTCGGCTAGCTTGCGGGCCAGCTCGATATCGACGGGATCGAGGCGGATGGTTGTTGTGGGGAGGCTGCCAGTGCGGGGCTCTGTGCGGCGCTTCAGGCGACCTTCGGCGAAGGCTTTTGCGAAGTCCTTGCCGATTTCTTCGCGATTGTCGTACCACCACTGAGCTTCTTCGGCTTCGGTCGCGAATTTAGGAATGACTCTCTCTTCCATGTTGTTCGGACTCCTTGAACGCAAGATAGGCAATGCGTGCTGTGCGATCCGCCTCGTACGCCGTAACGATACGAACTAGATCGCCTCTCATCGTGCTGACGATGACGACGATTCGACCTGTGAGCGTCTCTCCGATTTCGGTGTATCGAATTTCACCGTCTTCGATTGAATAGTCGAGCTCGACAGGGTCGCTATTGTATGTCTCCTCTGCCTCATGCGGTACAATGTCGTGCTTTGCAATGTGGGCGACGTTAAATTCATCCCATTGATAATTAATCATAGGTCTGCTCCCTTTGAAGAATGTGTCCGTCGAAATTCGTTGGCAGCCAATGGCGTTGCTTGAGTGTTACCAACGCACCAGTGATTACCGCAAGTTGAAGTTCGGAAAGAAACATCCTGTAGGGACAGGACTATCTACTTCCAGAAACATCGTAGCTACAAAGTAGCTACGATGTCAAGCCCTTATCGGAGTAAATGTCCTTATCGGAGTAAATCTTCGAGGGTGGTGGAGAGGTCTGTTTTTTCGTCGCGGTATTTGACGATGATGGGGGTGTAGACGCTGAGGCCGAGGGACTTGCCGGGTTCGGTGGTGATGGCGCGGGAACCGGGGACGACGACCGCGCCGGCGGGGATGATGAGCGGCGTGTCTATACCGTCCGGGCCTCCGGGGGTGGCTTTGAGGGTGGTGTTGTTGGGGAGGTCGTAGACCGGGGTGCCGCGGGTGAGGATGACTCCGGCGGCGAGGACGGCGCGGGCACGGACGATGGTGCCTTCGTAGACTCCGGTGTTGCCGCCGATGAGGGCGTCGTCTTCGATGATGACCGGGGAGGCGTTGATGGGCTCTAAAACGCCACCTATCTGCGCAGCCGCAGACAAGTGGACGCGCTTGCCGATCTGGGCGCAGGAGCCGACCAGGGCGTGGGAGTCGATCATGGTTCCTTCGTCGATGTAGGCGCCGACGTTGACGTAGGCGGGCGGCATCATGACGACACCTCTGGCGAGGAAAGCGCCGGACCGGACGGAACTGCCGCCGGGGACGATGCGGATGCCTTGCTTGGGGCTGAAGTTGCGGGCGGGGTAGGTGGCCTTGTCGACGAAACTGAGTGCGGGGTGGGCGACTGGATTGCTGCCGTTCATGTTTTCAAGCGCGCCGAGGCGGAAGCCGAGGAGGATGCCCTGTTTGACCCAGGCGTTGACTCGCCAGCCAGTGGGGGCGGCAGCGTCGGGCTCGGCGGAGCGCAGGGCGCCGGCTTCGAGGGCGTCGCGGAGTTGCAGAAAAGCGGCCAGCGCGTCTTTGTTGCCGATGGCCGCTGGGCCCTGCGTAAACCAGTGTTCGATGGAGGCTTGGAGATCGTTTTGCATGGATAAGACGAGGATACATTGGCTGCCTGTGCCACGCGGGGTGTGTGAGCGGCTATGGAACGGCGGGAGGAAGCGACGTGCGGATGCGACAGCTCTGGGTGCGCTTGCTGTGCGGGTCGCGGAGACGGATTTCGAGCTTGCGGCCCGGGGTGATCCAGCGGCCGTAGAACTCGACGGAGCGGTAGGGAGGAAAGGTGACGCCGCAACGGAATTTGAAGTCGATGTTTTCGGAAGTCGGATTGAAGATGTGTCCCGTGCCGCCACCGACGAATTTCTGCCCGTCAAATTGCCGGTGCTCGATGGCGAGGCGGATGGTGATCGGATAGCGCGGATTGGGCCGCATGTCGGCGGCCCAGGATGGCGGAGGCGTTTGATGGATGGTCTGACTATCCTGCCAGACGAATTCCTCGGCGTCGCCGCCAATCTGCGCGTGGGCGGAGACGGTGGCGGCAACGAAAAACAGAGGGAAAAGCAGCAGCAGGATGCGGCGAGACATAGAACCTCCGACGCAGATCGGCGGGCCAATTATAGCTGGCGGGCTGCGATGGAGACGAGGCGTGGGGTGGGGAAGACTCGCGGGTAGAACGAATAGGTGGATTATTTTGCGGGTTAGCTTCCGGTCTTGCGGGGGCGGCCGCCGAGTTTTCCGTTGGCTCGGGCGGCAGTGACCTTGGCTTTGCTGCGGGAGGCGCCACCGGCGGAGCCGAGACGGGCGGCCATCCATTTGCGCGAACCGAAGTGACCTTGCATGAGGGCGGTAATGTCAAACTGGGCGTCGAGGAGAGGGAAGTCGATGCCGAACTTCGAGGGGGTGACGTTGATTTTCTTAAGTTGGGCGGCGGTGGCTCCGCCGAGGCCCTGCGCATCTTCGGGGCGGAAGGAGAACCATCCGCCGGTGCTTAGAGAGATGATGATCAGGTCAAGCTCGGGATCGTAATGAACTTTGAGAATGTGCGGTTCGGCTAACAAGCGCTGGCGAGAACGCTCGTTCGCCTCCCGTATCTGTTCATCGAGGGTTTCGTCCAGATATTGTTCAAAGGTCGCCATGAATCTCCTCCCAGGACTCGCAAAGCTGTAGACGATTCGCTTGAACGATGGTCAGGATATCGCGGATTTCACGATTCTTGAATCCGTCGTTTTCGCGAATAACGACGTACTGTTCCGAACAATTAAGATTCACGACCAGCTCACAACCTCTTGCGAATACATGTACATGTGCCGGCAGATGATCGTCTGTGAAAATTTGAACGCAATACCCGTCGATTCTGAGCAGGGTCGGCATAAGAATACCAGAAAAGCGAAGCGCTTGGGTTTTCTAAAAGACGCGCAGATTGTCGTTGGGGTCGTCGTGGAGGAGCCCTAGCTCGCCGAGGATGATTTCGAGCTTGTGGCGAGTGGCGGCGGAGACCGGGACCATGGGGAGGCGCAGGTTTTCGTTGCCGCGACCGAGCAGCGAGAGCACGGCCTTGATGGGGGCCGGGCTGGGCTCAGTGAAGAGCGCCTGCATCAAGGCGAAGTAGTGGCGGTTGATGCGGCGGGCGGCGATCCAGTTGTCGGTGAGGGCGGAGGCGACCATCTGCGACATCTGCTGCGGGATGGCGTTCGAGGCGACCGAGATGAGACCCATGCCGCCGACGGCCAGCGTGGGGAGAGCGAGAGAGTCGTCGCCGGAAAAGACGCGGAAGGCGCGCGGGGCCTGGGTGAGGAGCTCGGTGATCTGCGCCATGTTGCCCGAGGACTCCTTGATGCCGACGATGTTGGGGATTTCGGAGAGGCGGAGGACGGTGGCCGGCTCAAGATTGGCGCCGGTGCGCGAGGGGATGTTGTAGAGCAGGATAGGGAGGTCGGTGGCGTTGGCGATGGCCTTGAAGTGCTCGTATTGGCCGCGCTGGCCGGGGCGGTTGTAGTACGGGTTGGCGGTGAGGATGCCGGTGAGTCCGGTGATGCGGTGCAGCTTTTTAACGTTGGCGACAGCCTGGTGGGTGGCGTTGTGGGTCGCTCCCGCAAAGACCGGGACGCGGCCGGCGGAGGCGGCGACGGTGACTTCGATGACGCGCAGCCACTCCTGCTCGGTGAGGGTCGCGGCCTCGCCGGTGGTGCCGCAGGGGACGAGCAGAGAGACGCCGTTGGCGATCTGCCAGTTGACGTGGGCGAGGAGTGCCGGTTCGTCGACTCCGCCGTCGTGGCGGAAGGGTGTGATGAGAGCGGTGCCGCAGCCTTGCAAATTCATACGGTGAGTAGTTTAGTGCATCGGCTGCGCGGTTCGGCGCGAGCCGGAATTTTGTTGGGGAAAAGTGGTGGCGGATCAGAGAAAAAGCTTTCACGCAAAGTTCGCGGAGGTGGCGGAGTTTCGCGAAGGTGAGCTTATGGCTGGGGTGGGGCGGAGTCGTCGCAACGCTCGACGCCGAGCGTGGGGATGACCCAGACGAGCGTGACGACGCCAATGATCGCCAGCGATATCTGGGGGTGCAAGTAGGCCAGCGGGACGCAGAGAGTGTAGGTGGCGAGCGAGCCCCAGTGCTTCAGTTGTACGACGAGGTCGGTGTGCTGGAAAGTGCCCTCGATGCGGCGGCGCTCATTGATGGTGAGGCGGAGGAGCATGAAGCCGAAGCCGGTGAGCGTGAGGGAGCCGGCATATAGGGCGACGGAGAAGCTGTCCATGCTCTTGTCATGTACGTAGAGCGTGAAGAAGGGCAGCAGCGACAGGCAGAAGAGCCAGACGAGGTTGGCCCAGAGGACTCGGGGCGAGGACTCGCGGATGCCGTGGACGAGCAGATGGTGGTTGACCCAGTAGATGCCGACGAAGGCGAAGGAGAGAGCGTAAACGCTGAGGGTGGGCAGGACTTCGCGGAAGCCGGCGATGCCGTCGGGGTGAGGGACTTTGAGTTCGAGCACCATGATGGTGATGATGACGGCGATAACGCCGTCGGAGAAGGCTTCGAGACGCGAAGGGGAGAAGGTGTGGGCCATGGGTGTCTGCGTTGCAGGATACAACGAGCGCTACGCCGCCGCCTCACCTGGGTTTTCTTTGATCCTCGTCACTGGCGAGGTAGAACCGGGCGGTGCTGTGGTCTTCGTCTGGGCTTTCGCCAGGCTCTTCCATTTGAGGTGTGGCTTCAGGGATGGGGGCGACCTCGGTTCGGGGTTTCGTAACGCGGTAGACATACCAGGTGATGGCCGCGTTCAGAAGCAGCAGGCAAAGCGCGATCAACAGACGAATGACATGGATGATCTCCGACCTGCCGCCGTCGTGGGCTACCGGCAGACTCGTGCCGCGAAGAAGGCCCCAGCCGAACCAGACGAATGAGAGAACGAAACGCGTTGCAAGCAGATAGAACGCCGAGCGACGCATCTGCCATAGCGTAACGGCGGCGGCCACGGCGAGGAGGACGTCGAGGTCCCTGACAACGGTTTGCAGTAGAGGTGTCGGATAGGAGTGATATGCAGGGGATGAAGCGACAGAGCGAATGATGTACACAGCGAAGCGGCCGAGGATGACCCAGGCCGCAATGGCAACTTCGAAGGCGCAGATAAACGTTGCAACCGGCGTGCGTTCCGGACGAACTTCAGTCAAGGCTTACCTCTATTCTCACCAACTGCTTTACACCCAATCGCCGGAGCGCATGAGCGGCTCGGCTGCGCCGTCCGTGGAGAGGCCGTCGATGTTCATGGTGGGGCCGCCGATCATCCAGTCGACGTGGATGAGGCTTTCGTTGGCGCCTAGTTTGGCGAGGTCTTCGTTGGACATTTTCTCGCCGCCGATGAGGCAGGTGGAATACGCCTGGCCCAGCGCGATGTGGGAGGCCGCGTTCTCGTCGAAGAGGGTGTTCCAGAACAGGATGCCGGACTGCGCGATGGGGGAATGATGCGGGACGAGCGCGACTTCGCCGAGACGGCGCGCGCCGTCGTCGGTGGAGATGAGCTTGTTGATGGCTTCTTCGCCGGCGGTCGCCGTAGCTTTGACGATCTTGCCGTCCTTGAATTCGCAGCGGATATTTTCGATCAGCGTGCCCTGATGCGAAAGCGGCTTCGAGGCGCTGACGTGGCCGTTGACGCGGTCTTTGTGGGGCGTGGTGAAGCACTCTTCGGTGGGAATGTTGGGTTGGCAGTAGATGCCGTTGCCGGCTGTGGTCCCGCCGCCGGCCCAGAGGTGCCGGTCGGCGAGGCCGACGGTGAGGTCGGTTGCGGCGTCGGGGGTGTGGAAGCGGAGGGCGTGGAAGCGGCGGGCGTTGAGGAAGTCGACGCGGCGCTTTAGGTTCGCGCCGTGCTCCTTCCACTCGGCTACAGAATCGCGGGACGTGATTCTGGAGGCGAAGAAGATGGCGTCCCAGAGTTTAGCGAGCGCGGCCGGCGCGGGGTCGTTGGGGAAGACGAGGGCGGCCCATGCGGGCGTGGCGCAGGCGACGATGGTCCAGTTGATGGCGTGGCGGGTGATAAGGTCCATCGCGGGCTTGGCGGCTTTGGAGGAGGCGACGTTGGCGCGCGAGACTTTGGCGGGATCCTGCTGGGCGAGCAGCGCGGGATTGGCGCCGGTGATGCCCATGCGCGCGGCTCCGGAACGGTAGGCGGCGGCCACGGCATCGTGGTACCAGGCGGGGGCGTAGTCGAAGCTGTCGTCGGGTGCGAACTGGTAGCGGGCGAGGGTGGCGGCGTCGTCGGTGTAGAAGGTGGTGACGAGTTTGGCGCCGGCCTTATAGGCGTGCTCGGTAACGCGGCGGACGAGCGCGAGTGCGTCTGTGGGGGCCGTGAGAACGACCTCCTGGCCGGGTTCGAGGCCGAGGCCGATGCGGACGGCGACTTCGGCGAAGCGGTCGAGCTTTTGATTGAAGCTGAGGGCCGAAAAGTTGGCAGTAGAAGTTGCGGAGGAACTCATCCCTTCAGGTTAGGTGGGGATGCGGCGTGTGGCAAGGAAAACGTTTGCGCAATCAGGGTTTTGCGCCGGGTGCAACGGCGAAGACACCGGGGCCGCCGATTCGATAGAGGCGTGGGTAACGTGACGCTGCGGGCGGCAGCGCAGGGAATGGGGCGTGGGGCTCGGCCTGATATCAGTAGGCGACGGTGTAGTAGCTGTGGGAGCGGGAGTGGCCGTGGCCATGCTCGATGATCATGCGCTGGGACTTTTGGAAGCGGACGGGGTTATCGGTCTGCCAGGGATGGCCGGCAAATGGGGGGTTGAGACTGATCAGTGCCGCTGAAGACCGAAGCCTCCGCACTAATCAATCCGGATGTAGTCACGGGGCGACAAGATCGCAATACCCCGAAAGGGATGTAGTGTGAGGAGATCCTTGTCGCCGCTTATGATGACGCGAGCTTTAGCAGCCAACGCGAGTGCCAGAAATTTGTCATCTTTCGGATCGCGGCAAGCTTCTACCTGTTCAGTTACCAATATCTTGGTCATCACCTTGACGGTGTCGTAGAGCAGAGCCATCCTATTGTGACGCGAACAGTAGGCGTCGAATTTCGGACGTGCCAGCACCATCGTTAGCTCGGCGAGTGTCTCGTCACTGCAAAGGAGCGTTCCGTTTAACGCGACGAGTTTGAACGCCAAGTCCGCACCGCCTCCTGGGAAAAGCAGCGCGCTTACAAGGAAATTGGTATCGGGTACGACGCGTTCGTTTTCCCAATCAAAACTCATTGAGGATTTCTTCGACAAAGTCAACGTACCGAATGTTTGCGGTTGCGAGCTTTTCGGTTAGCTCGCTAACCACTCGCTCCCGCGACTGCTCGAGGCGAGCCACGCGCTCGGCGCGTTCGCTCCATGAGTTCGGATCGACGAGGATCGCGACGTCGCATTCACCATCTCGGATGGCTACGGGTCCTTGATCTACCTCGCGAAGAAGCCGAGGTAACGCTTCCGAAACTTCGTCGATCGATACGGTCGTCATAGGAACAGGATACGCCTCATTTTGCCAGCTTCTACAACTGCGGGAAGATTTCGCGGAAGTGGCTGGAGATTAGCGCGAGAGGTAATCGGTGGGGTTGAGGATGTCGATGCCGCGGAAGGGGTGGAGACGGACGAGATGGTCGTCGTTGGTGAGCATGAGCGAGGCGTTGCCGCTGACGGCAAGCGAGAGGAACTTGTCGTCCTTCGGATCGATGCAAGCTGTGATTTGGACGTGAGGCTCGATAAGTATCGCGGTGCGCTCGTATTCAGCTATGAAGGCGAGGCGAAGGTCTCGTGGAATGCGCTCGAATTTCTTGCGGAGTAGAACGTCACTGAACTCATGGAGCGTATCCTCACTGGCAAGCAGATGGTGGCTGTGCCGGAGAGATAGAAAAGCCGCGTGTGCCGCACTTTTACGACCGAGATAGAAACCGATCACCACGCTGGTGTCCACGACGGCGAAGTTCTTAGACATCGGCGAGCGCGTCGGCCAGGAATTCTTCGACGCTGATACCGTCTTTCGCCAAACTCCGTTCGAGATCCTTAGACGCCTCGCGACTTAGAGCCTCCATGCGATCCCAGGATTTCTGGCGCTCCGCGTCTGTCTTTGGTCCGATCGGAATCAGCATGGTTTCGCATCCGTTCTCGTCGCGGATGACGACGGACTCCTGCTGCACTCGTTGGAGTAGCGCTGGAAGATCTTTCGCGGCTTCATCGACGGAGATGGTCGTCATATGGAAAGAATACGCCCGAATTTTGTGGACTGCTACAACTGCGGGAACACTTCGCGGAAGTCGTAGACGCCGGTGCGGGTGGAGAGCCATTCGGCGGCGCGGACGGCGCCCTCGGCGAAGGGGCGGCGGGAGTGGGATTCGTGCGTGAGCAGCAGGCGGTCGCCGTTGCCTTCGGCTTCGAGGATGTGCAGGCCGACCGCTTCGCCGTGGCGGATGGATTTGATCGTGACTTCATCGAGGCCGGCGGCTTTGCATGTGACGTCGCGCAGCGTAAGCGCGGTGCCGGAGGGGGCGTCGAGTTTGGTGATGTGGTGGGTTTCGGAGATGGAGAACTTGTAGCCCGCGGGCTTGAGCACCGTCGTCATGTGCTCGGCGAGTTGCAGCATCAACTGGACGCCGACGGAGAAGTTGGTGCCGTACAGCAGGGCCGCGCCCTTGCGCTCGGTGAGCGAGCGCATGTCGGGGAGCTTGTCGTACCAGCCAGTGGTGCCGACGACCATCTTCGCGCCGTTGGCGAGGCAGGCGCGCATGTTCTTGATGACGGCGTCGGGCGTGGTGAAGTCGATGACCGCGTCGAAGCCGTTGAGGAAGGGGGGCGTGAGGGCGGCGGCGTCCTTGTTTTCCTGGGCATCGAGGACGTGGACACTGTGGCCGCGCTCGGCGGCTACTTCTGCGACGAGTTTGCCGGTCTTGCCGACACCGAGGACGAGGATACGCATGGGATTAGTGTAGTTCAACGGCTGGTTTCGGCTTGCGTTTGTCAATGATGCGGAAAGTGATGAGAGAGAAGAGCACCCACATCGCTAGGATCGCAACAAGGGCTGAAGGGTGGATCGATGCGAAAGCAGAAAAGGATTTCCACCTAATCTGGAGAAGCGCGATGACGACGATTGGTACAAGTATCAACTCTGTCCACCGGGAGCGCGGGAGAGACCAACAGAAAAAGAACAATCCTCCTGCAATCATGTCGATGAGTCCGTGCAGCCAAAGGGAGGTGTGGAGGAAGCGCCCTGTTAGCAATAACGTCCCGAAAGCAATACAGGAGAATGCAGCGGCCTTGTTGCTGTCTCGAGTGGAACTTTTCGATTCTTGGTTTAGTGATGGAACAAGGTTGAGCAGCGCGGCTATGAACAATAGAGTGCCAATGACGACGCAAGCATTACGTTGGCGAATGTTCAGCGAAATAAAGTTAGACAGATGCATCAACAGAAGACCAACCGCCGCCATGCTAAACAATGCAGGACGGGATTTGATCTTTTCGCGAAGCATGCGGGGCCTCATCAGACAGCGGCAATAACTCCAAATCAGCCTACGCTAACGGCGCGCGCTTCGACGTCGAAGACGTTTTCGTCGGGTGAATCGAAGAACTTTTTGTGCAGCGAGCGGACGGCCTCGTCGACATCGCTTTCATCAATCATGAAGCTCATGTTAATTTCGCTGGCGCCCTGCGAAATCATGCGGATGTTGACGTGCTGGACTGCCGTAAAGACCTGCGCCGCGATGCCGGCGTGGCCGCGAATGTCTTCGCCGACGAGGCAGATGAGGGCCTTGGCGCCTTCGTATTGCACGTCGGCGATCTGGCGGAGCTCGGCGCAGATGGCGGGGAGCGAATCGTTGGAGTCGACCGTGACCGAGATCGAAACCTCCGAGGTGGAGACCATGTCGATGGCGCACTTGTGCTTGTCGAAGATGTCGAAGACGGCCTTGAGGAAGCCGTGGGCGAGCAACATGCGGCTGGCGACGATGTCGATGATGGTGAGGCGTTTTTTTGCGGCGATGCACTTGAACGGGCTGGTGCAGGGCGCGGGGATCGCCGTGATTTTTGTGCCTTCGTTGGCGGCGTTGCGGCTGTTGAGGACCCAGACGGGGATGTTCTTCTGCACAGCCGGAAGGATGGTCGCGGGGTGCAGGACTTTCGCGCCGAAGTAGGCGAGTTCGGCGGCCTCTTCGAAGCTGATGGTTTTTACGCGCAGGGCGTCGGGGCAGATGCGCGGGTCCGTGGTCATGATGCCGTTGACGTCGGTCCAGATTTCGATGGCGCCGGCGTGGAGGCCGCCGCCGACCAGCGCGGCGGTGTAGTCGGAGCCGCCGCGGCCGAGTGTCGTAGTCGCGCCTTCGGGCGTGGAGGCGATGAAGCCGCCCATGACGGGGATTTTGTTTTCGTCGACGAGCGGGAGGACGAGGTCGATGAGGGCGGTTTCGATGGCCTGCTCGTTGGGCGCGGCCTTGCCGTGGTTGCTGTCGGTGATGATGCAGTGGCGGGCGTCGATGTGGACGCCATCCATGCCCAGCTCCGCGAAGGCGGCAGCGACCATGACGGACGAGAGGCGTTCGCCGAAACTGACCACGAGATCGTTGGTGCGGGGTGTGAGTTCGCCCAGCGCGGAGATGCCGTGGAGCAGTTCGTCGAGCGCGTCGAAGTCGCGGTGGATGGTGGCGTGCAGCGCGTTGAGGCGGTCGCCGGTGGCGAGCAGCGAGGCGGTGTCGATGTGGCGGATGCGGAGGCGCTGAGAGATTTCGAGGGCGACGTCTTTGTCGCCGCGTCCCGCATAGGCTGCGGCGGAGCAGGCGAGTAGCTGGTCCGTAACTTTCGCCATCGCCGAGACGACGACGATGGGGTTGAGTCCGCGGCGGGCGCGTCCCGCGACGATCGAGGCGGTGCGTTGGATTGCGGTGGCATCTTCGACGGACGTTCCGCCGAACTTCATCACGACGATGTGCGGGCGGGGCGTGCTCATGCGGGCACCGCCGCTGCGATTTCGGCTACCTGCGACGGCCATTTACGGAAGTCGAACTTGCCGAGGACGGCGAGGATTTCTGCGTTGAGAATGGCTGCGCCGGCGGCCCCGCGGATGGTGTTGTGCGAGAGCAGCGTGAACTTCCAATCGAAGATGGTGCAGGGACGCAGGCGGCCGACGGTGGTCGCCATGCCGGCCCCGCGCATGAGGTCGAGGCGCGGCTGCGGGCGGGTTTCTTCGGGCGCGTACTCGACGGGGAAGAGCGGGGCGGACGGCAGATGGAGGCCGTTGTGGCCGCGGCCGCTGAGGGGCTGGAAGTCCTGCCAGGCCGCGACGATTTCTTCGTATGTGGCGCGGGTTGCGAGCTTCACGCTGACGCACTCGGTGTGGCCTTCGAGGACGGCGACGCGGTTGCACATCGCCGAGACCGTGATGTCGGCGGGATCGAACCCGGTGGCGTGCGCTGCGCCGAGGAGCTTGCCGATTTCTTCCTGGAGCTTCTCTTCTTCGTTCTTGATGTAGGGGATGACGTTGCCGAGAATATCGAGCGAGGGAACGCCGGGATAGCCTGCGCCGGAGACTGCCTGCATGGTCGAGACGAAGAGCTTTTCGATGCCGAAGCGCTGGTGGAGCGCGGCCAGCGGGAGGACGAGGCCGATGGCGCAACAATTGGGGTTGGTGACGAGGAAGCCGCCGGTTCGCTTGCGGGTGGGCTGCGACTCGATGACTTCGAAGTGGTCGGCGTTGACTTCGGGGACGACCAGAGGGACGTCCGCGCCCATGCGGAAGGCGGACGAGTTGGAAATGACGGCGCAACCGGCAGCGGCGAAAAGCGGCTCGAGCTCGCGGGCGATGGGCGCGTCGATCGACGAAAAAATGATGCGGGGAAGGTCTGCGCCGGTGGGGGTGTTGGGCTGGAGCGTCATCTGCGCGATGTGCGCGGGGAGTGGGGTATCGAGACGCCACGAGCAGGCTTCGGCGTAGGTTTTGCCGGCACTGCGATCGCTGGCGGCGAGCCAGGTGATGTTGAACCACGGATGGTTTGCGAGGAGTTGGATGAACCTTTGGCCGACCGCTCCGGTCGCGCCGAGAATGCCTACGTTACGCCGTTCCATCTATCAAGGATAACGCATGTGGGTAGGCAGGTTACGGGTTGAGCGATGCGGGGAGAGTGAGAGCGAGATGTGTCGAGGAGCGAGGGATGAGGGATTGAGGGGCGAGGGGTTCGTGTGGTGGTCCGGGTCTTTTATGAGCGTAGAGCTGTGAGGTTTTGAGCGCAGAGGAAGAACCGGCAACGGCAAGAGCAAAAGCGGATCTCTCCACTTCGCTGCGCTTCGGTTGAGACGGCACATTCGTGGTGGGTGGAGGAGAGCACCCCACCCTTTCGCAAAGTGCGCGAAAGGATGGGCCACCCGGATTCGCGGATGGCCCACCCCGAATTTGGCGGTTGCGCTAGTCGACGTACTCGACGCGACGGCGGCGGCGGTAGATGCGGTGGCTGCCTCCGCCATACGCGAGCAACAGCGCGATCAGGTGGATGAGGAACCAGATGCTGATGCCCTGGTCCTGGTAGATCCAAAAGAGGATCAGCACGCGCGGAATCAGCAGAGCGACGATGACGGGAATGATGGGCAGCGTGACGGGGATGAACTGCGTCATGCTGTGCCCCAGCCAGGCGATCACCATGCAGATGCGCGGCAGGAACAGCGACAGGACCATGAACCAGAGCGGGATGTTGTGCTGGGGGAAGGAGAGATGGAGATTCATTGGCAGCCTTTCGTGCGTCGTATTTCGATTTATGAGATGCGAACGGAGGCCCGAATTATGGATGCGGCGAAAACTATTTCATGGCGTAGGTGAAGTCGGCTTTGGCTGTGCCGTTGGGAGGGACGGTGATCTGGATGTCCTGCTCGCCGAGCTTTTCGTGGACGGCGGCCAACGTGTAGTTGCCCGGAGGCAGGCCGGTGATGGTGAAGCTGCCGTCGGCGGCGGAGACGGCGAAGAACGGCGTGGCCGAGACGTTGATGAAGGCGTTCATCCAGGGGTGGTTGTTGCAGCGGACGGGGAGCATGGTCTCGGGCTGCTGGAACTGGCGGGTCTGGGGCGCGCCCATCGGGCCCTGCGAAACGTCGATGCTGGGCTCGGCTGGG
>Ga0207933_1000745_pt1 | contig 28694 bp, 29 predicted proteins | sample NGESurdeep092012_4_FD_184488 | JGI IMG/M metagenome (GOLD analysis project Ga0207933, IMG submission 184488) | Arctic peat soil microbial communities from Barrow, Alaska - NGEE Surface sample F53-3 deep-092012 (SPAdes) | ecosystem: Environmental > Terrestrial > Soil > Wetlands > Peat ... | reverse complement strand
GAGGACAAGCGAACCCGCGCCGGTACATTCCAGGACGATGTCGGGCTTGAGATCGCCCAGATCACCGGCGTGGTAGGTCGCTCCCAAGGCGCGCACGAGGTCCGGCTTGGCGCCTTCCTTCATGCGGTCGAGCACATGCATGTCGAGCCCCCGCTGCGAACCCATCATGGCCGCCAGCAAGCCGACCGGGCCGGCGCCGGTGACCAACGCTACACGAGGCTGCCAGGCAGCAGTACGCGTGCCCATACGCTCGACCTGCTCCCAGGCTTTGGCGACCACGCTCGCCGGCTCCAGCAATACGCCATGATCCTTGAGCGCTGAATCCACTTTGACGAGAAAGTCCGGCTCGATGCGGAATTGTTCACTGCCATAACCGTTGCGCTGCTTGATACCGCGCTCGGTGTATTGACCGTTGCGGCACATGTCCCATTCATCGGCGGCGCAAGAGGGACAGGGCACCGGATCGGGCCGCCGCACGATGCCGACCACCAGATCGCCTTTGGAAACGCCGCAGCCGGCGGGCGCTTCTTCGATCCGGCCAAAGGATTCATGACCGATGATAAGCCGCTGCTGGCCGGCCGGGGCCCAGCCGTAGTGGCCATCGATGATTTCATGATCGGTGCCGCAAATGCCGAGCGCCAATGCGCTCACCAGCACGGCGCCATCGCTGAGCGGCGGCGATGAGACTTCTTCGAGAGCGAGAGAATTAACTTGGCCGGGCTTGACGGTTAGCGCGCGCATAAAATGAAAGTCCTGAAAATTTGTAGACGCCCCCACGTTTAACGGTCGAACAGCCGCAAAAGTTCCCGTGAGTGATCTGGCACCCACTAACGAGCCATGCGAATGTCGTCCTGCTGCTCCACCGCTTTTCCCTCTTGGGCTGCGGCGCACAACATGGATGCATAGCTTGGTTTCTCAGACGCGCATCAAGCTGGGGTCCCGATGAACGCCGCGCACCGGTCGACGTTTTCCGCGCGCCATTTGGCGGTCGGGCTGGCGGGCTATTGCGCCTTCGTCAATCTCTACGCACCGCAATCGATCCTGCCGCTGCTGTCACGCGAGTTCAACGCCAGCGCCGCCGAGGTTTCCAGCATCATCACCGTCAGCACACTGGCGGTAGCGGTGACCGCGCCATTCACCGGCGCGGTAGCCGACGTGCTCGGCCGCAAGCGGGTGATCGTTGCCGCGATGTTCTTGCTGGTGCTGCCTACTTTGATGGTGGGAATGGCGGACAGCCTGTCGGCGATTATTTTCTGGCGTGCGGTGCAAGGTTTTATGATGCCACCGATTTTCGCGGTCACCATCGCCTATATCGGCGACGAGTGGCCGGCACAGGAAGCCACCACCGCCGCCGGTATCTATTCGTCAGGTTCAAGTGTTGGCGGCTTCGCCGGCCGGCTGATTACAGGCATTCTCGCGGATCTCATCGGCTGGCGCGCCGGCTTCGATGCGCTCGCGCTGATCGCTTTTTCTGGCGCGATCGCAGTGGCGCTCCTGCTGCCGTCCGAGAAAAATTTCGTGCGCTCCGAAGGCCTGCTGGCATCGAGCGGCCAGATGCTGGCGCATTTCCGTAATCGCCAACTGGTGGCGACTTACGCGGTCGGCTTCGGCGTGTTGTTCAATTTCATCTGCACTTTCACCTACATCAGCTTTTATCTCGCCGCACCACCCTACAATCTTTCCGCCAGCTGGCTCGGCGCAATTTTTGTGGTCTATCTCACCGGCTCAGTGCTCACCCCATGGACCGGGTGGGCGGTGACGCGCTTTGGGCGGCGACGCTTCACGGCGCGGGTGATCGTGCTTTGGATTGCCGGCATCGGCCTGACGCTGGTGCCGTCGCTGCCGGTGATCATCCTGGGGCTGGCTATCTCGGCGGGATGTGGGCTGATCTGCCAGGCGATCTCGACCGGCTATGTGACGATCACCGCCAAAACCGGCCGCTCCTCGGCGGTCGGGCTCTACGTCACGAGCTTTTACACCGGCGGCAGCTTCGGCGCGGCCGTGGGCGGCCTTGCCTGGACATACGCCGGATGGCCGGCCTGTGCCGTCTTGGTGGCGGCAATGCTGGCAGTCATGGCGGCGATCGTGATCTTCGGCTGGGCCCGGCGTGTGCCGGCTTCGCCGAACCTGCCGCCGATCGAGCCGCCCTGATCATCCGGCGCTCGCATGCCAGATCGGCCGATAACCGGCCGCGAGTACAGCCACGATCGACGGCGGCGTGAGTACGTCCACAGTCATGCCGCGCGGGCGAGGAACCGGCGGTCCATAGCCCGCAGGCGTCCAGGGCAGCATTTTTTTGCCGCACACGGCAAAGGCTTCGCCATCACGCACGATCATCACGCCATCAGGCAGCGCATCGATTTTGCGGCGATGCAAGCGCTTGTCTTTGCCGTCAAGCCGCTCGGCATGCAGGATTTCGTCCATCGCCGATGCTGCGGTGCGCTTCTTTTTGTCCGAGAACAGCGTGGCAAATTTCTCCGCGCCCTTACGCCGGCATTCGAAGCAAGGCCTATGGCCGGCGGCGAAGGCGGTGACCTCATCGAGAAAGAACAGTTCGGTGTAATAGCGGCCCCAGACATCGCGCTGGCGGTTTTTGAATTCGAGCACGCAACAAATCCATTGCCGCGAGACCCAACGGCGGCTGGTCAACTTGCGATCACCGGTGTGAAATTTACCGCCGCGATTGCCCAGCAGTGTCCCGCGCGCGGAAGTGATGAACAATTCGCCAAAAGGTGAGACGCGGTTTTTTAGCGGCATAGGTGGCTCAAAATAAAATGGCCGGGCAAAAACCCCGCCACTCTAACTGAATTGTGGAAATCTTACCCCTGCGGTTGCGGCGCGACCTCGCCTGTCGGCGGCGGAGCCGAGCGCGGCTTGCCGGCTGGCGGCACGGCCGAGCCACGTGGCGTGGTCGGTTCGATCACAGACTCGCGCACTGGCCGCTTGCCGTTGATCAGGTCCTTGATCTCGTCGCCAGTGAGCGTTTCGAATTCCAGCAGGCCGCGCGCCAGCGTTTCAAGGTCGGCACGCTTGTCGCTGAGAATTTGCGTCGCCTCGGTATTGCCGGCCTCGACCAGCTTGCGCACTTCGGCATCGATGGTCTGCGCGGTCGCCTCCGAGATGTTCTGCTGGCGCGATACCTGGTAGCCGAGGAACACTTCGTCCTGGTTCTCGCCATAGGCCACAGTGCCGAGCTTGTCGGACAGGCCCCAGCGCGTCACCATCAAGCGGGCGAGTTTCGTCGCCTGCTCGATGTCGGAGGCAGCGCCCGAGGTGACCTTCTCGCGCCCGAACACCATTTCCTCGGCGACCCGCCCGCCCATCATGATGGCGAGACGCGAGGTCATCTGCTCGCGGCTCATCGACAGTTTGTCGCGCTCAGGCAATTGCATGACCATACCGAGCGCGCGGCCGCGCGGAATGATGGTGGCCTTGTGCACCGGATCGGTGGCCTTGACGTTGAGGGCGACGATGGCGTGGCCGCCTTCGTGATAGGCGGTGAGCATCTTCTCTTCGTCGGTCATCACCAGCGACCTGCGCTCGGCGCCCATCATGACCTTGTCCTTGGCATCCTCAAACTCGGCCTGCATCACCATGCGCTTGTTGCGCCGCGCCGCCATCAAGGCGGCTTCGTTCACGAGGTTCGCCAGATCGGCTCCGGAGAAGCCGGGCGTACCACGCGCGATGGTCTTCAGGTTCACGTCGGGCGCCAGCGGCACCTTGCGGACATGCACTTTGAGAATGTTTTCGCGGCCGACAACGTCCGGATTCGGCACGACAACTTGCCGGTCGAAGCGGCCGGGACGCAGCAGCGCCGGATCGAGCACGTCGGGGCGGTTGGTGGCGGCGATCAGGATGATGCCTTCATTGGCCTCGAAGCCATCCATCTCGACCAGCAATTGATTGAGCGTCTGCTCGCGCTCGTCATTGCCGCCGCCGAGACCGGCGCCGCGATGGCGGCCGACCGCGTCGATTTCGTCGATGAAGATGATGCAGGGCGCGTTCTTCTTGGCCTGTTCGAACATGTCGCGGACGCGGCTGGCGCCGACCCCGACGAACATCTCGACGAAGTCGGAGCCGGAAATGGTGAAGAACGGCACGTTGGCTTCACCGGCGACCGCGCGCGCGATCAGGGTCTTGCCGGTGCCCGGAGGGCCGACCAGTAGCACACCGCGCGGAATCCGTCCGCCGAGTTTCTGGAATTTTCCCGGGTCGCGAAGGAATTCGACGATCTCGTGCAAATCCTGTTTGGCTTCGTCGACGCCAGCGACATCGTCAAACGTGACGCGGCCATGCGCCTCGGCCAGCAGTTTCGCTCTGCTCTTGCCGAAGCCGAGCGCCTTGCCGCCTGCGCCTTGCATCTGGCGTGACAAGAATATCCAGACGCCGATGAGCGCGATAAACGGCAGCCACGATACCAGCAATGTGACGAACCACGGCACATTGTCCTGTTGCGGCCGCGCCGTGATGGAGACACCCTTGCTATAGAGCTTCTGCACCAGGCCGGGATCGCTCGGCGAATAACTCTGGAAGCTGGTGCCGTTGGCGAAGGTGCCATGCAACTCCGGTCCCTGGATAACGATGTCGCGCACGTGACCCTGATCGACCTCGCTCAGCAACTGAGAAAAGGAGATGTCCTGCGCGGTCGTGCGCTGTCCCGGATTTTGGAAGAGCGTGAAGAGCGCGAGCAGAAGAAGGACGATAATCACCCAGAGGGCGAAGTTGCGTAAGTTGGCGTTCATCGAGCGTCCTTACCCACTGCTGCGGGCGCTGCGGCCAAAGTTAATGGCCGAATTTCGTGGCGGCTTAACGTCCATCCAATGTAGGCACCGAGGGTCCCCGTGGAAAGGGCTCGAATCTCACATATTCTAACGCTGTTTCGCGCCTTTGGCGCGGCCCGATCCGGGTTTGGTTAAGGCTCTGCCACGGCGCGGGGGTGCCTGTCCTACGATGATATGGCGGCCCGCCAGCGTCACCAAAGCCCCGGCCAGGCTGCGCCGGAAGCCACTTTTACCGCTCTTTTTAGCAGCATCGAGCGCGGCTTTCAGCGCCTCCAGCTTGGCCAGTTCAACCGGACCTTCATCACCGGCGCGCGTGACCGCGCGACCGAGCAAGCGGAGCGCAATTTCGGCGGGCAATTTTGCATAGCCCGCCGTGTCAAACACGCCTGCCCCAATCATCAACTCGGCTTCGACCACATCCACAACAGCTTCAATCGCTACGTCCGCGCGCTTGAGCCGGCGTGCCAGCAGCGCCAGCCGGCCGGCATCGAGGCCTTCGCGTGCCAATTCCGGCATCAGGCCGCGCAGCCGCGCGCGGGTGAAGCGCGGATCGCGGTTGGACGGATCGATGGCGAATTCGATTTTCGCAGCGCGCAATGTGGCGATCAGCGTTGCCTTCGGAATGTCGAGCAGTGGACGGACCAGCCCAATCCGCCCTGCCCCGTCACCCGGCAATCGAGAAATCCTCGCCATGGCGCCGAGCCCGGTGACGCCGCTGCCTCGACTCATGCGGATCAATACGGTTTCGGCCTGGTCATCAAGTGTATGCGCGGTGAGGATGTGTGCGGCCTTGGCCTTGCGCGCCGCATCGCCAAGCAAAAGATAGCGCACGTTGCGCGCCGCCTGCTGCAAACCGGTCTTTGGCTTCTTGCCGCTCCAACGCAAGGTGCGATGGGTAATCCCGAGCGTGCGCGCCAAGCGTCCGGCCATCGCCGCTTCACGGTTTGATTCCGCGCGCAGGCCGTGATCGACGGTGACCGCGATCAGCGCCGGCTTTTTTTTGAGCGATTTGCGCCAGCGTGCCGCGAGCACCATCAGCGCGGTGGAATCCGGCCCGCCGGAAACCGCCAGCAACAGCGCCGGAAATTGTTCAAGATCGAAGAAAAGCAATTTGAGTTCCGCTGCCGTGATCGGCGCAGTCTCAACAATGCGCACGCTTTTGTTCCTGCGTGACGCCGCGCTTTACGCTTGCCGTAGCGCGCGGGAACTTACGCCCGACTTCGGCTAGCGTGGCGCAGGCGGCTTCCTTCTGTTTCATCGCGGCAAGCGACTGGCCAAGACGGAGCAGTGACTCCGGCGCCTTGCCGGAATGCACGTATTTGGTCGAAACCGCCAGGAAGGATTCCGCGGCGTCGCGGTAACGCTGGCGCTGGAACATGCTCTCGCCCAGCCAATATTGCGCGTCCGGCACGAGCTTGCCGTCGGGATATTTGCGCAAGAAATCACGAAAAGCCTGTTCGGCCAATGCGTAGTCCTTATGCAGGATGTAGCCATAGGCCATGTCGTACTCATCCTGCGACGAAGCTGTCGGTGGCAAAGTTGCGAGCCGAGTGCCGGGTGTGTCGATGTTACGCGCTGGCGGCGGCATTTGAGCAGGTGCCATTTGCGTAGACGCCATGGGTGCGGCGCTCGCCATCGGAGCGTTTGGCTGTGACGGCGCACTGCCGGCCATTGTCTGAAGATCGAGCGGCGCGCCGACATCGCGGCCGCCAGGGGCACCGACCGGCTGCTCATTGGTGGCATTCAGTGAAGGGGCGGCGACCGCTTCGTTGCCGAGCACGCGCGGCGCGCCGGCGGCATTTGGGTGCTGTGACGGATCGAACAAATCCGAGCGGTTACCGAGCGTGGCGCCCGGCGGCGCATTGGCCGGCCCTTGCGGCGGCATCGCGCGCGGCGGGGTGGCGCCGGGCGATCCGCCGCGGGAGCCCAGCTGCTGGAAGCGATACTCGGTGTCATCCTGAATGCGCTTGATCTGCATCTGCAACATTTGGTTCTGATGCTGGAGCTCTTCGATCGTGCCGGTGAGCTGTCGCAACGCACTCTCGATACGGTCGATGCGCGAGCCGACGTCGTTTCCGCTGCTCTGCGCGACCTGCGTCCCTTCCGGAGGCGGGCTTGCGTGGCCTTGCTCCGAGGGCGCGTCGCCGCGGCTGAATAAATTATCGAGGAAGCCGGACGAGGAACGCTGCTCCTGCGCCGTCGCTGCGCCGGAGAACCAAAGAACGGCAAGCGCGGTCAGGGCCGCGGTGCGAATGATTGGTCGTGAACGCGTCATGAGATTAAGCCTGGTCACGGGCAATACCGGTAGCATAGAGCGGGCTGCGTCGAAATTGTGACTGGCGGCATTCACGCCCGGTTTCGCTCAATAAAGACGTCGATGCCCGGCGCAAGGCCGGGCATGACGGTATTCAAACAAACTTGGCCGCCTGCTTACGAACTGGCGCCGAGCACCGTGACCGCGCGGCGATTCTGCGACCAGCAGGAAATGTCGTCGCACAGCGCGACCGGGCGTTCCTTGCCGTAGGAGATCGTGTGCATGCGATTGGCCGCGACCCCGCGCGAGATCAGGTAGTCACGCATGGTCTGGGCGCGTCGGGCGCCGAGCGCGATGTTGTATTCGCGCGTGCCGCGCTCATCAGCGTGACCTTCAACAGTGAACTGGCCGTACTGCCTATAGTTGGTGAGCCACTGCGCCTGCTTATCGAGCGTCGCGCGCGATTGCGGCGTGAGCTCGGAAGAGTCGGTCTCAAAAAACACGCGGTCGCCGACATTGACGACAAAATCCTGCTGGCTGCCGGGCGTCGCCTGGCCTGCCGCGTTGGCTTGTGCATCTTCGGCTGCGTTCTTCGCGCAGGCCGAAATCGCCAGGGCCGCCACGAAAACCGCCACGAACCGTGTCGCGCGGATAAACTGCTTCACATTGGTCATTCCGGTAACTCCATTTCACTCACGAACAGACCGGAGCTAGCCTCATCGTCTACCAGCAGGGTGGTTAAGCGAACCTTCCATCAACCTTGATGGAACCTTGTATGAGGCCTCTAAAATTGTCGCGAGCCCGGAAAGCTACTGTGATGGTTAAGAGCCGGTGAAAATAAGGCGTTGTTAGGACGCCCTTACGACAACAACGGCGACCAGGCGGGGTCCGAGGCATAGCTGGGCGTGGGAACTTTGAGTTGGTTACGGCCGGTAATGTCGATGGTGTAAAGCGAGGGGCCAGGACCGCCGGCATTATCGCTGAAATACATCAATACGCGGCCGTTCGGCGCAAAGGTCGGGCCTTCATTGTGAAACCCTTGCGTGAGGACGCGCTCGCCCGAGCCGTCAGGCTTCAGAAGGCCGATTGAAAACTGTCCGTTGGCCTGGCCGGTGAAAGCGATGTAGTCGCCGCGAGGCGACCACACCGGCGTCGAGTGCAGTCCCTGGCCAAAGCTGATGCGCTGAGCCGGACCGCCGGTAGCGGCCATAACATAAATCTGCTGGGTTCCGCCGCGGTCGCTTTCGAAGCAGATACGGGTGCTGTCGGGCGAATAGCACGGCGAAGTGTCGATGGCCGGCGTGTCGGTGAGCCGCGTCGTTTGCTTGGAGCGCAGGTCCATCACGAACAGATTAGAATTGGAACCCTGCTGCAGACTCATGATTACGCGCTGGCCGTCTGGCGAAAATCGCGGGGCAAACGACATGCCGGGGAAATTGCCGACGATCTCGCGCTGGCCGGTCTCGATGTTGAGTAGATAGACGCGCGGATCGCCCTGCCCGTAGGACATATAGGTGATCTCTTGCGAGGTCGGGTTGAAGCGCGGCGTGAGCACGAGGTCGTCGCCGCGCGTGAGATAGCGCACGCCGGCGCCATCCTGATCCATGATGGCGAGCCGTTTGACGCGCCGGTCCTTCGTACCGGTCTCGTCCACGAATACGATGCGGCTGTCGAAATAGCCCTTCTCGCCAGTGAGTGTTTCGTAGATCGCGTCCGAGATGATGTGCGCAATGCGCCGCCAGTTGTCAGGGGTGGTGAAATACTGCTTGCCGTCGAGCTGCTGGCCGGCAAAAACGTCCCACAGGCGGAATTCCGCCTTCAACCGCCCGTCGCCTTGCTTGGTAATGCGGCCGGCAACCAGCGCCTGAGCGTTGATCACGCGCCAATCGGCAAAGCGGGGCACCGCGTCGGAATTGGTGATTTTGTCGGTAAAGGCCTGCGGATTGATCGGCGCGAATAGACCGCTGCGTGCGAGGTTGTTGGTAATGACGCCGGTGACGTTATGCGCGACCTCGGTTTCCGTCGGCGAGCCGGCGACAAAATCCGGGATCGCGATCGGCATCGGCTGCACATTGCCCTGATTGATTTCCACACGCAGCACCGCCTTCGCCGATTGCGCGCCGAGCACGGCGAGCGCGCCGCCGGCGCCAAGGCCCACCAACACGCGTCTGCGATTGAGCGTACGACCGAGGTCAGGCAAAAAATTTGTCATCGGGAACCGAACATCTCTTTGGTGTCGAAGGTGAAATCTATTTCTTTCCAGGTCTCATAGTGATCGGGACGCAACATCGTGTAGGGCTGGCCGACCAGAACAGCGCGCACCGCACTGTCGCGCATCGCGTTGAAGCGCACGCCGCTGCCGCTGGTCAGAACGCTCGGCGGCGCGGAGAGCGTGCCTCCGCGCGTGAAACTGATGCGGATGGTGATCTGAACTTCGTCAGCGTCCTGCGCGCCCACGGGCGGGTTCCACAGCCCCATCAACCGCGCGCGCAACGCATCGATTTCCGATTGCGACAGCCTGGCGGCGTTACCGGTAGCCGCGCCTAGCGTCGGCGCTGAATTGAGCGTCTCACCGGTCGCGGCGTTGCGTTGCGGAGCGCGCTGGTCGAGCAAAGCCGCGATCTTGTCGGCGTCGAACTTGGGCTGCTGCTTCTGCGGCGGCTTCTTCGGCGGTAGCGGCTCTTCCTTGGCAACTTCTTTCGGTTGATCCTGTTTATTGAGCTTCTCGGCGATCGGATCGGGCTTGGTTTCAGGCTGAGGCGGTGGCGTCTTAGCCACCGTGGGTGCAATTTCCCTTTTCTCTGCCACTTTGGGGGTTGGATTTTCGACCGGCTTGGGCGTGTCGATCTTCTCGACCAGCGGCTTGGGAATCTCGGCCTTGGGCGCGGTCTTGGCGCCCTTCATCATCTCGGAAAAATCCTTGTCGCTCACCACATCGACCGGCAGCGATTCCACCGGTGTGGCTTCCAGCGGCTTGCCGGAAAAAGACACCAGCGCCCACAGCAGCACAGCCGCATGGAGGCCGAACGATATTGCTGACGCAGATCTGAACTCCATCACTTCGAGCCCTGCTCGAACTCCGTCACCAAAGCGACCCGATGAAAGCCGGCCGCCGACAGCCGTCCCATCACTTGCATCATGGTCCCATAACCCACATTTTTATCGCCGCGCACATAGATGCGGGCGTCGGTGCCGCCGCGCGCCTGCGCCACCGCCTGAAGCTTGGGGACCAGATCGTCCAAGGGAATTTCGGCATTTTGCAGGTAAACCTTACCCTTGTCGTTGACCGACAAAGTGAGCGGCTCTTTGTCCTGGTTGAGGCTTTTGGCGTGGCTTTGCGGCAGGTCGATCGGTACCCCGACCGTGAGCAGCGGCGCCGACACCATGAATATGATCAGCAGCACCAGCATCACGTCCACCATCGGCGTGACATTGATGTCGCTCATCACCTTGCGGCGATGGCGCTTCCTGCGTCCGATGACCGGCGTGCCGGCATTGGCTGCCATAGAGAGTAACCTTTACCCGCGCTCATCGATTTGCCGCGACAAAATGGCGGCAAACTCGTCGGCAAACCCCTCCAGGCGCTGCGCCTGCCGGTTCACCTCGGATGCGAACTTGTTATAGAAAATAGTCGCCGGTATGGCAGCGACAAGGCCGATTGCGGTCGCAAACAACGCTTCCGCAATGCCGGGCGCTACAACCGCCAATGACGTGTTCTTTGACGCGGCGATCGACTGGAAGCTGGTCATGATGCCCCAAACCGTGCCGAACAGACCGATGAAGGGGCCGGCCGAGCCGACGGTGGCCAGAACCAATAGCCGCTTTTCCAGCCGCTCGACCTCGCGCGCTATGGTCACTTCCATCACCTTCTCGATGCGCATCTGCAATCCAGCGAAGGAGCGCGCCGTGCCCTCGAAGCTGCGCTTCCATTCGCGCATGGCGGCGACGAACAGCGCCGCCATCGAATGGTTCGGGCGCGAAGAGAGCGAGCGATAGAGTTCCTCGAGCGATTGTCCAGACCAGAAGGCTTGCTCGAAACGGTCCATTGCGCGCTTGGTGCGCGTGTAGAGCACGGTCTTGTCGATCGCGATCGCCCAGACCCAGACCGAGCAGATCAGTAACCCGATCATGACGAATTTCACGATCCAGGCAGCGTTCCAGAACAGTGTGAACAACGAGATGTCGGATGAAATCGGGAGCACCGACTGTGCCACATCGGCAGGATTCATGGGCACGTCCTCTCCGGCTTAATTCCCGGGCAGCGCTTAGTGAAAAATGCCGTTGTCGCGAAACCCGTCCAAAATCTCGCCACCGGCAGATTGAACGAAATCCCGGAAAACTTGGCCATATTAGGGCGCTAGCCCCATCATTAGCCCTCTAAACAGCGCTGATTGTGGTTAAGGAAGAGTTACGCAGCGCTTAGCGCCGGTTCACTGTGACCAATGGCAGGTGGTCGAACAGCGTCGGACCATTCGGCTGCGCGCCCTCGATGATCAGAAGGCGCAGCTTGGTGACGACCCCGCCGCTGGCGGAGAAGCCGCCGGTCTTGCCTCCCGCTGCGAGCACACGATGACACGGCATGACCAGCGGACAGGGATTTTGACCGAGCGCCTGCCCGACATCGCGCGCCAGCGTTTTGTCGCCAAGCCTATCGGCAATTTCGCCATAGGTAATCGTTGCGCCGGGCGGCACCGTTCGGGTGATGGCATAGACCTGGGCGTTGAAGGCGGGCGTGTCGCTGTTGTCGATAGCGATGCCGGTGAGGTCGCGCGCTTCACCGCGGAGCAAGGCAGTGATGCCGTCTATGGCCTGTTGCATATCAACATGAGGCGGCGTTTCCTGCCCATTCGGATAGCGTTGGCGCATGCGCCGGCGCGTCGCCGCTTCATCCGCGTGGGGCAATTGGACGCCGATCAGCCCGCGGGCATTCCACGCGATGCCGCAGCGGCCGATCGCTGTGTCAAAGAGCGCAAATTTTTGTTCCGTCATGATGTTGCTAATCTAACACGCAGCGTCAGGCCGCGCCGCCCGATTCCTGGTCGGCCTTCATGGCGATGCGCAGCGGCTTGGGGATCGGCCGCGCGCGGCCACCGGAGACGAAGGCGACCTGGACATGCGCTTCGACGATGAGGTCTTCCCCGCGCATCACCTTTTGATTGAGCATCACTGACGCGCCGCGCACGTCTTCCGGCGTCGTGACGATGTCGAGCACGTCGTCCATGAAAGCGGGCTTCCGGAAATCGATGCTCATGTGCCGCACGACAAAGGAAAAGCCGGGCGCTTCCTTCTCCGCGGCCTCGAACATGGCGCGGTGGTCGGCGCCGATCAGCCGCAAATAATTGGTGCGGCCGCGCTCCATGAAGCGAAGATAGCTGGCGTGATAGACGATGCCGGAGAAATCCGTGTCTTCGTAGTAGACGCGCACCTGCTGCACGTGCTTGCCGTCGCTGATTTCGCCGTCGAGGGGGTGCGGACTTGCCACCGCGTCAGTCCTCGTCGTCATGCGCGAACATCCCAAACTGGTTCGGATCACGCGTGGGCTCAACCATGCCGAGATGCTTGAAGGCGTGCGAGGTCAACAGCCGCCCGCGCGGCGTGCGCTGGATGAAGCCCTTCTGGATCAAGAACGGCTCAATAATGTCCTCGATGGCATCGCGTGGCTCAGAAAGCGCGGCCGCCATGGTATCGACGCCGACCGGTCCGCCGCCGTAGCTGACCGCGATGGTGGAAAGATAGCGCCGGTCCATGGCATCGAGCCCCGCGGCATCCACTTCCAATTCGCCGAGCGCGCGGTCGGCGGCTTTACGGTCGATAGTCTTGGCGCCGTCGACATGGGCAAAATCGCGCACACGCCGCAGCAGCCGGCCGGCGATGCGCGGGGTGCCCCGCGCGCGCCGCGCGATTTCGTTGGCGCCATCCGCGGTCATGCCGATGCCGAGTACGCGTGCGCCGCGATTGACGATCAGTTCCAGTTCCTCGATCGAATAGAAATTCAGCCGCACCGGGATGCCGAAGCGGTCGCGCAGCGGGTTAGTGAGGAGCCCTGCGCGCGTCGTTGCGCCAATGAGTGTGAAGGGCGACAGATCAATCTTCACCGAACGCGCTGCCGGTCCCTCGCCGATGATGAGATCGAGTTGGAAGTCCTCCATCGCCGGATAGAGAATTTCCTCCACCGCCGGATTGAGCCGGTGGATCTCGTCGATGAACAACACATCGCGCGGCTCGAGATTGGTGACCAGCGCGGCGAGATCGCCTGCTTTGGCAATTACCGGTCCGGACGTGGCGCGGAAGTTGACTCCGAGTTCACGCGCCACGATCTGCGCCAGCGTGGTCTTGCCCAAGCCCGGGGGCCCGACAAACAGCACGTGGTCGAGCGCTTCCTGGCGGCCGCGCGCGGCCTCGATAAACACGCTCAAATTGGCGCGCGCTTTTTCCTGGCCAATGAATTCGGCAAGCCGCTGTGGGCGCAAGGACGCGTCCATGTCGTCGTCGCGTTTTTCTGCGGCGATCAGGCGGCGCGGGGTGTTCATTTCGCCAACTCCCGCAGGCCCTGCCGGATCAATGTTGCGGTGTCGGCGCCCTCGCCTGTGCTGCGCGACGCCGCTGCGATGGCGGCGGCCGCCTGCGGCTGGCCATAGCCGAGATTGACCAGCGCCGACACTGCATCCATCACCGGCTTTGGCGCGCGCTTATCGTCGAGCGCGCCGGCGAGATGCACAGCCGCCGGATCGACGCTGGTGAAAGCCGGCACCTTGTCCTTCAGCTCGGTCACGATACGCTCGGCTACCTTGGGACCGACGCCGGGCGCGGACGAAATCGCCGCCTTGTCACGCATGGCGACAGCGGTGGCGAGATCCGCGACCTTGAGCGTGCCGAGCACCGACAGCGCCACCTTGGCACCGACGCCCTGCACCGTCTGTAACAGACGGAACCATTCGCGCTCGACGTCGCTGGTGAAGCCGAACAATTTTATCTGGTCCTCGCGCACATGGGTTTCGATCGACAGCGTTGCGGCTTCGCCGGTAGCGGGCAGCATTTGCAACGTGCGCGGCGAGCAATGCACCTGATAGCCGACGCCACCGACGTCGAGGATGATGTAATCCGCTCCGTAGGTATCGACGATGCCGCGCAGCTTGCCAATCATAACGCCGCCACCTTCATCATAATGCTGGTGCGATGATGCGCGTGACAGACCGCGATCGCCAGCGCGTCGGCTGCGTCCTCGCTCTGCGGATCGGCTTTCGGCAGCAGCACGCCGATCATCATGCGAATCTGCGTCTTCTCGCCATGGCCGGCGCCGACTACGGTTTTTTTCACCACATTGGGTGCGTATTCCGCCACGCTCAGCCCGGCTTTGGCCGGCACCAGCATGGCGATGCCGCGCGCCTGCCCGAGCTTGAGCGTCGCCGCCGCATTGGAGTTTACGAAAGTTTTTTCCACCGCCGCCTCATGCGGGCGATAGTGCTCGACCACTTTGACAAGCCCGTCATGAATGGCGGCCAAGCGGTCGCCCAATGCTGCCCGCTCGCTGGTCTCGACCGATCCGCAAGCCACGTAAATCAGCCGGTTGCCCTCAGCCTCGACCAGGCCCCAGCCGGTGCGGCGGAGGCCCGGATCGATCCCGAGGATGCGAATCAAATGCCCGGCCATGGCTCGTTGATAGCCCCGGACGGGAATGACCGCCATGCACAATCGGCCGACCGCCTGACTCGGAAATTCCCATGGACTTGCAGTAGGGTGCGGGCCATGCCGGGTTCGCCTTCCTCTCCTCACCGCCATAAGCGCCGAGCCGTGATTATTGGCGGCTCGATGTCGGGGCTATTTTCCGCCGCGTTCCTGAGCCAGATCGGCTGGGACGTCGATGTCTATGAGCGCTCAAGCGTCGAACTGGTCGGGCGCGGCGCCGGCATTACCGGCCATCCCGAACTGTTCGAGGCGCTGGAAGCATGCGGCGCCGGCACGCTGGATCTTGGCGTCGAAGTGCCCAAGCGCATCGCCATCGACCGCGACGGCCGTATCACCGACGAACGTCCTTTAAAGCAAATCCTCACATCCTGGGACCGGCTCCAGCAAATCCTGCGCGCCACCATCGACCCCGCGCACTATCATCTGGGCCGCGCCTTCACGCGCGTCGAGCAAGCCGGCAGCGGCGTCGATGTCCATTTCGCCGATGGCGCGGTTGAGCATGCCGACATTCTGATCGGGGGCGACGGCATTCGCTCCAGCGTGCGCGGTCAGGTCGCGCCCGAGATACAGCCGATTTACGCCGGCTATTATATTTGGCGCGGCGCGCCAAACGAAGCCGATCTCGCGCCGGAAACCCTCCGCACGATTTATCCGCTGTTCACCTTCTACCTGCCGCCGCGGCAGGAGGTCATTACTTACCCGATCGCCGGTTTTGACAACGACTTGCGGCCCGGCCACCGCCGTTTCAATTTCATCTGGTATCGCGTTGCCGATGCCGCCTTAATGCGCGAGATGTGCGTGGATGAGAACGGCAAACAGCACGAATATTCGGTGCCCCCGCCACTCATTCGTAAAGACCTGATTGCCGGCCTGCATCAGGACGCACGTGACATCCTGCCGCCCGCGCTGCTCGATAGTCTGATGAAGATTGCGCAGCCCTTCGTCACGCCGATTTATGATTTCACATCGCCCAGCATTGTCTATGGCCGCGTCGCCATGGTCGGCGACGCAGCCGCCAATGCGCGGCCACATATGGGCTTCGGCATGGCCAAGGCCGGCACCGATGCGCAGGCGCTGGCACGGGCGCTGAGCGATCATGACGACATCGACATCGCGCTGAAAGCGTATAACGCCGAGCGTCAGCCGCTCGGAAACATCATCGTCAACCACAGCCGCAAGCTCGGCACCCACATGGGCGTCGACCTCAAGACGGATGAAGACCGAAAGATGCACGCCTACCTGCAATCGGACGGCGCCATGCTGGACTCGATTGCCGTGCCGAATTTTCTCGACGCCTATAAATGACGGCTGGCGCGCAGGCGCTGACTACGCGCTCATCTTCTGCATCAGAGCGTCGGAGACTTCGAAATTGGCGTAGACGTTTTGCACGTCGTCGCTTTCGTCCAGCGACTCGATCAGCCGCAATAACTTTTCGCCGGTTTCATCGTCAACCGCCACCGTGTTCTGCGGCTTCCACAGCAGCGCCGCCTTGCGCGGCTCACCGAATTTCGCTTCCAGCGCCTTGGCCACGTCGCGCAGTGTTTCCGGTGTGGTGAAAATTTGATGGCCGTCTTCGGACGAACTGACGTCCTCGGCGCCGGCGTCGATTGCGGCCTCCAGCATAGCGTCGGCGCTCGCGGCCTTGGCGTCATACTCGACGACACCAACATGATTGAACATGAAAGATACCGCGCCGGTGGTGGCTAGATTGCCGCCGCTCTTGGTGAAGGTGGCGCGTACTTCACCGGCAGTGCGGTTATGGTTGTCGGTTAATGCCTCAACGATCACCGCCACGCCGCCCGGCCCGTAACCCTCGTAACGGATTTCGTCGTAGTTCTCGGACTCACTGCCCTGCGACTTCTTGACGGCGCGTTCGATATTGTCTTTCGGCATATTTTCGACGCGGGCCGCCAGGATGGCAGCGCGCAGACGCGGATTGAAGGCGGGGTCGGGCATGCCGAGCTTGGCCGACACGGTGATTTCGCGCGCCAGTTTGCCGAACAGCCTGGAGCGCGCTTTATCCGCGCGCCCCTTGCGGTGCATGATGTTCTTGAATTGGGAATGACCAGCCATGACCCGGATACTGAAATTGCTACGGGCGGCTGTATAGGCTGGATGGCCGAGAAAATAAACTGCCGTCTTAGGCGGCGGCGACCGCCACATTGCGCAGAATGGAATCGATGCGCTCGGCCACTTTCGCCACGTTGCGGTGGACGCGCGCCTTGTAGCGGCGCACCGCGTCGCGATCGACCATGAAGAACTGCTTTTCCGGATAGCTGCGACCGAAAATATCGATCAGCATGCTGCGGAACTCGCCCGACACGATGCCCGGCGTCTTTGCCGACGGCTGTTCGGCATAGGCCACGTTCTCGGCCGCGGTGAGCGCGCAGAGCAGCGCATGCGGATGGGCCGAGAAGACGTTCTTGTGGCACTGAATGACCTGGATGGCGCGGTCGAGCGCGTGATCCACCCGGACTTCGTCGTGAATCTGCAGCGGAGTATCGAGCGTCGATGTCTGCATCGGAAACTGGTCGATCAGCCAGTCGCCCAGATGAGACACGTTGCTGCGGCCGCGGCCATACATCAGCACATCGTCCTCGTAGCGCGCGAACCAGGTGTCGAGCCGCTCGACCAACCGTTCGATCGAGGGGCGCGGCATCAATTCGCGGTGTTGCGTGCCGAAGATTCCGATGGACGACTTGGCGCGCCCGACGATGTCGAGCACATCATCGCCAATCAGCGGCTGGAACAGGCTGTTGCCGAGCCCAAGCACCACCAGATCGTACTTCTCCCGCGCTTCGTGCAGCGCGCCGAAATACAGATGATGCACGTCCGCCTCGCCCGGCATCAGCGCATTGATCATCTGGCTGCCGAGGCGGCCGCCGAACGAGCCGAAATTGCTGTCGGAAATGACCGCGACGCTGCAGGCCGCGATCGGCTTGAGCCGCTCGGTCGGCGTCAGCCGCATCAGCACCTGGCCGTAGTCGAGCGGAGCGGTGCATTCGATACGGAAGCCGTAGCGGTCGAACAACAGCGCCAGATCGTAGAAGCTCAAGGCATTGGCGAGACCAAGCGCTGCCCGCTCGGCGCCCGAAACAAAATCGGTGGCGCGGTAGCTCAGGATCACGTCCTGCTTGCAGAAGCGCAGATGAGTGAAAAGATTTTCGACGTCGGCGATATGCTCAAGCACTCCCAGCATGACGACGATATCGGTCTTGGCTGCGGCTTGGGTCGGAAAGTCACCGCCCACTATGTTGCAAACCTGGCCGCCGTCGCAGGTGACGCGATCGCGGCCTTGATAGCTGCAGCCGGGAGGCAGCGAGCGCTCCAGCGCATTATCGGCGCCCAGATCGAGCACGCGCGAGCCGGCCGGGATGAATTGCGCCGCCAGTTCGGCCCGGGCGTCGGTTGCGATCGCCGCAGCCGGCCCGATTTCGGCCGCCGTTTCCAGCGCGAGATTGCGATTGAGCTGCAGGTTCATGCCCACCGTGCCGAGTCGCGATGCCGGACCCAGCACAAGCCGGCGAATCACCGTGGCTTACCGAATCATTGCGGCGAGTCACGGTCAACCCGGCCGCGGGATAAATATGTCAGCCCCAGAATGCCGGGCGCGCTTGTTCCAGAATGCCGCCGAGACGGACCGCGCCGACTTTTGATGCAAGCCCCGTCGCGTCGTCGGTTTCGACCGCGATGCCACATAGTGTCGCGGGCCCGTTGGCCGGCTCGAATTTGGAACCCGGCAGCTTGCGCAAGAAGCGGTTGAGCGGCTCATCCTTGTTCATACCGATACAAGATTCAAAATCGCCGGTCATGCCGACATCAGACACAAAAGCGGTGCGGCCCGGCATGATGCGGTGATCGGCTGTCGGTGCGTGAGTATGCGTGCCGACCACAAGGCTGACTCGGCCGTCGATAAAAAAACCCATCGACTGCTTCTCGCTGGTCGCCTCGCAATGCATATCCAAGATGACGGCGTCGGCATCCTTGCCTAGCGCGCAGGCGGCGAGTTCGCGTTCGACCGCGGCGAAGGGGTCGTCGAGCGGGTCCATGAAGATGCGGCCCATGGCGTTGATGACCAGCGCACGCTTGCCGTTTTTGGTGTCGATGATCGCGGCGCCGCGGCCGGGCGTGCCTTTGGGATAATTGAGCGGGCGGATCAGGCGCGGCGCGCGCTCGATGAACACCAGAGCCTCGCGCTGATCGAAGGCGTGGTTGCCGAGCGTGATGGCGTCGGCGCCAGCGTCGAGAAATTCGTTGTAGATCGTCTCGGTGATGCCGAAGCCACCGGCGGCGTTCTCGCCGTTGATGACAACAAGGTCGAGCTTCCACTCGGCGACCAGGCCGGGAAGCCGCTCCATGACAATCGTGCGCCCGGAACGGCCCACCACGTCGCCGATGAAGAGAATGCGCATCTTCCTCAAGACTTTCTGAAATCGATGATCTCGCGTTCCGTTAGCACGAGATCGAGCCGCGCGTCGCGCTCTGTGGCGGGTACTTTTGGAATTTCCTGCGCGGCAAAAGCGATACCGATGGCGATGACCTTCTTCCGGGCGCGTAACGCATTGATGGTCATGTCGTAATAGCCTGCGCCGTAGCCAATGCGGTGGCCGGCCCGGTCGAAGCAGGCGAGCGGCACAATGAGAATGTCGGGCGCAACCTCCGGCATTTCCGGTCCCGGCTCGCGGATGCCCCATTGGCCGGCCTTGAGCGGCGCGCCGAAAGTCCAAGCGCGCATGACCAGCGGCTTGCCGCGCCCGGCGATGGCCGGCAGCGCGAGGTGCGCGCCGGCAGCGGCAAACTTGCGCAGCAACGGAATGGGATTGATCTCGGTCTTCATCGGCGAGAAGCCGGAGACGATAATGCCCGGCGTTACCTCAAGGGGTAACACGCGTGCGGCAATCGCTTCCGCAGCCGCCTGCCGCTCGTTCGCCGGCAACGCATCGCGCAATGCCAGCGCGGCTTCGCGCAGCGCGGCTTTCGGTGATTGGGTTTCGGTTACGTCAGCCATTCAAAAAATAAAGTGCGGAGCCGCGAAAGCCGTCGGAGGTGATCCCGGGAACCTACATAAGTAGGTGGGCGCCATATGACCGAGCCCACGAGCCCGGCCAGGGACAGCTCCCGATAGGATCGTAAGGCCCCGGGGAATTTTCTCCAGACGCGCCCCACAGCCCCGCGACTCCTATGTAGTGCTTATAGGCGGTATTAGCCACACCCGCTCAAAAGTGAGTTAAAGTGCCCTATCCAATCGCCACGCCGTTGCCGAGGCTCTGGTTGAGCTTGCGGGTGATGCCTTCGATGCGCTCAGCCGCCGAATTGAAGGCGTTAACCACCGCGTCCGATGCCGCCTTGGCGCGGTCGGCGCCGACGATGCGGGCGTCCTGCAAGGCGGTCGAATCTTCTTCCAGGCGGCGGATCTTGCGGGTGGCTTCCGCCAATTCGTCGGCGACCATGAGCGCCGACATCACAGTGAGCCGCGTGTCGCCGATCTCGCCGAACTTCTTGCGCAAGTCCTCGATGCGGGAATCGAGATCCTGAGCGAGCGCCAGCAGATGATCCTCCTGTCCGTCCTCGCAAGCGAGACGGAACTGGCGGCCGGCGATGGTGGCGTTGACCGTAGCCATTATTCTGTCCCGTCCAGAACTGATTGGATGGTGGCGATGGCCGCGTCCAACCGCTGCGCGACCTCGCGGTTGGTGCTTTCCAGCTGGCGCGAGCGCGCGGTTTCCCCATCGAGGGCCGCGGCAAGCTTGGTACGATCGACGCCTAGCGTATGGAGCTGGCTCGCCAGCCCCTCTTCGCTGCGGTCAGCTTCGCGCCGGCGCTCGGCCGCGGCATCGAGCCCGTCGAGCGCAGACGCCAACCGCTTCACTGCATTATCGATCGCACTTTCGTCCGGCATCGCCTTCATCCGCACTCAAAAACCTTAGCGGGGGCAAAGATTTAGGCGAAGAACTTTACGTGCTGCGCGATCCTGCCGTCAACGCTAGGCGCGCGGTTTACCCCGATGTTTTCGAGGCCTGTGCATGGCGCGCCGCAAGCCTCGCCGTCACATTGACTCAGAGGCCTCACATGCTATCCACCCACGCAAACAGGCCTTTTCCATGAGTGCAAACGCTTCGCCGACGGCCGCCGTGGCGCCCACAGCGCGCCGCGAGCAAGCGGTCCCCGTTCCCGCCGTCACCCATGACGCGATGGCCAATGCCATCCGCGCGCTGGCGATGGACGCGGTCGAACAGGCGAAGTCCGGACATCCCGGCCTGCCGATGGGCGCCGCCGATGTGGCGACCGTGCTGTTCACGAAATTCCTCAAATTCGATCCGGCCGATCCGGCATGGCCCGACCGCGACCGTTTCGTGCTGTCGGCCGGGCACGGCTCGATGCTGATGTATGCCTTGCTCTATCTCAGCGGTTATCCGGCGGTGACGATCGAGCAGATCAAACGCTTCCGCCAGATCGGCTCGATCACGGCCGGTCACCCGGAATACGGTCACACGCCCGGCGTCGAGACCACCACCGGACCACTCGGACAAGGGCTGGCGAACGCGGTCGGCATGGCGATCGCCGAGCGCCATCTCGCCGCCGAATTCGGCGACGTGGTCGATCACAAGACTTACGTGCTCGCTTCCGACGGCGACCTGATGGAAGGCATCAGCCAGGAAGCCATCGCGCTTGCCGGGCATCTCAAGCTGAACCGGCTGATCGTGCTTTTCGATGACAACGGCATCTCCATCGATGGCGCGCTGTCGCTCGCCGACAGCGTCGATCAAGTCAAGCGCTTCGAGGCCGCCGGCTGGAGCGCCTCGCGCGTCGATGGTCATGACGCGGCAGCTATCGGTGCGGCACTGGAGAAGGCGCAAAGCGCCGACAAGCCGACCATGATCGCCTGCAAGACCACCATCGGTTTCGGCGCGCCGACCAAATCCGGCAAATCCTCCGCGCACGGCTCGCCGCTTGGCGCCGACGAGATCAAGGGCGCACGGGAGAAACTTGGCTGGACGCACGCGCCGTTCGAAATTCCCGCGGACATTCTCGGCGCATGGCGCAAAGCCGGCGAGCGTTCGAAATCCGCGCATGTGGATTGGAGCAAGCGCTTGGCCGGGCTCGACGCCGGCAAGCGCGCCGAGTTCGAGCGCCGCACCAAAGGCGATTTGCCGAAACCTGCCTTCGCCGACGCTATCGCAGCGATCAAGCAGTCGCTCGCCGCAAGCCCGAAAGAAATCGCCACCCGAACGGCCTGCGAGTTCGCGCTCGAGAGCCTGATCCCGGCGCTGCCAGAGATGGTCGGCGGCTCGGCCGACCTCACCGGTTCCAACAACACGCGCACCAAGTCGATGAAGGCGATGAGCGCCTCGGATTATTCCGGCCGCTTCATCCATTACGGCGTTCGCGAGCACGGCATGGCCGCGGCCATGAACGGCATGGCGCTGCACGGCGGCGTCATCCCCTATTCCGGCACGTTCCTGGTGTTCGCGGATTATTGCCGGCCGTCGATCCGGCTCGCAGCTCTTATGGGTATTCGCGTTATCCATGTGATGACGCATGACTCAATCGGACTCGGTGAAGACGGGCCGACACATCAGCCGGTCGAACATCTGGCAGCGTTGCGCGCCATTCCGAATTTGCTGGTGTTCCGCCCCTGCGACGCGGTCGAGACCGCCGAATGCTGGCAGATCGCGCTCGAAGCGAAAAACCGCCCGAGCATTCTGGCGCTGACGCGGCAAAATCTCCCGCAACTCAGCCAAAATTTTCTCGACAAGAACCGCTGCGCCGCCGGCGCCTACGAAATCGCGGCAGCCGACGGCAACGCAGACGTGTCGATTTTCGCCACCGGCTCGGAAGTTTCAATCGCCGTCGAGGCAAAGAAGCTGCTGGCCGCGAAGGGCGTTTCCGCTCGCGTCGTGTCGGTGCCGTGCTTCGAGTTGCTTCAGGAAGCGCCGGAAGCCGCGCGCCGCGCCGTCATCGGCGATGCCAAGGTTAAAGTCGGCGTGGAAGCCGCGGTGCGCCAAGGCTGGGACGCCATCATAGGCTCCGACGGCGTCTTCGTCGGCATGAACAGCTTCGGCGCCAGCGCGCCCTATAAAGAGCTTTATAAACATTTCGGCATTACACCCGACGCGGTCGCCGAGGCGGCCCTGCGCAAGCTTGGGAAGGCGTAACCAATAACTATATGTGATTTTGAGAGCCGGGAGCGACTGAGATGACTGTCCGTGTTGCCATCAACGGGTTCGGCCGCATCGGCCGCAATATTCTGCGCGCCATCGCCGAGGCCGACCGCCACGATATCGAGGTCGTCGCCATCAATGATCTCGGCCCGGTCGAGACCAACGCGCATTTGCTGCGCTACGACTCGGTGCACGGCCGCTTTCCCGGCACGGTGACTGTCAAGGGCGACACCATCAGCGTCGGCAACGGCGCCATCAAAGTCTGCGCCGTCAAGGACCCGGCCACGCTGCCGTGGAAAGATCTCGGCGTCGATATCGCGCTGGAATGCACCGGCATCTTCACCGCCAAGGACAAGGCGTCCATGCACCTGAGCGCGGGCGCCAAGCGCGTGCTGATCTCAGCGCCAGCCGATGGCGCCGACTTTACGGTCGTGTACGGCGTCAATCACGACAAGCTCACCAAGGACCACAAGGTCGTCTCCAACGCCTCGTGCACGACCAATTGCCTAGCGCCGGTCGCCAAGGTGCTCAATGACGCCGTCGGCATCGACAAGGGCTTCATGACGACGATCCACTCTTATACCGGGGACCAGCCGACGCTCGACACCATGCACAAGGATCTCTATCGCGCGCGCGCGGCGGCCTTGAACATGATTCCGACCTCGACCGGCGCCGCCAAAGCCGTCGGCCTTGTGCTGCCGGAACTGAACGGCAAACTGGATGGAGTTTCAATAAGAGTGCCGACGCCCAACGTCTCGGTGATCGATTTCAAATTCGTGGCAAAGAAGAGCACGAGCAAGGACGAAATCAACGGCGCGATCAAGCGCGCAGCCGAGCAGCAACTCAAGGGCATTCTTGGTTTCACGCTGGACCCGAATGTATCCAGCGATTTCAACCACGATCCACACTCATCCATGTTCGCCATGGACCAGACCAAGGTCATGGATGGTACGTTTGCGCGCGTGCTGTCGTGGTACGACAACGAATGGGGCTTTTCCAACCGCATGGCGGACACTGCCGTCGCGATGGGCAAGTTGATCTGACACCGCTCACGCCGGACCAGCCATGAGCGCGTTTCGTACTCTCGACCATGCCGACGTGAAGGGAAAGCGCGTGCTGGTGCGCGCCGACCTCAACGTGCCGGTGGAGAATGGAGTGGTCACCGACGCAACGCGCATCGAGCGCATGGCGCCCGCAATCCTCGAAATCGCCGACAAGGGCGCCAAAGTCATTCTCCTTTCGCATTTCGGCCGACCCAAGGGGCGCGATCCGAAACTGTCGCTCAAGCCGGTCGCCGCCGAGGTGGCGCACACGCTCAAACGGCCGGTCAAGTTCGTCGATGATTGCATCGGCGCAGCCGCCGAACGCGCGGTCGCCGAAATGAAACCCGGCGACATTCTTTGTCTCGAGAACACGCGCTTTCATGCCGGCGAGGAAAAGAACGATCCCATTTTCGTCGCCGCGCTGGCGCGACTCGGCGACATTTTCGTCAACGACGCCTTTTCGGTTTCGCATCGCGCCCACGCCTCGACCGAAGGTCTCGCGCACCGGTTGCCTGCTTTTGCCGGGCGCACGCTACAGGCCGAGCTTGAGGCGTTTGAGAAGGTGCTCGACAAACCGGCGCGCCCGCTCACGGCCATTGTCGGCGGAGCGAAAATCTCCACCAAGCTCGATCTGCTCGGTCACCTGCTGAAGAAAGTCGACGTGCTGATCATCGGCGGCGCCATGGCCAATACTTTTTTGCTGGCGCTCAACAAACGCATCGGCAAATCATTGGTCGAGCACGATCTGATCGAGACCGCGCAGAAGATACTCGACGAAGCCAAAGCGGCCAGACGCGAGATCGTGCTGCCGGTCGATGCGGTGGTGGCGGAGAAATTCGAGGCGATTGCGCATTCGCGCGTGGTTGATGTTGATCATATCGGCGACAAGGACATGATCCTGGATATTGGGCCGCGCAGCATCGAGCAGGCCATCTCCGTGCTGGCGCGCTCGAAAACGCTGGTCTGGAACGGCCCTTTCGGCGCCTTCGAGATGGAACCATTCGATACCGGCACGGTGGAAGTGGCGGAAGCGGCGGCGGGACTGACCGCGGCCGGGAAACTTGTCTCGGTCGCGGGCGGCGGCGACACCGTGGCGGCGCTCAATGTCGCGGGCGTCGTCGACCGCCTGAGCTATGTATCCACAGCCGGCGGCGCTTTCCTGGAGTGGCTGGAAGGGAAGCCCTTGCCGGGGGTTGAGGTCTTGAGAGTAAGATAGCGGCGAAGGATTTCGGCAGAGGGCCAGGAGACCGTGATGAATCTCGATGAACTAAATAAAGTGGCGCTGGCCATGGTTGCGCCTGGCAAGGGTATCCTCGCGGCCGACGAATCCACCGGCACGATCGGAAAGCGCTTCGACGCCATCAAGACGGAAAACAACGAAGACAACCGTCGCGACTATCGGGAGATGCTGTTCCGCTCGGCCGAGGGCATGAAGCACATCTCCGGCGTCATCCTTTATGACGAGACCATCTGGCAAAAGGCCAAAGACGGCACGCCGCTGATCGATCTGATCAAGAAGGCCGGTGCGCTGCCCGGCATCAAGGTGGACGAAGGCACCAAGCCGCTGCCGATGTGCCCGGGCGAAGTCGTCACTGTCGGTCTCGACAAACTCGCGGACCGGCTGCCGAAATATTACGCGCAGGGCGCGCGTTTCGCCAAATGGCGTGCGGTGATCGATATCGGCAAGGGCATGCCGAGCTACAACTGCATCAAAGCCAACGCGCATGCGCTCGCGCGCTATGCGGCGTTGTGCCAGGCGGCGCAGATAGTGCCGATTGTTGAACCCGAAGTGCTGATGGACGGCGAGCATGACATCGACCGCTGCTTCAGCGTGACCGAGCGTGTGCTGAAAACCACCTTCAACGAATTGTTCGACGCGCGCGTAATGCTGGAAGGCATGGTGCTCAAACCCAACATGGTCATTGCCGGCAAAAAAAGCGGCAAGCGCGCCTCGGTCGAGGAAGTCGCCGAGAAAACGGTGACTGTGCTCAAAATTTGCGTCCCGGCTGCGGTCGGCGGCATCGCCTTCCTGTCGGGCGGCCAAAGCGACGAAGAGGCCACAGCCCACCTCGATGCCATGAACAAGATCGGCAATTTGCCTTGGGCGCTCACCTTCTCCTACGGCCGCGCGCTGCAGCACGCGCCGCAGACCACCTGGAAGGGCAATCCCGAAAATGTCGCCGCCGCTCAGCGCGCATTTTCACATCGCGCCAAGATGAATTCGCTGGCGACACTCGGGCAGTGGCAGGCCGATCTCGAGAAAAAGGCCGCGTGATGAACGCGGCCTTTTTCGTCTGGTCGTATTAAGCGGAATTATTCGCAATTGGTCTTGCTGACGGTCTTGTCGATGCCGATACCGTCTTTATGCACGGTGCGGGACGAGCAATCGCCGTTGATGCCGACACCGTTGGTTTCCGTGGTGGTCTTGGTCGTGGCGCCGAGGAAGCCGCCGTGTTCTTTAACGGTTACGGACGATTGCGGCTGATCGTGCTCGATAACGACAGCTGGTGCGCGGCGCTCTTCGATCACGGTCTGCGCGTTCGCGGCAAAACTGCATAGAGCGCTCGCGGCCAGCGCAAGCGTCAGGATATTGAGTTTCATCATTGCCTCCTGCTAAGGGAACTCCCACCACAACGCGCTTCCCTCGCAAGTAGTTCCTCAGTTTCATGCTTATTCAAGGACATCAATCGTGATCGATCTTTACACCTGGACCACGCCGAACGGCCGCAAAGCTTCCATCATGCTGGAGGAAATCGGCCTGCCCTACACCGTGCATGCCGTTGATATTTCCAAGGACGAACAGTTCAAGCCGGAATTTCTCAAGGTCGCGCCAAACAACCGAATCCCGGCGATCGTCGACCGCGACAACAATATGTCACTGATGGAGTCGGGCGCGATCCTGATCTATCTCGCCGACAAGACGGGCAAACTGCTGCCGAAGTCGGGCGAAGGCCGCTATAAAGTCATCGAGTGGCTGATGTGGCAGATGGGCGGACCCGGCCCGATGCTCGGCCAGGTGCATCATTTCGTGAAATATAATCCGGGCAAGGCGCCCTATGCCGAGGAGCGCTACCTGAAGGAAGCGCAGCGGCTCTACAAGGTGCTCAATACCCAACTCGAAGGCAAAGCCTTCGTCGCCGGCGAATATTCGATCGCCGACATCGCGATCTGGCCGTGGATCTCGCGCTTCGAGTGGCAGACCATCGACTTGAACAACTATCCAAACGTCAAGCGCTGGTACACCACCGTCGCCGCGCGCCCCGCGGTCATAAAAGGTTACGCCGTACCCAAGGACATGGGCCCGATCCCGATGCCCAAGTAAGGCATACGAGAATATCGAAGACGCCGCGCCTCAACAACGCGGCGTTTTTATTTTCCGGCGCCGGGCAGGACGATGTTCTCCTCCTTCACCAGCTTGGACCATTTCGTCACATCGGCGTCGATGTAGCGGGCGAACTGATCCGGCGTCTGCGGCTCCGGTTCGGCGCCAAGCTTGGCCATGTGCTCGATGACGTCCGGCTTCGCCATGATTGCGACCACCGCCTTGTTGAGCTTCGTCACGATGTCCGGCGGCGTATGCGCCGGTGCCAGCAGACCGAACCAGCCGGTCGATTCGTAACCGGGCAGACCGCTTTCCGCTACCGTCGGCACGTTCGGAGAAAACTTCGAGCGCTTGGCGCCGGTGGTCGCAATAGCTCTAAGTTTGCCGGCCTCGACAAATGCTTGAACCGTAGTCGAGGGCGAGAACATCATGTCGATACGCCCGCCCAAGAGATCGGTGACCGCCGGGCCGGTGCCCTTGTAGGGCACGTGCAGCAGCTCGACATGCGCGTCCTTTTCGAACAGCGCGCCCGACAGATGCGAGGCCGCGCCGATGCCCGACGATCCGAACGACAGCGCCTTCGGCTTGACGGCGGCGAGCTTGATCAACTCGGCGACCGAGTTGGCCTGGACCCTTGGATTGACCACCAGTAGATAAGACGGCGCCGCCACCACGGTGATCGGCGCGAAAAATTTATTGACGTCGAAATCCCCTTCCGGCGCCAAAGAGGCCGAAGCCGCCATCAGCGCGCCTGTCGAGGCCATCAGCAGCGTGTAGCCGTCCGGATCGGCCTTGACGAAGGCCTTGGTGCCGATCCCGCCGGAGGCGCCGGGCTGGTTCTCGACCACCACCGGCTGGCCCCATTGATCGGAAAGGCGCTGGGCGATGATGCGGCCGAGCACATCGGTGCCGCCACCGGGCGCAAAGGGCACGATCATCTTGATGGCGCGATTGGGGTAATCGGCCGCCATCGCGGGTGTGACGGCAAGGCATAGCAGCAGCAATGACAGGCGTTTGAGCATGACCCCTCCCCGGGAGCTTTGTGCGTGCGGCCATCCTTCGGCGGCCTTGAAAAGCGATGCTAGCGTCTGCATTTGCCGCGTCAATTTTCCGCCCGATTGAGCTAGCATGCGAAGACCATGAGTTCTCGACCCAAACAGCCCGAACCGCGCCCTGCGCCGCGCCTTTATCTGGTGACCCCGCCGGTTTCGGACACGCAGGTATTTTCCGGCTTATTGGCCGCAGCCATGGCGGCGGGCGACGTCGCCGCCGTGCTGCTGCGACTTGCGGAGGCAGACGAGCGCACGCAGATCAATCACGCCAAGGCGCTGGCGCCCATCGTGCAGGATAAAGACGCGGCGCTGCTGCTCGACGGTCATGTCGAATTGGTGGCGCGCGCCGGCGCCGACGGCGTGCACGCGACCGGCATCGACGTGTTCAGCGATG
>Ga0207933_1000744_pt1 | contig 28719 bp, 29 predicted proteins | sample NGESurdeep092012_4_FD_184488 | JGI IMG/M metagenome (GOLD analysis project Ga0207933, IMG submission 184488) | Arctic peat soil microbial communities from Barrow, Alaska - NGEE Surface sample F53-3 deep-092012 (SPAdes) | ecosystem: Environmental > Terrestrial > Soil > Wetlands > Peat ... | reverse complement strand
TTGGTTCTTGCTGGAACCCAATTCAACCTATCAGAGGCTTGGCTCTTTTTCGCTTTTCAGCCCTGCTTCACCTACTCCGCTAATTTGGACAGCAATGGGCGTTTATACAATCGTCCAGGCCGGAAATCAGCTGAGTGTTGTCCCGCGGCGGGTTCGTGCCGCCAGCGGCGGCATGAGCAATGTCACGCCTGTCATGAGCGCTCCGGTCGAGTTTCCCATGGCGACGCGGACCGTAACCGATACACTCCAGCTGATTACGCAGCGTATCTCCTCCGCGACCGGAGCCAAAGTCATTCTCCTGAACACGCCATTTCACCTTACCGACACGGTCACGATGAACGCGACCGGCCAGCCGGCGCGTGAAGCGATAGCCAGTCTGGGAAATATTTTCGGCGTGCCGATGTCCTCGCAATGCCTGTTCGACGCAACCGACAAGACTTATTATCTGAATGTCCAGAGTATTTTTGCGCCGAATCCGGCGGGCCTGCCGCAGGTTCCCGGACCACGAACCCCGGTCCCGGGTGTGGGGCCCGCGAGCACTAAATTCTTCACGAAAGAGTGAGGGAAGCGGGTCAGCTTTCGATGCCCATCTGCGTCAACCGGTATCGCAGAGCGTTTCGCGTCAACCCGAGGAGCCGCGCCGCCTGGCTCTTGTTCCCGTCCGCCTGCTTCAGCGCGTTCTTTATGAGAGCCTGCTCGAAAGCGTCGAGACTCATTCCTTCGGGCAGGCCCGGTTCGCCCGGCACTTGGCGCGCCCGCAGGTTCATATCGAGCCGGATGTCGTCCGCGTCCAACTTCTCGCCCGAGGTCATCACAATGCTGCGCTCGATCACATTCTCCAGCTCCCGCACATTGCCGGGCCAGGAATAGCCCATGAGCTTGCCGATTGCCGCGTCGGTAATCCCGGTAACGCGGCCACCCGTATCCGGCGCAAGCTTCTCGACAAAGTGCCGCGCGAGATAAGGGATATCGTCCTTGCGTTCCCGCAGAGGAAGAATTTCGATGGGAACGACGTTCAACCGGTAATACAGATCCTCGCGGAAAGTGCCGTCTTCGAGGGCCGCCCGCAGATCCCGGTTGGTGGCCGCAATCACGCGCACATCGATGTGCTGGGTCTTGTTGCTGCCGAGCCGCTCGAACTCCCGCTCCTGCAGCACGCGGAGCAATTTGATCTGGATGTTGGCCGGCACGTCGCCGATCTCGTCCAGCATGACGGTACCCGTATCGGCCAGTTCGAACTTGCCCGGCTTCGAAATATTGGCGCCCGTAAACGCGCCTTTTTCGTAGCCGAAGAGTTCGCTTTCCATGAGATTTTCAGGTAAGGCCGTGCAATTGATTTTCACGAAAGGCCGGTCCTTGCGGGGCGAGTGAAAATGAATCGCGCGTGCGATCAGGTCTTTGCCCACGCCGCTCTCGCCCGCCAGCAGCACCGTTGAGCGCGAGGGCGCCACGCGCATCACGGTCGCGAAGATCTGCTGCATCCCCGGGCTGCGGCCGATAATGTTATCCCACCGGTATTTCCGCCCCAGTTCCTCCTTAAGCTGGCGGTTCTCTTCGCGCAGATTCCGGACTTCGAGAGCCTTGCCGACCACCGCCACGAGCTGGTCGAGCGAGAAGGGCTTCAGCAGAAAATCCACCGCCCCGGACTTCATCGCTTCCACCGCGTTCTCCACCGTGCCGTAAGCCGTCATCACGATCACGGGCACGCGCGAATCCATGCGGCGAATGATCTGCAGCATCTCAAGGCCGGTCATTCCGGGCAACTTGAAGTCCGTCAGGATCAGGTCCGCGCGGTCGATCAGCGGCAGCGCTTCCTCGGCGGTGGATGCTTTGTCGACATCGAAACCCGCGTCCAGCAATTGCAGTTCGAGGGTGCGGCGCAGCTTGTCTTCGTCGTCGACGACCAGAACCTTTTTCTTCATTTCTTTGAACGGACCGGCAAACGGACGCGAAAGGCGCTACCTTTTCCAGGTTCGCTTTCGACCGATATTTTACCGCCGTGCCCGTCGACGATCTTCGAAACGATGGCGAGGCCCAGCCCGACGCCGTCCTGTTTCGTGGTAACGAACGGGTTGAAAATGGCTTCCATCTGGCCCGGCGCGATGCCACATCCATGGTCGATCACGCTCACTTCGGCCTCGCCATCCACCTCTCGCGTCCGCACTTCGATCGGCGTTCCAGTCGGCGCGGACTGTGCGGCGTTGGTCAACAGATTGAGAAAGACCTGCTCCATCAATTCGGGATCGATCGGAATTCCGGGCAGCGAAGTGGAGTAGTGGCGAACGGGATCGAGCTTCGCGCGCCGCGCCGCGCGATCGATCACCGCGGTCACATCGGCCATTTCAAGACGCGGCTCCAGGGGCCGCGCAAAATCGAGAAATCGCGTTACCAGGGAATTCGTGCGGTCCACTTCGGCGCTGATGATCTCAGCCAGTTCTCCAGCAATTTTGCGCGATGCGGCGTCATCCCGGGAGGCCGAGCGCGCGAGCAGATCCGCGGACCCTTTGATGCTTCCGAGCGGATTGCGCAGTTCGTGCGCAAGGCCCGCCGAGAGCTGGCCCAGCGCCGCGAGCCGGTCGGAGCGACGCACCGCCGCTTCAGCTTTCACCAGATTCCGATTGGCCTCGGCCAGTTGCTCCGCCGTGAACTTGTATCGCGCCGATTGCGTACGGATGGCTTCGACGAGCGAATTCACCAGCACGGCGGCAACGGCGGGAAGCAGGCAACGGATCGCCAGCGTGTGCATGGCTTCGGGATCGGTCCGCCATTCGTCCCAACCGTTGTAGAGCAGAAAGGAAAGATAGGCGCCGATGGCTGCGAGCGTGCTCAGCAGCGTGCCTGTAACCCCGAGGTAGCTTGCGGTGGAAACGATGGGAAGCAGCAGCACCAGGTAATACTGGCTCTGGATGGCCCCCGTGATGCCGAGAAGAAGATACCCGAGAATCAACTGGAGAACCACGGAGGTGGAGCGGCCCCACGTTGTATCGAGCAAAGCGACATGGCCCTCGATCAATTGCAGCGCGGCCAGCCCGCTCATTAACCACATTTGCGAGCGGTCATGCGTCAGAAAGATCAGCGTTCCGAATACCAGCGCCAGCAGGACATCCTGGATGCGCAGCTGGAAACGGTAGCGTGAATCCGGCAGGCCGCTCGTCATGGGGGTGAACATGAGGCTGCTAACCATTGTCGTCCCGCTTCCGGATCGTTTGTCCATGCAGGGACGCCAGCATCTCGGCGACTGTCTTGCCCGTGACCGGATCCAGCAGCGCCTGGTTCAACTCCGCGAGCGGCGCCAGGGTGAACCGGCGGTCGCGAAAACGCGGATGCGGAATTTCCAGTTCGTCGGATTGCACCACAAAACGGGCGTATAGAAGGATATCGATGTCGATCGTCCGCGGTCCGTTGCGCACTGTCCTCTTCCGGCCCAGATCTCTTTCGATCTGCTGTATCCTGTGCAGAAGTTGTTTGGGGAAAAGGTCTGTTTCGAACTCCGCCGCGAGATTCAGAAACCAGCGCTGCTCGCGCAGCCCGATGGGTTCGGTCTCATAGATGCTCGATACGCGGAGCAACTTGAGATCCGGGTTGTTCAGCTTTTCGAGCGCGGCTTGCAGCATGGCTTCGCTATCGCCCACGTTCGACCCCAGCCCAAGATAAACCAGCTTCAAAACAACTCCGGCTGGCTGCCCTGGCCGCCGAACCGCCGGGACACTTTGAAGTATTCGTATGCGCCCTCGGTGGCCATCCGGCCGCGCGGCGAGCGATGCAGGAAGCCCAGTTGAATGAGGTATGGCTCATAAACCTCTTCAATGGTCTCGGCTTCTTCGCCGATGGAAGCAGCGATCGTACTAATCCCGACCGGGCCGCCGCCGAATTTCTCCAGCACGGTGCGCATGATCTTCTGATCGATCTCGTCAAGCCCGAAGCGGTCGACCTCCAGAAGATCGAGCGCAGTCCCGGCCACGCCTGCATCGATGTGGCCGCTCGCGCGCACCTCCGCATAGTCCCGCACGCGCCGCAGCAGCCGGTTCGCGATGCGTGGCGTACCGCGCGCGCGACGCGCAATCTCGGACGCGCCTTCATCGTCGATCGGCGTATCGAGCAGGTGAGCGGAGCGCTCAACAATCCGCTTGAGTTCCGCCACGTCGTAATGATTCAGCCGGAGCACCAGACCGAACCGGCCGCGCATGGGAGCGCTCACCAGGCCCTGGCGCGTGGTGGCCCCGATGGCGGTGAATTTCTGCAGAGGGATGGAATGCGTTCGGGCGCCCGGCCCCGTGCCGATCAGGATGTCGAGATGAAAATCTTCGAGCGCCGAATAGAGCATCTCTTCCACGTCCGGCAGCAGACGGTGAATTTCATCGATGAAAAAGACCTGGCGCGCCTGAATCCCGCTGAGAATTCCGGAAAGATCGAGCTTCTTCTGGAGCACGGGACCGGACGTCTGCTGGAATGGGACCTCCAGTTCCTGCGCAATGATGGAAGCGAGCGTGGTTTTGCCAAGACCGGGAGGCCCGTAAAGAAGCACGTGGTCCATGGCCTCGCCCCGTTTGCGCGCGGCGTCGATGGCGATCTGAAGATTTTCCTTGAGCCGCTGCTGCCCCGTGAAATCCGCGAGTCTGCGAGGGCGCAGCGCCGCTTCAAGCTGGCGCTCTTCGTCGTCTCCGCTGGCCGAAACCAATCGCTGCTCCGCCATTACCGCACCAGTTCCAGCGCTTTTCGGAAGAGCGCTTCGAACTCATCGGCGGCGCCTGATGCGCGGGCTTTCCGCATGGCCGATTCGGCGGCCGGCCGCGCGCATCCGAGATTCAGCAGGGCCGAAAGCACGTCTTCATCGAGCGGCGAAGGCGCGGGCGCGGCGGCGTCCTGCTCCTCTCCCGCGGGGGCCGGAAGTTTGTCGCGCAGTTCCAGAACCATTCTCTCAGCGGTTTTTTTGCCGACTCCGGGAATGCGCACGAGTTTCTCGATCTCGTTCCTTCGAATGGCGGTCAGCAGATCGGGCGCGGGCATTCCGCTCAACACCTTTACCGCCAGACCGGGGCCGATGCCGCTCACGGCGATCAGCTTTTCAAACAGATTCTTCTCATCGCTCGTGAGGAACCCGTAGAGCGCGAGCATGTCTTCGCGCACGTGGGTATGGATGCGCAGACGGACCTCGCTTCCCGTATCCGGAAGCTTCGAAAAGGTCGAAATCGGGATGATGACGTCGTAACCGACGCCGCCCACTTCGAGAATCGCCTGGCCCGGATGTTTTTCGACCAGCGTCCCGCGGAGCAGCGCAATCATGGGGATGGATTACATATTGTACAGGGTGCGGCGCCGGCGCCCAGGATCCACATTGGAGGAGGCCTGAAAACAATGGTTCAGCCACGGATAAAAACGGATGAAAACGGATAAGGCGTCGATTTGGATCCGTTTTCATCCGTTTTTATCCGTGGCGACTTAGTCCGGAGGCCTTTCAGCGGGGGTTAAAAGACAAGGACTGCCTCACGGGTTGCCCGCTGGCGGATGCCATCTCTCAACATGGGCGCGTGCGCAAGGTCCACCTTCACGCCCAGCAGATCGGCCAGCCGGTTTTCCAGATCTACCCGCCCCAGCACTGTACATCTCTTCTTTGCGTCGAATTCCGCCACTTCGAGGATAGCCTGGAACAACGATCTCGATGGATTAAACATGGTACATGGCACGCCGCCGTTTTTTCGTCGATGGGGTTCGCAACGGGCAAGCTGAAATCACGGGTGAGGATGCCCACCACCTCACCCGGGTACTGCGCGTGGAGCCGGGCCAGAAGTTCGAGATCACGGACAACGAGCGGGCCTGGCTGGCTTCGGTCGAGACCGCGCGCAAGGATCTTGTCCGCTTTCAAATCATTGAGGAAATTGCCGCGGGCCCCGAACTCCCGGGCGTCAGCCTTTTTCTCGCCCTCATCAAATTCGAACGCTTCGAATGGGCGGTTGAAAAGGCAACGGAACTGGGCGTTACACGAATCGTGCCGGTTGAAGCGGGACGGAGCGAGCATGGCCTGTTTGCGGGCGCACAAAAGCGCGTGGAGCGATGGAAGCGGATCGCGCGCGAGGCCAGTGAGCAATCGCGCCGTCTTCGCACGCCAGAAATTGCCGCGCCCATCCGCCTGCCGGAGGCTCTGCGCGATTTATCCACACACCGCATCTGGCTGGACGAACAACCTGGCGCCAAACCGCTGCTGAGCGCGTTCGCTTTGCGTCCCGCCGATTCCACCGCGCTCCTGATCGGCCCGGAAGGCGGCTGGACCGATGCGGAGCGGGACCTGTTCGCAACCTCGGGATGGACAGGCGCATCGCTTGGCGCCTCCATCCTGCGCGCGGAGACAGCGGTCTGCGCGGCTCTCGCCGTGTTGTCGCAGATGTGGCTCGTTTCCCGTGTCTCTGCAACCAGTATCGCTACAATCGAATAGGGCGAACCGCTTCTGCATATTCCTTACCTCCCGGATATCATTGTCGCGGTCGTTATGGCCGCCGCGCAGATTCTGATCGCGCGGCTCTTCTTTTCCAGGTGGCAGAAGCTTTTTCCGCCCGGGATCGCCCGGGCGATCCGGTTAGTCCTCTACGTTCTCTGGGCCGTGGTTGCGTTCAGCATCGTGCTTCGATTCCATCCGGCGGCCTATGCGCTGCGCTGGACGCCAGTGCTGCTCCGCAGTACACTCAGCGCGATCGGGAACGTTTGGGGCGCGGCGGCCGTGCCCTCGCTCGCAATTTATTACCTCCTCCGTTTCTTTACGCGCCGCCCTGCCGCCGAGCACTCCCCCGGCCGCCGGAAACTGATTCGGACGGCCGGTACGGCGGCGGCACTGGCGCCATTCGCTGCCGCGGGATTCGGCCTGGTCCTCGAACGCACCGATTTTCACATCAAAGAGATTGACCTGCCGATTCCGGGACTGCATCCCGATCTCGAAGGCCTCCGCATCGGGCAATTAAGCGACCTGCATGTCAGCCCCTGGCTCAGCGTGGCCGATCTGGGCCGCGCCGTCGATATGCTGAACGAATTGAAGCCGCACCTGACGCTCGTCACCGGCGATCTCATCACACAGGTTGGCGATCCGCTGGACGAAACGATTCGGGAACTGTCGCGGCTGCGCGCGGATGCGGGTATTCTCGGCTGTCTGGGTAATCATGAGTGGTATACGCGCTGCCAGGACTACGCCACCGCCCAGGCCGCGCGTTATGGCATGGCCTTTCTGCGCACCCAGGCCAGGCTTCTCCAGTGGGGCAAAGGGACCCTCAACGTGGCGGGAGTGGATTTCCAGAGATCGGAACGAATCCGCCCGTATTTGCTGGGCGCCGAAAAGCTCGTGGTTCCCGGCGTCACCAATTTACTGCTTTCCCACCATCCCGACGTGTTTCCCACGGCAGTGCGGAAGGGCTACGACGGTGTGATCAGCGGGCACACGCACGGTGGCCAGGTGACGATCGCGGCGTTTAACCAGACGCTCAATATCGCACGGCTCGCGACTCCATATGTCGCGGGTCTCTACCGTCTGGATGGCCGCAGTTGCTACGTAACGGCAGGCCTTGGCACGATCGCTATTCCCGTCCGGATCGGCGCGCCTCCCGAAATCACATTGCTGCGGTTAACCAAAGCCTGAAGGGGGTCCGTGCGATACCTCGTCATCAGCGATCTGCATAGCAACTGGGAAGCTCTCGAAGCGGTGATCGATGCCGCGCGCGGCCAGTACGATCGCATTGTCTGCTGCGGCGATCTGGCCGGTTACGGGCCTGACCCGAACCGCGTGCTCGATTGGGCGCGCGAGAATCTGCACGCCGTCATTCGCGGAAATCACGACCGCGTCTGCTGCGGCATCGAGAGTCTGGAATGGTTCAATGTCATCGCGCAGGCTGCCAGTTTGTGGACGATGTCCCGGCTGTCGCCCGAAAATACAGCGTATTTGCTGGCCTTGCCGCCCGGTCCGCTGACCGTGGACGGCTTCCAGTTGATTCACGGCTCGCCGCTCGACGAAGACGAATACCTCATGTCCGTCACGGACGCGCGCAACGTGTTTGCTTATCTTGAAACGAATCTGGCCTTCTTCGGGCACACGCATCTGCAGGGCGGCTATGTCTGGCTGAGAGGGCAGTATCAGGTGCTTGGACGGATGGAACGCTTTCAGAGCGAGGTCCGTTGGCGGCTCGACCCGGATGGCGCTTATCTCATTAACCCGGGTTCCGTGGGCCAGCCGCGCGATGGAGACTCCCGGGCGGCTTTCGTTCTTTTCGATACCGGCTCAAAGGAGATCGTCTACCGACGCGTTCCGTACGATTACGAAGCCACGCGCCGCAAAATCGAAGCGGCCGGCCTGCCGGAGGTGCTCGGATCGCGCCTGTCGGCAGGCCGATAACCTTCGGTATGCCGTGTCAGGCATCGAGCAGACGGATGAGTTTGATCCTGACCGCTTCGGCCGTGCTGGAATCGGGACAAATCAGAAGAATCGTGTCATCGCCCGCGATGGTGCCCGTGATTTCTGGCCATTCTTCGTCGTCGAGAGCTACGGCCACCGAACTGGCATGGCCTGGCGCGGTTTTCAGCACCACCTGATTTTGCGCCAGCCGCACGTCCCGCAGAAACTCCGCCGCAAGCGTGGCGAATTGCAGGCTGGGCGCCTCGCGGCCCAGTTCACGGTAACCTTCGGGAGCCTTCACCAGCCCGAGTTCGCGCATATCGCGGGACAGGGTGACCTGAGTAGCATCGATCCCGGTCTCTTTCAGCGCCCTTGCAAGCTCTTCCTGCGTGGAAATGCTCCGGCCACGGATCAACTTGAGAATTTGCCCGTGCCGGAAGCTTTTCGTCATGCCATATTCGCGAGGCGCAAGCGTGCGGCGATCAATGCCGCCGCCACCGTTTCAGGCCCCGTGCCACCCGGAATCTCGCGCGTCTTCATGCCTTCGCGCGGATCGAGCAGAAGCGCGGCGCCGGGCGTAATTTCGGGGGCGAACTCCGGCGCAAATTGAGCCAGGCTTTCAGCATTCCAGCCGGAGGGCTTTCTGCCGGAACGGACGCTCTCCAGCACCAGACGGCCAACGATTCGATGCGCCTGATGAAACGGCGTGCCGTGGCGCGCCAGAGCCTCAGCCAGGTCCGTGGCCACGGTCCAGCTTTCTTCCACCGCGGCGGCGGGAACCTGTTCGCGCAGCACCACCGATTCGGCCACGGCGCGCGCCATTTCGAGACAGGCATTCACCTGATCGGAAGCTTCGAAGAGGGGCTCTTTGTCTTCCTGCATGTCCCGGTTATAGGTCATGGGCAGGCCCTTCATGGTGAATAACAGCGAGTTGAGCGCGCCCAGCACGCGTCCGGATTTGCCGCGGATCAGTTCCAGCGAATCGGGGTTTTTCTTCTGCGGCATGAGGCTCGAACCGCTGGTCACGCCATCGCCCAGTTCAATCCAGCCGAATTCTTCGGACGAGTAAAGAATCCAATCCTCCGCCAAACGGCTGAGATGGATCATGGTCACAGACGCCGCATACAGGTAGTCGAGCGCGAAATCGCGATCGGCCGAAACGTCCATGCTGTTGCGTGTGACGGCGGCGAAGCCGAGATCGCGCGCGATGGCTTCGCGGTCGTGCGGGAAGCCGCTGCCGGCTAGAGCGCCCGAGCCAAGCGGCATTTCATTCGTGCGCCGGCGCGCTTCGCCAAAGCGTTCGCAATCGCGCGCGAACATTTCGAAATAAGCCAGCAGGTAATGCGGCCACAGGACTGGCTGCGCCCGCCTCAGATGCGTGTAACCGGGGATGATGGCATCCGGATACTTCTCCGCCAGATCGAGGCATGCGCCCATGAGCTGACGCAGCAACTGGCGCGCATGGCCGCACTCATCCCGCAGCCAGAGGCGCGTGTCGAGCGAAACCTGCTCGTTGCGGCTGCGGCCCGTATGAATCTTGTCCGCGAGAGGGCCAACCCGCTCGCCCAGCTTGCCGATCACGAAGGAATGGATGTCTTCCGCATCCGCCCCGTCAAAGAATGCGGGCGAGGCCGAATCTTCCAGAATGGATTCGAAGGCGGTCACGATTTCCACGCACTCCGCTACGGTTAAAACGCCGGCGCGCGTGAGCGAGCGCGCAAAGGCCTGCGACCCGCGCACGTCCGCCTCAATCAGCCGCCGATCGAAGTGGAGAGAGTTCGAGAAGCGCTCGAAGATCTCCGAAGGTCCTGTTTCAAAACGCCCGCCCCAGAGTTTCATATATTCCGATTCCGATCTTCAGGACAGCTCTTCAGGACAACAACATCAGCAGCAGCGCCTTCTGCGCATGCAGCCGGTTTTCGGCCTGATCGAACACGATGGAGCGGCGCGATTCGATTACGCTGTCCGTTACTTCCTCGCCGCGCTTGGCAGGCAGACAGTGCATGAATACCGCGTCCGGCGCCGCCTCCGCGAAAAGGCTGTCGTCCACCTGGTAGTCCGCAAAAGCAGTGCGGCGCTCGGCGGCTTCGTTCTCGGCGCCCATGCTGGCCCACACGTCGGTATAGATGACATGCGCGCCGCGGGCGGCTTCAGCGGGATCGTGCGTGAGCATGATGGAGGCTCCCGCGCGCTCCGCGGCTTCACGGGCTTCGGCGACCCGCTCCGCGCTCAATTCGTAGCGCGGGGGCGTGGCGAGCGCGAAATCCATGCCCAGCCTGGCCGCGTCGAGCATCAGTGAATTCGCCATGTTGTTGCCATCTCCGACGAACGCGAATTTAACACCCCGGATCTCGCCGAAATGTTCGCGAATCGTCTGCATATCGGCGAGCGCCTGGCAGGGGTGGTACAGATCGCTGAGCGCGTTCACCACCGGCACTTTCGACCAGCGCGCCAGATCGTCAATCGTTTTCTGCAAAAACGTACGGGCTACAATCCCGTCGACCCAGCGATCGAGATTCCGCGCCATGTCCTTCAGCGGTTCGCGCATGCCGATGCGGCCTTCGTTGAGAAGCGCGAATCCGCCGAGTTGCTGGATCGCGAGTTCGAATGTCATGCGCGTGCGCAGGGAAGGCTTTTCAAAGAGCAGCGCGATGGATTTACCGGCGAGCGCCGAGCGATAGAGAGAGGGCGAACGCTTTACCTCCGCCGCAAGATCGAGAAGAGCCGGAAGCTCCTCCGAGGTAAGATCCAGATCCTTCGTAAGATCGCCGTGGGCGATCGTGGGGATGACGGACGCCGCCGTCATGAATTTTTATGCACTCCACTGAATATTTAAGCATTCAGAGAGTGTGCTCGTCAAGACGTCCGCGAGATCGGAAGTAAAAAGCACACCGCGTCGTAAGGCTGGCGCTGCCGGATAGCACCGCATTCCTCGAAAACGTTCAACGATTGCTCATACAAGCTGCGAGGGATCCGGATTCCGCCATCCCAGGCGCCAAGTTTCTGGTAGCGCGCGATCGCTGAAGCGAGCGGCGCCGCTCCGATGCGGGGAAACGAGGACGCTTCGACCGTGGCAATCTCCACCGCCGGCGCAGCCCGGACCCACTCTTTCGCTTCGCCGAATGCTTCCGCGAAAGCCCTGCACGCATCCGTCGCCAAAAACTCCCGCGAGGCGCACAGAGTGCTGAAAGCGTTCGCCGGCATGGACGCGCCCACGGATGCCGCAATCCACCCGATGCCCTCGCCTTCGAGCAACTGAGGCGCGGGTGCCTGCACGTGGATGAAGTCTCCCTGCCCCGCGCGAAAGGCCTCCAGCATCCGCTCCGACGTGCCCGCGTTGACGACATCGATATTGCCCCAGCAGGCGCCGTTGCGGTGAACGGCATATCGCAGCATGGTGAGCGGTTGCGATCCGTGATCGGCGATCAGGGTGCGGCCTTCAAGGTTTTTCCAGTGGAAGGGCGAATCGTTTTGCCGTTGCTTTCCCACTACGAAAAATCCGTCCCGCCGGTTAATCAGCGCGAAGTGGAGCGGGAACCCGCTCTCGCCCTTCTCCATCCTGGCCCAGTTGGTGGAGGGAGCGGTCTGCACCACGTCCGCCAGGCCGTTCCGGATGGTTCCGGCAGCCGTCTCGCCCGGCGCAAGCACCCTGTACGTATATTCCAGACCGTGCTTCTTCAGGAAGCCACCGGAGACGGCGGAAATGAGCGGGCTGTAAAAAGCGGAGTGGCGGCTGGCCACGATCCGAACAGTGCCTTGAACGGTCATAACTGCGTCTCGATCATGATCGTTACCAACATATTCACACATGTCAGGCGTCATCGCCCGACAATCAGGGGTTCGAAGCCGTCGCCACTTCCGCATACGAGTGCATCGGCACGAAATACGGCTTCGGATAGATGAGTGCCCACGGGTCCGCCCGGCCGTTCGAACTCGCGGTCAGTGAGCCTGCCCCGGCCGCTCTCGCCCTGACCGCCACCGGCTCGGGCATGACGCTCTTCAACTCACGCAGCAGAGGACCCAGACCGGCTTCATACTTGCGCCACCTCTGGAGCGAACTGCGGAAAAGGGGTTGGCGGACCTGCACGGCGCTGGCGGTACTGACTGGCCGGCTGGTGTGGTGAAAGTCGAGGCAGCGATCGTCCCACGGCAGGCCGCAATAATCGATCAAACGCCGGGCCTGACCTTCAAGATCGTCGACCACATCCTCGTAAGCCACGTCAAGCATCGCGTCCGGCGGAAGAACGTTCCGCCAGTGAGCCATCAGTTCGCTGTAACCGCGGTAATAGCGGCCCAACTCACCCAGATCGTAGCTGAAATCGAGATGCCCCGACACGAATGGCTTGGAATAGCAGGACACGCAGGTGTCGATCGGGTTGCGCACGGTGTGGATGATCCTCGCGTTCGGCAGGATCAGACGGATCAGGCCGATCATGAGGAAGTTGCCCGGCATCTTGTCGGTGATCCGTTTTTTTCCGCCGGCAAGAGGTGGCAGGAGGTCCAGATAAGACCGGGCGATTTGCCGCAGGGCGCCGCCGGAAAGGCCGGAAACGGATTCCGGATAAGGGTCCGGCTGGTTGCCGGTAGTCAACACGCTTCTGGCGGCGGTCTCAAGATTCGTCAGTTCGCCGGCGCCATGAATCCGGGGATGGCTGGCAAGAATCTGTTCGATCAGGGTACTGCCGGAACGTGGCATGCCAAGCACGAAAACGGGTACCGCCGATGGATTTCCCTCACCCTTGAAACGGTCGAACAAGCGGCTGTCGAACACAGTGGAAATGCGCCGGAACAGCTCCAGAACGCTGGCTTCATCGTAATTGATTTGCCCCCGCCTGACGGTATTGCCCTTGCGGAAATGCTCAAAGGCACGCAGGTGATCTCCGCTGTCTTCGAGGGCTTTAGCCAGAGCGAAATTAAGATAGAGAGCGTTGTGCGCGGATAAATTTTGCCTGCCGGCCAGCGCTTCGAGGGCCGCCAGATCGGGATCGCCGCGCCGGAAGCTCTTGACCTGCGCGCGATTGAAGTGAGCTTCCGCGTAGTCCGGCCTGATTGCGATTGCCTGCCGATAGTGCTCCAGCGCGCCGTCGAGATTGCCCTGGTCCTTGAGCGCAATCCCCAGCTTCTGATGGGCGATGGCGTGGTTGGGGTTGAGAGCAAGAGCGCGCCGATAGTTCGCGATCGCATCGTCGAGCTTGCCCTGGTCGTTGAGCGCCGTGCCCAGATTGGCCTGTGCATCGGCATGGCCGGGGTTGAGGACGAGGGCGCGGCGGTAATGCGCGATGGCGCCTTCGAGCCTGCCCCAGTCTTTAAGGGTGGCCCCGACGTTGTTGTGGGCGTCGGCATGGTCCGGGTTCAGGATGAGGGCGCGTTCGTAGTGAGTCAGCGCATCCGCGACCCTGCCCCCCGCGATGAGCGCCAGGCCCAGATTATTGTGGGCGTCGGCGTAGTCCGGATCGAGATCGAGGGCCCGTTCGTAATGCATCACCGCATCGTCGATTTGGCCACGCTCATGCAGAACAATGCCCAGATTATTCCAGGTTCTGGCGAAATCCGGCCTGAGGAAAATGGCACGCCGGTAGCACTCTGCCGCGTCGTCTCTCCGTCCGAGCGTCCGGAATGCATTGCCCAGATTATAGTGAGCATCGGCCTGGTCCGGGTTCAGAGCAATGGCGCGTTCGTAACAGGCCGTGGCTTCAACCGTACTGCCCAGCGCCGCCAGCGCTCCGCCAAGATTGTTGTGGGCGTTGGCGAGATCCGGCTGGAGGGAAAGAATCCGCCTGTAGCCCGCCGCTGCGTCGTCGAGCCGCCCTGCCTGCTGATGCCGCACGGCATCCTCGAACATTCTCTGAACTTCCCGCGGATCGTTAATACTGCAATTCGGGCTACTGCGATCCGGGCTTTTCGCCGCACGGCGATGCTTGCGATGTTTGGGCATCGATTAGGCCTCCACTTCAATTCCTCGTCCGCGCAAATGCAGCCAAAGGGCCGAAACAAAAAAATACGATAAATCCCTCTAAATAATGGAGGAAGGGCCGATAAGACCTATACGGTCGATTGCGGTCAGCCGCCAAAAAATTAACGATCCCGGGCCGATTCGCCAAAATCCCGGCGGCGTGCTGTCCGGAATCGCGCAACACGTAAAATCGAACTACCCTTGCCCGATTTAATCCTGTTCGATATCGATGGAACCCTGGTCCGCCGCACCGGGCCGCACCACCGGCAGGCGCTGGTCGACGCGGTCCGCCAGATCACCGGACTCGAGACCACAACCGAAGGCATTCCCGTGCATGGAATGCTCGACCCCGACATTCTTGGATTGATGATGCACGCCGCCGGCCTTGACCTTGTGGAAATTGAGGCAAGTATGCCGCGGATCGTCGATGCGGCGCAGCGGATCTACTGGAATACGGTTCCCGACTTGCGCGGTAAGCAGTGTCCGGGGGTGACGCAACTCCTTGGTCGTTTGCGTGAGCGGGGAACGGTGCTCGCACTCGTGACCGGCAATCTGACGTCTATCGGGTGGCGAAAGCTCGAACGCGCGGGTCTCGATCGATACTTCCGCTTTGGCGCTTTTGGCGAAATGGCCGCCACGCGTGGCGGACTTGCCCGGCTTGCCATCGAGCGGGCGCGCGGGGAAGGGCTCATTCCCGCTGAAGACGGCGAGTCGCGGATTTCGCTCATCGGCGATGCCACGCAGGATGTCCTTGCCGCCCGGGAAAACGGTATCCGTTCGATTGCCGTCCGCACCGGCATTACTCCCCCGGAAGAACTGGAAGCGAGCGCGCCTGACCTTCTGATCGACGATCTTACCCACCTGGATGTCTCGATAATCTAAAATGGGGTGTTGCCTCACAGCCCCTCCTCCCGGCCCCCCAACTGGCCTCTGCTTTATACAGCCGTTGCCCTGACGACGCTTGCCACTTTGCTGCTGGAGCTTTCGCTCACGCGCATCTTTTCCGTGGTCTTTTACTACCATTTCGCGTTTTTGGCGATTTCGATCGCCCTCTTCGGCCTGGGTGTGGGAGGCGTCCTTTCCTATGTAATTGCGGGCTGGCGCGGCTCCGTGTTCCAGAAACTCGGCGTCGTCAGCCTGGTTAACGCCGGCCTCGTGCTCGCGGCGGTAATGTTCGTGCTGACGCGCGGCGCCGATATCGGCACGTTCGATCTCGGCGCCATCTATTTCATTACCGCGCTGCCGTTTCTCGGTTCGGGAATCGTCGTTTCGCTTGTAATCTCGGAAACCATCGAACGCGTCGGCCGCATCTACTTCTTCGATCTGCTGGGCGCGGCCGGAGGTTGCCTCACGCTGGTTCTGCTCCTGAACTATCTGGGGGGCGAGAACACCGTAATCGCGGTATCGGTATTGTTCGCCGCCGCGGCCGCCGTCTGGTTCAGTCTGGCGGGTGTAAAATCCGGCCGTATCGCGAGCGTCTTCGCCGGCCTTCTGTTCGCCATGATGGTGATCGTCAACACCAAGTATCACTTTATGGAAGTCCGGTATGCCAAGGGCCAGAAGCTGCATCGGGAGCAGTACACAAAGTGGAACAGCCTGTCGCGCATCGGGATGGCCCGCGACCCGGAGTCCGGCGGTGAAATGATCTATATCGATGCCGACGCGTCCACGGGCATCGCCAATTTCAATTTCAATCGCCTCTCGCCCACCGACCTTGCCGCTCTGCTGCACCAGGGTCCCAGCATCCCCTACAATCTGCGGCCTGGCGCCAAAACGCTGGTGATCGGGCCCGGCGGCGGGTGGGATGTCGCGCGCGCTCTCGCTTCCGGCAGCCACGATGTGACCGGCGTCGAGATCAATCCGATCATCGGAACCGAGATCATGCGGAAGCGCTATCCGCGGTTGAGCCAGGGCCTTTATCTGCGTCCGGACGTGCATATTCACATCGAAGACGGCCGGGCTTTCATCCGCGGCAGCTCGGAAAAATATCAGGTGATTCAGGCCACGCTGGTGGACACATGGGCGTCCACGGCCGCGGGGGCATTCGCTCTTTCCGAAAACAACCTTTACACTACCCAGGCATTTCGCGATTATTTGTTGCACCTGACGGATGACGGCTTGCTGACGTTCACCCGCTGGGGCTTCGAGCCACCGCGTGAATCGCTGCGCCTGGTCTCGCTCGCCATCGCGGCGCTGGGCGATCTGGGCGAGCACGACGCGGCGCGGCACATTCTCGCCGGGCGCGCCGGCACCAAAACCGACCTTGCCGGGTGGGGCGCTCAGGATACCGTGATCATCTCGCGCAAGCCGCTCTCGGACGCGGATGCCACCCACGCGCGCGAAGCCTTCGCGGCCGCTCACATGACCGAAATTTATGTGCCGGGCGATCCGCCCCGGAACGAATTCGGAAAGCTGCTTCTCGCAAAGGATCCGCTTGCCTACGAGCGCGATTACCCCTTCGATATCACGCCGGTCGGCGATAACCGTCCGTTCTTTTTCTACACGGTGCAACCGCGCGATATCGCGGCATACCTTCTTCACAACGGTCATGGCGGCCGGGCGGCGGACGTCAAGGTCAACGTCGCCCTGCCGAAGCTCTTCGCGGCGCTGATTGTCAGCATTGTTGCGGTGGGCGTGATCCTGTTGCTGCCACCGATGCTGCTCGGCGCCAGATTGCCGCGGGAGCGCGCGGTCCAGTCGTTCCTGCTCTACTTTCTCGCAATCGGCGCGGGCTATATTCTGATCGAAGTCGCCCTCATCCAGAAATTCGTTTTGTACCTTGGACACCCGACCTATGCCCTGACCGTGGTGATCTTCTCCCTGCTCGTATCGAGCGGGCTCGGCAGTTCCGTAAGCCGCAGGCTGGTGGGAGACAGGAATAACCGGCTGGCGGCGGTGCTGGCCCTCGCCGCGGCACTGGTGGGATTGCTCGCGGTCATTGTGCAGCCCGTGCTGGCCGCCGGTGTCGGAATGCCCTTGTTCGAAAAGATCGTCGCGACGGTGCTGATGATTGCGCCCGCCGGTTTCGTCATGGGAATTCCCTTCCCCACGGGCTTGCGCCTGCTTGAAAAGCGGCATGAAGCATCGGTGCGGTGGGCGTGGTCTTTGAACGCGGCCGCGAGCGTGCTGGGATCGGTGGGCGCGCTGGTACTGGCCCTCTATCTCGGGCTGGTCGCGACCATGCTGATTGGCGGCGGCTTGTATCTGTGCGCGATGGCCGTGATCCTGATAAGCCCCATGGTCAGGGAACGCGTCACGCGGACGGTTTCGGATGAGGTTTCGGCGTAAGCACGTTCACCCGGACCGGGTTTTCGCCCGGCGTCACCGGCAAAACTTTGCAGACCACCTGCGCGGTGTCGACCGGCGAAATCACGCGCATCACGTTGCCTTCCTTGTCGAAGCCCGCAAAAACCAGCACCTGCGCGTTCGGCACGAAGATTTCCATCACGCGCAGCGTATCGTCGCCGGCACGGACGGTGACCGCCAGTTCCAGATCCTCTTTGAGGGGCCGCTGCATTGCCTGAATCTGTCCCAGAATCACCGCGCCGGTGTCCTGCGGGCCCTGCTTCGCTTCCGCGGCCTTCGCCCCCTCAGGCTGGCGCACGGCATCCATCACCGTGCTCTTCGTGCTCTCAAGCGCCTGGCTCGCGAGCGCTTTGCCGATGCTGCCGATCGTCATGCCTTCGATGCTAGCAGCACGTGGTTCTTTCTTACAATGAACATGTGACCGATATCCTTCTATCCCGCGCTTCCGCGAAGTTGCTGGGAGAGCCTGGACCCAGCGATGCCGAACTGGCGGAAATTTTCAAAGCGGCCGTCTGCGCGCCCGACCACGGCAAGCTGCGTCCCTGGCGATTCTATGTCGTTCGCGGGAACGCGCGCCGGAATCTGAGTGAACTATTCGTGGCAGGTGTCACGCGCCGGAACCCAGGCGCGACGGAAAAAGAGATTGAGAAGGAACGCGAGAAGCCCCTGCGCGCGCCATTGACTATTGCCGTGGTCGCAAAAACGGTCATTGGCCACAAAGTTCCGCCGGTCGAGCAGGCGTTTTCCGCCGCAGCCGCCGCCATGAACATTCTGAATGCGGTGCACGCCCTGGGTTTCGGGGCGAAGTGGGACACCGGGGCGAATTGCTATGACGCGATCTTCCGGAGAGATTTCGGTCTGGACGCGGAGGATCAATTAATCGGATTTATACATGTCGGCACGCCGCAGGACAATCCTGCGGCCCCGGCTCGACCGGACCCGGCCGCTTTTGTCGTCGAGTGGCCGCAATAACCGGAAGGCGCCTTGCCGCACTCACCGGCGGAACAGACGGTTCAGGCCTTGTCTTCGGAGACGCCAGCCAATGAGACAGAGGCCCGCGCCGAAGAGCGCGATCGAGGCAGGCTCCGGAGTTGTCGATGCGTCATCCCCCTGGCCGACGAGAATGACCTGATCTGGGTTGACAGTGCTACCAAAGTTTATAGTCGATCCTCCGAGGCCGACGGGGTCAACCTCCAGGCTTCCCAGCGCGGTGAGGCCTAAATCCGTTTGCAGCGTACTGAGATCGGTCACATCCCCGGCTTGTGTGCTGTCGGACACTCCGCAGTCTGACCCTCCGAGCTCGGAGCACAGCGTGGATTGATCTTCGCCGCCGGTGTAGAGATAGGCGGCGATTTCGTCCAGACCGTTTACTTCGGAATCGGTGGCGCTCGGGTCGAAAGTGATTCCGGTCGAACTGAGGGTATAACCGGTTCCCTCAAACTCGCTGCTATCGCTAGTCGAATCACCATCGTAATTGCTTGGGTTGGAAAAATCCGTCAGGGTTGTGCCCACTTCAATTCCCGAGTAGGGGTCCGCGATGCCACCGGCGAAGGCCGCGCCCCCACCCCCCGTTCCAGCCTGCGCGATGGCGAAAGAGGACGACCCGCCGAACGGCCCCGAGCACGCTGTCCATGCGGTCGTCGTGGCGCCGGCGCCAGCGGCAAGGAACCAGGCGTAGAACGCTGCTCCGGGAGTTTCGCAGGCCGCGGCAGAGTAGCTGAAGTTGTTTCCCGCGATCCAGAGAAACGCGGCTGCGTCTGCGGGCTGAGGCGTGCCGACAACACCGATAACAACCGTCGCCGCCAGATAACCCAGAATCCGTCTCATAATCTATCCTCCAGAGCGAATTTGCGTATTTGTTCCGCCTCCAGCCTCCTGGTGCTCTGCGGAACTCTGCGCCCGGAATTATTTTGCGCTACTTTTTCGTGTTTTCAAGTACTGTTTTTAAAAAAAGTACTATCCCAGGAGTGCAATCGGCGAGCAGACGGCGCGGTATGCACTCTGCCTCCCTGCTCATTCATTATTTTTATACATGTCGGGACGCCACAGGAGAATCCTCCAGCGCCGGCTCGACCGGACCCGGCTGCTTTTGTGGTCGAATGGCCGCAATAGCTCTTTGCTCGATCAACGCGGGTCTGTCCGATGCGGTTATCCAGGCGTTGTTTCGTCGCCGTTAACTACAGCCGGCATGTCTTGTGGGCGGCAGAGTACGACATTTGCGTCCCCCCAGAGCCTCAAGCGCTCCTTCAACGGCGGAATAATCCGGATTCCCCGGTTGGACCCAGCGGAGCAGAATGTTGCTATCGACCAGACAAAGCGTCTCACTCACTTAAAGGCGATCCTGATAGAAACTTTCCCGAGTTCTTGCAACAGGCTGCCGGCGTATTTCTCCGGCGCAATGCCGTGAGCCTGCGCTTCCGCCGCAAGTCGTGCTTCCGCTTCAGGACTGAGTTCAATCCCGATCGTCACAAGTACTCTGCCTCGCTGCTCATTCATTATCCAATAGCAACTGCCGGTCAGGGTTTATCGAAAAGCGTGCCGAATCCCGCGGACCGCCCGCTCATCCCCAATAACCGGACGCCCGCGCGCAAAGCATGAGGGACAGCCGAAACTACCGGAATCTGGCAGCGTTTTTCGAGCGGCGCAATCAGATCGAGCGTGGGCAGATAACCGAAGGCCAGCAGCAGGGCATCCGCTTCCGGCCGGCTCTCCCGTACGCCGGCTATAAATTCCACAATCTCCGCCGGCGTCACGGCTTGCGTCACGGGAGCGCGCTCCTCAAATCGCTCGATGCCGAGGCCTTTCACGATCACGACCTCAAATCCGGATTCATTGAGAAAGCCCTGGAGCCGCAGATTGATTTCGTCCGTATATACGGTGGCCACCGCGATGCGGCGCGCTCCCAGTGTTCCGAGGCCTTCCACCATCGCCGTGCTCGCCGTGATGGCGGGGAGTCCGGCCGCCGCACCGGAGATTTCGCGTGAAAGCCTTTGGTTAAAGGCTGCTCCGTTGTAGAAGCTCAACGGCGGCGACAGGAGCGCGATGGCATTCGCTCCCTCTCGCGCCAATCGGTTCGCCACCGGGGCAATGCGGCCGCTCAGGCGGTCGAATTCTTCAGGCAGCGTTCGTCCGATACCGATACCCGCGGCCGGGAAGCGAACCCCGTCAGGGTATAGCGCCGCGGCTTCCAGCGGGGATGGCCAGACAGCGGGGGGAAAGATCAGACCCAAAGCGGGCTGTGCCGAAACAACCAAGCCGGTAAAACCCGCACCCGCACCCGCGGTCTTGAGGAACTCGCGGCGAGTAGCGGAGCGCACGGGTCAGGCAGCCGCGGCTTCAAGCCAGCGCCGCATCTCCGCCCTCGGGACCATGCCGGCTTGCTGGAAGACCACGCGTCCGCCGCGCAGTACGACGAAGTTCGGTATCGATTGCACGCCGAATCGCGCGGCCACCGCCGGGCTGTCCTCCGTATTGACCTTCAGCACCAGAGCCCGGCCCGCCATCTCGCGCGCCAGTTCCCGCACCTCGGGCGCGGCCATCCGGCACGGTCCGCACCACGCTGCCCAGAAATCCGTCAGCACCGGAACCGTGGCTTCGGCCACTACCTGCGAAAACCCGGCTTCATCCACATCCAGCGGTTCGCTCAGTGGAGGCAACGCCGCCTTGCAGGAGCCGCAGCGGCCGGTATGCGAGAGATGTTTCGCCGGAATACGGTTTGCCTTGCCACACGCGGGGCAGTCGCGGACGATGGAGAAACTCATTTTAGCGGCGGTTGCACGGGAATCCGGAAGAAGAACTCCGAGCCATTCCCTGGTTCCGACTCGACCCCGATTGTACCTCCGTGCGCCTCGACGATTTTCCTGGCAAGGGCCAGGCCGATGCCATTTCCCGGAATACTCTGGTTGTGAAGCCTCCGGAAAATCCCGAAAATACTGGCGTAAAATTCCCGCTCGATACCGATGCCGTTGTCTTTCACGGAAAATAGCCAGGCATCCCCGTCTTCATGGTCGGAAATATGAATACGCGGGCTCACATCGGGCTTCCGGTATTTGGTTGATGAACTCGCTGCCGTTGTCGGAATGAAAGCCGCGAATGCGGAAGGGAAACTGCGCCAGCATGCTTTCCAGCACCGGTTTCAGCCATGCTTCGGAAATGTGCGGGGTGGCGCCCATGATCTGCCATTGCGTGACTTCGTCTACCGCATTGATATGGTAGCCCTTCAGGCTCATCTGGCGTTGGAAGAGACTGGATAGGGTGGGGCGGACGAAACCCAGTACAATCCACGGGAGCACTTTCGCTATCCTGATCGCGTGAAGCCGCCCATCGAGACTGAGATCAAGCTTTCCATCGGCAGCGCCGCCCGTGGCCGGGCATTGTTGCGGCAGCATGGCTTCAGCGTCGCCACGCCCCGCGTCTTCGAGCAGAACCTGGTGCTGGACGACGAACGCGGTTCACTGCGCGGGCGCGGCATGTTGTTGCGCGTGCGCGGCGCCGGGATGGCCGTCACCTGTACCTTCAAAGGCCCGCAAATGCCGGGACGTCTGAAGCGCCGCGAGGAGCGGGAATTCGCCGTGTCCGAACTCGAATCCTGCATCGCGCTTTTCGCGGCGCTCGGCTACCGGGAGGCCTTCCGCTACGAGAAATACCGCACCGAATTTATCCGCGAGGGAGAACACGGAGTCGCCACTCTCGACGAAACGCCGATCGGCATCTACATGGAACTGGAAGGCCCGGCCCGCTGGATCGACCGCACCGCGAAGGCTCTCGGCTTTCCCCGCGATGCGTATATCACGGCCAGCTACAGCCAACTCTACAGCGGCTGGTGCGAGGCGTGTGGCGGCGAGCCTTCCGGGATGACGTTTAAGTTGAAGCCGTGTCGCCGTCGTCGCCCACGATGACCACCGGATCGTCCACCGTCAATCCGTTCGGGAACGCAACGGTAACGGCATATTTGTAGGTGCCTCGCTCGCCCACAACCGTCAGATGCTCCGTTTCGGAGCCCTTGCGGCCATGTGCCGCCACTTCGGCAAACGGCGACTCGGCTTTGAACAGAATGGCGTAATTCCCCAGTTCGGAACTCCATTTCACGCGGTCGCCTCTCAGGACGTGGATCGTCGCTCCATTCTGTTTGTCGGCCGTCGTGTAGACGAATCCTTTTCCATCGAACTCAATTGCGATGGCATGTACAGCCGGTTGCTTCTGTCGTGTCGGTGTCATTTTTTCTCCGTCGCGCTGGCGATAGCGTCATGATAGCGAGGATCTTTGCCGAGCGAAACCAGTTCCGGATCGCGTTCCGCAAAATTCAGGGAATAACCGGCGGCCAGAGCCGAAGCCAGAGCGGCAAGGCTGCGCGAGCGTTTGCCCGCAAGTTCCAGCACCAGAGCCGAATTGAAGAGAACGCCGGGATCCGCCGGGGCCAGTTTCAACGCGGCCCGCATCCCCGATTCGGCGCGTTCCGGATCCCCCGTCTTGGCCTCATAGACCGCGATCTGGCTCAGCAGCTTTGCATCCTTTGGATTGATCGCCAGTTGCCGCGTTGCCAGTTCCACCGCTTTGCCGTATGCGGCTTTCGCGCTCGCTTCGCGGCCGGATGCCCAGCGATAGGCATCGCCCAGATTTCCCCAGATCAGATACGAGTAACTCTCGTTGCTTCCCCCCAGTGCTGCCGATTGCTCCAGCACGGGGATGGCGTCGGCATAGCGCCCGGTGTAGAGATAGAGGGTTCCCAGATTCGAATAGACGGAGCCTCCCGGGTGCAGCGCAATGGCTTGCTTGAGGCTGTGTTCGGCGGCATCCCACTCGCCCCGGGCCATCTGAACGCCCCCGAGATTCCGGTATACGAGATAATTGTCGGGAGTCAGCCGGGCAGCGGTCGCCAGCGCTTTTTCGGCCTCCGCGTAGCGGCCGAGGTTGTTGTAAAACGTCGCGCTGTTCAGATAACCCAGCCAGAAATTGGGCCGCAGTTGAATCGCCCGATTGTACGTTGCCTCGGCTTCATCGAGCTTCCCCGCCTGGACATAAGCCGCCGCCAGCCCGCGGTACGCCTCGGCATTCACCGGATCCCGGTCGAGCGCCGTCCGCAGTTGCCGTATCCCCTCGTCTGTCTGCCCTGTCAGCATTGCAATCACGCCAAGGGTTATGTGTGGCGCACCCAGGCTTTCGTTGCGCGACAGTGCCTGAATTGCCGCGTCGCGCGCCTTTTCGAGATTCTGCTGGTCTCTCAGATTCCGGTACAGGCGCATGTAACCGTCGCTCAAGCCCGTGTAAGCCATGGCATAGGAAGGGTCCAGCTGAATCGCGCGCTGAAAAGCGGCGATCGCGGAACCCGTGTTCCCGGGCTGGTCGTATCGCTGCAGATAGCCCGTGCCAAGCACGTAAAAATCATAGGCACTGGCGGTATGCGATTCATCCGCCCGCAGTTTGCTCACGGCGAGCGGATCGAGCGGCAGGTTGAGCATGGCCGCCGCCTGCCGCATAACATCTTCTTCAAGCGGCGTTGCGGCGCCATGCGGCTTGACGGAAGCGGAGCGCAGAACTTTTCCCGATGCGGTATCGACGAGATGCATCTCCACATCCGCCGCTCCCGACGGCTGGCGCTCCACCTCCCCCGTGAGGACGGTTGCGACACCGAACATTTTTCGCGCGTCCGTCGGCGTCACGACGCGGTTCTGGCGCACATCGCTGTCCGGGATGATCCACAGATTGGTGCCCAGCGCGGCGAGCTTGCCCGCGACAATGCCCGCGAGGCCGTTCCCGAACGCCACGTCTTCCGCCACGTTCGATTTGGCGGTAAAAGGCAGAACGGCAAGTTGCGTGGGCTCCGCGCGGGCAACCGCCGGCGCGCGCAATTTCATCCACGCCAAACCCGCGATCGCAACCGGGATAACGGCCATCGAACCGATCAGCCATCTCCGCCGCAACCCCGCCGCGTGCCGGGCCGGAACCCGCGCCACCGTCCCCATGGTTCTTGTCGCGCTGTCGTCCCAGGAAGAGATATCGAGCGCGCTCAACTCCGCGGCCGCTTCTTCTCCCGTCTGATACCGGCGCGCCGGATCTTTCTCCAGCAAACGCGAAAGAACACGTTCCAGTCCCGCCGGTACGCCGAGCCGGAACTGCTCGAGCGGAGCGGGTGGATCGCTCACCACCGCCTGCATCCTCGCAAATTCGCTCGCGCCCGCAAACGGCCTCTGCCCGGCGATCGTTTCATACAGCATGACGCCCAGCGAAAACAGATCCGAACGCGGGCTGGTCTCGTTGTGCATGGCCTGCTCGGGAGCCATGTAAGCCGCCGTTCCAACCGTGGCGCCGTCGCGCGTAAGCTCCGACGACCCCGATTTCGCCAGACCGAAGTCCGTAATGCGCAACACCCCTTCCGCCGTGAACATCACATTCTCCGGCTTGATGTCGCGATGCACAATGCCCTTGCGGTGCGCATGGGCGAGCCCCCGCGCCGTATCGATTCCGATGCGCACGGCTTCGTCGAGCGGAAACGGGGTATTGGCCGCGCGCAAGTCCTTCAGCCGCTGCCGCAGAGTGCCGCCGGGCAGATATTCCAGCACAAGGTAGCGGCGCCCCGCCCATTCCTCCATCGCGTGGATGGTCGCAATGTGCGGATGATTGAGCGCGGAAATAGCCCGCGCTTCGAACTCGAAACGCGCGACTCTGTCGGGAGTGGCGGTGATTTCCGCGGGTAAAAACTTGAGCGCAACCAGCCTCTGCAGCCGAAGATCGCGGGCTTTATAAACCACGCCCATGCCCCCTTCGCCCAGCTTGTCGAGAATCTCGTAATGGGAGACTGTTTCGCCAATCATGCCGCGCGTCTCTCCGGGATCGCCGATGGTCCCTGCCGGCGGACTCTATCGGGTCTGAAGTTGAACCAGCTTCTGCTTTTCCGGTTGCGCGGCCGCGGGTGCGGGGATCGTCTGCGGCGCTCTCCAGAAATCCATATAGGAAGTGTAGTGCACGCAGGCCACGGTGCAACGCGGAGCGCAGCTTTTTTCCGTAATAAATTCGCGCCGGATATCTTCCACCGTATAGCGTTCCAGCGGCGTGGCGGGATAGCCGCGCTGCTGCGAGCAATAGTGGACCAGGCCGTCCTCGCAGACATAGAGGTATCTGGCGCCGGCCCGGCACTTCCACTGGTTTTCCCTGCCTGCCGCGATGTTGTCCTGAAAGTAGTTCATGCGGGCATAGTTTTTCTTGCCCATATCGCGAACCTGCAGGAAGATTTCCTGCTCTTCCGGCGACAAAGGCTGCAGTTGCCCGTCGCTGTCGTGAATGATGCCGACGCTCGATGTAAAACCGAGCGAGACCGCCCGCTTCGCGACCTCAATGGCGTCCTGAGGATGGTGAATTCCGCCCCCCACCACCGAATTGATATTCACGTGAAACTCGGCGTATTCGGCCAGCAGTTCCAGCCTTGCGTCGAGAGTTTTCAGGCTTTTCTTCGAGACCTCGTCCGGCAGCACGTTGTCGATCGAAATCTGCATGTGCTCAAGGCCCGCGCGATTCAGTTGCTGAATGCGTTTGGCGTTCAGCAAAAATCCGTTCGTGATCATGCCCGCGATGGCCCCGCGCGCGCGAATGCGGACAATCAGATCGTCCAGTTCGGGATGCAGCAGCGGTTCTCCGCCGCTGAAGGCGATAATACTGGTTCCGAGATCGGCCAGAAGGTCGATTCGCCGGAGCATTTCGGCCACCGGAACCGGCTTCGAAAAATCGTCGAATTCATTGCAATAAGTGCACGACAGATTACAGCGCCGGGTGGGAACGATGTGCGCCAGCACCGGATGATCGGTCGATGCGATGCCTTTGGCCACCATGAATCCTTCCCGGATTCTGCGGCGCACGGCGACCAGCCTTCTCCTGTAGCGTACTCCTGTTGTCGGCATAGAGCGGCGAAAGCATTATTACACCACACTTTGCGGGCCGTTCTACCTCTTGACAATTTTGGTTTATTGCCCCCGGAAAAGGCAATTTCAAAATCTCCCTGGCCATAATACTTGATCCAAAGGCCACCGCATGGCTAAAATGGCCTTTTTGATCCTCGAATCCTGGACTACATGACGCCGAGAGACGATTTCGACCCGCTGGCCCCGCAACGAGAGGCCGCGTTCTTCTATGGCCTTTTCCTCCGGGGGCACTCGCTCGATGCCCTCCGGCAGGATATCGACGTGCCTCGCATGATTATCGATAAATGGGTCAACGCGAAGGATTTTCAGGGCGCATTCCGGGCCGATCTCGACCGCGTCTACCAATACCGCAAGCGCGTTCTGGCGATTTTCGACGGGCTCGTGTCGAATGAACAAGCCCATTTCCACCTGCAGTAATCGGCTGGCCAGGCGTCCAGCTCTCCAGCCGGGCCAGCGAGCAGGCCCCGGGCATCCTGCTCGCTGACCCGGCCACGCCATCCTTACGGACGTGCTTTCGCGCCCGCGGGCGCGGTCGCCACGATCGCGCTTAACCACCCAGGGGAAAGCACGCCTGAGCCGCTGACCGTGGTGCATCCGGCGGTCCCGGGGCCGCCGGCACAGCCGAAGAAATTAGCGCTGGCGTCGATCCCTCCCTGGCCGGTACCAGCTACGCCGACGCCCGTGCCGAGCAGATTGTTGAGATGCACGTCCATGGAGCCCGGATTATTCATCACCACGTCGTATGCTTCGTTTTCAATGGTGTTTTGCATAATCTCCGTCGCCCAGATTCCCGCTACGCCGTAGATGTTGATGCCCGCGGTTCCCGGCGTAATCGCGTCCGCAGTGTCCGCGCCGTTGCCGGAAATGTAATTGCCCACGATGACGAGAGCGTTCAGGTTGACGAGGGGCGTTCCAGGAGGTGCGGCGTGATTGTGCACGGTAACCCCCGGGAGGCCGTTGTTCTCAATAACATTTCCGATCACCTGGTTACCGAAGGCCTGATTTCCCGGACCCTGCGCAAAAATTCCCACGCCCGCGCCCGCTCCGATGACGCCGTTCCCGATGACCCTGTTTCCGATGACGTTGTTGTTGACTACTCCGTAAGGCAACTGCGAAGGCGACTGTGAGAACGGCGGGTGCGAAGCCAGCGTGATGCCACAGTCAAGGGAGTTGTCATGCACGGAATTTCCGGTGACCTGGACTACATAAGTGACTCCGGTTTCATCGGTAAGCAGTATTCCACCCGAATTCAATTCCACATTGTTGTCGGCTACCGTTGAGAAGCTCACGCCCACCAGATGAATCCCCTCACCGCAGTCTTCGCCCTCTTCGGTTTCAAAGGCCGGCTGGCCCGGACAGGTGCCGGCCGCGTAGTTCAGACTTTGGTCGTTGTCTGCAACATGGTTGTTGGCAATGACAACGTAAGCGGCGTTGGTGACCAGAATGCCCTCATAGTTCGCATTGATGACCGTCATGCCCGTCACTTCCACGTGGGACAGTCCGGGAGCATCCAGCCCGTCCACATAGACACCGTTCGCCAGTCCGTGCGCGTTGATGATGGTCGAGGCCCCGGCGCCTGCCAGCGACAGGGACTTTTTTATGATCACGTCCTCGGCATACTCGCCCGCGCCGATATTGATCGTATCCCCCGCCGCCGCGGCGGAGACTGCGGCGCCGATGGTGGTGGAACAACCGGATGCGCCGGCCGGACTGACGCACAGCGTTTTGGCCATCGCGGACTGGCCCAGGCTCACCGTCAGCAGGCCGCAAAATGCGACTGCGTTCAGGCCATTCTGTATTCCTGATCTCATAGTCTCTAAATTGTCCTTTCAGTTTTCGGATGGCCTCGCCTGGCCAGGTCGCGGATCGTCCGATCCGGGGCCTCTCAGTCAGCCCATCGTTCCATCATGCTACTACCAAACCAGCATCGGTGACGGATATTTTCAGATAAATGTCGCGGTCGTATCGGAGGACAAGTCGACCGGCATGCCTGCGCTCAACGCCAAGAAACCAAACCGGCGTTTGTCTGAATCGCTAGCAGGCTATCGGCAGTCACTCGCGTCCCAATTAGCGGTTCAGCCAGATTCCCGTCATTGAAAACATTGGGCAACGCCCGATTCTGAGGATGGACGCACATCTGCGCTTCGAGCGTGGCCGAAGTAAGTGCTTGCTGCGTTCCT
>Ga0207933_1000741_pt1 | contig 28764 bp, 17 predicted proteins | sample NGESurdeep092012_4_FD_184488 | JGI IMG/M metagenome (GOLD analysis project Ga0207933, IMG submission 184488) | Arctic peat soil microbial communities from Barrow, Alaska - NGEE Surface sample F53-3 deep-092012 (SPAdes) | ecosystem: Environmental > Terrestrial > Soil > Wetlands > Peat ... | reverse complement strand
GTCATGTAACAAAATCTCTGGTGAAGATCTACTCCTATGTGGATCGTCATCGCGTGCCTTCCTCCTGTCGGTCTCTGTGCTTCGAGCACATCTCAGGAAGGTACGCCTTCTTTCATCCCATCTGAGCGAAGCGAAGGACCTTGTGTTTTTTCGGAAAGCGCGCGGTCCCTCGCTGCACTCAGGACGACAACACTCCCTCAACCACACTCCGCATCATTGAGAGATAAATCTAGCTCTGGGTTTCCTTCAAAGACCGAGGGGCAAGCTGCTTGGCCGTGCGTGGCAACGCGCGGGCGATCGCGTCGAGTATCCCGTTTAGAAAATTGACCGACTCCGGAGCGGAGTACAGCCGCGCAATCTCAAGCGCTTCGTTGATGATGACCGGCAACGGAGTCGACGGGTATGCCAGCATCTCTGCAATGGCCGCGCGCAGCAGGTTGCGGTCCACAGCCGCCATCCGCTCGATCCGCCAGTGCTGGCTGGCCCTCTCGATGTAGCCGTCAATCTCTTCCTGCCGCGTCACCGCAACTCGAAATAAATCCTCGGCGAACCCCTGCGTGCCGGGGTCAATCTTTTCCCTCGCCTGCCAGAAGGTGCGCTGCACTTGCTCCGCATTCTGGCGACCCAGGTCGGCCTGGAACAGCATCTGCATCGCGAGCTCGCGCGATTTGCGGCGTTTTCCCATGATCTATCTGCCCGCCGCGTCTTCTGGTACTTTTACGGTTGCAATCTTCCGCTTCACATCCACCATTTCAACCGCGGCCAGCGCCGCTTCGAACCCCTTGTTGCCCATCTTCAGTCCGGCGCGGTCCAGCGCCTGCTCCAGCGTCTCGCAGGTCAGCACGCCGAAGGAATGCGGCACGCCGGTCTCCTGCTGCGACTGGCCGATGCCGCGCGACACTTCGGTGTAAATGGCTTCGTAATGCGCGGTTTCACCACGCAGCAACACGCCCAGGGTAATGATGGCGTCCACCTGACCGCTCTCGGCCAGCAGTCGCGCCGCGGCCGGAATCTCCCACGCGCCCGGCACGCGGACCAGCTTTACATCCTGCTGGTTTGCTCCGCTGCGCCGCAATGCATCCAGCGCCCCTTGCAGCAGCCGGTCTGTAATCACCGCGTTCCACCTGGCTACGACAATGCCGAAGCGCATGCCCGCGGCGCTCAGATCGCCTTCAACGGAAACAGGTTTGCCGTGATGTGGGTTTTCCGATTCCCAAAACCCCACGACAACGCCGGTCACCGGCTCCGCCGTAAAGATGCGGGCATTCCAATCCGTTTCGCCAATCTCCGAGATCCGCGACCCATCCTTCGCTTGCGCCGCCCACTTCTCCGCTACCGCATGGACCGCGTCGAGTCCCGTCACTTCAATCAGGATTTCCGGCATTGCCGGCATCCTGCCCAGGACAAATTCAAGATTTCCCAAAGGCGCCAGCAAGGGCGCGCCGCGGTTCTGGCCGTCGTCCCAGCCCTTCCCCGGCTCCAGGCCGAGCGCCGCGAAAAAGCTCACCAGCGCGTCGAAATCGGCGGCGGAGCGCGCGGAGCGAACCACCGTAAGTCCCTTGATCATAGTTCGATGGTACAACGGCTGAATGGATGGTCATTCACTATCTGCCTTAATTCAGTCCTCCAATTCGCACTTTTATATATGCTGGACAAGACTTCATTTATAACCGTATCGAGGAGCTAAATCATTGGCTGTTCATTACACATCTATCGTCGCGTTAATATTGGCCGTCAGCACCTTTATTTGGCAGTTGATTCAATTCTGGATGGTTCGATCCACCGACGCAAAGAATCGCCAGTTTGATGCCTATCACCGGCTACTGAAAGAATAAGTTCAACCTTCTGAGGATGGAAGCACGTACATTGATCGACAATGTGCAGCAGTCTTCGAGTTACGCTATTTCAAGAAATATCGCGAATTGTCGATTAGGCTCTTAACCGGCCTAAGGAATGAGTGGCGCCAAAAGGGTCTCCTTCATCCGAGACTCGCAACAGAATTTGAGCTCACGCTTGCATCCCTCGCTGGGACCCCGGCCTCCTGTTCTATTCTGCCTCCGAACTATCCAAACTGACGCACATCTCAAATGATCTGGTTCGCAGTACCTTTACCTCTCGACGAATGTCAATTGGCCTATATTCTGAAAACGACGCCGAGGTCCGCCATGTTTGAAAACATTCTCTACGAGGTTCGCGACGGCATCGCGTTTCTTACCCTGAATCGCCCTAAAGTGCTCAACGCCCTGAACGCCGCCGCATTCAACGATCTCCAGTCAGCCTTCGAGGCAATTCGCGACGAGGAGACCATCCGCGCCGCACTGCTGACCGGATCCGGCGAAAAGGCCTTCGCCGCTGGCGCGGACATTGCCGAGCTGGCCCAGGCCGACGGCATCCATGGCCGTGATTTTGCGCTGCGCGGGCAGGCCGTCTTTCGCCTGATCGAAACCTGCGGCAAGCCGGTGATCGCCTGCATCAACGGATTCGCCCTCGGCGGCGGGTGCGAGCTGGCGCTGGCTTGCACCTTGCGCCTCGCCGGCGAAAATGCCAGGTTCGGCCAGCCGGAGGTAAAGCTCGGTCTGATTCCCGGCTATGGAGGCACCCAGCGACTGGCGCGTCTGGTGGGCAAAGGCGTAGCGCTGCAGATGATCCTGACCGGCGAGATGATTTCCGCCGCCGAAGCCCTGCGCGTCGGCCTGGCGAATGAAGTGGTCGCGCCCGACCAATTGCTGGCGCGCGGAGAATCCATTGCCCGCACCATTGCCGGCATGGCCCCGCTCGCCGTGCGCTACAGCCTGGAAGCGGTCGATCGCGGGTACGACCTGCCTCTCGACGAAGCCCTGTTCCTTGAAGCCGCGCTGTTTGGCCTCGCCTGCGGCACCCAGGACAAGGCCGAAGGCACTGCGGCGTTTCTCGCCAAGCGCGCGCCGGCGTGGAAGGGCCGCTGATATCCCCCTCGAACTTTCCCCTGCGGGCTTGTCATGCTGATCACAGTGAAAGACCCTCGCGTCGTACGCTTGCAATTAGTGCAACCATTTCGAGGCTCCGCTCCGCTGCTATTCTGAAGTCGATGCAGTTCCCTCCGCCCAGAAAAGCCGCTCTCTCCACGCTGGTTCTTGCCGTTCTGCTCGCTGTCGCCGGATGCAGAGGCAGCGGCAATCCCTTTGATATGAGCAAGCGCGCAACGGCCTGGAAGGCGGCGCAGCAGTTGGCGCAACAGGACCTGGCGGAAATTCCGCTGCCCTCGAAGACCGCGTATCTGAGTATCGACCGGCAGTCGCAATGGCAGAATCCGCTCCTCACCATCGATGCCACCATGATCCAGATGCGCATCTATGTGGCCGACGAAAATACCAGTCCCTTCGATCGCGGTGGCATGACCCGGCTGAGCGCGGCACGAAAACATGTCCTGAATATTCGGCCAAAGGACCTTCCCCGCGCCCTGGCTGCGCTGCCCGATGGGGCCTGGCCCTATGGCCGCGTGGTAGCGGTTGGCGAAGAGAAGCCGACCCCACGGAACCGGACCCGGCTCGCCGGCAATCTCGCGGTCACGATGGACGCACTGCAAAACATGGGCGTCGTGGTGGACGACTGGACGAATCCCGCGCGGGGAATGCAGTGACGCTTCCCACCATGCGCCCATCGCCGCCGGACATCGCAGTTTCGTCGATCTAGTTCCTACGTTGGAGAGGAGTGCAATGAGCGATCCGCAGCCCCCTGTACAGGCCGAAAAGCAGATTCTCCACCCGCACGAACTGTTTTCCGCACAGAAGGAACTGGAAGCCGCGCTGCGCCAGTCGGTGCGCGGAGAGATTCGCTTCGACGCCGGCGCTCGCGCTCTCTACGCCACCGACGCCTCCCACTATCGCCAGGTTCCCATTGGCGTGGTGCTGCCGCGCGATACCGCCGACGTCGAAGCGGTCATCGCCGCCTGCCGCAGATTCGGTGCGGCGATCCTCTCGCGCGGCGGCGGGACCAGCCTTGCCGGCCAGTGCTGCAACGTTGCCGTGGTCATGGATTTCTCGAAATATTTAGACCGGATCCTGAATCTGGACTTCGACAACCAACGCGCTCGCGTCGAACCGGGCATTGTGCTCGACCGGGTGCGGGAGGCCACCGAAACGCGCCATCTTACCTTCGCCCCCGACCCGGCCACCCACAACCGCTGCACTCTGGGCGGCATGATTGGCAACAACTCCTGCGGCGTCCACGCGCTGATGGGCGGCAAGACAGTCGACAACATCGAGTCCATGAAGGTGTTGCTCTACGACGGAACGGTGCTCGAAGTCGGCGCGACCCCGGATGGCGATCTTGAAAAAATCGTCCGCGAGGGCGGCCGGCGCGGGGAAATTTACTCCAGCCTGCGCTCACTCCGCGACCGCTACGCCAACTTGATTCGCGAACGTTTCCCGAAGATTCCACGCCGCGTCTCCGGCTACAATCTGGACGAGCTGTTGCCGGAGAACGGCTTCCACGTGGCCCGCGCCCTGGTCGGCACCGAGTGCACCTGCGTCACCGTGCTAGAAGCTACGCTCAAGCTGATGCACAGTCCGCCGTGTCGCGCGCTGGTTGGCCTGGGCTTTGACGATCCCTACATTGCGGCGGACCACGTTCCGCCGCTGCTCGAATATAAACCCATCGGCCTCGAAGGATTCGATGGCCTCCTCGTCGACTTCATGCGGAAGAAAAATCTAGCCGTCGACGATATTTCTCTGCTACCGGAAGGCCGCGGCCATCTGCTGATCGAGTTTGGCGGCGAAACTCGCGACGAAGCCGTCGCCCAGGCGCAGACCATGCTGGACGCCGCGAAAAAACTTTCGCCTGCGCCGAGCGCTCGCTTGTATTCCGAGGACGAAGCAAAGCGCGTTTGGAAGGTGCGCGAATCCGCGCTGGGCGCCACCGCCTTCGTTCCCGGAGAGCCGCTGCGCTGGGAGGGATGGGAGGACTCCGCGGTTCCCGTCGATCAGCTCGGAGATTATCTGCGCGATCTGTTTGCGGCGGCCAGGAAGTACGACTACAGCTCTCCCATCTACGGCCACTTCGGCCAGGCCTGCGTCCATTTGCGCTTCAATTTCGATCTGGAGACGGAAGCGGGCATTCAAAAATATCGCAGCTTTCTGGATACCGCCGCGGACATCGTGCTGGCTCACGGAGGTTCGCTCTCCGGCGAGCATGGCGACGGCCAGGCCCGCGCCGCACTGCTGCCCAAGATGTTCGGGCCGGAGCTGGTCCGCGCCTTCAGCGAATTCAAAGCTATCTGGGACCCGACCAACAAGATGAACCCGGGCAAGTTGGCCGATCCCATCGCCGTCTATCAGCCGCAGGAAAATCTTCGCCTTGGCGCCGGCTATCAGGCGCACCTGGTCAAAACCCATTTCCAGTTTCCCGACGACGGCGGATCGTTTTCCAATGCGACCCTGCGCTGCGTCGGCGTCGGCCTCTGTCGCAAGGAAGACGCTGGAACCATGTGCCCCAGCTACATGGCCACGCGCCAGGAGCAGGACTCCACCCGCGGACGCGCGCATCTGTTATGGGAAATGCTGCAGGGCGAGCTGCGTCCCGAAGGCTGGCAGAGCGAAGCCGCCAAAGAAGCGCTCGATCTCTGCCTCTCCTGCAAAGCCTGCAAGCATGAGTGCCCGGTCAACGTGGACATGGCGACCTATAAGGCAGAATTTTTGTCGCACTATTATGAGAAGCATTCCCGGCCCATTCAAGCCTATGCCTTCGGTCTGATGGACAAGTGGGCGCACCTCGCGTCCCCGATGGCGCGGCTCGCCAATCTGCCCGGCCAGTTGCCGATCGTGCGCGGCATGGTGAAGTCCGCCATCGGCATCGCCCAGCAACGGAAGATTCCGCCCTTTGCCCCGGAAAGCTTTCAGCGCAGCCTGGCCTCGCGCCCGGCAAAGCAGGACAGCTCGCGTCCCGCGGTGCTGCTGTGGCCGGATACCTGGAACAACTATTTTCATCCGCAGGTTGCTCACGCGGCGCGGCAGGTGCTGGAAGACGCCGGCTTCCGCGTCGAAGTTCCGCGCGGCCATCTCTGCTGCGGGCGGCCGCTATATGACTTCGGCATGTTGGACCGCGCCAAGCGATATCTGCTGCGCGTGCTCGATGCGCTTGCCCCGCAGTTGCAGGCGGAAACCCCGATCGTGGTTCTTGAGCCCAGTTGCGCCAGCACCTTCCGCGACGAAGCCCGCAATCTGCTGGCGGACGACCCGCGCACCGCGCGGCTGGCGAAACAGACATTTCTGTTGAGCCAGTTTCTTTCCGAAAAGGCGAAGCATTACACCTCGCCCGCTGTCGCCGGAAAACACATTCTGCTGCACGGGCATTGCCATCAGAAACCGCTGATGTCCGTCGAGGTCAATCTATTGCAGGCTTCCGGCGCTACCGTCGATCTGCCGGACACGGGCTGCTGCGGCATGGCGGGTCCGTTCGGGTTCGAGGCAGACAAGTATGAAATTTCCAGGAAGCTGGCGGATCGAGTCCTGCTGCCTGCGGTCGAAGGGGCAGATAAGGAAACCCTGATCGTCACCAGCGGGTTCAGTTGCCGGGAACAGATCGATCAGTTCTCGAGCCGCCGCGCCATTCATCTGGCGCAGGCGCTGGCCGGCCCGCGGTAAGGTGCAAGGATTCGCGCATCAATAGCCGGCGTTGTTGACACGGTTCTTGAGCGGCTCTCCCGCCATGTAGCGGCGAACCTGTTCCGCAGCGAATTTATATCCACGAACAACAAATCCCGTGACCGAACCGGCAACATGGGGAGTGAGAAAGCAGTTCGGCGCCGACCACAAAGGATGTCCGGGCGGCAGCGGCTCCGGGTCGGTGACGTCGAGCACGGCGTGGATGCGCCGGGCGTTTAACTCGACCAGCAGCGCGTCCGTATCGACCACCGGGCCGCGCGCCGCATTCACCAGCAACGCACCTGGCTTCATCCGCGCCAGCATGGCGGCGTTCATCATCCCGCGCGTGGCCGGGGTCAGGGGGACCAGCAGCACCACCACATCGGCCTCGGGCAGCATCGCCGGCAGCTCGTCGATGGCGGCAACGCCGTCTTTGGCCGTCCGCGCAACGCGCAGCACTTCGACGTCAAATGGCCGGATCAGGCGTTCGACCTCAGCGCCGATGCCGCCGTAGCCGACGATCAGAACCTTTTTCGTCGCCAACTCATCCCCCAGGATCCGATAAGGAAGTTGCTGGCCATCGCGTCGGCCCTCCGCGGCGCCTGCAGCAGCGGCATCCTGTTTCGCAGAGCCCTCCCGCAGTACCTGGCCATCCCAAAACTGCTCGCGCTGCCGGTCGCGAAACTCCGGGAAGCGCTTCAGGCTGCCGAGAATGGCGGCGACCACCCACTCCGCCACAGGCGTATTGTGGATGCCCTGCCCGTCGCAAAGCACGATGTCCTTCGGCAGCCAGGGAGTGATCCAGTCCACTCCGGCCAGCAGGCACTGCACGAACTTGACCCCGCGAAGATGCTGAAACATCGGCGTCGCCAGCCAGCCGAACATCGGGGGTATCCAGATCTCCACCTCGACATCCCGGTCGAGCCGATCTGAAAGCGGCACAATTTCTATGTTGTCCGTGGGAAAATCGCGTAAATACTGGGTGGGAATGCTGTCCGGCAGACCGATGCGAACCATAAGCCCAATGATAGACAGCCGCCCGGTAACCGGGCAAACTGCAATCCGGGCTTGCAATTGCCGAGCGGCGATACTAAAAATACACTTGCGATCCCCAAACTGAAAGCAGCCGAGCCTTCCACCCTAGATGTGCAGCATCTAAGGGAGCATTGCATGAATACGATAAGAACGATCCGAATGCGAATTCTTCCCGTTGCCGCCTTGGTGCTTAGTTTTGTGCTTCCATCGTTCGCCAGCTCCCTACATCAGGTCGACCACCCACCGATGCTCGATACGGGTTTCCACCAGATGTACAATCTGCAGTTCCCCCAGGCGCACGCCACCTTCGCCAAGTTCATGGCTGAACATCCCCACAGCCCCATGGGCCCGGTCTCCGACGCGGCGGCCTATCTGTTTTCTGAATTCAATCGGACCGGCGTGCTCAATATGGCTCTGTTCACCAACGACAGCAATTACCTGCATCACAAGCGAGTCCCGCCGGACCTGGCGGCAAAGGCCGCCTTCGACAAGCAGGTGGCCAGGACCAACGTGCTCGCCGACGCCATTCTGGCCAAGAATCCCAATGACCCCACGGCGCTGTTTGCAAAAACGCTTGGCTTTGGCCTGCAGGCCGACTATGCATCCCTGATTGAGCGATCGGACATGACTGGGTTCGGGTTTACGAAGTCCGGCAGTGCGGATGCGCAAAAGCTGCTCGCCATTGACCCTCACGCTTACGACGCCTACCTGGCGGTCGGTATGGAAAATTACATTCTCGGCTTGAAACCCGCTCCCGTGCGCTGGCTGCTGCAACTGGCTGGGGGGCAGACCAACAAAACTCTCGGCGAACAGGATCTCGAGCTGACCGCCACCCGCGGCCACTATCTTGCGCCGCTGGCCAAGCTGCTGCTGGCCGTGGCTGCCATCCGCGACAATGACAAACCGAAGGCGCGGGAACTGCTTGCATCCCTGGCAAAAGAATTCCCCGACAACCCGCTTTATGCAAGGCAACTGGCGAAGATCAGCTAGATTCCGCAAGGGCATCGACGAGAAGAGGCGCGGAGCGAACTCCACGCCTCTTCTCGATTGTTCTTTTGTGCCGGGTGGTTATGGCAGGTAATAGCGCAAGGAGGTCCAAAATCCATTGTCGGTGCCGTAGGCGCCGCCACCGGGATTGGTAACGCTGCCGGCGCCTGACCAAAGATCGCGCCGGAAGTGGCTGTACTGGATTCCCTGCCGCAGCTTTCCTTTCGAACCGTTATAGAAGTTGAACCAGTATCCGATGCTGAACTCCTGTACATCCTTGTTCTGATTGCCGCAATGGCTGGGATTACTGGGGCTGAAGGATCCGCCGGGCAACGGTTCGACATTGCAACCGGACATGTCAGTCAGCGGCGAACCATAACCCTCGCTGCCGAAGTAGCGGCGATAGACATAGTCGCCGCCGTAATTGGACCAGATGTTCAGGCGCTTGGTCGGGTTCGCCTCCAGTGTGGCGAGCACAGAAATGGCCCGCAGCGGCGCAATCTGCGCATTGGGACGAAGAGTGATATCGGCGATCGTCGAGTCGCCATACCGCCCCACGCCCATCCCATACAGCCCCTTCAGTCCGATGGTGATCTTCTTGTCGAGCACCTTGCCACGGAAACCGCCGCCGATGCCGCCGGCGAAGGTGGTGTCGTTGAACGGACTGGATCCATCCGTCGGGTAAATACGGTCGCGGAAGAAGCGGCCGAGCCCGAAGACTTCAAAATGTCCCCAACCCGGTTCGAGAACCGCCTTGGCGACAAAATCCGGCGCCACGTTAAAGGAGTAGTTCGACTGGGAGTCATACAGTCCGCCTCCGACTCCAGCCGAACCGATCAGCAGATTCGTCGGCAGATTGCTTCCGGCCGGATTCAGCATCTCGGCATTTTCCGCCGAAGCGCCCAGCCACAGCTTGTGATCGAACTCCCTGTATACCCGGAAGCCATACTGCCGCGTCCACACGAAGCCGGCGATATATTGCGGATCGATGGTGCCCGGCAGAGTTTCCGTGCCGTTGGTCATCCCATGCGCGGTCTCTGTGGCCAGCGACCACATCTGGCCGGCCACCACCGTCCAGCCGTCGTTCATCGCCGCCCGCAGCCAGAGTTGGCGCTGGCGAACGAGGTAGCTGTTGGACTGATTGTTGTTCGAGGTGATGCCGACACCCAGCCAGTCCATCTCGTAGTAGCCGGTCAGCGTCATGCCGGGCAACTTGCCGGTTGCTTTCAGGGCAAGACGCGACTGACGGCCCGATCCCTGAAACTCGCTCATCTGCGCCGCATCCGCATGTTGCAGCGGGATTCCGGTGAGCGGAGTGTTGATGCCGCCGCCAGTGGCCGCACTGCGATAGACGGTAGCAGCTTCAATGAAGCTCCCGGCAGGCGAAATCGTAATTCCTTTGTAGAAGATGCTGTCCGGATGCAATACCCTCTTTTTCAGTCGCTCCTGGTCTTGCCCGACCATGGAGACGGCCTGCTTGGACTGCTCGTTCTCCGACCGGATGTTGTCGACCGCCTGCCGCAGATTGTTGTAGGCGGCGGAGCTCTGGGTGTTGGCCTGGGAGGCTGCTTGCGCCTGCGACTGCGCCTCGACGGCTGTCTGTCGCGTCCGCTGGGCCGCCGTCTGCGCCTGCTGCAACTGTTCGTCGCAGGTCTGCAGTTGCTGCTTCAGTTGGTCGATCTCTTCCTGCTGCTGTTGGAACTCGTGGCGCATTTCGCGAATCTGCGATTCCACCGATGTGCTCCTGCGTGCATGTCTGGCCTGGGCATCCGACTGTCCATAGACATGGGGCCTTCCCAGCGGCAGGGTCGCGATACAGGACAGGAGGATCAGAGCTCTCCATTGTTGCACGCCATGTTTCATCCGGCCCTCATTCATTGGTTTTGAAGCGTCATGCCGCGCCCTCGAAACAATCTGGATACAGACGAAGGATTGGCGACACTGCGAACAGTCTCCCAGTGCGACATGAACGTTCTGGAAACACAAGATGAATGCGAGATGAATTCCCGCTGGAGATGAGGAAAAGCGGGAATTTCCGGGCTGGTTCCGCAATTGCGATGGAAGCTGGGAAGGGCGGACTACGGCAGGTTGCCGAGCTGGTAATTCAGTGCGGCCAGAGAAAGCTGGTACGCGAAACGCGCGTTTACGTTCTCGATCGAAGCCTGAGTCTGCGCCAACTGGGACTGGCTCAGTTCGACGACGGAGCTCAAGCCCAGCTTATAGCGCTCCTGCGCCAGCTTCAGTCCCATGTTCGCGGCGTCGAGAAACTTCTCCGTCGCAGCAATTTTCTGGTACGAGGTATTCGTCTGCATCCACGCGTCGCGAACGTCGCGCACCACGCGGTCCCGCAGGTCGCGCAGCCTTTCCCGCGTCGCGCGGGCTCGGTCCTCGGCTTCGGCAGCCTGCGCGGAATAGAGAAATCCATTGAAGATCGGCACCTTGAGCGTCAACCCAATCCCGCCGAACCAGTTGCCGGTAAAGTATTGGTCTGTCCGCACCGGCGTAGCGCCCACCGTACCGGTGGCGGCAACGGTCGGCAGCATCTGGTCCCGTTGTGCTCGGCTGAATTTCTGATCGGCGCGCTGATCGTAGTTGAGCGCCATCAGGTCGGGACGATGCGCCAGCGCAAGCTTGACCAGCGCGTTCTCGTCCGGCGGGGGCAAAGGTACCTTCTCGGTGTTGTTCACCAGCGTGAATTGCATGGGCCGGTCGAAACCCAGCACCGAAGTCAAGTCGTCCATCGCGGTTTCATATTGCGTGCGCGCATCCAGCAACAGCAGGTTCGCCTGGGCCAGGTTCTCCTCGGCGAACGCAAGGTCGACATCCGAGCGCAGCTTGTGTTTGGTCAGCTCGGCGATCTGCCGGCCCGTGGTGTCCCGGGTAGCGACAGTCTGGTGCGCCAGCTGCACCAGCGCCTGGGCTTCGAGCGCGCTGTAGAACGCCTGGTCTGTGACCAGCACCACATCGAGCCGGGTGGCCCGGGCGTTTGCGTTCTGCGCCTTCTCTCGTAGTCTCGACGATGCCAGCAGGTTGGCCGTGCGGCCGAAGTCGAAGATCATCTGGTCAAGCGTCACGCCGCCGCCGGCATGGGTCACCAGGCGCGTCGAGCCCAGTTCGTCGAAGGTAAACCGGCTGCCGGAATTGGCCTTCTCGCCGATCGCTCCGCCTTCGATCTGCGGCAGATACGCCGAGCGCGATTCCCGTACCACCTGGTGCTGGGCGCGCGCCAGCAAATCGCCCACGCCAACATTGGGATTGTTGCGCAGCGCGATCTGCTCCGCCTGAGACAGCGTCAGCGTCGCGGGAATCGCGGCGGCTGCCCCAGCGTTCGAGCCCGCCGGCATGGCCGGCGAGGGGATGGGCAAGGCGGTCGCGGCCGTCGCCCGGGTCTGCGCGCCGAAGTTCTCCGCCAGCATCACCGTCGAAGGCGCGTTCACCAGCCTCTGAGCCTGCAAACACGGGCCGCCGGCCAGCAGCGCCGGGAGCAACAGGAGGATACCGCCACGCCGCATCATGCCCGCGCCTCCCGAACCGAGCCGCCGTGCCCCGCTTCCTCCTGGCGGCGATGGATCAGGTAATACACCGTCGGAACCAGAAAGACGCTGACGATCGCCGAGATGAGCACCCCGCCCAGCAGCGCGCGCGCCAGCGGAGCATACTGCTCGCTGCCCGCTTCCATGCCGAGCGACATGGGGATAATTCCCAGCACCGTCGCCATCGTGGTCATCATGATAGGGCGCAGGCGGAAGCGACAGGCCTCGACCAGCGCCGCTTTGAGCGGCTTGCCTTCGCCCCATTGCTTGCCGACAAATTCGACGATGAGGATGCTGTTCGACACCGCCATGCCGGTCATCATCAGCATGCCCATCAGCGACATGATGTTCAACGACGACCCGGTTACCAGTAGCGTCAGCACCACGCCGGCGATGCCCGGAGGAACCGCCAGCAGAATCACGAACGGATCGGAGAACGAGGCGAACTGCGCCATCAGCACCAGATAAATCAGCACGACGGCAAGAGTGAGTCCGATGGCGAAGCTGCGGAACGACTGATGCATATCGACCACCGAGCCGCCGATCGTCACCAGCGTGCCGTGCGGCGGGTGGATTCCGTTCACGATGTGCTGGAGTCGTTTGCCCACCCGCCCCAGGTCTTCGGTCCTGGGCATGATGTAGACGTGAAACACCGGCCGCAGCTGATAATGATCGACTACCGTGGGTGTGTTGATGTACTTCACCGTGGCGACATCCTCCAGCGGAACGACTCCGCCGCCGGGCGGGTCTCCCGCATAGACGTTTGCCGAAACGCCATGCATCGCCGCTTGCACCGGGTGCGAGGCCTTGAGCGGAATCTGCTTAAAGTCCTTCAGGCTCTGGATCTGACTGTTGTAATACTGCACGGCCAGCATGTAGTTGTTGCCGTTCTTGGGATCGACCCAGTAGGTGGGCGCGATCATGCCGTTCGAGGTCAGCGCGGTAATTACGCCATCGACAACGTCTTTTTCCGTCAGGCCCAGCATCGCCGCCTGTCGCCGGTTTACATTCAACCGCAGCCCGGGATAGTCGATGTCCTCGGGAATCATCACATCGCTGACCAACTTCAAATGGCGCGCCTGGGTGGCGATCCGCTGTGCGATGGCATATCCGGCTTTTAAGCTGTGCGTACTGACGCGGATATCGAAGGGAGCGGGCTTGCCTTGATTGACCACCGCATCGACCATGCCGCCGGTGTGAAAGAAGGTCTGCAACTCGGGAATTTCGCGCTGCAGACGGCGGCGCACCCTGGCCATGTAGACGTAGCTGCCCACCTTGTGATCCTTCTTCAGACTCACCTGGACGAACGCCGTGTCCATCGAGGTGTTGGGCGAATAGACGGCCGACATGTTATAGACGCCGGCGTTCGAGACAATCATGTTCAGATCCGACGGCGGCACTACCTGGCGAATGATATTTTCCACCCGCGCGCAATATTCATCCGTCAGCTCCAGCCGCGTTCCCGGCGGCGCCTTCAGGTTGATGACAAATTGCCCGGGATCGGTGCGGGGGAAAAACGCAAGGTTCAGAAACGGATACAGCGCAACGCTGAACACCACGAATGCTGTAACCAGGATGGTTACAAATACCGGCCGTCGCAGACAATACAAGACACCGTCGTCGTATTTTTCTTCCAGGCGATGGTAGTAGCGGTTGAATACGACCACAATCCTCTGGAACGCCGACAGCGGCTTGTGCTCCCGGTGGCGCTCGGCTTCAAAGCGCTCGATGGCCAGCTCCGAGGGCTCGTTGGCCTCGGCTCTCTCCGTTGCCGCAGGCTCGCCGTGGCCCTCCAGCGTGATGAACCTGGCGCAGAACAGCGGAATCACCGTCATCGCCACCACATAGGAGGCGAACATGGCCAGCACCACGCCCAGCGCCAGCGCCGTGAACAGGTATTTGCTGACCCCGGTCAGCAGCACCACTGGGAGGAACACGATGGAGGTGGAAATGGTGGCCGCCAGCACCGCCAGGTCCACTTCCTTGCCGCCCTGCTCGGCGGCCACCTGGGGCGACTCGCCCATTTCCATGTGGCGAAAGATGTTTTCGAGCACGATGACGGAGTTGTCGATCAGACGCGACAAGGCCAGCGCCAGACCGCCCAGCACCATGGTGTTGATGTCGTTGCCGGTGGCGTGCAGCAGCAGAAATCCGGCCAGGGTGGAAAGCGGAATCGACAGCATCACGGCGACCGTCGCGCGCAGGTTGCCCAGGAACAGCAGAATCATCAGCGCCGTCAGCAGCAGGCCGATGCCGCCCTCGCGGAGAACGTTGTCAACCGCCATCTTCACAAACACCGACTGATCGAAAACCACCTTCGCCTTGAATTGCCTAGGCACGTCGAGCAAGTGTTTCAGGCGCTGGCGCACTCCGTTGACGATGGTGATGGTGTTGCTGCCGCCGCCCTGCTTGAAGACGGGCAGATAGACAGAATGCTGCCCATTGACGCGGACCATGTTGTATTGCAGCGCTCCGGCGTCTTCGGCGTGGCCAATATCGCCCACCAACACGGAGGAGTCGCCCTGGGTCTTCAGTGGAATGGAGTTGATGGAGGAAGCCTTCGGCATTTCGCTGTTGGCGTAGATGTTGTAGTCTTTCGGCCCAATACGAACGTCCCCGGCGGGCAGGATCAGATTGGAATTGTTCACCGCCTTGTAAACGTCGCTGATGCTCAGCCCATTGGCTTCCAGCTTCATCGGATCGACGTAGACCATCACCTGACGGTTGTCCCCGCCAAAGGGCCGCGGCACGGAAGCGCCCTTGACGCTGGCTACCTGGTTGCGGACATCGAAATCCGCATAATCCTTGAGCTGAGTCTGGTTCAGCCCCTTGCCTTCCATGGTGATCAAACAAACCGGCAGATCGGAGGCGTCGAACGACAGCACCACCGGCGGCAGCGTTCCCTTGGGCAGGCGGCGCAGGTCGGCCATGGCCAGGTTGGCGATGTCGCTGGTGTCCGCATCGGGGTCGGTCCCCGGCTGGAAGTAGACCTTGATCAAGCTGACACCGGTCATCGAGCGCGACGTGATGTGATCGATGCCGCTTCCCAGAGTGAAAAATCGCTCGAAAGAATTGGTAATGTCCGCTTCCACCTGCTCTGGCGGCATGCCGGAGTAGAAGGTGGCGACAATGACCACGGGAATCTTGATGGCCGGGAACAAATCAACCGGCATGCTCAACAGATTGACGGTGCCGATCACCACAATAGCCAGGCAGGCCATCAGAATGAAGAAGGGATACTTGATGGCGAACGACGACATCTACCGTTGCCCCCCTTTGAACGCACCGCCTTGCGACGCGGACGCAGGGGGCGGCGGCGTCACGCTCGGGGGCGTCTGAGAGGTCTGCTTGAAGGTAGTCAGGTTTGGATCGACCGGGCTGGGACTCACCTTTTCGCCGGGCTGGAAATCCGACTGATTGCCCACGATGACACGATCTCCAAGCTTGACGCCGCTGACCACCTGATAAAAGTTGGCGCCCTGAATGCCCAGCACCACCGGATGCTTCACCACCCGGTTTCTCGCATCGACCACCAGCACATAGGGCTGGTCGCCTTCGACGATACCGTCGATCGGCACCACCATCGCATCGCGGTCGTGCCGCAGCGGAAACGTCGTGCTGGCGTACATGCCGGGATCCAGGTGGAAATCGGCATTGGGAATGTCCACTTCCGTCAACATGGTCCGGGTGTCCTGGTTCAACGATCGCGTGAAGCGAACGATCCGCGTGTGGATGATCTCTCCGGTGGACTGCACCTGCACTATAGCCGGGTCGCCGACATGCATCAGCGTGGCATCGGCCGCGGGAACCGGCATTCGCAATCGCAGAACTTCACTCTGCGCCAACCGCACGATGGGCATGGCGCTCTTGCTGTTGTCGGTTCCGGCGGCAATCAGCGAGCCGGTGTCCGCGTAGCGATAGGTCACCACACCGCTGAACGGCGCCCGCACCATCGAATAGGCCTGCATGGCCTGGTACCGGGCGAGATCGGCGCGGTCCTGGTTGAGTCTCCCCTGGGCGGCGGCGTAGGCAGACTTGGCCGCGTCGATGTTCGCCTCCGAGGACAGATCCTTGGCCTGGGCATCGTCCAACTCCTGCTGGGCGATCAGTCCGGATTGCGCCATCGCAGCTTCTTTCAGCCGCGCATATTCCGAATGCAGCGAGGCATGTACGTCCCTGGCGCGCGTCTCGTCGTTCTTCGCCCGCTGCAGCTCCGACCGGTCCCGAGTCAGGCCCGCCGCGGCTGCCTGCACCTGGGCGTTCAGCTCCGGCACCTCCAGCACGGCCAGCACCTCGCCGGTATGGACACGATCGCCGATATCGACGTAGATATGCTTCACAAATCCGGACACCTTGGCGTGGATCAAAATATCCTGATATGCCTGAAACACTCCGGGTACAGTCACGGAGGTCTCCGCCGATTCGCGTCGCACCACGGCAACCGCCGCTCCCGGCGGTTGGTTGTCGGAGAAGCGGGTCGCGGCCTGCGGGCTGTCCGTCCCGCGGAAATAGACTGCCCAACCCACCAGAACAGCTGCCGCCGCCACAACGCAAACGATCAGAACTCGCCTGGAAATGCTCATGGAAAATGCTCCGTTATCGCCCATGGGCGATTGAAACGCTGCCGCACTCCGCGTTCGAGAGCCTTCCGCGATGAACGCCGGAACGACTGCCGCAGGGACGCGGATCCTAAAGAGCTGTCAGGAAAGTGGCTGGGGGAGGAAGGAAAAAGAAATACGCCAAACAAGATCGACTTCGGGCGCGGAATGGGCGCGACGCCGAGAAGCGATGGTGCGACACCGCCGGAGCGTTATGGATCCCCGAGAATGCCGCGGCCCACACGATGGCCAGAAAAGACATCGAGGTCCCGTCCATGGTCTGAATCGCCGGAACAGAAATCCGCGGGCGGTCCGTTAGGCAGACCTTGGTGGCAGTCAGGTGATGGCCCCCGACATGATGCATCGACTCGTATTGCGCTAGGCGGCGCTGCACCACCCAGGTAAACACTGAAAACAGGACGATAAACAGGCAAATGCTGAACCCGCGCCAATAGCCGCGGCGCGCCGGTTTTCCCAGCGGACTTCGCGGACGGAGCTCTATGTGGGTATCGCGCATCTGTCTTTGTTTATTTAATACTAGCGTATGTTGCCGCGAGTGAAGGGAGGTTCAATTTCTCCGGAGGTCGCGTAGTAACCCCACCGATACCGCGAACAACCCATTGTTCTTAGACATCGAATCCATGGAAAGGTAATCCGACAATTGCTCGGACGCAGGCTGATCTCTCGATTTCAGCGAAAGTTAGAGATATAAATAGAACAATAGATGACCCCAACGCTTGGCTCCAGGATCGCGAAAAGTAAACAGCCACTCACCGCGGTCGAGCGCGACGAACGCCGCCATCTCATTTTCCAGGATGTCGTGGCGCTGCTCGCCCTGACGGCGGTCTCGGTGGCAATCGGCGTCCTGACGTATTTCTTTTTCAACTCGTTTTCGCAGCATCGGAAGGTATTGGAAAAACGCTGGTTCGCACGCGGAGAGCGGGCGCTGGCTACCCACAATCCCCAGGCCGCGGTCGACGATTTCCGCTCCGCGCTTTCCTTGTCCACCGCCAACCCCTCCTATGAGCTGGCGTTGGCCGAGGCGTTGGCCCAGGCCAACCGCAATGCAGAGGCATACACATACTTTTTCAGCCTGCATGAGGCGCGTCCCGGCGATGGCTTTCTGAATCTGCAACTGGCCCGCCTGGCCGTCAAGCGGGAAGAGCCCGCCCAGGCGATTGAATATTATCAAGCCGCGTTGACCGGTCTTTGGTACGGAGAGGGCGCCTCGCAGCGCTTTCAGATTCGTCTGGAGTTGGCGCATTATCTGATGTCCCTGGGCAGAAATACCGAAGCGCAGGGCGATTTGCTGATGGCGGAAGGGAACTCCCTCGACCACCCCGCCGAGTTATACCAGGTTGGCAATCTTCTCGAGCAGGCCGACGACCCTTCCGACGCGCTCATTGCGTACCGACGCATCGAGGGTAACCCCGGAGCCACAACCGCTCTGCTGTTGAACTCGCTCCAGGCCGAGGCCCGGGTCGCCGTGTCGATGGGCCAGTACAGGCAGGCGGTCACGGCGCTGAACCGCTATCGCGCCAAAGCACGGCAGAATCCCTCGGCGGGCACGGCCCAGCAACGGCAGGCCTCGCAGCAGACTCTGGCCCAACTCCAGCGCCTGATGCAGATGATTCCCTTCGATTCGCTGCCCCCCAGAGAACGCGCCCGGCGGGTGCTGCGACAGGCCGGCATTGCGAAAAAGCGCTATGACGGTTGCTCGGCGAAGATCCAGCCACAGAACGTTTCCGCCAGCGATGCGACGACCCTCGCCACCCTGGCGACGGCATGGACACAGTTCGGCCATGTGGATGCCCGCAAGCTCATCGGCGATACATCGCTACAGCAGGGCCTGCTGGCATGGGTCGCCCAGGTGGAAATTTCGACCGCAAAACTGTGCGGGCCGCCTACTGGCGATGACGCGTTACTCTTACAACTGGCCAGGAACCCCGATAAGAGCTAGCAGACAAGAGCGAGTGAGACCAAGCGAGTGAGCGACGTAACCGCAAGTACGGCCCCGAGCCTTCCCATCAAGTCCCTCGGCGCCGCCACGCCGCCGTCGGCCGACGCCACCCACGACCTGAACGATCCGGAAATCAGGCGCATCGCGCCCACCCGGAGCAACCGTCTCTTCCTGGTGCTCTCGATCTTCATCGGCGTGCTTGCCGGCCTGCTGGTGGTCTGCTTCCGCATTTCAATTGAATGGCTGAACGTTCTGCTGCTGGGCTCGGTGCCGCATCCCGGCCAGTACCGTCTGCTGTTCGCCCCCATGGGGGTGGGGCTGATTGTCGGGCTGATGGTGAAGTATCTTTTCCCGGAAGCCAGAGGCAGCGGGATCAACCAGACCAAGGCTGCGCTTTACATTTACAACGGGTATATCTCCGCACGCACGATGATCGGCAAGTTCGTCCTTTCAGCGTTGGCCATCGGCTCCGGCCAGTCGCTGGGGCCGGAGGATCCATCGCTGCAGATTGGCGCCGGAATCGCCTCTCTGATCGGACGCCGTTTGCATCTCTCGCGGGAACGGCTGCGCTTGTTCGCGCCCGCTGGCGCGGCCGCCGGCCTGGCCGTCGCCTTCAATGCCCCCATCTCAGCCATTTTGTTCGTCATTGAGGAAATCATTGGGACATGGAGCGCAGCCGTCCTGGGATCGGTCGTTCTGGCCACAATTTCGGCCCTCGTCGTCGCGCGCGCTTTCACCGGTCCGCAACCGATGTTCCATGTTCCAGCCGTCTCGCTGCGAGACGAGCGCGAGCTTCTGGCTTATGCCGTGTTGGGCGTTACGGGAGGATTCGCCTCCGTCCTTTTCTCCCGACTGCTCGGCATTCTGCGCCCCTGGCTGCGCTCGCTGCCAAAGTGGTCACAAGCGCTGCAACCGGCGGTGGCCGGCCTGCTGGTGGGGGGCATCGGTTTCTTCGGGTTTCCTCAGGTAATGGGTGCCGGCTATGACACGATCGACCATGCCATGCACGGAGAATATTTGTGGCACGTGCTGCTGGTGCTGGCTATTTTGAAAATCGTAGCGACCAGCATTTCATTTTCCAGTGGAACCCCGGGCGGTATGTTTGCGCCCACGCTTTTCATCGGAGCGATGCTGGGCGCGTCTGTGGGCAGCGTGGAAAAACTTTTCTTCCCCCACCTGAGCGGCTCCGTAGGGTCCTATGCATTGGTCGGAATGGGAGTGCTGTTTGCGGGCTTCCTGCGCGCCCCACTGACCAGTGTCTTTATGGCCTTTGAGCTCAGTGGAAACTATTCGATCGTCGTGCCAGTCATTCTGGCAAATACCATTGCATACCTGATCGCGCGTAGCTTGCAGCCTGTCCCGATCTTTGAAGAACTGACTCTGCAGGACGGCCTGGTTCTGCCCTCGCTGGAAGAATCCCGTGAAGAAACAGCCTTGCGCATTGAGGACGCGATGCAGCCGCTCGATCACCAGACCTTCACCGGCTTCGATCTTCCGGCAGCCATCTCCAAAAAGCTGCAGGAAGAAAAGGAAGACATCGCTTTGATCCGCTGCTCCGGCAATCGCTGGTATGTGCTGCCGGCCTCGGACCTGGCCAAGATCGTGGGCGCGGTCACCGGCCCCAACCAGCAAATCGAAGGGCTGCTGCCCCCCGACCGCGTGCCGGTTCTCTATCCCGATCTGCCGTTGAACGAAACCCTGGCCCACTTCAACCGCTGGCCATTGCTGCCCGTCGTGAACCGGGCTGTTTCCGGGCTGCTCGAAGGCGTCGTTTCCCAGTCTGACGTCCTCGAGTGCTACGAAAGCCACGCCCACGGCCACGCCTGACACGAGCGTTTCCTAGCCACCGCGGAGATCGCGGGCATGGGACAGGAAGATGATCGCAACAGCGCGACGATCCACCGCCACTTGAGCTTCCTGCAATAATTGGACGGCGGGGGGCAGCATCCAATCCGGTCTATAGAAACATAGCTGCCGGCAACAGAAACATAGCTGCCGGCAACCATCGAGAGGGTTATTGATCAGCGTGAATGATTTCGCGGAGTTCTTGCCACAGCACAAACCTACGGGGAGTTTTCTGGCGAGGGCAGCGTTGATGTTGCTTTTCGCTTGCGCGGTGACAGCGTGGGGACAAACCCGCGCGGCCGATTCCAACCGTGGTATCCCTCTCGATGGGAACGTCACGATCCTGGTGAATGCAGCACAGCCTGTTCCTGTCAAGCTCGCCGCCATGGACCTGGCGTCCGATCTGCACAAGGTGTTTGGCAATGAGCCCAGGATTGTCAGCAGCGAAAGGGATGCCGGATCGGTCGTCATTGTTCTCGGCAAGGAAGCCTCCGGCGCGCCCGCCGACCACGCATCTGCCCCGGAAGCCTTCTCCATCACCAGCGGCTCGGCCACCTGGGAAAGCGACCGCACGACGCATGTCATCCGGCTTGCCGGTTCCGATATGCTCGGAACCATCTATGCGATTTACCAGTTCTCCCAGCAATATCTCGGCGTGGACCCGATGTATTACTGGACCGATCATCAGCCCGAGAAGCACACCTCGATCCGCATCTCCGCCTCGCTCGACAACAAGTACCCGCCACCCGTCTTTCGCTATCGCGGCTTCTTCATCAACGATGAAGACCTGCTCACCGGCTGGGCGCCCGGAGAAGCCCGGGACCATAGCGGCATTTCGCTCGCCGTGTGGAACAAAATCTGCGAGACCATTCTGCGCCTCAAAGGCAACATGATCGTCGCCGGCACCTGGCCATTTCCCAACGATCCGCAGGACCACATCGTTGCCGAGCGCGGGCTGCTCCTGAACCAGCACCACGCCGAGCCACTCGGCGTCAATTTCTCCCGCTGGCCCGCCAACGTCCCCTACAACTTCACGACTCATCCCGAGTACATCGAGAACGCCTGGAAGAATGCGGTCGCCGCCTATCCGAAAAATCAGCAGATTCTCTGGGAAGTCGGCTTGCGGGGACTTTCCGACCAGCCCTACTCGGCGCTCGACCCCTCGGTGCGCGGCAACGAGAAGGCTCAGGGCCACCTCATCAGCAAAGCCATCGCCGACCAGATCAAAATCGTCCGCGCCAAATATCCGCACGCTGTTTTCATTACCGATTTCTGGATGGAAGGCAACAAGCTCATGCGGCAGGGGGACCTGAAGATTCCGCCCGGTGTGATCCCCGTCTGGGCCGACACCGGCTACGGCTACATACGGGATAACGGCCAGGCCGGGCCTGGGCAGGGCGCGTACATCCATGTGGCCATGTACAACGGGAAGGCGAATCAGCTCTCCGAACTGACTCCAGTCAGCCGCGTCTTTTCTTCTCTTGGCCGCTTTCAAAAGGCCGGCGCAACGGCCTTCCTGCTGGTCAACACCAGCGACATCCGCCCGGTGACGATGGGAGCCAGCGCGGTCCTCGACTTCGGGTGGAAAGGCGCTTCCATCGGCTCCAGCGATCAGTTCTACAAACGCTGGTCCACAGAGGAATTCGGAACCAAAGCGGCTCCTGAAATTGCCGCGGTGTACAAGGCCTACTTCAAGGCGCCGGCCGACCTGCCCGGCACGCCGACGCGCCCCTACGGCGACAACTACTATTACGCCGTGGCCCAGGATATGCTCCGCGGCGTCATGATTCAGTACCCTACCTATCACCTTCCCGGTCAGGCGCCGTTTTGGATCAGGCCCCACGTCGGGCCCATCCCATTCGACCCCAACAAAGCCTTCGAGCAGGCTGAGCATGAAATCAAGAACTGCGGCGACGCCGAGCCCCGCTGGGATGCGGTCTGGAAACAGGCCCAGGCCGCCAAGCCGCTGGTTGCGCCCGGCCGCAAAGACTTCTACCAGGCTGGCGTGCTCGCCATGATCGCCATCAACCGCGACGGCAACCGCATGCTCCTCGCACTCTCCCAGGCGGTCGTCGCTCTACATAGCGGCGACCATGCCGCCGCTATGGCCAAGACCAATCAGGCCCTCAAAGACATCGACGCCATCAAGGAATCCGAATCCAAAGCCGAATACGGCAAGTGGAAAAGCTGGTACCACGGCGACTGGCTGGTCGGCATCGGACGTACCCGCCAGCTTGTCGAGGATTTTGCCACGTATCTTCAAAATCCGAGCGCACCCATGCTTCCCCCCATCGAATGGGGAAATTGGGAGGGCTATTACCACATCCAGCACTACGAGGGCACACGAACCGTCAACGTCCGCTAGGCGTAGAATCCGCGCTGGCGGATCACGTTCGCGACGCGGTCGATCGCCAGCATGTAAGCGGCGATCCGGTTGTTGACCCCATGGGTTTGTGAGTAGCGGACGACGTGCTCAAAGCTGGCCTTCAGGATTTCCTCCAGCCGCTCGTTCACGACGGATTCCTTCCAGAAGTAGCCCTGGCGGTCCTGCACCCACTCGAAGTAGGAGGCGGTCACGCCGCCGGCGTTGGCCAGAATATCAGGCACGACAAAAATTCCCTTGTCGGCCAGGATTTCGTCGGCCACGGCTGTCGTGGGCCCATTCGCGCCCTCGCAGACGATCTTCGCTTTGATCTTCTCCGCGTTGCGGCTGGTGATCACGTTTTCCGTGGCCGCCGGAATCAGGATGTCGCAGTCTGCAGCAAACAGGCTGGCAGACTCGATCGCCTCCGCCTCGCGAAAACCGACGACGGAACTGTTGCGCCGCTTGTACTCGGCCAGCGCCGGTATATTGATGCCGTTCGGATTGTAGAGTCCGCCGTCATACTCCGCGATCCCCACGATCGTGCAGCCGGCCTCCATCAGCAGGTGGGCGGCGGCGGAACCTACATTGCCGAAACCCTGAATCACGATCCGGCAGCCCTCAACCGGCATTTCCAACTGGCGCAGCGCTTCCAGGCAGGCCACGCGGACGCCTCTTCCGGTCGCGTCCCGCCGCCCCGCCGAGCCGCCGAGCGCAATTGGCTTGCCGGTGACAACGCTGGTCACCGTCTGCCGCATGTGCATCGAGTAAGTGTCCATGATCCAGGCCATGGTTTGCTCGTTGGTGTTCACGTCGGGGGCCGGAACGTCTTTTTCCGGACCGAGAAACTCGATCAGCTCTGAAGTGTAGCGCCGCGTAATCCGCTCCAGTTCGCCTAGCGAGAGTTTTCGCGGATCGCAGATCACCCCGCCCTTGGCGCCGCCGAAGGGAATGTCGACGACCGCGCATTTCCAGGTCATCCAACTGGCCAGCGCCCGCACCTCGTCCAGCGTCACCTCAGGGGAATAGCGGACACCGCCCTTGCCCGGCCCGCGCGCCATCGAATGATGTACCCGGAACCCGGTCATCACTTCGACGCGGCCGTCATCCATCGACACCGGGAAATGGACGATGATCTCCCGGCTGGACAACCGCAGCAGCTTCCACAATCCCTCCTCCAGGTTCAGCTTGCGGGCGGCAAAGTCGAAACGCGCCGCCTGCGCCTCGAAGGGGTTCATCTCCTGCTCTAGCGTGATCGTGTTCATTTCCACTCTCTCCATGTTGTGTGGCGCATGATTCCGGCCAAACCTTCGGAGTATAGGCCCGAAACGGCGAACCCGGCAAGGCGAAGATGAGGACTTGTTACGCATTATTCCCGGTTGTCGAAGGATTTAAATTGACCAGAAGGTTCTCTTTCCGTAAGTATTGACAATCAGAGACGCCCATCTCTGCCAACGGAGAATCTGCCATCCCATCCATGCCTGCATCTCGCCGTATCCCTATCGTGGCATTGCTGTTGAACCTGCTGCTTGGCGGCTTCTTTCTTTTGGCTGCGCCGCCTGCTCGCAGTCAGACGCGGGTGAACGACCGCGATCTGGAAGCAATAATGCGCAACCTCCACAATGACACCAAAAAATTCCAGTCGAAGTTCGATAACGACATTCGCAAGAAAAGCATCATCCGCAACACCAGCCAGGCGAAAGACGCGATTAAGCTGATGGCGACGTTTGTGCGGCAGACAAATGAGCTGCCAAAGCGATTCAAGAAGGACCGCAATGGCGGAGATTCCTTTCATGTGGTCCAAAGCACTGCCGAACAGCTCGATGCAACCGTCAACTCCGCCCACCTGAGCCAGCCAGTGAAAGACCATTGGCGAAACATTCGCGCGGAAGTGGACCAGATCGCGGCTGCCTACAATATGTCGCTTCCGTTTACCCAGGGTTCGAACTATGCCGCGAAGCCGGCACCAATCTACGAGGACTATTCAGGGATCTACGGTCACCAAACATCGCGGCGCGCTCATCAGACATGGCTGTGCATCAGCGTGTTTGCCAATGTTCCCGTGGAGAGCGCCGACATCGCGGTGTACGACCTCAATGGCAAGCGCATTTTCGAGAAAAGAGCAGCCACGAATAATCGGGGCGTCTATGCCGCCCCCATAACCCATCTTCCCCAGGATTTTCGCGTGACCGCGATTTCCGATGGAACACGACTGCTGGGACCCGGACTGCCCTCCATGGGCCGGTTTACCTTGAGCGCCGATGTGCGCGGCTTCGACCCCGACTCCGCCATTGTGTACATCAACCCGGTCACCACCCTGGCAGCCGATGTTGCGGACAAGCTTCCCGGTCACGATCTCAACCGCGCGCAGGATTTAGTCCGGCGCTTTCTGGTTCTGCCGCCGCACGCCAGCCTGGGAGCGGCCATGCGTCAGGGCCCGTATTACCAGTCTCCATATTTTTCGGAAACCAGATTTCTCACCCAGGCGCAACGCGACGGCGGGATGGACCGCTTCGTAAACGACCTCACATCTCGGGCGCTCAGGTCGTCGCCGCCCGATTCATTTGCCAGTACGCGCACCACCCACCTGGCCGTGGCCAAATTTATCGGCACCAACCTCGCATCCGGCGCGCTTAGCTGGCTTGGAGGGCAGGGCATTGGATGGGCGGTGTCGAGCGGCAACAAGCCGGAGCCCGGTGCGACCAAAAAGGACATTGAACAGCTACAGGACAAGCTGGCGGATTTGCAAAGCAGCGTGGACAATTTGAGCGGACAATTAACCGCTCTTAGCGATCAAATTATGGCGCAACTGACTACCGGCAGATACGAAACGTACGTCGTTCCGGCGCTGAGTATTTCTAGTTTGGTGGATACAGTTGAGGAAGAGTTGAGCTTTTACGTGCAGGATTGCCCGCCAATTTCCGAAGAAGCGGACAGCGCATTGCGCGGGCAGCAGCCCGAGTGTGTCGAACTGAAGAGCAGAATCGGCAGAAAGCTGGAAGATAACCGCATCGGAAGCGCGTTCCAGGACCTGTCGAACTTTATGCTGCCGAACGGCCGGGGCGGCTCGACCGGCATGGTTCGTCTGTATAGCGAATCACTGGCAAGCAGGCAGCGTTTCTTCCGGCCAGCGGATTCAACCACGATGCAGGACATGTTTGACTACTGGTACGCGGTGCAGGTGCAGGCGGCGAACTTGAGAGTGGAAGACTGGCATTTCGCAGGCAGGCAGAACAGCGACGGCGGACGAAAGCAACTTCAGGGCTTTCTGGGTTACGAAGACGCCAATCCTCCAAAGCCGGGGAAGTTGCAGAACACGTTGGACGCTGAAGAAGAACTGACGTATCCCCCGGTTCCGCTGAACACCGTGATTAATACCAGAGATCGTACGATGTGGGTAACTAACTACCCGGACCGGACGACCCGCCCGGATTGCCACCCAGAGGAGGTTCCGAATGGGATATTATTGCCAAGCGCTAGCAGATTCCCGGTGACCGTTCCCCAGGTCGCCTATGCAAATTTTGGACCACTCAAGGGACTCTTTGCCTCCCCAACTGAAAACCAGGCGAAAGCTCTGATCCTGGGATGGACGGGAAAAAACGCGAACGAGTGGCTCATTCAGCACACACGATCTGTCGCTCCTGAGATACCCGTGCAGCGAGGCTTTACGAACATCGTTGCGCTCAACGGGAACGGCTGCACGACGTTTCCCGCTATGTGGCTGCGAAACCACAACGTCCTGAATCTCGATGACGGGGTAATTTCTTCCGAGCGTCGGTTGTGGGACTGGCTCTTTGCGGTGCGCGAACTGGAACCGGGCGAACAGTATTATTGGTATTCCGGACAGTAGGCCGACGTTGTCGCACCTCGGCACCGGTAGCAACGAGTAGCTGGTACTCGCCCAGCCTGCGGAAAACGGTGTTCGAGTCGCCTCCGAATCCGGTCCTGCTCTGAGCGACGTGTCGGAAACTCCCCATTCGCAGATGCGTTCCCAACGTGTACGATTGGCCTTGATTTATGTCGAGCAAATCCAACATTACGCCCTCGCTGGCCGAGTTCCAGCGCCTGGCCCGCAGCCACGATCTGGTCCCCATTTGCCGGCCCTGGACCGCGGACCTGGAAACCCCCGTCTCCGCCTTTTTGCGGGTTGCCTATGGCGAGCCGGAGGCCTTCCTGCTGGAGTCCGTCGAGGGCGGCGAAAATGTTGGCCGCTATACCTTTATGGGCATCAAGCCGTACAAAAAAATCATCGCCCACGGCCATCGGATCGCCACCCACACCGGCGACCGCGTGGAAACCAGTGAAGGCGATATCTTCGAGCTGCTGCGCGACTCCCTGGCCGGCCACAGTCCGGCCCGGCTGCCCGGTTTGCCGCCCTTCACCGCTGGCGCCGTCGGCTTCTTCTCCTATGACGCAGTCCGCCTGATCGAACACCTTCCCGAAACCGCCAAAGACGAGCTGGGCATGCCCGACGCCTGCCTGATGTTCTTCGACACGGTGCTCGCCTTCGATCATGTCAAGCAACAAATTCTATTGGTCGCCACCGCCGACCTTCAGCGGAACAAACCCCAGGCTGCCTATGCGGCCGCCGTCCGCCGTTTGCACGATTTGGAGCGCCGCCTGGCCAAACCGCTGCCCAAACCGACCCGCCACACCGCGCGCGGCAAGCTGCATCTGAAGCACCGCACCCGCAAGCAGGACTATCTCGCCGGGGTGGAGCGCATCAAGGAGTACATCGCCGCCGGAGACATCTTCCAGGCCGTGCTCTCGCAGCGCTTCGATGTGGAACCCGGCGTCGATCCCTTCTCCATCTATCGCGCGCTGCGGATCGTCAACCCGTCGCCGTATATGTACTTCCTGCGCATGGGCCTGCGCCGCCCTGGAGACACGCATCTGGCCGGGTCCTCGCCGGAGTTGCTGGTGCGCGTTCATGGCCGCAAGGTGGAGTATCGCCCCATCGCCGGTACCCGCCCGCGCGGGGAAGACGAGGAGATAGACCGCGCCATTGAGGCCGAGCTGCGGGCCGATGAAAAAGAGGTCGCCGAGCACATCATGCTGGTCGACCTGGGCCGCAACGACGTGGGCCGGGTCAGCGAATACGGCTCCGTACAGGTGAAGGAGTTAATGTTTGTCGAGCGCTACTCGCACGTCATGCATCTGGTGACGGCGCTCGAAGGAAAGCTGCGCCCGGAGCTTTCCGCCGTCGACGCCTTCCGCGCCTGCTTCCCTGCCGGCACACTCAGCGGAGCGCCTAAGGTTCGCGCCATGGAGATCATCGAGGAGCTGGAACCGGCTCGCCGCGGCGCCTACGGGGGCAGCGTCTTCTACGCGGATTTTTCCGGCAACTTCGACTCCTGCATCGCAATTAGAAGCCTGCTGATGCGCGGCCGCCACGGCCACATCCAGGCTGGCGGCGGCATCGTGGCGGACTCCATCCCAGAGAAGGAATTCGAGGAAAGCGTGAACAAAGCCAAAGCGGTTGTACGCGCGATCGAACGGGCGCGGAGCCAGTAGGTATAACGGATCTACTCAAGCCAACAGCGGGCTTGAATGGGGCGCCCGGCACCCGGCAAGTTGGGCGGGATTTTGGCGGTAACATCCAACTTTTGTTGAAGGATTGTGCGCGAAAGTTGAAAGGATTGTGCGAAGAAGTTGAAGGATTGTGCAAGGAAGTGGAAGGATTGTGCGGAAGCGGATTAGAGCATTTAACCCATAGGTGTATATTATTTCTGGCGAAGTCTCAGCGATACAACAGGGATGGGGAGAGCATATTCGGACGATCTGCGGCGGAAGCTGCTGGAAGCGCACAGTCGCGGGGATGGAA
>Ga0207933_1000740_pt1 | contig 28780 bp, 21 predicted proteins | sample NGESurdeep092012_4_FD_184488 | JGI IMG/M metagenome (GOLD analysis project Ga0207933, IMG submission 184488) | Arctic peat soil microbial communities from Barrow, Alaska - NGEE Surface sample F53-3 deep-092012 (SPAdes) | ecosystem: Environmental > Terrestrial > Soil > Wetlands > Peat ... | reverse complement strand
GGGTCATCACCACGTTCGGCACGGTTTGCGCGCTCGCCGCCGGCATGCACAAGCCCGCGGCCAGCAAGGCCACCATGGTTATCCCTGCTCCCGCTGCGCAGTTCCGCGAACAATCTCTCAGTCTGTTCAAAATCGCTTGCATCACTACTCCTCCAGTGAGTTCTCTCCGAAATGATGGCAACGGCTCTACTTGGGGCCCGTTCGATTTGTTATCGATCCCATTCGTCGCTCTGTTTTCCCTCGCCGATGATTCGCTCTTCAATCGGCCCCGCTACTCGTCATTGTCAGAATTGTGCTACGCGACGTCTTCTCTACTGGGGCCGTTCAACTCAAACTTCTGTACCCTGCGCAACTCGACCCCGCGCGGGAAGAGATCGCTCCAGCGATCGCCCCGCAGATGCGGAAGCCTTGTAGCCGCCATACAAGTCCATAAACCGATCCACTCCCTGAGCCGGCGTGGAGCTGGCAACGAAAATTGCTGGATACAGTTGCGGATCAAAATAAAACGTGCAACATCTTCACCCGGCCCGGCGGCGCTGTCAAGCTGGAATTTTGCCTCAGGCCTCGTCCGCCTGTTTTCGATCCGCAAGAACGAGCCCGGCGGCCTCCTGCCACCCGATCGTCCTCCCTACAGCTCGCTCCGGTCAGCGCCTGAGAGCAATTCCGACTGCGGCTCTAGCCTCAATTCCACCTATTCCGGCGAAGCTACTCCAGCTTCACCGTCACATCGCCGCCGCTGTCCGGCAGCGTAACCGTGGCCGCGCCGTCCATCCGCTCCACAGTCAAGGCCACGGCCTGTCCGCTCCTCAGCGCGATGCCTTTCTTCGCCTGCCAGCCATAAATCTCCAGCCGCAAATCCGTCCACCACGGCTTGTACGCTCCCTGATGCGAGATCGTCACCGACAACCCATCCGCCGTCACCTCGCACGTAAAGCTCATGCGCAGCCATGCGCCTTGCCTGTACGCATACGTGTGTCCGTCATCGAGATACAGGCTCCCCCGGCAGTCCGGCCCGGCGAACACCCGCAGCGTCAGCGGCCCCTTGGGCGTCTCCTCCGTGCTCTCCACCAGCGGCGCGATCGGCAGAATCGCTCCTCCACGAACAAACACCGGCAAGGACCCCAGCTCTGGACGAACCTGCGCAGTTAGAGGCACGAGATCCGCCGCTGAAGGCGGCGACCCTGAATCCACCGGAGCCGCCGTCCGAACCGGCGGTTCCACGCGTTTGCCCGTCCAATAGTCATACCATTCCGCCGTCGGAAACTCGACCATATACGCATCCGGCTCCTCCGGATAAGGCGACGGCGCGATCAGAAGATCGTGCCCCAGCAGGAACTCGCCCTCCGTGCCCGCATCCGTATCGATCGCGTGCCCATCCTTCGCAGCCTTCGGATAATCCAGAAAGATCGGCCGCATCATCGGCAGCCCGGTGCGTGCACTCTCCTCCGCCAGCGTGTACAGATACGGCATCAACCGGTACCGCTCGTCGATATAGCGCCGCCGAATATCCTCCTGCGCAGCTCCTCCCACCCACGGCTCCTGCGCCCCCGTTCCGCTCTCGGTGTGGTCGCGATCGATCGGCTGAAACGCCGCCACCTCAATCCACTTCGTCAACAGATCCGGCGGCGGAGTCCCCGCGAACCCGCCCACATCCGCTCCGCTGAAGCTGAACCCGCTCAGCCCCAGATTCTTCAGCATCGGCGACGTCATGCGCAGATGATTCCACGTACTGCTGTCGTCGCCCGTCCATGTAGCGGCATACCGCTGCCCGCCCGCAAAGGTCGCCCGCGTCAGCACAAACGGCCGCTCCTCAGGCCGCAGCTTCCTCAGCCCCTCAAACGTCGCCCGCGAGTTCTCCATGCCATAAACGTTGTGAATCTCCGCATGCGTCGCCGTCCGTGCAGTGAAATCATCGCTCTCGATGCGATGGACCACATCCAGCGGAAACGTCTTGTTCGGCGTATTGAACACCGAGGGCTCATTCATATCGTTCCAGAAACCCGCCACGCCGTCGCTGACAAACCCGCGATACAGCCCGCCCCACCACTGCCGCGTAGCCTCCCGCGTGAAGTCGGGAAAAACGCTCGGCCCCGGCCACACGATCCCCGAGAACACCGAACCATCCGGGTTGTGCACAAACTCATCCTGCGCGACGCCGCTGTCATAAGGCGCATAGCCCTTCCCTGGCAGCTTCGCAATATGCAGATCCGTAATCACCACCAGGTGAAAGTTCATCTTCTTCAACTTTGCGACCGCGCCCGCAAAGTCCGGGAAAGCCTTCGTGTCCACCGTGAACGGCCGATTCTTCTCCTGAAAGCCGATATCCAGATACAGCGCATCCGCGGGAATCCGGTCCGCGCGCAGACGATCGGCCACCTCCATCAACTTCTGCACAGGCGTATACGTATAGCGCGACTGCTGAAATCCAAGCGTCCACAGCGGAGGCAGCGGCGGTTTCCCTGTCAGCCACGCATACGCCTCAACCACCTGCTTCGGCGTCGGCCCTGTAAAAATGTAATAGTCCAGCGGCCCGTTCACCGCGCCGAAGGTGTACACGCCCGGATCGTCCTTGCCAAAATCGAAGCTGCTGCGCCACGTGTTGTCGAGAAACACCCCCGCCGCCATGCCTGCGCGAAACGTCATAAAAAACGGAATGCTCTTGTAGATCGGATCGGTAGACTCCTGAAACCGATAAGCATCCGTGTTCCAAAGATCGAACGCCTCCCCGCGCCGGTCCACCGGTCCCGTCTTGTCTCCCAACCCGAAGTAATGCTCATCCTCGGGCATGCTCTTGAAGACTCGAAACGAGTTCCCCTGAAAGCAGATCGGCCGCGCATCCTCTTGAATAATTCTGCCGCTGTTATCCCGCACCGTTATCGCAAGATCGCTGCGATCGATCGCGACATGCACATCGGACGTACGAAAGCCAACCAGGCGCGGTGTATCTTCGATAGCCACCGCCACCGAAGCCCGCCTCGCCTCAGGCAGCGCAGCCCACGAAGCATCTTCCGGCAACTTGCCCGTCGCCGACACGCGAACCCGCAGCACGTCATCGCGCAGCGCCACGACCTGCGCCACTGCTCCCGCTGTGCGAAGCTCCACGCCATTTGCAAGTGGTTTCACCTGCTCAACTGCGCCTAGGCTGCACGCCTGCGCGCTCGCACTCGGGCACGCTGCCAAAAGAAGCGCACAAAAAGTCGCGCCGGCAAACAGCGCCTTCAGGGCGGAGGAGGATCGTTTCTGCATTCGTCCATCCAGTCGCAAAAAAGGCTCCATTCCCCTGAATGGAGCCTGGCCAGTACAGCGTATTCGTGTGCGAAGAGCCGCGGCGGAGAGCCTCCGCCGCAGCCGTCACAAGGGTTTAGAAGTCGTACTTCAGTGAGACCTCGGACAACCGCCGCCCCAGCTTTTGAGGAGCGAAGCCGAAACCTGAAGCAGGATCGAACTTCGCGCTCGATGGCGTCGCGCCCGCGGACGTATCGCTCAGCAGTAGCGTCGTCTGTTGCGCATACCCCGTACCGAAGCTGTGCAGCGGATGATTCAGGAAGTTGAACGCCGCATAGCGCAGTCGCAGCCTCCGCTCGCCCCCCAGCCCAAAGCTCTTCTCCAGCGTCAGGTCCGAGTTGAAGAACGCCGGCCCGTGCACATACGGCTCAATGTACCGTCCGTTGGTCCCCGTTGCCGGCAGCGAGAAGCACGATCCATTGATGTACTGGTTCGCGCCCAGCCCCGACTTCGGATTGCAGGTCATCATCGGCTGCAGATTCACATCCGGCGTTCCCAGGATGGTCGTGTTGCTCACGCCATAAGCACTCGCGCCCGAACCGATATTGCCCTGCACATAGTAACCGGGCGACGCGCTGATTCCCGTCTGCATATTCGGTCCGCTCGACACATTCGTAATGCCCGAGATCAGCCATCCGTTGATGAATCCACCCAGCATCCGGTCATGCGTAAACTTGCCCGTCTGATACGAGTAGCTCAGGTTCAATATCTGCGACCGGTCGAAGTTCATCGGCCCATAGTTGTTGAAGATGTTGAACGGATCGACGCCCGCGGTCCAGTTGAAGTCCGCCGACGATCCCAGAATGCCAAGCGCCTTCGAGAACGTATAGTTCGCGTTGAAGTTCAGGTTGCCAATCTGCTTGATCGCCTCCACCTGCAACGCGTTGTAGTTGGCGAACGTATTGTGTCGCGGCACCAGGATCTGGTTGTAGCGGTTATAAGGCCGCGCCTCCTGGATGCTCTTGTCGCCCGTGTAGTTGTAAATACCGTCGAGGCTCCCCGCCTGTTGCGGCGTGCAGCCCGTCGGATCGCAGGCGTTGTAACCTGCGCCCTTATTGATCGCCGCAGCCGCAGCCGGCGTAAACAACGTCCCCACCGGGATCGCATTGATGTTATCCAGCACCACCGTCTGCGATGTGCCATTGTTCATCAGCGAGTTGCTGTTGTTGCCGACATAGGAGACCTGAAGGATGGTCTTGAACGGCAACTGCTGCGCCATACTCAGGCTGTAGTTGTTAGTAACTGGCTCCGTGTTGTCGCTGGGATCCAGTCCATAGATAGTCGAGGGCGGAATATAGCTCTCGGTCCCACCCGCATTTCCATAAGTGTTCGGATTGAGATGCAGCGAGCTGATGCCCTTAAGCTCGTTGCCTCCAAAGCCCTGCAGGTCCGTGTAGCGCACGTTTTCCGCCTCGGCAAACTCGCTGGTAACATCAACCACCGAATCATGGAAGCGGTAGATGCCCGCGCCGCCGCGCACCACTGTCTTGCCGGTCTTGAAGACGTCCCACGCGAAGCCAAAGCGCGGCTGCAAGAACAGAGGATGCGCGCTCACACCCGAGTTGGGAACCGACTTATCCAGCCCATGCCACGTCAGGCCGGGCAACGGATTCGTCGTAATGTTCTGCGCTGTGTTGTAGAGACTGGGATTCCAGACCGCCGCCCCCAGTCCATGCGAATCCGTCCACTGGCCAAGGTGACTCACGCGAGCGCCATAGGTGAGAACCATATTCGACGTGACGTGCCACGTGTCCTCGAGATAGAGGTCCGTATTCCAGAAGTACAGGTTCGTGTAGGGATTGAAGTTCTGCTGGTGCCAGTCCTGAATCTGTCCTTCAAAGAAGTTCGCCAGCGCATTGCCGCTGTTGAAGTGCGTGCCCGTGCCGTCGTAGGCAGGCGAGCCGTCAGGATACGTCCCGTTATATCCGGCAAACTGATTCCAGGCCGGCCCATAGTAGTAGTTCTGAATAATGCCGTTAGTCGATGGATTGGTTGCCGTCTGGTTGTTCGTCGTACGCTGAGCAAAGATGCCGAGCTTGACCGTGTGCTTGCCCCAGACCTTCGTGAAGTTGTCTCCCGCGTTGGGCTGGAACTTCTTCAACTCCAGAGGATTATTCGAATAATCCGGCCACAGCCCGAGCGGCAGGCCGCCATAAGTCGTGTACGTACCCAGTTGCGGATACTGCGTATCGCCATTGTCAAACGCGCCGTTGTACGGATAGCTGATCGCCGACTTCTGCAGCGCCGCAATCTGGCGCGCCTCGAACGACTGCTGGAATGAGACCAGCGTTGCATAGATCTCGTTGGTCATCGTGGGCGTGAACACCGTAACGTAGTTCGCCGCCGCGCTATGCACCCAGGTGTCGTTATTCACGCCATATCCCGGCGTGTTAACCTCACCCATCACGCTGGTCGGCTCATAGTACGGAACCAGCGGCTGCCCCTGTTTGCCCTTCTCATAGCTATAGCGCGCGAAAAATGTGTTCCGTGGGCCGATCGCATAATCGACCCGGCCTGCAACCTGAGTAACATTATTGTTCACCAGGTCCAGTTGGTCGTAGTTATAACCATCCGTGCCGGTCTCTTGCCTCGTGGGAAGCGGCAAAGTGCCGTTGACCAGGGCCATCGCCCCTGGATCGAGCCACGGCGCGATGTTCCCCGTGTCGCCGACATACGTTCCGCTGTCGCTGGCGATAGGCACTGTATTGAAGGTGGCATAGGCGCCGTTGTTGAGCATCGGCCCGAGGAACTGTGCCAGCGACTCAGCGCTGAAGTCACCCTTCCGCATTGCCGCCGTCGGCACCAGCGCATGAATGATCGCGCTTCCTGCGCTGTTGTACGCATAGACGTTACGCTGCGCGTCATACTCCGCGCCCGCGAAGAATGTGAGCTTCTTCAACCCCGGAACCGGTCCGCTTATATTCCCGCCCGGATAGATAAAGCGGTCGTTCGGCCGCGCAATTCCGTTGTACTTCGCCAGCCAGTCGTTCGAGTTCAGCGACGACGTGCGCGCATAGGTGTACAGCGATCCGTGATACGCCGCCGTTCCCGATTTCGTCACGCCCGTAATCACCACCGGCCCATTGGACTGGTCCGCGCCGAAGTTCGAGGTCTGCACCTGCACCTCGCTCACAAACGCATCATTGATGTTCTGCAGGTTCGCGCCAAAGTTTCCCGCGTCGGTAAGATTTGCTCCGTCAAGCTTGATCGTGATCCCCGCCACCGGCGCGCCGTTGGACGCATAAGGCGTCGGCTGTCCAACCTGCACCTGCGAAAAATCGGGCGCCTGGTTCAACGGGCCGAGGCTGCGAATCGCAAAGCCCGGAAGGATCTTCTGCAACTCGGTCGCGTCGCGGCCCACAACTGACAGCCTCGCAATGTCATTGGCCGAAATCGTCGAGCTCAACTGCCCGTTATCCAGCGGTATGCCCGCCACCGTCTCGGTCACCGTCACCGTCTGGTTCGCCGCCCCTACCTCCAGGCGAATGTCGGTCAGCGATTTATTGTCGCCCGGGTCCAGATGAATCCCCGTCTGGGTAAACGCCTCAAAGCCGTTCCGCGTGACCGTCAGCTTATAGTCGCCGCTCGGCACAGACGAAAAGTTGAACGCCCCCGCACCATTGCTCTTCGCCGTCCTCTGCGCCGCCGTCCGCGCATTTTCGAGCGTAGCCACCGCTCCCGGCACAACCGCTCCGGTCGTGTCCTGCACCAGACCACTCAGGCTGGCGCTCCCAACCTGGGCGCGCGCCGCTCCCGCCAGAACCCACAGGCAAACTGCGAGGGTCGCCAGACACGCTCCGGCACGCCGAACCGACCTGCCCCGCAGTGTCATCGCGCCTGCGGTGTGCGTCGTTTCCATCTTCATCGTCAAGGTAGCCTCCATCCTGTCGCGATTACCGCAAGCCAGGATTCAATCGAGCCTCTTTATAATGAAGGAATCTACAAATCAGTAAGGTCCTTGCAGCAAACCTAACATTCTTAACAGGTAAAGACTTCATCCAAGCTGCCTGTTTTGAGTTACATGCCCCGCATAACTGTTTCGGAGCGATGAGAGTACGCGGCTGTATAATTCTCCCTGCGCAGGGCGCGCAAATGCTTGTCTGAGTCCAACCGAACCCGACCGCCGTTCACGGAAGAAGAGAAGACAGCCGCCAACGAACAGTTGGAGCGGCTCCTGGTCAATCCCTTTTTCAGCCACAGCCGCCGCTTCCCCTCCTTTCTCCGCTTCATCGTCAACCTCACCCTCTCCGGCCAGACCGACCAACTCAAGGAGCGCACCCTCGGCGTCGAAGTCTTCGGCAAGGACGCCGACTACGACACCGCCAACGATCCCATCGTGCGCGTCACCGCCGCCGAGATCCGCAAGCGCATCGCCCAGTACTACCAGGACCCCGCCCACGCGAACGAGCTCCGACTCTCGCTCCCACCCGGCTCCTACGTCCCCCAGTTTCATCCGGCCAACTCAGCGACAGCCGACCCTGAAACTCAAACCGACCCGGCAGCGATCTCCCCTGATCTCGCCTCCCGCCAGGCCGCCGCGCCGCGCCGCTCTCGAGCACTCCCGCTCTTCCTGATTCTGGTTCTGCTGGCCTTCGCTATTGGCGGAGCCGTCTGGTGGAAGGTCGCGCGCCCCTCTCCGCTCGACTCCTTCTGGAGTCCGGTCCTCAACTCCAGCGATCCCATCCTCTTCTGCATCGCCGACCAGACCCAGTACACCGCCATCGCCCTGCGCGACGCCGCCGACCCCACCCACCAGGTCGTCCTGCACGACAATCTCACCGCCGTCGTCATCGACGACCTCACGCCCATCGTCAAGATCGCCGGCTTCCTCCAGTCCAATCACAAGAAGTACAGCGTGCGCGGCGAAGGCTCAACCACTCTCACCGACCTGCGCAACGGTCCCACCGTCTTCATCGGCGCCTTCGACAACGAGTGGACTCTTCGTCTCCTCAAGCCTCTGCGCTATCACTTCTTCAACGACGCCACGATGACTCACCTCGGCGTCATCGACAGCAACTCCCACCTTCCCAGTCCGTGGACCGTCGACCGCACCCAGCAGATCGCCACCAACAACTACCGCGACTACGCCATCGTCGCCCGATTCACTGACGTCACCACAGGCAAGCTGGCCATCGTAGTCGCAGGCGTCGGCCGCGGCGGCACCATCGCCGCCGGCGAGTTCCTCACCGACTCCGATCTGCTCGCGCCCATCATGCGCTCCGCCGGCAACAAGTCCAACATCGAGCTCGTCCTCAGCACGCCCATCATCGGTGGCGAGCCCGGCCCTCCCCGCGTAGAAGCCACCTACACCTGGTAGCCCCTCTAAAATGAGTGCGGTCCATAAAGGTCAGAGGAAAGGCCTGCTTTGGAAATTCTCAGCCTGAGCCCAGGCCTGAGTGCGTCGAAAAAGGAAAGAAAGATATGCCTTGGGAAATTGTCATCCTGACCCTGAGCGAAGTCGAAGGGGAAGACCTGCTTCCTCTTCGGAGTGCCGAAACCCTCAACGCTTGCTCCGTCGGAGATCGCCAGATTCTGCCCGTTAGGCTCTGTCGCTACGTCCTGATTCTCTCCGTCCTCATCGCTGGCGCAGCAACCGCTCACGCCCAGCGCCGCGTCTTCGCGCACTACATGCTCACCAACCAGGACTACCAGGCCGACACAGATCCCACGCAAGAAGCCAAGATCGCCTCCTACCAGCGCGAGATTCGCGAAGCGCAATCGCTGAGCATCGACGGCTTCGCTCTCAACGCCGGCGGATGGCTGAAGCAGCCCTACTATATTCGCTACGCCGCGCAGATGTTCGAGGCCGCCGCGCGTCTCGACAACGGATTCAAGCTGACGTTCTCCATCGACCTCTGCTGTGGCAACAACGCCGCCGACGCCGAAGACATGATGCGCCGCTTCGCCAACAACCCGCGCTACGCCCACGTGTACTTCAAATATCAGGGCAAATTCGTTCTCACCACCTTCGCCGGAGACAAGCAAGGCCCCGAATTCTGGAAACAAATCAAGACCGACCTGCTCACCGGATCGCATCCCTCCACAACATCCTTCCCCAACGTCTTAGCCCAGGCCGGCGGCCCTCCCCGCAACTCTCCGCTTGAGATCTTTCTAGTCACAGCCTTCTTCTGGGGCGGCGAGCTCCCCAGCCGCGCCGCCGTCGAACAGGGAATGAATCAGTGGAAGACCCTCATCGACGGTTCGTTCTACTGGGGCATCGCCGGCGTTCCAGACTCACACGACCCCCGCGATCAAATCCCCAGCAGCGAGGCCTACGCCTCCGTCGTCCACGCAGCCGGCAAGCTCTACATGGCGCCCGTCGCTCCGCAGTTCTGGGGCGCCAACGCCAATCGCTACTACGAATACAGCGGCGGCGCCGGCATGCGCAGTCTCTGGATGGATGCCATCAACGTCTCGCATCCCGACTGGGTCGAAATCATCACCTGGAATGACTTCATCGAGGGCACTTACATCTCTCCCCTCGACGACCCCAACCGTCATCCCGGAGCCAACTACTTAACCAGCAGTGGCATTCCTCTCGAAACCCAGGGCTACTTTCACAGCCACGCCGCCGCCGCCGATCTCATGCGCTACTTCATCCGCTGGTACAAGACCGGCCAACAGCCCGCCATCACGACCGACATAATCTACTGGTTCTACCGCACGCAATCTGCGAAAGCAGGTGCAGGCGTTCCACCCGTAACCAATAAATATGGTCCCGTCGCTGACGTAATCTACATCACCGCCAACATCACCGCTCCAGCAACGCTGCGTGTCCGCTCCGGAAAGCTGATCACATCCATCCGGGTCCCCGCCGGAAGCCACGACGTCTCCGTGCCCTTCACAACAGGCAGCACACCCTTCTTCGAGCTGCTCCGCGACAACCACATCATTCTGCGCGGCTCTGGCAGAGACGAAATCCAATCCTCACCGCGCTTCAACGACTTCTACTACTCCACAGGAGAACTCACCTCGCCACCACGCAACGCCGCCCACCGTAGAAATAATCCCGCTCACATCGTGAAGTAGAAAGTAGCGCCCTTCTCCATCTGCCCTTCCGCCCATATCGCGCCGCCGTGCCGTTCCAGAATGCGCTGCACTGTCGCCAGACCCACGCCCGTACCGGCAAACTCGCTCTTGCTGTGCAACCGATGGAACGGCTGGAAGACCTGGTCGGCAAGCTGCGGATCGAACCCCGCGCCATCGTCACGCACAAAATAAACCATCCGGCCGTTCTGCAGCTTTGCGCCAATCTCTATGCAGGCCTTCTTATGATGCGATGTGTACTTCCACGCATTGCGCAGCAGGTTATCCATCACGATGCGCATCAATCCCGCATCCGCCTGGACCGGCGGCAGCTCCGCAATCTGGAACTCGACATCGCGTTCCGGCTCTGGGCTCCGCAGCTCCTCCGCGATCTCCCTCGCCATCACGCTCAGATCGACCTCATCCTTCTTCAGCGCCACCGTCGAAGCTCGCGAGAAGTTCAACAGATCGTCGATCAGCGCAGCCATATTGTGCGTCGACACCTGCAGCCGGTCGAGCAGCTCTCTCCGCTCCTCCTGGCTGCCCTGCTCTGCATGAGCCAGAATGAACGCAATTCCCCCGATCGAATCAAGCGGCCCACGCAGATCGTGCGCCACCGTATACGAGAAGGCCTCCAGCTCGCGATTGGCCGCCTGCAACTCTGCTGTGCGCTCATGCACGCGGACCTCCAACTCATCGCGCGCACGGCTCAGCGCACCATCCTGCAGTTCGATCTGTTGCAGCATGTCGTTGAACGCTCCAGTAAGGTCCGCCATCTCGGCGCTGCCGCCCGGCGGCCCGGCGCGCACAGAGTAGTCCTTCTCGCGAGAAACAGATCGTGCCGTCGCCGCAAGCAAAACGATCGGCTGCGCCACCAGCCGTTGCGACGCGGAGCTGATAAGCAGCGCGGCCACCATGCAGAACAGAAGGATGACCACCGTAATTAACAGGTAGTGCCGCGCGCGCTGACCGATCTCGCTCAACGTCGCCGTAATATAGACCACACCGACCGACTTGCCCTGGAACATGACGCGGCGCCCGAGCAGCAGCCGTCGTCCCGTGATCCAGTCATGCTCCATCTCGTCATCCCGCAGCCTGCGCCCGCTCGCCACATACTCTTCTCCCGGCGCATGATATTCCGCAAAAACCTGGCCATCTTCCGTCACCAGCTCAGCCGAGACAACGTCCGGCGATCGCCGCAGTCCCTCAAGCGTCGCCTCCGCGCTGATCGGATCGTCGAACGTCAGCGCCGACACGCTGTTCTCTCCGATGATCTGCGCTGCGGACGCAAGGCTGCTCACCAGGCTTTCCCGGAATGAGATCAGATCGTACGAGAAGAACGCCAGCGCCGCCAGCAGAAGCACCGTCCCGCTCACCAGCAGATTCATCCGCGTAAGCCTTCCGGAGATCGTGCGCGAGCCGGCAAAAAGTTTCACTGTACACCTCCTTCCGGTTGGCCCTTCACACTCACCGCCACCTTCAGCAACTCGGAGCTCAGCGAGAGATTGCTCTTTATCACCGGCTGCAGGTTGACGGCAAAGCGCACCCGTTTGCTGATCAGCAGAAACTGAATCATCCCTCCGTGATCGAGAAAATCGGGAAGATCGCTGACGGTGAGCGTCGGTTTATCCGCCACCGCCGCCAGCAGCGCGGCCGCGCGATCCTTCTCCGAAGAATCGATGAACAGAATCGAGCAACCCGCCTCGTCTTCAATTCGTTGCACGCGGCGCACCGCAAGCGCACGGCCATTGACGCGTTCATTCGCAACCAGGCTCTGCACCCCAGCGGCGAAGGTCTGCGGTCCAGCCACGCAGATCTCCATCGGTCCGCTCGCCGCGTTATCGGGCCAGCGCACAAACTTGCCGAAGTCGAAGAGGTAAACAGCCTCCACATCGGACTGCGAAGGTTCCGTCGCGGCCGGGTCTGCGTCTCTCACCGCGCCGACGGACAACAGTGCCAGCAGCAAAAACAAAGAAAGCGAAGTCCACGTCCTCTGTGATTTCGGCGGCGTGCCGGTCGTTCCTTCCCGCGATGAAACTGTCGCGCGCCTCAATCTCTGCATAGCCCCTACCGCCCCCATGTGAGACCGCCAGCGACTCCGTGGTAGATTCCGGTGGCGCCGCACGGATCGCCGGCGAACTCCGCGCTCGGATCGCGGCCATCCACCAGGAGATCGAGAGGGTGGACGACTCGATAGCCAATGTGTGCATCGACTGAAGCCGCCGTCACCACAGCCTCATCCTTTCCCTTCCAGAGCGTGGGACACCATCTCCACCAGTCTGGCCGGGTCACCCTTGCGTACAAAACCATCCACCAGAGGAGCAATGTCCTCCGGCAGTACAAGCGCATCGGAAAGAACCACGATGGGTGCGTCGGGAAACCTGCACTTCACAATCCGGGCCACCTCAACCGCGCTCATGCGCCCATTCAGGTGATAATCCAGCAGCACCAGCGAAACCGGCTCATCGGGCAGATCGACATGGTCCCGGCTCACAAGCGCCTGGAGCGAACGAAATCCCCCCGTCTGGATGATCCAGCCGTAGATCCGCAAGTGCGACGGATCATCGTCGATAATCAGAACGGCCGGAGGCTCCATGAACCTTTCTCAAGGCAAGCCGGGCGCACTTCGTCCTCGGCCGCAATCTGCTGATCACTATAGCCCGACGTAAGCCGGCCGGCCAAACTTCGCAAGGCTCGGCAGTGGGTCAGTTTGATACGTTTCGTCGAGGACACGACTTCAGCCGCGCCGTAAACCTGCGGAATGGAACGGCCTTTACTCCGTGAACTAAAGTTTGTTTCGAAATGACTACCACAGGTGGTCCGCGCAAATCCCGCAAGTTTCATCGGAGGACGCCGCATCCCACCCCTTCCTTACCTCCACCATCCTGACGCACTGACTTCCTAACTCTTCTCAGTCGTGGAACACTGGATACAGCATGATTCGCACGGAGGAAACAATGACCGATACACAGTTGACAGGAATCTCTCTCATCGGAGGAGCCGCAACCTGGAGTGCGGGCGATCCCTTTCGGGCTGTCAACCCGGCCACCGCACAGGAGATCGCCCCCGCCTTCATCTCCGCGATCCACACCGACGTCGATCATGCGGCCAGCCTCGCAAAGTCTGCCGCTCCATTCTTCGCCGCAACCAGCAGCAGCGAGAGAGCCGCCTTCCTCCGCGCCATCGCCGACGAGCTCACCGCCGGCGGTGATGCCATCGTAGCCCGCGCTCAGCTCGAGACCGGCCTCCCGCAGCCCCGTCTCCAGGGCGAGCTCGCCCGCACCACCGGCCAGCTCCGTCTCTTCGCCGCCGCCGTCGAGGAAGGCTCCTGGGTCGACGCGCGCATCGACGAAGCGCTCCCCGACCGCAAGCCGCTGCCCCGCTCCGACATCCGTTCCATGCTCCGCCCCATCGGCCCGGTCGCCGTCTTCGGAGCCAGCAACTTTCCGCTGGCCTTCTCCGTCGCCGGCGGCGACACCGCCTCCGCCTTCGCCGCCGGCAATCCCGTCATCGTCAAAGCCCACCCCGCGCACCCCGGCACCAGCGAGCTCGCCGCCCACGCCATCAATCGCGCCGTCAAAACCTGTAACCTTCCCGCCGGCGTCTTCTCTCTGCTCTTCGACAAAGGTGTCGAGATTGGCGTCGCCCTCGTGCAGCATCCGTCCATCAAAGCCGTCGCCTTCACCGGCTCGTCCGGCGGAGGCCAGGCCCTCATGCATCTCGCCGCCGCCCGCCCCGAACCCATTCCCTGCTACGCCGAAATGGGCAGCACCAATCCGCTCTTCATCCTGCCCGGCGCCTTGCGCGAGCGCGGCGCCTCTCTCGCCCAGGGCCTGCAGGCCTCCTTCACCCTTGGCTCCGGACAGTTCTGCACTAAGCCGGGCCTTGTCTTCATCCCCCAAAACGGCAGCGACGAATTTCTCGACACACTCCGCGCCGGTGTCTCCGCCCTGGGCGCGCACGGCATGCTGACGCCCTCCATCGCCGACCGCTACAACGCCGCCGTCCAGCACCGTGCAAAGAGCAGGCAAACCGAATGGCTCGCGGGAATCGAAGCCACCCCTGTCGGCGAAGGCGCCTCAGCCGGAGCCGCCGTCTTCAGCGTTCCCCTCGAAACCTTCGCGCAGCATCCATCGCTCGAAGAAGAGATCTTTGGCCCCACCACGCTGCTCATCCACTACGGCGAACCCAACGACCTCGTCGAAGCCGCCCACCGCCTGCACGGACATCTCACCGCCACTCTCCACGCCACACCGGACGACCTCGACGCCGCCCGCGAGCTCATCCAGGTCCTCGAAACCAAGGTCGGCCGCATCCTCTTCAACGGCTACCCCACCGGCGTCGAAGTCTGCCCTGCGATGGTGCACGGCGGCCCCTTCCCCGCAACCTCCGACACGCGCTCCACCTCCGTAGGCACGCGCGCCATGCTGCGCTTCGCCCGCCCCGTCTGCTATCAGGACTTCCCCGACCCCGCGCTCCCCGCAGAACTGCGCCGCGATAATCCGTTAGGTATTCAGCGCATGGTCAACGGAACCCTCACCCGCTCCTAAGCCACCCGATTCTCCAGCGTCCCAATCCCATCAATCGAGATCCGGATCACATCGCCCGCAGCCAGCGTGAACTCGTCCCCAGGCACAATCCCCGTTCCGGTCATCAAATACGCTCCATCCGGAAAACTGTTTTCGCGAAACAGAAAACTCGCCAGCTCCGTTGGTTCGCGCTTCAACTCCGCCAGCGTCGTCCGTCCTTCAAAAGCCCGTCGCTCTCCACGCACAATCTCAATCCGAATCGCCGTCGTCTTCGCCAGCTGCTCCTCAACCAGCAGCACGCAAGGCCCCAGCGCGCAGCTTCCGTCATAGACCTTGGCCTGCGGCAGATACAACGGATTCTCGCCTTCAATATCCCGCGAGCTCATATCGTTCCCAATCGTATAGCCGGCAATTTTGCCGCGAGGATCAAGCAACAGCGTCAACTCCGGCTCCGGCACAGACCACGTCGCATCCGACCGAATCCGCACGGTCGCTCCCGGCCCAACCACCCGCCGCGCCGTAGCCTTGAAGAACAGCTCCGGCCGCACCGCCGAGTAGACGCGATCATAAAACGTCCCGCCGCCCGCGTCCTTCGACTCTTCCATCCGCGCGCTGCGGCTCCGAAAATACGTTACACCCGCAGCCCAAACCTCCTGCGATCCAATCGGCGCCAGCATCTCTTCCGCCCGCGGCGGCGCAACCGTCGCAGCCTCCAGACTCCGCCTTAGCCGCGCATGCATCTCCGCATCGCGCACAAGCTCATCCCAGCCGTCGGCCTCCACCCGATGAAATCCGCTCTGCTCCTCTTCGCAAGCCAGCAGCCCTCGCGTCGTCCTGTAAAGCTTCATCGAATCTCCTTCTCCGCAACCGCGCCACGTTCCAGCTGCGCCACAATCGCATCCGCATCATAAACGCATCCACCCCACACCCCGCCGCTCGCATTCACCAGCGCCGCCCACAACCGCGTATCGTCTGGCAGCGCCGGATGCGGCGCCAGATCGCTTCGTGGCTCACGCGCCTCAAGTCTCTTCGCACCCTCCTCCGCCGTAAACCGCTCCTCGCCCTCGCCCACCAGATTCACCGTCCCATGCAGCGCCTCACGATCGACGACGATCTCAATCCAATCCCCTTCGCGCACCCGCCCAATCGGCCCGCCCGCCAGCGCCTCCGGCGACACATGCCCCACGCACGCCCCCGTCGAAACCCCGCTGAACCGCGCATCCGTCAACACCGCAACATGTTTGCAGAACGGCAGCGCCTTCAACGCTGACGTAATTTGATAAATCTCCTGCATCCCCGCGCCCATCGGCCCGCCGCAAATCAGCACAATCACATCCCCGTGCCCAACCTCCTTGCGTTTAATCGCCTCGATCGCCGCAGCCTCCGTAACAAACACCCGCGCCGGCCCCGCATGCCGATACACATTCTTCTCATCGATCAGCGAAGGATCGATCGATGTGCTCTTGATCACGCTTCCCTCCGGCGCAAGATTCCCCACCGGAAAGCAAACCGTCGACGTCAGCCCGCAAGCCCGCGCGCGGTCCGGCGAAAGAATCACGTCGTCAGCATCAACTCCATCCAACTCACGCAGCCGCCGCTTCAGCGCTCCACGCCGCTCGCTCGCCTCCCACCAGTCAAGGCTCTGCGCCAACGTCTCACCTGTAACCGTGCGCACACTCGTATCCAGCAATCCCGCCCGCCGCAGATGCAGCATCACCTCCGGCACACCGCCGGCCAGAAACACCTGCACCGTCGCAAAGTTTCGCGGCCCGTTCGGCAGCGCATCCACCAACCGCGGAATCTCCCGATTCACGCTCTCCCATTCCTCCCGCGAAGGCCTCCGCAACCCAGCAGCATGCGCAATCGCCGGAACATGCAGCAGCAGGTTCGTCGATCCGCCCACCGCCGCATGCACCACCATCGCATTGCGAATCGCCGCATCGGTAACAATCTCGCGCGTCCCCAGCCCAAGCTGCATCAACCGCATCAGCGCCCGTGCCGAGCGCGCCGCAGCCTCCTGCCAGATCGGCTGCCCCGAAGGCGCCAGCGCCGTATGCGGCAGCGACATCCCCAGCGCCTCACCCACCACCTGCGACGTCGCCGCCGTCCCCAGAAACTGACATCCTCCACCCGGGCTCGCGCACGCGCGGCATCCCACCTCTGCCGCATACTCCGCGCTAATCTCGTTCTGCGCAAATCGCGCGCCGATCGTCTGCACCTTGCCCGCGTCCTCGCCCTCATCCGGCAGCAGCGTCACCCCGCCCGGCACCAGCACGCTCGGCAGCGCACCCGACGACGCCAGCGCCATCATCATCGCCGGCAGTCCCTTATCGCACGTCGCAATCCCCATCACGCCGCGCCGCGTCGGCAACGACCGCATCAGTCTCCGCAGCACCATCGCCGCATCGTTGCGGTACGGCAACGAATCGAACATCCCCTCCGTTCCCTGCGTCCGCCCGTCGCAAGGATCCGTGCACGCTCCCGCAAACGGCACAGCATGCATCCGCCGAAACTCGCGCGCCGCCTCTGCCACCAGCAGCCCAACCTCCCAGTGCCCCGTATGAAACCCCAGCGCAATCGGCGTCCCATCCGCCGCGCGCAAGCCGCCATGCGTGCTGAGAATCAGAAACTCCGGGTCCAGCAGCCGCCCCGGCTCCCACCCCATTCCCGCATTCTGCGAGAGCCCAAACAGATTTCCCGAAGGCTGCGTCAGCAGCATCTCCGGCGTAATAGGGAGCCTTCCCTCCGGCCCCGGTGCATGCGTTCGCAGCGTCGCATACAACGAAACATCGCCCTCCAGAACATCCCTCACCGAAAGCGCCTCACGATCAGACATGCGCCGCCTCCAACTGCTGCGCAGGCTTCGGCTGCTTCGGAAGCAGAAACGTAAGCACCGCCGACAGCACCAACGACAGCGACATCAGCAGAAACCCCGCGCGCGAATTCCCCGTCACCGATTGCAGCAGGCCCACCAGGTACGTCCCCGCAAATCCACCCAGCGCTCCCGCGCTGTTCACCAGCGCCATCACCTCACCCACGCGCGACTGCGGAATGCGTTCCGGAAAGATAGCGAAGAACGGCCCATACGGCGCATACATGCATCCTCCCGCCACAATCAGGCAGAGGAACGCGCCCAGAAATCCATACGGCGCCAGCAGAAACGATCCCATCATCGCCACGCCCGCAATCAACAACGGCGGCCACACCATCTCCCGCCGCCGCTGCGTCCGGTCCGAAATATGCGACACCAGCAGCATCAGCACAATCGCCGCAACATACGGCGCCGCCGACACCAGCCCCGTCTTCCCCATCCCCAGCGACGCTCCCTGGCGCACAATCGTCGGCAGCCACAGCACAAATCCATAAACACCCAGGCTCCAGCAGAAGTACTGAAACGACAGCAGCACAACATCCCCACGCAACAGCGCCGCGCGCAAAGACAGCGTCGATGCCTGCGACACCTGCGGAATCGCCTTCTGGTCCAGCTCCAGCTTCGCCGCTAAATGCTCTGCGGCCTCCCGCGGAAACCACCGCGCCTCCTTGGGACTGTCCCGCATCACGAGAATCCAAACCACCGCAAACAGCACCGACGGTATGCCTTCAAAGATAAAAGTATGCTGCCAGCCGAACTCCTGAATCAGATACCCCGTAATCGCCGACATCCACAGCACCGTCACCGGATTGCCCAGCATCAGCATCGTATTCGCGCGCGAGCGCTCCGCCCGTGTGAACCATCGCGTCAGCAGCAGCAGCAGGGCCGGAAAGATAAAACTCTCGGCCACGCCCAGCAACAGCCGGTCGATCGCCAGCAGCCAGAACGGACGCAACATTCCAGTCAGCGCAGCCAGCACACCCCAGCCAATCAGCGCACCAAACACCAGCCGTGTGCAGCTGAACCGCTTCGCCGCCAACATTCCCGGCACCTGAAACAAAAAGTAGCCAAGAAAAAACAGCGCACCCAGCAGCGCCGTCTTTCCCCCTGTAATCGAGAGCGTGCGCGCCATCCCGGCCGCCGCGCCAAATCCATAGTTCGCGCGATCAAGATACGCCAGGCTGTACGTAATAAAAACGACCAGCAGGATCAGCCGCCGCCGCCCCCAGTTCGTTCCATGCGCCGCAACAATCTCTGCGCTCTCTGCGCTTGACCCCGCAGCAGCCCGCCGGGGGCGGCCGTCTTTCCTTGCGCGGATTCGAGAAGCTGCATGCACGCACGTGAAGTATACGGGAGCGCCACACGCGTCATGCGAGCCCGTCTCTATCTCGATTTACGCCAACATCTACTGCGAAATCAGGCGAAGTCCGCTAAAGTGTGCAGCGCATCCGGGCGATTCACGCGGCTCACAGCCACCGGCGGCGCATCCATCACCTGCTTGAACGCCGTCCGAAACTTCACCATCTCCTCCGGCGTCCCGACCGTAATGCGCACGGCGTTGGGCCACACCGGCCACGTGCGCCCAATATAAATATTCTTCGCACGCATCGCCGCCATCACCGAACGCCCGTCGCGGCCGGTATCGATCATGAAACAATTCGACTGCGACTCGCCAATCACCTTGTAGCCGTTCTTTCGCAGCCACGCAATCGTCTCGCGCCGCGTGTCGCCGATCACCTTCTTGCGCGTCGGCACCAGCTCCGCATCCAGCAGCGATACATTCGCCGGCCCCGTCCCCATGATCGGCAAAAAGTTCTGCCCAAACTGGGTCAGCTTCTCCAGCAGGTCCGGTCGAGCCAGCGCCAGCCCGCAACGCAGCCCGGCCATGCCGTACACCTTTGAAAATGTCCGCAGCACAATAATGTCTTTGTCCGCCGCCACAAGATCGATCACATCCGGCGTATCCGCAAAATGGATGTAAGCCTCATCCACCAGCAGCACCGACCCCTTCGGCTTGTTTTCGAGCGCCCACACAATGTCCTGCTTGCTCGTCAGCGTTCCCGTCGGATTGTTCGGATTGCAGATATAGAACACGCCCGCATTCGGGTCTGCCGCCATCATCGCCTTCACGTCGTGCGCATACTCCGCCGTAAGCGGAATCTTATGAATCGTCGCTCCCGCCGCACCCGCCGCCATCATCGCCCACTCATACGACGGATCGGCGATCACCAGGCTGCGCGAGGGCGACGCAAACGCCAGCACCGTGTAATACAGCGGCTCCGACGATCCCGCATACACCGCAATATGATTGCGCTTCAGGTTGTGCTGCGAAGCGAAAGTATCGATGAGCTTATCCTCCTCGCCATACAGGTCATACCGTCCGCCCGCAGGCACAAGCTCGTTAATTCGAGCGCGCGCGGCCTCGCAAGGCCCCATCGGATTCTCATTCGCATTGATCAGTACAGCATCCGCCGGCAACGCATGAAAATTAGATCTCGCCGGCGCAGGACGATCCTTGGGATCGGCCGCCGCCTGCGCCGCGCGCGCAAAATGCGCCTCCGTCAGAATGGGGGTCGCCGCCGCCATCGCTGCATAGCGAAGAAAATTGCGACGGGAAGTAGGCCGCAGCTCAGATTCAGGACGTGTCATCGGAATCTCCTTTTCTCGCGAGAACAATCGAGAACATCGCTCGCTCGCTTCAGCAAAGCGACCAGGCGGAAGGGCCCTTAAATTGTGTGATGACTCTATCCCAAATCCACGCCCTCAGGCACGAGTGTTTTTCGCCGCCTACCTCACCGTCTCTTCCGCTGGAGGCGCCTCTTCCGTCGCATGATGCCGCACATCCGCTCCGCTCACCCAGAAGATCACGTCCTCGGCGATGTTCGTAGCATGATCGCCCACCCGCTCCAGATTGCGCGAGATCACCAGCGCATTCAGCGCCTCGGCCGTGCGTTCCGGCTGCTTCTGGATCAGCGCGCCCAGCGTCCGGAACGCTTCGCCGTTCAGCTCATCCACCTGGTCGTCCAGCAGCAGCACCGACAGCGCCATCTGCGTGTCCGCCTCGATAAACGACTGCAGCGCCTTGCGAATCATCGCCGTCGCCAGTTGCGCCAGCTTCGGAATATCCACCGGAATATCCCGCGACATCGTCCCCAGCTCCTTCACGCGGTTCGCGATATTCACCGCCTGGTCGCCCACCCGCTCCAGGTCGGCGTTGATGCGAATCACCGCCAGAATAAAGCGCAGGTCCACCGCCATCGGCTGCTCCATCGCCAGCAAATCCAGCGCCAGCTGATCGATCTCGCGCTCCATCCGATTGATCGCCGGCTCCGACAGCGACACCAGCTCGCACAGATCCAGATCACGCGTCGAGTAAGCCTCCGTCGCCCGCTGAATCGCCTGCTCCACCAGCCCGGCCATCACCAGCAGCCGCTCCTTCAACTCATCCAGCTTCTGCTGAAATTTAATACGCATCAGCCAAACCTCCCCGTAATGTAATCCTCCGTACGCTTGTCCGTCGGGTTCGTGAAGAGCTTGTCGGTCGCGTCGAACTCCACCAGCTTGCCCATCAGAAAAAATCCGGTGCGCTCCGCCACGCGCGCCGCCTGCTGCATATTGTGTGTCACAATCACGATCGTGTACTGGCACTTCAGCTCAAAGATCAAGTCTTCTATTTTAGCCGTCGAAACAGGATCCAGCGCGCTCGCCGGCTCATCCATCAGCAGCACCTCCGGGTCGACCGCCAGCGCCCGCGCAATGCACAGCCGCTGCTGCTGCCCGCCCGAGATGCTCGCACCGGACTTCTTCTTCAGATCGTCCTTCACCTCATCCCACAGCGCGGCCTGCTTCAACGACCTCTCCACAACCTCATCCAGCACCCGTCGCTTGCGATACCCATTCAGCTTCAAACCGCTCGCCACATTGTCGTAAATCGACATCGAAGGAAACGGATTGGGCCGCTGAAACACCATCCCCACCCGCCGCCGAATCTCCACCGGCGTCGCGTCGCGATAGATATCGATCTCCCCCATCCGCACCGACCCCTCCGCGCGCGCAATAGGATTCGTCTCGTGCATCCTGTTCAGGCAGCGCACAAACGTAGACTTCCCGCACCCCGAAGGCCCAATCAGCGCCGTCGCCTGGTTCGCCGAGATGTGCAGGCTCACGTCCTTCAGCGTGTGCACCTGCCCATACCAGGCATTCAGATTTTCCACGCGTATATCGACGCCCACCTAATGTCCTCCCTTGATCTCGCCGCGGCTCGCATACAGCCGCACCAGCGTCACCGAAACCATAATCAAAGCAATCAGCACCAACGCGCCCGCCCACGCCAGCCTGTGCCACTCATCGTATGGCGAAACCGCATACACAAAGATTTGCAACGGCAGCGCCGCGATCGGCTGGTTCACATTGAAGCTCCAGAACTGATTGCCGAACGCCGTAAACAGCAGCGGAGCCGTCTCTCCCGCAACTCGCGCAAACGCCAGCATGCAGCCCGTAATAATTCCCGGCGTCGCCGTGCGCAGGCTTACTGAAAGAATCGTCCGCCACCTCGGAATCCCCAGCCCCAGCGCAGCCTCGCGCAGAGCATGCGGCACCGTCGCCAGCATCTCTTCCGTCGTACGCGTAATCGTGGGCACCATCATGATCGCCAGCGCCACGCCGCCCGCCAGCGCCGAAAAATGGTGTTGCTTCAGGACAATCAGCCCATACGCCGCAATGCCCATCACAATCGAGGGCACGCCATTCAGAACATCCGCGGTAAACCGCACCGCGCTGCCCAGCACGCCTCCGCGCCCATACTCCGCCAGGTACACACCCGCGGCGATCCCCAGCGGAACGCCGATCGCGCTCGCAATCCCCAGAATCACTCCCGACCCAACGATGGCATTTGCCATGCCGCCGCCCGGCTGCCCCACCGGTGCCGGAACATGCGTAAAGAACGCCAGGTTGAGCGAACTCCCGCCCTTGTAAATCAAATATCCAAGAATCGCGATCAGCGGCGCCAGCACGATCACCGTGCTCACCACCGCCAGCAGTGTCACAAAGTGGTTCGCCGCCGACCGCCGCAGTTTAATCAACTGCTCAACCCGCGCTCCGCGTTCAGGAAGTGCACTGATCATGCCGCCCTCGTCGAGTCGCCGCGCGTCACCGCCCACACCAGCAGCCGCGCAATCGCATTCACGACAATCGTCACCACAAACAGCACAAGCCCAATCTCGATCAACGCGCTAAGGTACAAATCGCCCGTCGCCTCCGTAAACTCATTCGCAATGACGCTGGCCAGCGTGTACGCCGGATTGAACAGGTTCTTGACAATATCCGGGTGGTTGCCGATCACCATCGTCACCGCCATCGTCTCGCCCAACGCGCGCCCCAGCCCCAGGATCACAGCGCCCACAATCCCCAGCCGCGCATTGCGCAGCACGCCAATGCGGATCATCTCCCATCGCGTCGCCCCCAGCGCCAGCGCTGCCTCCCGTTGATGAATCGGCACCGCCCTCATCACGTCGCGGCTGATCGAGCAGATCACCGGAAAGATCATGATCGCGAGCACCACGCTCGCCGTAAGCATGCCCACGCCGAAGTTCGGTTCGGCAAAAAATCCGGTCCAGCCGAAGCTCTTCTCCAGCACCGGCCCCACGTTATCGCGCACGATCGGCACCAGCACAAAGACGGCCCACAGGCCGTACACCACGCTTGGAATCGCTGCCAGCAGCTCCGTGAGGAACGCAATCGGTCCGCGCAGCGGCTGCGGGCAGATGTCGAGCACGAAAATGGCAACGCACAGCGACAGCGGCACCGCGATCGCCACCGCCAGCAGCGACGAGACAACCGTCCCGTAAATAAACGGCAGCGCTCCAAAGCTGCCCCCAACCGGGTCCCACTGCCGCCCCGTAAAGAAGTGCCACCCGAATGCATGGATGGACAGCTTCGAGTTCACCACCAGCATCCAGACAATCAGCGCGATGATGACAAACAGGCTGAAGGCCGCCAGCAGCATCAGCCCGCGGAAGCTTCCGTCCGCCAGCCGGCTTGTGCTGCGCGTCTGAAGAAACTTCCGGATCTCCGAAGGTGGCGCCGGTTCCGCTGCCGCGACGCTCTCCGCACGCTTCCCTCCGGAGTTGACCTCGGGCGTCGGCAAGGTGACTGGGCTGAGCTGGCTCATACAGATCGCGCTCTTAGAGAGTAGGGCCCCAATATAAACACACGGTAAACGAAAGTTGGCCTCCGGGCACTTTCTCGTCCGGAGGCCATCCTCCCCGCTCTAATAGGTAATCTGTTTGATCGTCTGCCGCTCGCGGTCGGCTACGGCCTTGGGCAGCGAAGCATAGCTCATGCCGGCCGCCTCCCCCTCGCCGTGGTCCAGCATCCAGTTCAGGAAGTCGACCATCACCTGGCCCTTCGCATGGTCGTTCCAGTGCTGGGGGACCAGCATCCATGTGAACGATGAGATCGGGTACGACTCCGCGCCCGGCGCATTCGTAATCGAAACGCGATAGTCAGCCGGCATCTGCTTGGCATCGGCGGCAGCCGCCGCCGTCACACCGGCAATCGAAGCCTTCACATACTTGCCCGCCGCGTTCCGGGTCAAGCCGAACGGCATATGGTTTTCGAGCGCATACGTCAGCTCAACGTACCCGAACGTATAGGGCCCGCTCCGCACCATGCCCGCCACACCTTCATTCCCTTTCTCCCCTATGCCCACCGGCCAGCGCACTGAAGTCCCCTTGCCGATCCTCTGCTGAAACTGCGGCACCACCTTGGACAGAAAATCCGTAAAGATATACGTCGTTCCCGACCCATCCGAGCGATACACCGGCAGAATCTGGTGGTCGGGCAGCTTCACCCCAGGGTTGTCATGCTGAATATTCGCATCGTTCCACTTCGTAATCTTACCCAGGTAGATGGCGGCGATCACCTCCGGTGCAAGGTTCAAATCGTGGTTCAGCCCCGGCACGTTGTACACCGGCACCACCGCTCCCAGCACCGTCGGCAGATGAAACAGCTTCTGCTTGGATTCGCTCAGCTGCTGGTCGGTCATCGGCCCGTCCGATGCTCCAAAATCCACCGTCTTCTCCGACACCTGCCGTATACCCGCGCCCGATCCCACCGACTGGTAGTTGATGTGTACGCCCGGATGCTGCTGCGCATACTCGCTGAACCACCGCGAATAGATCGGATACACAAACGTCGATCCGGCACCCGTAAGGTTCTGCGCCCATGCGCCCGTTGCGACGAACATGATCAGTGCTGCGGCAAGAAGTCTCATTTTCACTTTCGCTCTCCAGTTCTTTACATCGCCGGCACAAGATTTCATGCGTCGGTCTGCGGTTGGCTATGTCCTCTGTTCTCTAGGACGCTGTTGCCCGGCAAACCGTTCCTCGGCCTGCCGGGCGTGACCACTACGGGATGTAGTAGCGCATCTGCCAGTGCAGCATGCTGTCGTTGGCCGAAGCAGCCGCCGGCGTCGTCGAACTTCCGGCACCCGACCACAGACCACGCTTCAGGTAACTGTACGTGAACGAGTACTGCAGCCGGCCATACTTCGGATCGTTGACCGCCCGGTAGACGAAGCCGAACATCGGCTCCTGGATGTACCGCGTCGGCGAGGAGCAGCTCGAAGCCGAGATCGATCCGCCCGAGCCCGCACTAGGTGTTGTTCCGGCAGCGCCGGGAGCGTTGTAGCATCCCGCGTCATTCAGGTTCTGCGGTCCGTACCCCATCAGCGATCCCATAGCATTCGTGTAGACCGTCCGCTGCGCATACTCTCCGCCGTAGTAGCCGAAGATGTCCAGCTTCTTGGCCGGGTGCGTCTCGATCCCGAGCAGGCCATGATAGTTGCGAATCGGCTCCAGCGTCTCGTCCGGGCGCAGCGTCGCGTCGGCAAGTTGAGACGACCCATAGCGCCCCACGCCCTGGCCCGCCATCAGCTGCACGCCCACGTTGAAGTACTTGTCCGGCGTCACGCGGACATTGCCGAAGATGCCGCCAGCCGGGCTGGTATGGCTCGCATAGCTCGTCCCGTAGGCATACACCGGGGCCGATGCCGTTCCGGTGACGCCCGTGACCGGCAGGTAGAAGTCGCGCAGGAAGCGCGCCAGGCCGCCAATCTCGGCGTGGATGCCGGAGCGGTCGAACGCGCCCTTGAGGATGATGTCCGGCATCACGTTGTTGGCGTAGGTGGTCAGAGCGCCGCCCGACGTGCCGATATTGCCGGCCGCGTTATACAGACCGCCATTCTGTCCCGGACCCGCGAAGAAGTACTGCGTCGGAACCGAACCGGATGTCGTGAAGCCGGTGATCTGCGCCTGCTCCAGCGAGAGTGCCGCGGTGAAGGCGCCGGTCTTGTAATCGCCGAAGCGCTGCTGGAAGCGAATGCCCGGTTGCCGCGTCCAGCTGAAGCCCACCATGTACTGCGGATCGATGGTCTGCGGCAGCACCTCCGTGCGCGCGTCCGTTCCCAGCTTGTCCTCTGTCACCAGCGACCACATCTGGCCGCCCGTCACCGCAAACCCGCTCTTCGTCTCCGCCTTGCCCCAGATCTGCCGCTGCCGCAAAACATAGCTGTTCGATTGGTTGTTATTCGAGGACGTACCGGTGCCGAGGAAGTCCATCTCGGCGTAGCCGGTCAGCTTGAAGTTGCCGGCGTTGCCCTCAAACAGACCACCCAGCCGGCTCTGCCGCCCAGAGAAGTTCAGCTCCGAGCTCTGGAACTCGGTCGCGCTGTTGAAGGGAATCGAATTGAACGGCGTGTTGATGTCGGAGTTGACCGAATGCTGCCGCCACACACCTTCAAACGCGAAGAAGGCAATCGGCGTAATCTTCACACCCTTGTAGCGGATGCTCGCCGGGCTCTCGATCTCGGCATTGATATCCGCCTGGTTCTTGATCACCGTCTCCTGCAAGCCAGTGCTGCTCGTCTTCAAATCGTTGACCGTGCCCTCAAGCTGCTGCTCGCGGCTGCTGCTCTCGCTCGCAGCCGTCGCCGCACTCAAGCTCGCCTGATTCGCCGCCGCCGTAGCCGCCTGCGCTTGCGTCTGCGCCGCCGTCACCGCCTGTTGCGCATCGTTCACCTGCTGATCATGCGTCGACAGCTGCAACTTCAGCGCGTCAATCTCATCCTGCTGCGCCTTCATCTGCTCACGCAGCTCGCGCAACTCTATGTCCGTCGCGCTCTCCTTGTGCTGCTTCGCGCGCCTATGCGTGCTCTTCGTACTCTTGTCCTGACTTGAGCTCGTTGACTCCGTCTGCGCCTGCGCATACCCCGAAACGAGCATGGCCGCCAGCAGCCACACAGTCCACATTCCCTTTGTTCTCATGCACCGATGCTCCCAAGTCCGCGTAAACGGCCCGAGAACGTCGTGTGAATGAAATGTAAAAAGCCCCACGCGGGGCTTTCTTTTCCACACTTGCGCCTGCACTTGCCCTTGGGAACAACAACAATCCGCTACGAAGCCAGCGGCACCGACGCACTCTCACGCTCAGCCGCTTCACTCTCTGCCGCCGCCCTCGGCAGCGTGAAATAAAAGCTGCTGCCATGCCCCAGTTCGCTCTCCACCCATATCCTTCCGTGCTGCGACTCCACCAGGTGCTTGGCAATCGCGAGCCCCAGCCCCGTCCCGCCCGACTCCCGCGACCGCGCCTTGTCCGCGCGATAGAACCGCTCGAACAGCCGCGCCAGGTGCTCCCACGCAATCCCCGCGCCAAAATCCCGCACCCGAAACCGCAGCTCCTCACGCCCCGCCGCCGAGCTCTCAACGCTAAGCTGCACCCGCGCTCCCTTCGCTCCGCGCCCCCCGCCCGCCGCCGCTCCCCCGCCGGGTTCAACGCCATAATTCAGCGCATTCTCAATCAGATTGCTCGCCACCTGCACCACCGCATCCGCATCCGCCAGCACCTCGCCCGCCGGCAGCGCGCCAATCTCCAGCACGCCATTCTTCTCCTTCACCATGCCCGCCACCGCCGCTGCAATCTCGCGCACCAACGCTGCCACCGCCACCGGCTTCGGCTCCAGCTTCGTCTCGCCCGACTCCACCCGCGCCAGCGCCAGCAGATCGTCCGTCAGCCGTCCCATGCGTCGCGCATTCTTCAAGATTGCTTCGAGAAACTCCTGCTCCGACTGCTCTGATCGCTCCAGGTGCTCCGATCGCTCCGCCGTCCGATCCTCTCCGCTCCCCTCCAGCAGCATCTCCACATACCCCTGGATACTCGTCAGCGGCGTCCGCAGCTCATGCGAAACATTCGCCACAAACTCCCGCTGCGCCCGCTCCATCTGCTCCATCCGCGTAACATCCCGCAGCACCACCACCGCTCCGCCCTCCGGCATGGGCGACGCGCTCACCGCAAAGATCGATCCCGGAGCCAGCGACACCGGCCGGCTCTCCGCCAGCCTCCGCGTCTCCAGCGCCATATGCACGCACTCCAGAACCTCCGGCGCCCGAATCGTCTGCACCAGCGAGTGCCCCGCGCGCACCGACCCGAACGAGCCCACCACCAGCCGCTGCATCGCCTTGTTCGCCCAGAGTATCCGCCCCGCCGCATCCACCGACGTCACCGCATCCTGCATCGAGTCCAGCAGCGCCTCCAGCTTCTCGCGCCGCTCCGCGCTCATCGCAAACCCGCGCTGCACCTCAACCGCCGCGGCCCGGATCGCCGCGGCCAGATGATCGTTCTCCTTGAGCGACGGACGCAGCTCAATCTCGCGCCCGTCCGCCAGCGCATTCATCGCCGCCTCCAGCGGAATCTCATCCTGCGCCGCCGCCGCCGCCGCACTCCACCCCACCCACACCGACACCGCCAGTCCCACGCAAACCGCAACCCACACCTTCGGAGCCAGCAGCAGCGCACACGCCAGCACCGCACTCGCAATCAGCGCGCGCACCACGGTCTGGGCAAACAAGCTTCGTTTCATCAGTGCAACATCCCCTTCAGCGCACGATTCATCCACAGCCCGGCTCGGTCAGCCGTCCGCGAACTTCTCCACTCTTATAGTTAACTCCTTCCGCCAACGCCACGTAAATCAATCGCCGGATGTATCGGAAATTGCACCTTCGCCCCATCACCA
>Ga0207933_1000739_pt1 | contig 28791 bp, 23 predicted proteins | sample NGESurdeep092012_4_FD_184488 | JGI IMG/M metagenome (GOLD analysis project Ga0207933, IMG submission 184488) | Arctic peat soil microbial communities from Barrow, Alaska - NGEE Surface sample F53-3 deep-092012 (SPAdes) | ecosystem: Environmental > Terrestrial > Soil > Wetlands > Peat ... | reverse complement strand
CCACCGTGGAACGCGCGCTGGATCAGGCCGATGGGAAGGCGCCCGATGGGGAGGCGCCCGGCTTGGTCCTGCTCGACGAGGTGACGGCCGTGGAGGGCTGGCAGACGGCGGTGAAGGCCTTGTGGGACGGCGGGGCGATCCGCGGGCAGGTGGTGGTGTGCACGGGCTCCTCGGCGATCGATCTGCAGCACGGCGCAGCCGAACGGCTGCCCGGACGCAGGGGCGCCGGCGCCGATCATCTGGCGCTGCCGCAGAGCTTCGCCGCGTTCGCGCACGCGATCGACGGCGACATTCCGGTGTCCCCCCGGTTGACGGTCGCCGAGCTGCGCAGCGCCGAGGGCTGGGCGCTGATGCGCGAGATGCGCGCCTACGGTCCCGCGCTCACGCGCGCGCTCGAGCGCTACCTGCGCTTCGGGGGGCTGCCGGCCGCTGTCGCCGAGGCCGCCTCGGGCGAGCGCGAGCCCTCCCGGGAGGTCAGGCGGGTGCTGCGCGACTCGCTGCTGCGGGAGTTGCAACGCAAGGGCGCGAGCGTGCCCGCGGGCCATGCCCTGCTCGAGCGCGTGGTGCGCTCGCTCGGCGCGAAGATCAGTTGGAGCGCAATGGCCCGCGAGATGGACGTTCCCCTGGGGCGGGGCGCGGGACGGCCCAGCCACCAGACCCTGCGCGACTACATCGAGCTGCTGGCCGGCGGCTACTTCCTGTTCGTGACCTACTTCTGGCGCAGCGACTCGCAGACCAATGGGCTCTCCCGTGAGAAGAAGGTCTATCTGGCCGATCCGCTGTTGCACACGATCGCGCTGGATAACGCCCCCGGGCTCGCGCTCGACACGCCCGCGCTTGTCGAGAACGCCGTTGGGATGGCGCTGCTGCGCCGCTACGAACCGCCCGAGCGCCTGCTGGAGACGTTCGTCTCACCCGAGTGCCTGCATATCTGGCAGACCGTGCGGGGTGGAGAGATCGACTTCGTCGCCGGTCCCCGTCGCGCGCTGGACGCGGTCGAGGTCAAGTACCGCGAGAGCCCCGGCCTGACCGCCGCGGCCGCCGCCGCCCGAGCCCACCCTGCTCGCCCGGTCGTGATGGCCACCAAGAGCACGCTGCACCACGCCGAGCGCTACACCCTCCTGCCCGCCCACATGCTCCTGTGGGCGCTCGGGTGACAGCGCCCGCCGGCCCAGATCATGCGCGAGACCCTGTGCTGAGCGCGGGCGCTCGACGCGATCATCGGGGCTCCCACAGCCCCGACACGGGCATCGCCCAGATGCGCTCCCCGAAGGGGAGGGTGTGCGCGCCGGCGTAGACGACGATGCCTGCCTTGAAGCGCGAGCCGAGCTTGTCGCGCAGGTATCGCAAGCCGCGCAAGTCCGCTGAGCCGAGACTGGCCGTGCACTTCGCCTCGATCGCGACTACATCCCCTGCCGCGGACTCGATTACGAGGTCGACCTCGCGCTGTTCGGCATCTCGGTAGTGGAGCAGCTTCGTCTGAGCGACGCTCCAGGTTGCCTGCTTGACGATCTCCATGGCTACGAATGTCTCGAACAGCATGCCGGCGATCGCGCCCTGGTCGGGCGCTGAATAGCGCGATTCGTCCACCCCCACGAGGGCTGCCGCCATGCCGGTATCGCTCAGCATCAGCTTGCTCGCCTTGATCTGCCGCGCGCCCAGGTTGGTCGAGAACGGACGTAGCGCGTGCACCAAGAACAGCTGCTCCAGCAGTTCGATGTGCCCCCTGACGGTCTTCTCCCCGAGCGTCAGTTCCCGCCCGAGCGCCGAGTAATTGGCCACCACGCTCGTGCGCGCCGCCAGGAGATCCAGCAGCTGCCTGAGCCCGGCTGGGTTTACCCGTACTCCACCGATCTCGGGTAGATCCTGCATGAGCACGCTCTGCGCGTAGGAGCTCAGATAGCGCGCGCGCTGGCGTGGCGCACGGGAACGCGCGTCGGGGAAACCACCGGCTAGCACCACCTTGGCGCTCGCGACGCGACCCTTGGGAGCGCCACTAATCTGTGGCGGATTGCCGTCCAGCAACTCATCGACGATCGAACCTCGCCGTCCGGCGATCTCCGCCTGCGAGAGCGGCCACAGTTGCACGTACTCTACGCGCCCGGGCAGCGCATCGGCAATGATCCTGGCCCGAAGGAGGTCGGCTGATCCGGTGATCAGGAACTGGCCGGGTGTGAGATCGCGATCGAGGATCTGCTTGATCGCGAGCATCAATTCGGGCGCGCGCTGGATCTCATCGACCACCGCGGGGCGTTCCAACGACAGCGCAAATCCGTCCGGATCCTCGCGAGCCGCTGTGCGCAACTCCTCCTCATCGAGGCTGTAGTAGTTCGGCACCACACCGGCGAGTTGCAACCGCTTGGCGAGTGTGCTCTTGCCGGCCTGTCGCGGACCGACGATCGCTCCCGCCCGGCTCACGCTCAGAATGTCGCGCAACTCCCCCTCGATCCCGCGCGGAATCGCTCCCTCGAGCAGCTGCTCCTGGCCGACCATATCGGAGAAGGATACCCTACAAATCCGGAGTGAGGAACCCTACAAATCCGGAGTGAGGAACCCTACAAATCCGGAGTGAGGAACCCTACAAATCCGGAGTGAGACACCCTACAAATCCGGAGCGGCAAGCCGGATGATCCGGAACAGAACTCCGGACAATCCGGAATGCAAGAGCGGCCAGAGAATGAACCTCGGCCAAGCGGGTCCGGATTTCGTCCCGGCCGTCCCCGCGAAGCGGGCTTTACGGCCGGGACGAAACCTCCGGAGCCCGCGCTACTTGATGAACAGCATCTCCGAGTACTTCGGCAGCGGCCAGAGGTCGTCCGCGACCAGCTTCTCCAGCCGGTCGGCCACATCACGGACGTCGTCCATCGCGGGGATTACGGTGTCGCGGATGTAGAGCGCCCACTTGGCGGGGGAGTCCTCGGGCTGGTTCTCGGCGAGGTTGGCCTCCTCGAGCTTGAGCTGCGCGAAATGGAGCTCCTTGATCAGCGGCTCCACCTCCCCGATCAGCTCGTCCAGGCCGCTCGCGCGGAGCTCGTTGAGGTAGCGCACGGCCGCCGGCAGCAGCATCGTGCGGGCGATCCCCGAGGCGGTCTCGGACTCGATGTTGATGTTCACCGCGTACTGCTCGGTGAACACCTCGTAACGGGACTCGAGCTCGCGCTTGGAGAGCACCTTGTATTTCTTGAAGGCGGCGACCGTCTGCTTGTCGATCAGCCAGGGAAGCGCGTCTGGCGTCGTGCGCAGGTTGGCGAGACCCCGCTTCTCGGCCTCCTGGTGCCACGCCTCGGAGTAGCCGTCGCCGTCGAAGACGATCTGCTTGTTCGCGCCCCAGGCCTCCTTGACGACCTTCGTGACGGCCTTCTCGAGCGTCGCACCAGAGCCTTTGAGGGCGACTTTGAGCTTGTCGGTGAGGTCGTCGACGGATTCGGCGACGATCGTGTTGAGCACCGTGTTCGGCCACGCCGGCGAGGAGTTCGAGCCCAAAGCCCGGAACTCGAACTTGTTGCCGGTGAACGCGAACGGGCTCGTGCGGTTGCGGTCGCCTCCGTGCAGCGGCAGCTTCGGCAGCACCGGCGTCCCGAGCCCGAGGAACGAGCCGGGTTTGGAGGCCTGCACCTTGCCGGCCTCGATCGCGCCGAACACCTTCTGCAGCTCGGCGCCGAGGAAGATCGAGATGATCGCCGGCGGCGCCTCGTTGGCGCCGAGGCGGTGATCCTGCCCGGCCGAGGCGATCGACGCGCGCAGCAGCGCCTGGTGCTTGTTGACGGCCTGGATCACCGCCGCGCAGAAGAACAGGAACTGAAGGTTCTCCGCGGGGGTGTCGCCCGGATCGAGCAGGTTCAGGCCGGTGTCGGTGCCCATCGACCAGTTGTTGTGCTTGCCCGAGCCGTTTACCCCGGCGAATGGCTTCTCGTGCAGCAGGCAGACGAGCCCGTAGCGGCGCGCGGTGTTCTGCATGATCTGCATCGTCACCATCTGGTGGTCCGAGCCGACGTTCGAGTTCTCGAAGATCGGCGCGACCTCGAACTGGTTGGGGGCGACCTCGTTGTGGCGGGTCTTGATCGGGATGCCTAGCTTCGCCAGCTCGAGCTCGACCTCGAGCATGTAGGCGAGCACGCGCTCGGGAATCGAGCCGAAGTAGTGGTCGTCGAGCTCGTGCCCCTTCGGCGGTTTCGCGCCGAACAGCGTGCGCCCGGTGGTGACCAGGTCGGGGCGTTCGAAGAAGTACTGCTCGTCGATCAGGAAGTACTCCTGCTCGCAGCCGGTCGTCGTGAACACCCGCTCGGCATCCTCGACACCGAGCAGATCCAGGGCGCGGATCGCCGTGCCGGACAGGGCGTCCATCGAACGCAGCAGCGGGATCTTGTGGTCGAGCGCCTCGCCAGTCCACGACGTGAACGCGGTCGGGATGCACAGCAGCGCCCCGTTGGGGTTCTCGAGCACAAACGCCGGGCTCGTCGGGTCCCAGGCGGTGTAGCCGCGGGCCTCGAACGTCGCGCGGATGCCCCCGGTCGGAAACGAGGAGGCGTCGGGCTCGCCCTGGATCAGCTCCTTGCCGGAGAACTCGGCGAGCGCGGTCCCGTCTCCCTGGGGGCCGTAGAAGGAGTCGTGCTTCTCCGCGGTGGAGCCGGTCAGCGGCTGGAACCAGTGGGTGTAGTGGGTGGCGCCCTTCTCCATCGCCCACTCCCTCATCGCCTGCGCGACCGCGTCCGCCAGCGAGGTGTCGAGCGCCTCGCCGCGCGCCAGCGTGCGCTGCAGCGCCTTGTAGACGTGCTTCGGCAGGCGATGGCGCTGGACGGTCGGGGAGAAGACGTTCGCTCCGAACACCTGGTTGTCCTGGAGCGTCAGGTCGGGCGAGCCGAGTGCCGAGCCGTTGGCGCTCCACTGTGCGGCGGTGACGTTCTGCTGGCGGGTCCGTGGCATGAGCGGGATCGATTCCTCCTCGGGAAGGGCAAGCGAATGGGGGTCGGCCGCAGCCACGACGGCTGGGCCTGCTGGGGGCACTGGGGCCGAAGGGAATCGTAGTGCGAAGGTGCCCGATTGGCATCTCCGCCTGGCGAAAGCGGGAGGAGGATCTTTCGACAGCGGGCCAATCGCCCGCGCTGCGGATCGCAATCCCCCGCGCGCGAGTCGCGCCCTACGGCGTGAGCGGGTAGGCGCCGGGAACGACCTGCCCGGTTTCGGGATCGACGTGGGTGGCCGGCGGCCGGGGGGCGATCTCGGCGGTGAAGTGCCCGACGGCGGGGCCGCCGTGGGCGACCGATCGGAGATCGACCAGCGCGCGCGCTCTGCCGGAGAGCCCGGTGGCGACCGTGTAGTGGACGGTGTAGCGCCCGGCCTTCACCGGCATCACCCGCCAGACGAACGTGCCGGTGTGCCCGGGCGCGAGCGCGCCGAGCGCCCAGGTGTTCACGTAGGCCGTCTGACCGCCGCCGGGGGGGCTGACCGCCTCGCTCTCGACCGGGCGCCGCGGGAGCGCGCCGGGGCCGGTTTCGAGGACCCAGATCGGGCGCTTGTTCGAGGCCAGGTTGGGGTAGTCGCTCCTGTAGGCGAAGGAGTCGATCGAGACGGCGACGTTCGGCACCGTCTGCGTGCCGGTGTTGCGGACCTGCAGGACCATGCGGGCCTCACGCGCGACCGACTGCTGTGTCGGGAAGTGGGCCTTGGTGACCTGTACCGCGAAGGAGCCCTTCGGTTCATGCGCGTCCTGGCGGGTTCCGCCGCCGCCGCAGCCGCCGAGGAGCAGCGCGAGACAGGCGCCACAGGCGCCGGGGTACGTCGTAAAGGCTCTCCTCCCCCGCACGGTCGGGCCACGATATCAGTGGCGGTGGCGGGCCGGGGAGACATGTCGTAGAGTTCGCCGGACCGTCGAACGTCACCTGAGGAGGGGAAGCAGAGATGGTTCGCAGTGCAGCGGAACGGGCCTACCTCCCAGCGAGGGGCGCGATGGAGGAAATCGGGGACATGATGATCCTCACGGGCAGGACGATCGTGTCGGCCCTGCGCGCGCCGTATCCCTATGGCGGCGAGTTCGTCTCGCAGTTCCTGTTCGCGCTGCGCCTCTGCTGGCTGCCGCTGCTGATCTCGACGGTCGCGATCAACTACGGCGCGCCGGGCCTGCAGGCGGCGAACTTCCTCACGCTCTTCGGTGCGCTCGACCGCCTCGGCGGCTTCTTCGTGCTCGCGGCGATTCGCGAAATCGGCCCCGTGATCACCGCGATCGTGCTTGCCGGCGTCGCCGGCACCGCGATCACCGCCGATCTCGGCGCGCGCAAGGTGCGCGAGGAGCTCGACGCGCTGCAGGTGCTCGGCGTCGACCCGGTCAAGAACCTCGTCGTGCCGCGCTTCCTCGCGCTGATGCTCGTGACGGGCCTCTTCAACATCTACGCGGTCCTGTTCGGGATCTTCGGCGGCCTCGCCGCCTCGCTCGTCAGCGGCCAGCCGCTGGGGCCGTTCTGGGCGACGTTCTTCGCGAACACGACGACGACCGACCTGTGGGGGTCGGTGTTGAAGACGACGATCTTCGGCGCGATCATCGCGATCGTCTGCTGCTACAAGGGCATGTCCGCCTCCGGCGGCGCCGAGGGCGTGGGGCGCGCCGTCAACCAGGCGGTCGTGGTCTCGCTCCTGGCGATCGGCGCGTTCAACTACGCCTTCACCCAGACTCTCCTCGCCACCCACCCCCAAATCCTGGTGATCAAGTGAACGAGATGCGCGTGGGTATGCGCGAATGGCTGGGCTCGACCGGGGAGATCGCGCGCTTCGGCAGCAACGTCGTGCGCGACGTGTGGGGCTTGCGCGTGTTTCGCTTCTTCGGCGAGACGTTGCGTCAGTCGGGCATCCTGATCATCTCCTCGACGGGCGTGATCTGGGGGCTGGTGTTCATCACGGGCCTCGGGACGTGTGGCACCGAGGGCGCCTACTTCACCCAGGCGCAGGGTGCGCCGGACTACGCGGGGGTGTTCACGGCGTGGTGCAACCTGCGTGAGGCGGTGCCGTATGTGTTCGGCTACATGATGGCCGCGAAGGTCGGCACGGGGATCGTCGCGGAGCTCGGCGCGATGCGGATCTCCGACGAGATCGACGCGTTGGAGGTGATGGGCATCGACTCGATGACGTTCCTCTGCGCGACGCGCCTGCTCGCCGCCTGGCTGGTGTTGCCGTTCATGTACATCGGGGCGATCGGGATCGCGTACCTGGGCTCCTACATCGCGGTGGTGCATCAGGTCGCGTCGGTGTCCTCGGGTGGCTATTTCCTGATCTTCTGGCAGTTTCAGAACCCCGGGGACTTCTTATTCAGCCTCATCAAGGGGATGACGATGGCGACCGTGATCGTGCTCGTGGGCTGCTACTACGGCTATAACGCCAGCGGTGGCCCCGTGGGCGTGGGCACGGCCACGGCGAAGTCGATGGTGCTGAACCTGGTCGCCGTGAACCTGATCGGAATGCTCGGGTCGCAGATCTTCTGGGGCGCCAATCCGCGAGCCCCGATCGGAGGCTAGGGCGATGGACGAGGATCGATCGGCCGAGGCCGAGGAGGCGCCCGGAGAGGGGTTCGAGCTCGCCGAGCCAGGAGAGCTCGAGCCCGCGGAGCCGGAGATCGCGAGCGCCGGGGTCACGTTCGAGCCCGAGCCGGGCGAGGCCGAGGGCGAGGAGTTTCGCTTTCACACGGGCGTCACCCACGCCTCGAAGGTCCCGGCCGCGGTCGAGTTCATCGACGTCCACAAGTCGTTCGGGCGCAACCACGTGTTGCGCGGGCTGAACATGGAGATCCCCGAGGGGCAGGTCTCGATGATCATCGGCCCGTCGGGCACCGGGAAGTCGGTGTGCATCAAGCACATCGTCGGCCTGCTCTACCCCGACCAGGGCGATGTGATCGTGCACGGACAGTCGATCCCGAGCCTCGCCGACGCCGATCTGTTCGAGCTGCGCAAGAAGTTCGGCGTGCTGTTTCAGGACGGCGCGCTGTTCGGCTCGATGAACCTCTATGACAACGTCGCCTTCCCGCTGCGCCAGCACACCGAGAAGAGCGAAGAGGAGATCGCCGAGATCGTCAACCGCCGCATGCGCGAGGTCGGTCTGGGGGGCGAGGGCACGAAGATGCCGAACGAGCTCTCCGGGGGGATGCGCAAGCGCGCCGGCTTCGCGCGCTCGCTCGTGCTCGACCCCGAGATCGTGCTGTTCGACGAGCCGGACTCGGGCCTCGATCCGGTGCGCACCGCGCTGCTGTGCGAGCTGATCAAGGAAGTCCACGCGGAGAACGGCGGGGCGTACGTGGTGATCACCCACGACATCATGAGCGCGCGGCGCGTCGGCGAACACATCTCGGTCCTGTGGAAGGGCAAGGTCGTCGAGTCGGGCCCGGCGGCCGAGCTGTTCGCAAGCGAGAACCCCTTCGTTCGCCAGTTCCTTTCTGGTGAAGCACAAGGCCCTCTCGGAATGGAGTGATTCTGGCGGCGCCTCGTCGCCCCTGGCTGCGTCCTCGATCGCTCGTGTGCGTAGCACACTTCGCTCACTGCGTCCTGGCCAGGAACGACGATCCACTCGCCAGAATGGTCCGTCTTTCTAAGGCTTTCTGAAGGTGACCACGGCTAGATTGTTAGCCGCCCTCGCCGGCGGCGCCGCCCGCCGGCCGGTGCTGGTGCTCGTGCTCGCGACGGTGCTCGGGCTGGCGGGCGCCGCGTTGGCGCTGGGGTTGAGCCCGAGCGCGGCCGAGAGCACGTTCGTGTCGAGCTCGAGCCCGGAGTACGGGGCGACTCAGAAGTTCTACAAGAGCTTCGGGGAAGAGCCGATCGAGGTGCTGGTGAAGGGCAACCTGCAGCAGCTCGTGCTCAGCGACGACATCGATCGGCTCGTGGGCTTGGAGGGGTGCCTGTCGGGGAACGTGCCGGCGAAGGGGCTCGCGGGGGAGGGGGGCGAGGACGGGCCGTGCGGTCAGCTGGCGAAGGCGCGGACGGTGAAGGTCGTGTTCGGGCCGGGCACGTTTGTCAACGAGTCGGCCGAACGGATCGACGAACTGCTGACGGTGGAGACCAAGCAGGCCGAAGCCGAGGCGAAGCAGGCCGAAACGGTCGTGCGGAAGGCCGCGGTGGCGCGGGGAGAAAGCGAAGAAGCGGCGGAGAAGCTCGGCAAGCAGGCGAGCTCGATCACGCTCGGGCGCTTCAAGGAGGGTCTCGCGACGCTGGCGCTCCAGTATGGGCTCACGGCGCGGCCGAGCCTCGAAGGCAAGAGCTTCGTGTCGACGCTCGTGTTCGCCTCGAGCAAGCCGGCGGGCACGCCGAAGGCGCGCTTCGCCTATCTGTTCCCCAACCGCGAAGCGGCGTTGATCTCGGCGCGGCTGAAGGCGGGCCTGAGCGAACGCCAGCGGACGCGCACGATCGCGCTGATCCGCGAGGCGGTGGCGATGAAGCAGTGGCACCTGCGGCACGGGGAGAGCTATCTCGTGACCGGCGAGCCGGTGATCGTCGCCGACCTGACCGGCGAGATCGCGCACTCGATCGAGCTGCTGCTGGTGGCGGTCGTGCTGGTGATGGCGCTCGCGCTCAGCCTTGTTTTTGGGACCCGCCCGCCCGCCCGCCCAGCCAGCCCGCGGCTGCTGCCGCTGGGAGTCGCGCTGCTCGCCACCGCGCTCACGTTCGGCGCGCTGTCGCTCGTGGGCGCGTCGCTGACGGTCGCCTCGATCGCGGTCCTGCCCGTGCTGGTGGGGTTGGCGGTGGACTACGCGATCCAGTTCCAGTCGCGCGTGGAGGAGGCCTTGGCGGAGGCGCCCTACGCGTCCGCGGACGCGACGGGCCACGCGCCCGCCGACGCGGAGGCTCACCGATCGGCGGACGCGCGGGCTCACCGATCGGCGGACGCGCGGGCGGCCGTGAGGCGCGCGGCGATCGCGGGCGCGCCGACGATCGCGACGGCTGGGATCGCGAGCGTCGGGGCGATGCTCGTGCTGTTGCTCTCCCCGGTGCCGATGGTGCGCGGCTTCGGGTTGCTGTTGGTGGCGGGCGTCGTGATCGCCTTTCTCTGCGCCCTGACAGCGGGCTCGGCCGTGCTCGTGCTGGCCGATCGCCGCGCGCCGGGGAGGCGCGGTGCGCTCGAGGGCGGAGCCGGAGCGGTCGCGGGAGTCGTAAGCGATCGTCTGTACACGCGCGCGCGCACGAGTCTCGAGGCGAACCTGGGCGCCGCCTGGCGGGGGGCGCGCGAGCTGTTGCTCGACAACCCGGTCAATCGCTTCGTGGCGAGGATCGCGCTCGTCGAGGCTCCGCGCCGGCCGGGCCGCGTGCTCTGCGTGGGGCTCGCGCTGGCAGTGCTCGGCTGGGGGCTCGATACGCAGACGCACGTGGAGACGAACATCGAAAAGCTGGTCCCGCAGAACCTCGAATCGCTGCAGAACCTCGACGCGCTCGAGCACGCCACCGGCGTCGCCGGGCAGCTCGACCTGATGGTCAGCACGAAGGACCTGACGAAGCCGGCGACGATCGAATGGATGAGCTCGTATGAGAGCGCGATGCTGAAGCGCTTCGGCTACAGCGAAGCGCGGGGCTGTGGGCGGGCGCGGCTGTGCCCGGCGTTCTCGCTGCCGGACCTGTTCTCGGGCGCCACGACGAGCGCCGGCGCCGGCACGGGGACGTCGAAGGAAAAGGCGACCGCGCCGAAGCTCACGCAGGCCGAGGTGAAGGGCCTGCTCGACGCGATCCCGCCGTACTTCTCCCAGGACGTGATCGCCCCCGATCGTCGCACGGCGACGCTGGCGTTCGGAATCCGGCTGATGTCGCTGGCCGAACAGCAGCAGCTGATCGAAACGATGCGCTCGAGCCTTCACCCGCCCGCGGGGGTGAGCGCGCAGCTCGTCGGGCTGGCGGTGCTGACGGCTCAGTCGGGTACGCAGGTGGCCTCCCCGTGGCGGCGTTTGGAGACGCTGTCGATCGGGCTGGCGGCGGTCGCGCTGGTGCTGTTGATTGCGTTCAGAGGGGACCGCCGGCGGGCGCTCGTGCCGCTCGTGCCGATTGCGCTGGCGACGGGCTGGTCCGCGCTGGTCCTGTTCGCGGTGAGGGTGCCGCTGAACCCGATGTCGGTCACGCTCGGCGCGCTGGTGATCGCGATCTCGACCGAGTTCAGCGTGCTGCTGTCCGAGCGCTACCGCCAGGAGCGGCTGCGGGGGCGGGCCGCGATCGAGGCGTTGCGCCGCACGTACACGCGCACGGGCGCCGCGGTCGCCGCCTCGGGGGTGACGGCTATCGCGGGCTTCGGCGTGCTCGTGCTGTCCGACATCCGCATGCTCCGCGACTTCGGGCTGGTGACGCTGATCGACCTGAGCGTCTCGCTGCTGGGGGTGCTGGTGGCTCTGCCGGCGGCGCTGATGTTCGCGGAGCGTCGCGCGGGGGGTGGGTCCGGAACCGGACCCGGAACCGGAGTCGGAGTCGGAGTCGGAGTCGGAGCCGGGCATGAGCGATGACCACATAACCCACCACGGCCGCCCCTACGGGCGCTATCTGGGCTTGCTGGCGGTGTTGATCGTCGTGCTGGTGTCGATCAACGCGGCGTTGACGAAGTCGAACGGGTCGGTCGGCCTCGAGCCCGGCCATCGCCTGCCGCCGTTTGCCGTGCCCCTTGCGCGGGGCGATGTGAACGGCGCCGCCGACATCGCGACGCGGGCAAACGAGGGCGCGGCGGGCAAGGTCCCCGCGTGCGCGGAGCGGGGACGGGGGATCCTGAACATCTGCGAGCTCTACGAACAGGGGCCGGTGGTGCTGGCGCTGTTCGTGGACTTGGGCTCCTGCCCGCGGATCTTGAGCGACATGCAGGCGCTCGCGCCCTCGTTTCCGAACGTGCGCTTCGCTGGTGTCGAGATCAAGGGCGGTCGCGGCGAACTGCTGCAGCTGATCGGGGAGAAGAGCCTGAGTATCCCGATCGGCTTCGACAGCGAAGGTGTGCTGGCGGACGTCTACAAGCTCGTGAGCTGTCCCCAGGTGAGCTTTGCCTATCCCGGGGGCGTGGTGCAGAGCAGGGCGCTGCTGGAACGTCCCGCCCTGGCGACGCTGCGCGCGCGCGTGAGCGAGCTGGTGCGGGCGTCGCGGGCGCGTGGCTGGAGACCGCCGCGGGCGTGAGCGACGACGATGCCCCCGAGCCCGCCACCGAGCTCGAGCCAGCCCCCGAGCCCGGCCCCGGACGGATCAGCGACTGAACGCCATTGCGCGGCGCTCGCCTGGAGCTGGGTGCGCCGATATCTCCCCGAATGGTGGGTCCTCGGCCTCCCCGGCGCCGTCGCAGCCGGACGGGACGGCGGTGAGCATCGCCGCGAGCGTGTGGCGCTGACGGTCGGTCATCGACCCGACTGTCTTCTTCTCGGACATCGCGATCTGGGCGAGGAACTTGCGACAGCGCGTCTGACCCCAGCGACGCTGGCTCATGAGCAGGTCGGCGACGGCCATCGACTCGGCCTCCCACGGGCAGTCGAGGATCACCGCGGCGACGCAGCTCTCTCCCAGCGCGACCCGGCGCTTGAGCGAGGCGCGGGCGAGGCGGACCTGATTGGCGCGTTCCAGGGCGCGCATGTATTGAGGGCCGCCCGCCCGATCGGCAGGGGCCATCGTCGCTGTCGCGTTCATCTGGGCACTCTCCCCGTTGCCGCCACGAGCGCCGCGGCGGACAACATCCTTGCTTGATTTTTGACGAGTATGCGCCCGTCACGGCCGTCTGAAGTCAACCCGCGACGAGTCGCGGACCGATCCCGGTATTTGACCCCGGGTGGGTGGGTTTTAATCGGTCGTGGGGCGAACTTCAGACGGTCATGCAGAGCGCTCCCAGAAGCTACGTCAGGACGAGGTTCGCGGTCAACAGCGCGAGCGCGGTTCGTGCGCTAGAAGCGACCTTTTTCTTGCCCGAAAGACTTGTGAAGAATTGGACAAGCGCAATCGACCGGTGGAACGCCGGGCGCGGGATCTCAGAACACGTTCTCAGGCCGGACCCGGCAGCGGTCCGTGCTCGGCCTCGAACTCGGACTTGACCTGGGCGAAGACGGCGAGCGCGCGATCGAGCACGGGCGCGTCGTGCGTGGCCATCACGCTCGTGCGCAGCAGCGCGCCTCCCGGGGGGACGGCAGGGTGGAGCGCGGTGTTGACGAACACGCCCCGGTCGTAGAGCGCGCGCCAGAGCAGCGCCGCCTTCCAGTCGTCGCCGACGAGCACGGGGACGATCGGGGTGACGATCCGCGGCGACGTGCGGCTGCCGTCGCCGTCCCCGCTCCCGCCGCCGTCCCCGGCACCATCCCTGTCCCCGGCAAAGACGACGCCCGGTGCGGGAGCGACGTCGTCGGGGAGCGCCTGGGGCGCGACCACCGCGAAGCCGAGGTCTTCGAGGCCGTCGCGCAGGAGGCGGGCGTTGGCGAGCACGCGCTGCAGCAGCGGCGGCCCGTCGGGCGAGCGCATCACGCGCAGCGCCGCGAGCGCCGCTCCGAGCGAGGCGGGGACCGCGGAGGCGGTGAAGAGGAACGGGCGCGAGTAGATCCTTAGGTACTCGATCACCTCCGCCGGCCCCGCGACGAAGCCGCCGCAGGAGGCGAGCGACTTGGAGAACGTGCCCATGCGCAGGTCGACGCTGTCCTCGACGCCGAGCAGCTCGGCGGTACCGGCGCCGCGCGCGCCGAGGACCCCGGCCCCGTGGGCCTCGTCGACCATCAGGCGCGCGCCGTAGCGGGAGCAGAGCTCGCAGATCTCACGCAGCGGCGCGATGTCGCCCTCCATCGAGAAGACCCCGTCGACCACCACCAGGACGCCGCCGCCGTCAGCCTGGGCGCGCTGGAGCGTCTTCTCGAGCTTGTCGAGGCGGTTGTGGCGGAACGCGCGCAGCTTCGCCCGCGAGAGCAGGCAGCCGTCGAAGACCGAGGCGTGGTCGCCGGAGTCGACGATCACCGTGTCCTGAGGGGAGAGGATCGTGCCGAGCGTCGAGAGGTTCGCCTGGTGTCCGGTCGTGAACACGAGCGCGGCGTCGGTGTTCATCCACTCGGCGATCTCTCGCTCCAGTTCCAGGTGCAACGGGATCGTCCCGTTGAGAAAGCGCGAGCCGGTCAGCCCGGTGCCATAGCGGTGGAGGGCGTCCTCGGCGCCCTTCATCACACGCTCGTCGCCGGTCAGCCCGAGGTAGTTGTTGGAGCCGAGCATGATCCGCTCGGCGCCCTCCATCTCGACGACGGGCATCGCCGCGGAGGTGAGGACGTGGAAGTAGGGCAGCACGTCGGCCGCGCGTGCGGCGCGCAAGAGCTCCTCGCGCTCGTGGCCGCGGACCTTGGCGAAGACGTCCACCGGATGCGCGCCGGGCTGCTCGTCGGTGGGTGTCGTGGAGGCGTCTGTCGAAGTGGGCATATAGGGTCTGAGTCAGTGAGCGTGTCTGAGCGATCAACAGGCGTCCAGGTCACACCGGTCTCCGGCAGACGGGACCTGAAAGCGTTCATCCACCTGCCGTTCCGGTTGCATGCTAACCACCCGTTGTGGATCCCCCTGCCGAAGCTCGAGCGCTGGCTGTTTCTGAACCGGCGCCTGAACGCGTTCTTCAGCCATGGTGAGGCCGAGTACTTCATCGCCAGGCGCGACGGGCGGGTCGTGGGACGGATCACCGCTCAGGTCAACCACGCGTTCAACGACTATCGGAAGAAGAAGTGGGGCTGGTACGGCTTCCTGGAGTTCGAGGACGATCAGGGGGTGCTGGAGGCGCTGCTGAGCGCCGCCGAGCAGTGGCTGCGGGCGCGTGGCATGGAGCGGATGGTGGGTCCGGCGGACTTCACGATGAACGAAGAGAGCGGCATCCTGGTCGAGGGTCACGACCTGCGTCCGATGCTCAAGCAGCCCTGGCACCCGCCCTACTACCAGCAGCGCATGGAGCAGGCGGGGATGAGCAAGGCGATGGACCTGCTGATGTGGAAACTCGAGGTCGAAAACCGCGACAAGGTGCTACCTGTGATCTGGGAGCTGGCGGAGAAGGCGCAGTCAGAGCACGGGATCAGGGTGCGCCCGATGCGCAGACGGCAGCTGCGCAAAGACATGGACGCCTTCGCCGAGGTCTATAACGCCGCGTGGTCGAAGAACTGGGACTTCGTGCCGTACTCGAAGAAGGATCTCGACGCCTACGCACAGGAGATACAGCTGGTGTTCGACAAGCACTGGTGCATGATCGCCGAGAAAGAAGACACGGGCGAGGTCGTGGGCATGGCGATGACGTTCCCCGACCTCAACCAAGTGCTGGAGAAGATGGGAGGCAAATTCTTCCCCTTGGGCTGGTGGCACTTCCTGCGCAAGGGCAAGACCACCGATCGGGTGCGCGTCGGCTTCCTCGGCGTGAAGCCCGAGCATCAGCACACGGGAGTGGCGGCGAAGCTCTACCAGTTGCACTTCGACGCGGCGGAAAAACGCCCGCAGAAGGGCGGCGAGATGGGCTGGATCCTGGAGACGAACACAGCGATGAACAGGGGCATGGAAGCGATGGGCGGGAAGGTCGTGAAGCGCTACCGGATCTACGAGCGGGAGTTGTAGGGGCCGGCTGCGACAAGCGGTCTGGACCGCGGCGTACACTGCGAGCGATGGGTGAGAACACCGAGGAAGTAGACGCCCTGCCGGTGCTCGCGCAGGAGCCGACGGTGATCGCGTCCCCGGCGGCGGCGGCGGCGGCGGCGTTGCCGGCGCAGGCGGGACCGGGCCGCGCCGTCGTGCCGGCCGTGCAGGCCGCCGCGGTGGCGGCCGGGGGCTTCGTCGCGGGGGCCGCGGTCGTCGGCCTCGTGCACCGCCGCCGGCGTGCGACGCTCGCGAAGGGCCGCGACGCCAGGCGGTTGAGTCGCGCCCGCCCCCCCCGGCGCGACGGTCGCTCCGCGAACAAGAAGGCCGGCGAGCTGCTGCAGATCGTCGGCAGCCGCTCGCTGCTCGTCGACGTGCACCTGCTGGGCGGCGAGCGCTGAGCGACCGGAGCAACTCGATCGGCCGCAGCAATCTCGTCGAGCTGCGCGAGGAGGTCCGCCCGGTCGGGCCGTACAGGCTGCCGAGGCGCAACGGCATGGACGGCGTGATGCGCCGCCGCGGCGGGGTGTTGGAACGGCTGCTGCACGACGAAGACGAGCCGGTGGTGGTGCGGATCGCGCAGACGGCCGGCGACAGGGTGTTGTTCGGCGCGCGCGCACGGACGGAGCAAGCCGCGAGGTACGGCGTCGAGCGCATGCGATTCGCGCTCGGCGTCGACGACGACCTGCGGCCATTTATCCACCGCTTTGCAAAGGACCCGCTGATCGGGCGCTCGGTGCGAGCGCGCCCGTGGCTGCGCGTGGGACGCCGCCCGGAGCCCTTCGAGGCGCTTGTCTGGGCGGTCTGCGAGCAGCTGATCGAGTACGAGCGGGCGGCCGCGATCCAGCGCCGCTTGGTCACGCGTCTCGGACGGCCCTGGAGGGCCTGGGAGAGCAGCGGCAGTCCGCGCAACGGCGGCAGGCTGCGCGACCTGCGCGACCTGCCCACCCCCGCGACGCTCGCGGCCACGGCGCCGGCGCTGATCGAGTCGTGCGATCTCGCGGCGGCGCGCGCGATCGCGTTGCGGAGGGCCGCGCGCGAGGTCGCGCAGGGGCGCGTGGACCTGCACGACCCCGCCGAGCACGAGCGCGGCTGGCGGCGGCTGCGCGCGATCGGGGGCATCGGCGCGTGGACCGTGGAGACGATGGCGCTGCGGGGTCAGGGCCGCCACGACCAGTTGCCGGCCGGGGACCTTGGCCTGCTGAAGTTGGTCGGTCGTCACCTGGGCGGCGGCGACCCAAGGGCCCGCGCAGAAGAGCACGAGGTGCGCGAGTTCTTCGCCGGCTATGGCGAGTGGGCAGGCCTCGCCGCGGTGCATATGCAGGGCCTCGGCTGATCGGAGCTGCTTCTTCGCCGCCGTCGGGCTAGAGCGCTTCTTCTTCGCTCTTCCCCAGCCCTTCCCCCGGCAGGAACTCGTTCGTGAACGGTGGCAGGGGTGTGCTGTTCGGACTGTGGTGGAGGAGGCCGTGGGCGAACATCCAGCTGCCGAAGACTGTCCACGCGGAGGGATCCTGATAGCCGTAGGGGTGGCTGCCGGAGGGGAGCGCCGCGGGGAGCGTCTGTTGGATCGAGGCGAGCTGGAGCTTCGGTTCGAGCGAGGGGTTGGCTTTGACGAGCAGCGACGCCGCGGCGGCCGGGCCGCCCCGCACGGTGCGCTCGCCGCGGGTGAGCGCCTGGAGGAACGCGCGCAGGTCCTGGCCGTCGGTGCGCGCCTGTTCTTCGCGGACGACGAGCACGAGCTCGTCGTAGGTGGGCACACCGGCCTCCTCGATCGGGACCGTGAGGGGGTGCTTGTGCAGCAACTGGAGCTGGAGCGACTCGTAGTTCCAGTAGCCGCCGAGTGTCGCGTCGACCTTGCCGGAGAGCATCGCGGGGATGAGGTTGAAGCCGACGTTCACTTCGTGCACGCTCGCCGGATCGACCCCGGCGCTCCGCAGGGCGGCCTTCAACTCGGCTGCCTGGTAGGGGATGCCGGCGGTGCCGACGGTCCTGCCGGCGAGGTCGGCGACGCTCTTGATGTGGGAGGAGGGCAGCGCGATGATCGAGGTCAGCGGACGCTGGACGAGCGCCGCGATCGACACCAGTTTCAGGCCTTCGTCGCGGGCGAGCAGCAGCTCGGGCTCGTAGGAGATCGCCATCTCGACCTTGCCGGCCGCGAGCAGCTTCAGCGGTTCGGCGGTTTCGGAGGGGGCCACGGGTTTCACGTCGAGTCCCGCGGCGCGGAAGTCGCCGGCGGCGAGCGCGGAGTAGAGCGGCGCGTGGTCGGCGTTGGGGAACCAGTCGAGCATCACCGTGAAGGGCTTGGTGCGAGCCGCCGTGACCGTGTCCTGCCTGGCCCCGCAGGCGGATAGGGCGAGGGCGAGACTCAGGGCCAGGGCCACCGCCGCAGGGCTCCCGTGGCGGGCGCGCGAGCGTTGCGAGCCGGGCGAGCGTTGCGAGCCGGGCGAGCCCTGTGCGGGGTCGGCTGGACCGAGGATCACGGTGCGACGGACGATCGGCAGGACTCTCAACGGATGTCTCCTCTTGATTGGTTGGCCCACGGCGCCAGCCGGCGCTCGATCTCAGAAAGGGTGTAGAAGCAGGCGATCGCGAATGCGAACAGCACGACCGCGGCCGCGTAGGCGCGGGGTGTCTGTAGCGACGAGAGGTCGGCGTCGATCTCGCGTCCCAGTCCGGAGTAGGCGCCCGAGGTCGCGGTCTGGGACTCGGCGATGTAGGCGCCGATCACGCCGACGGTGACGGCGATCCGCGCGCCGCTGATCGCCGCGGGCAGCGCCGCCGGTAGCTCGGCGAAGCGAAACGCCTGCAGGCGCGAGGCGTCGAGCGTGCGCAGCAGCTTGAGCTGATCGGGGTCGACGGCGGCGAGCCCGTCGACGGTCGTGACGACGACGGGGAAGAAACAGATCAGGACGATCACGATCAGCTTGGGCAGCAGGCCGAAGCCGAGTAGGAACACGAGCAGCGGCGCGATCACCGCGATCGGCACCGCCTGGGAGCCGACGGTGAGCGGGTAGCAGGCGCGGCGCAGGGGCGGGGAGAGGTGGATCAGCACGCCGAGCGCGAAGCCGAGCGCGAGCGCGAGCGCGAGACCCAGCCCCACCTCCTCTGCGGTGATCGCGAGGTTGTGGCCGAGCAGGCCGGCGTTGCCCCAGAGAGATTCGGCGATCGCGTGGGGCGCCGGCAGGATCGACGAGCTCGTGGCGCCGGAGTCGACGTAGATCTCCCACGCGCCGAGCAGCACCAGCACGAGCACGATCGCCGGCGTGGCGTCGATGGCGCGGCGCCTCATCGTGCGTTCCCCGCCCAGGTTCCCATCCCCGTATTCAACCTGTCCGTCCTCACCCGCGCTCGTCCTCACGCACGCCGCCCGCGTCCCCCATCCCCAGTGCGACGAGCGCCCGCTCGCGCAGGGCGATCACCTCCGAATCGGTGCGCGAGCGGGGGCGGGGGAGGTCCACCTCGACCTCCGCGCGCACCCGGCCGGGCCGGGGGGAGAGCACCGCGACGCGATCGGCGAGCACGACCGCCTCCTCGACGTCGTGCGTGACGAGCACGACCGTGCGTGGCTCGCGCTCGAGCGCCCGGCCGAGCCAACCCTGCATCTCCGCGCGCGTGATCGCGTCGAGCGCGCCGAACGGCTCGTCCAGGCAGAGGACGGGCTTGCCCGAGAGGAGCGTGCGCAGGAACGCGACGCGCTGGCGCATCCCCCCGGAGAGCTCGTGTGGATGTGCGGCCTCGAAGCCCTGCAGGCCGAGCTCGGCGAACAGCTCCGCGGCCTTGCCGCGGGCCTGCGCGCGCGAGTCGCCGGCGATCCGCAGCGCGAGCGCGGCGTTGTCGACCGCCGAGAGCCACGGCAGCAGCAGATCGTGCTGGGGCATCAACGCGGCCGGCGCGCACTCGACGGTGCCGCCATCGGCGGCCTGCAGACCGCAGACGAGCTCCAGCAGCGTGGTCTTCCCACAGCCGCTGGGACCGACCACCGCGAGCAGTTCACCGTGGCCGGCGCGCAGCGACACGCCGGTGAGCGCCTGCACGGACGCCCCCCTACGGTCGCGATAAGCACGGCTCACACCGTCAAGCCGGATGCCGCCGTTCGTGCGCGTCGCTCCGCATGTGCGATGTGCGGATGTGCGATGTGCGGGTGTGCGGCTCCCCGCTGTGCGGTGCTCGCGGGACTGCAGTTCGGTTGGCACTCGGCTCCCTCCGCGGGCATTACCCCACAGGTTCAAAGGGTCGGCGCCGGGGGAATCGTCTCCGGTGCGCCATCTCAGCCGGCCTGTCCCGCCAGCCCCCCTGTTTGCTTGTGCTGATGCTATCGCGTTCACGTCGACAGCCGATCTGGACTCTTGTCGGTGGGGGATGGCGCCGATTCCGTCGAGAGAGACCGGTTCTCTTAAAGACGCCGAGGATGCTGTTGCACTTTTAAGAGAGTGTGTCACTATGGTATTACGCAGTTTTAAAAGTGTTTACTACTTCGGCCCGCCTTTAGCTTCTCGTCACACTTTTGTCGCACTCCCGCACGATTGCATCGCAATTTCTTCGCAGCTTCGTCGTAATTGCGTCAAGAAACGCGCATGTCGCCTCGCGTCACGTCACGTCACGTCACGTCACGTCGCGTCACCAACGCGTGTCACCGTCACCGCGTCGGCTACCGGGCTCCTCGGCTAGAGCGCCGAAGACACCGGCCGCGTGAGCGCCCGCACGAAGTCCTCGAGTTGCGCGGTCGTCCAGCACTCGAACGCGGTGCAGAACTCCTCGTAGGCGGCGATCACCGAGTCGCCGTAGTTCCAGTACAGGCGGGGCTCGGGGTTCAGCCAGAACGTGCGCCCGGCGCGCGCGGCGAGCTGGGCGAACAGGTCTGAGCGGGGGTCGCGGCCGTTCGTGCGCGCGTCGCCCAAAACGATCACGGTGGCGCGCGGGTGCAGTTCTTCGCCGACCTGTTCGAGCATCTCCGACCAGACGCGGCCGTAGTCGGTGTAGCCGGAGATGTCGGCCACGCCGGCGTCGGAGGAGATCCGCTCTGAGACGGCCGCGAAGTTGCGCTCGTGGGCGAAGATGTCGGTGACCTCGGAGACGCGCTCGATGAACACGAAGGAGCGCATCTTGCGGAACGAATCGTGCAGCGCGTGGAGCACGGACAAAAAGAAGACCGACGCCGAGGTGACGCTCGTGGAGACGTCGCAGAGCACGTAGATCTCCGGGCGTTTGGGCCGGCGCGGCCGGTACTTGAGCACGACCGGGACGCCGCCGGTCTGTAGCGACGCGCGCATCGTGCGGCGCACGTCGACCTGCGCGTGGCGGCGGTGCCCGCGCGCCTGCATGCCCTGCGTGGCGAGGCGGCGGCGCAGCTGGATCACGACGCGGTGCACGGCCGCGAGGTCGGCGAGCGGCCCGGAGGGGAGCGCCCGGTCGAGCTCGCCGAGCGGCCGGGCGGGGGGCAGGCTGCCGGTGCGCTCGATCTGCCCGCGTTCGAGCTCGCGGCGCAGCAGCGCCTCGAAGCGGCGCAGGGCGTCGCGCGGCAGGCCCTCGCGCCGCGGGTCCTCGGGGGGCAGCTCGGGCTGGGGCTCGGTGCGCAGGCCGAGCGCGCGGCGGATGCGCTGGACGTCGACGCCGATCACGCCCGAGCCCTCCTCGCGGCGCCCGAAGGCGGCGATCGCCATCCGCGCGAGGTCGGCCATCGCCGCCTCCGAACCATCCCGCAGCGCCGCGGCGATGCGGGCGCGCAGCGCTTCGAGGTCTTCGGGGGAGAGCTCGTCGAGGTCGATCGCGCTCGGCGGGACCTGCGAAGGATCGCCCTCGCGCACGTCCTCGCGCAGCGCCGCGAGCTCGACCGCGCGGAAGAAGAAGCGGTCGAACACCAGCTCGAACACGCGCCGATCCTCCTGGCTCTTGGCCAAGGTCGCGGCGAGCGCCTCGCGGAAGTCCTCCTGCTCTGTCCAGCTCACCTCGCGCAGGACGGCGAACGCGTCGAGCAGCTCCGAGGTACCGACCGCGACGCCTTCGCGGCGCAGCTCCTCGCCGAGCTCGAGGATCCGGGCCGGCAGGCCCTCAGGCGGCATCGACGGCGGGCGCTCGGAGCTTCAGGCCGACGCGCTCGGAGACGATGTCCATGTCGGTGCGGTGCTTGACGATCACCGACATCGTGTCGCGGAAGACGGTCTCGTCGATGTCGTCGGCGCCGAGCAGCAGCAGTGCCCGCGCCCAGTCGATCGACTCGGCGATCGACGGCGGCTTCTTCAGGTCGAGCTCGCGCACCATGCCGATCACCTCGACGAGCCGGCGGGCGACGGTCTGCGAGAGCTCCGGCGCGTGTAGCCGCACGATCTCGAGCTCGTGCTCGAGCTCGGGGTAGTCGAGCCACAGGTAGAGGCAGCGGCGCTTGAGCGCCTCCGTGAGCTCGCGCGAGTTGTTCGAGGTGAGCAGCACGACGGGGTGCGTGCGCGCCTTGAGGAGGCCGAGCTCGGGGATCGAGATCTGGAAGTCGGAGAGCACCTCCAGCAGCATCGCCTCAAACTCCTGGTCGGTCTTGTCGATCTCGTCGATCAGCAGCACGACCGGCTGCTCGGAGGCGATCGCGCTCATCAGTGGGCGGGCGAGCAGGAACTCCTCGCCGAAGATGTCCTCCTGCACCGCCTCCCAGCCCGTGTCCGATGCCTCTGCCTGGATGCGAAGCAGCTGCTTGCGGTAGTTCCACTCGTACAGCGCCTTCGCCTCGTCGAGGCCCTCATAGCACTGCAGCCGCACGAGCTCGCGGCCGAGATACAGCGCGAGCGACTTCGCGAGCTCGGTCTTGCCGACGCCCGCCGGCCCCTCGACGAGCACGGGCTTGCCGAGCCTGGCCGCGAGGAACGCCACGAGCGCGGTCGACTCGCCGGGCAGGTAGCCCACCGCGCGCAGGCCCGCGGCGACGTCTGCGACGGAGGCGGGCGCGGGCGCGGGCGCGGCGGCGGAGGGGGCGGACACGGTCCGCGCAATGATAGGCGCCTACCGCTGCTCGGGCTCGGGCAGGGGGTCCTCAAAGGACAGTTGCTCGGTTGCGTCAGATGACGAGACAGGGCGACGAGGCACACGACGGGGCGGCGGAGCGTGTGGGGGCTCGGGTTGGCGTTGAGGCTGGAGTCGCCGGGGACGGCGCAAGAGGGGCGGCTCCGGCCGGGCGTCGGCGCGCATCCGCGAGCCGGCGAGGGCGAGCAGCCCGGCGGCCGCGAGCGCGAAGAAGATCCCCCACTGGATGCCGACGTTCGCGGCGACGCCGTGGGCGGTGATCCCCGGCTTGTCGAACAGGCGCAGGATCAGGAGCAGCGCCACCCAGATTCCGGCGGCGAACACCACCGTGCCGTCGCCACCGGGGAGCTGGAAGGAGCGCCGCTCCCCGCGCGCGAACAGCAGGTAGAGCACAGCCACTGCGACGAGCAGGACGGCGGCCTCGACGAACGAGAAGACCTGGAACGCGTTCAGGTTGCGGCTCTGCAGCGGCGCCGCGCGCGGGGCGTTGACGACCGCGTTCTGCTGATACCAGGGCAGGAACATCGTCACGAACAGCGCCGCCGAGGCGGCGCCCGCGAGGCGCTGCTCGGGCGTCAGTGCCCGCCAAGCGCTGCTCAGTCGTGTCATGTACCGCAGTCTAGGGTCGCCTGGGCGGATGGGGATCCGATACAGGGCCAGGCCGGTGTCTGATCGTCGGCTCGCGCCCCGGATCCTCCGGCACGGGCACGCCGCCGATAACCGTGCGCGCTACTCCCGGCAGCGTCCGGTTGCGCCAGCCTCAGTGCGCCTTCGCGCCCTTCGCGACGGTGATCGTGCCGCTGGCGGTCGCGAAGTTGCCGGCGAGGCCGGTCGCGGTGAGCGTGACCCCGTAGGAGCCGCCCTTCGCGGGGGTGGGCCAGAGCAGCTTCGGCTTGCCGCGTTCGACGGTTGCGCTGTTGCTGTAGACGACGGCGCCGCCGAGGCGGACGGTGAGGTGGACGGTCGCGACCTTCGACAGCGACAGCTGCACGCCCGCGCGGGCACTCGTCGGCAGCGTCGTCGTGAGCAGCGCGACCTTCGGCGGCGTGTGCTCGTCGGCGGTGAAGGCTTCGGCGGTCGTGCAGTAGACCCGATCGCCCGCGATCTGCGTCGGGGTGGGCGCCGGCGTCGTCGGCGTGGTCGGCGGAGCCGGGGCCGGGGCTGGTGCGGGCGCCGGTGTGGTCGTGGGCGGCTCGCCTTTGTGCGTGCGTTCGCAGAGGTGCTGGAGGAATTCGGTGAGCAGTTCGTGGTAGTTGAGATCCGATTCGCCGTACTGGTCGTACATCGACCAGTAGCCGGTGTTGTAGAGAGGGGTGCGCACGCGCTCTTCGGCGTCGCCGGCTTCGAACAGCTGCAGGCCGGCCGGGTCGTTGGTGAGCGAGGTGTAGTCGTAGAGCCCGACGAGCGCTTGGAGTTCGCCGTTGAGGATGCGGTCGGTGGGGGCGTAGGTGTACTCGAGGTAGTGCGCTCCGAGCGAGCTCGCGACGCGCACACCCGATGGCGGTGGGGTTTTGAAGATCCCGAGCGCTTCCCGGGCGGCTGTCAACACCGTCGGTTCTTTGAAGCGCAGCCAATCGCGCGAGAGCACCTGCAGTGCCGTGCCCTGCGACAGGCCGCTCGTCCACGGCGGCTTGCCGCCGTCAAACTGGAACATGTACTCCCAGGCGATCCCGCCGGCGCGCTTGGTCGCGAGCGGGAGCATTTCACCGACCAGCTGCTTCAGGTTCGCGTTCTGGTTGCCCGAGTAGTAGCCGTTGCCCTCACCGAACGTGCCCAGCCACTGGATCTCGATCCCCTGACCGACGTAGTACTCCCACACGAGCTTGCTGGGAGGAAAGCTCACGCGCACTCGCGAAGCCAGCGACGGACCGCTCGTCCACCACGTCCGGTTGCTTTCCAGCGTCAGAAACAGCACCGCCAGACGCGAGGGGATGAAGCCGCCGGCGGCCGCGATCGCCTGGGTGTTCGCGAGCACCGCGCCGAGTTCCCGCTGTCGCGTGCCGCTCAGCTTCTTCAGCGAGCTCTGCGCCGCCACATAGGCCGCGTAGTCCTTCTGATAGATCGCCGACGTGATCGCGCCGCTGCGCTTCAGGCTCGCCAGGGCGGACGCGACGGTCGGCCTGGCGGCTGCTTGGGCGGAGGCGGCCCCGCCCAGGGCAGGCACGCTCAATGCCAGTACGCCCAGGACGAGCGCTCCGAGATGCTTGGCGCGCACGCCGCGCATCCTACGCACGATTCCGCTGGTCTCTGCAGGGCCCATTGCATCCCCGAAACACCACCCGGGTCAAGGTAGTTGCGTTACCCCGGCTCATAAGTCGATAGGCCTTCGGTTTGGCGTGGTCCCGATCCAGGGAGAGGTGGCCGAGCGGCTGAAGCCGACTTCATAGTCGATAGGCCTTCAGTTTGGCGCGGCTATGAACTCACGAGCGGCGGCGCTCTGCTCATGCTCGAACGCCGCCTCGAGCTGCTCGAGCTGTTGACCGCCGAGACCCGTCGCCCGTGCGACGTCCTGCCAGCGCGCAGTCGCGGTCGACACTTCCCCAATGATTGCGCGAGCCTGCACCGCTGAGACTCTGAACAGGTCGGCAACATCGAGGGCGCTCGACAGGCTTGCCTGCGTGTTGCTGTCGTCGATGGCGGTCGCCAACTGCTTCGCTCCACCTTCTGGGTCGGGGTTCAAGTCGAACGCCGGCGACAGCGACCAGCCGGCTGTGCTCTTGCGCAGGAAGCCGTGGTTGCGAAGATGATCGTCGGTGTTGGAGATCAGAATCGTGAAGACGATCCGCCGCCACAGCTCACGCAAGTCCGCCCCGGCGTCGGAGGAGCGCTCTTCAAGCACCTGCCCGATTTCGAGATAGCTCGCCTGCTCCCCATCTTTTGCTTGCAGCATCGACATCGCGCTCAGGTAGCCGATGCGCCCGGCGGCGTCGCGGTCGAAGCGGCGCACCACCAGCACCGGTCGGCCCTCGATGATGTGCAGCTCGTGCTCGGGGACGGTGATCCCGGCATCCGTTGCCAGCCTGAGCGCGACAGCCTCCCAACGGATCACGTCCCACTCGTCGCCTTGGGGTGAGGGGAACTTGGCGATCGCGAGATGTCCGTCCGTGTCGAGCACGTGCGCCTTCGGCCGCGCGCCGCCAAGCGAGCTGCCGCCGTGGAGGAGCAGGCGGAGATCCTCGCTGGTTGGTTCGTTGCGTTCGAGCTCTTCGGCTGCGTTCAGCAAACGCGGAAGCCCGATCAGGTGCGGCACTCCCTCGGTATCGACCGCCAGATACCGCCGGCTGTCGTGGGCTCGGAATCGCAGTGCCCCCTGGCGCAGGTCGTCTCGGGCGCCGAGCAGCAGGTCGACCTCAGCGAGCCCGCGCTGCTGCGCACCTTCATCGCGGGCACGCTGTGCCTCCGTGCGTCTAACGAGCCGCCGTCCCCACCCGTCCGGTGCGCAGTCGGCCATCGCCCCGAACAGTGGCTGGCCAACAGCTGTTTGATGCTGACCTGCTTGGAGCGGCAGGCCGGGATCGAGCTCGTAGGAGTCGGCTCGCTGCAGGTAATCCTCTCGATAGCTGAAGGTGGCCGATTCGCTGCGACCGTACCGATGCGTCCAGAGCCGTCCGGCGGGGACGTCTTCTCCGGCGATCTGCACGTCCACCTCGATCGGCTGCTCAACCATCGCCTGTCAGCCTCCTCGGTCGCACGCGACGAGGCAGCTCCTGGTCTGAGCGCAGGCGACCGACGTCGCTCGCGAGCGGGTCCAACGCCTCGGTCAGAAGGTCCTGAACGCCGAGCGCCCGCAAGATGCGGAGCAGGTTCTCGACACTGACCCCGCCATCGGCTGCCTCCATGCGCCGAATCACCCCTCGCGAGACGTCGGCACGCTCAGCCAGCTGAGCCTGCGTAAGACCGCGCAGCTTCCGCCACGTGGCAACGCTTTCCGCCAAGCGTCGTTGCGTGCGGCGAACCGGGACAGGGACAACCTTCTTGGATACTTTATGCTCCATATATAGTGCACTATAGACCATACTGCACTATATATCGACCATTATTTACGCCAGCTCGTCGATCTCCTCGTCCGGTTCGAGCTCCTCGTTCTCGACGTCGTCCTCGTCGTCGACTTCGCCGGCCACCACGAGCTCGCCCGCCGGGTGGTAGGTCGCCTGGAAGCTCTCGATCAGCTCGTCGCGGCGGTGCTCGTCGACAGGCGCCTCGTCGGAAATCAGCACCCAGTCGGCGCACTCGCCCGACTCGACGTCGTCGAAGATCTCGTGGTTGACGTCGGGCGAGTCGTCGACGATCAGCACGACCTCGGTTTGCGGGTTGAAGTAGGTCCCCGGGCGGATGCTCAGCTCGTCGAGCTCGTATCTACGAGGATCGGCCATTCCGCGTTTATATCCGATCCTGAGCGCGCATGGCGGCGCTGGATCTGCGTCCTCGGTCGCTCGTGTGCAGAGCACACGTCGCTCCCTGCGTCCTTGCCCAGCTTGCCCTGCGCACCCAGGATGGTGAGTGAGTCAGCCCAGCTCCCGCAGCGTGCGCTTGACCTCGGCGTCCACGTCCAGGGGCTCCAGGCCGCGTCGAACGCGGCGTTCGTTCTTCGCCACGACGAGTCCGCGCACCTCCGCTTCGAGCTCCGCGTCGTGGCCGCCCGCGGCCACCGCGGCCACCGCCGGCGGCGCCGGCGGCGCGAGCAGCTTGGCGACCTCCGCGTCGACGTCGATCGCCGGCTCTCCGCGGGCGACCATTCGCGCGCTGCGCGCGGAGAGCATCTGGCGCACCTCGCGCTCCTGCTCGGCGCGACCGATCGAAGATCGGCCAGCGGGGGTATCGACCCCCACCCACCCCGCCGCGGCCGCGGACATTGACTGCGGCGGGGCTTCGCTGTCACGCGTCATCCCGCCCCGGCCGATCTGGTCGTACACGCTCTCGCCGTTTGAGCCCCGATTGCTGACTACAAGGACCACCAGCATCACCAGGACCGACAGCACCACCACGCCCAGCGTCACGATCGAGAAGCTGCCCTCCACCGCACGATTGTCGCGCAATTCGGTGGCTCTCCGCTACCCTGCAGGTTGACTGACTGGTCAATCTAGAAGGAGATCGCAGAGAGAAATGGTCGATTTCACGCTCACAGACGAGCAGAAGAACCTGCGCGAGATGGCGCACGATTTCGCCGAGAAGGAGATCCGCCCCGTCGCCTGGGAGTACGACAAGGACGGGACCTGGCCGCAGGACATCATCGAGAAGGCGTGGGATGTCGGGTTGATGAACTCGCACATCTCCGAGGAGTACGGCGGCGCCGGCGCGGGCTACCTCGAGGGCTGTCTGATCGAGGAGGAGCTCTCCTGGGGCTGCTCGGGCATCCAGACCTCGCTCGGCTGCAACGGCCTGGCGGCCGCGCCGATCATGCTCGGCGGCTCGGAGGAGACGAAGAAGAAGTACCTCGGGATGCTCACCGAAGCTCCGAAGCTCGCCTCCTTCTGCCTGACCGAGCCCGACGCGGGCTCCGACGTCTCGGGAATGCGCACGACCGCCGTCAAGCGGGGCGACAAGTACGTGATCAACGGCTCGAAGTGCTTCATCACCAACGGCGGCTACGCCGACTACTACACCGTCTACGCGAAGACCGACAAAGATGCCGGCCACCGCGGCATCTCCGCGTTCGTCGTCGAGCGCGACTGGGGCGTGGTCGTCGACAAGAAGGAGGACAAGCTCGGACAGCGCGCGTCGAATACGGCGACGATCTCCTTCAACGACGTCGAGGTCCCGGCCGAGAACCTGCTCGGCGAGGAAAACGCGGGCTTCAAGCTCGCGATGATGACGCTCGACCGCACGCGGCCCGGCGTCGCCGCGATGGCCGTCGGCATCGCCCGCGCCGCCTTCGAGTTCGCGACCGACTACTCCAAGGAACGCGTCCAGTTCGGCGTGCCGATCGCGATGCACCAGGCGATCCAGTTCATGATCGCCGACATGGCCACCGAAGTCGAGGCCGCGCGGCTGCTGACCTGGAAGGGCGCCGTGATGCTGGACAACGGCGAACGCAACACGCTGATCTCCTCGCACGCCAAGCGCTTCGCCGCCGACGCGGCGATGAAGATCGCGACCGACGCCGTGCAGGTCTACGGCGGTTACGGCTTCATCAAGGACTACCCCGTCGAGAAGCTGTTCCGCGACGCGAAGATCATGCAGCTCTACGAGGGCACCTCGCAGATCCAGCGTCTCGTGATCGCGCGCGAAACGCTGCTCCCGCGGCGCGTCG
>Ga0207933_1000738_pt1 | contig 28800 bp, 27 predicted proteins | sample NGESurdeep092012_4_FD_184488 | JGI IMG/M metagenome (GOLD analysis project Ga0207933, IMG submission 184488) | Arctic peat soil microbial communities from Barrow, Alaska - NGEE Surface sample F53-3 deep-092012 (SPAdes) | ecosystem: Environmental > Terrestrial > Soil > Wetlands > Peat ... | reverse complement strand
CTAATTTTTTAAACTAAAATAAATTAATACAATGCAAAATTTTCAAAAAAAATACATAGCAGGATGGCTAACCCTGGGTTGCCTCTTGGCCGCCTTTACGGCCTTTGCACACGGTAGCGGCGATACACTGACTACGACCCTGTCCAATGCCTATCCTGCTACGCACAATACAGGCAGTTTTGCCGATTTTCCTAAAATGCATCCATTGGTTGTACACTTTCCTATTGTGTTTCTAATGCTCGCATTCGTCATTCAAATCGTTTCCTTTTTTGTATTTAAACCGAACAAAATGCAGGGAGGAAAAGAACTTAGTTGGGTGATACTTTTTTTAGTGATACTCGGTTTTATCGGCGCCAATTTTGCTTCCAATATTTTTCATGGTGGCGATACGGATTTGTCCAGATTAGGTCCCGTCACAAGAGCCACTTTTGAAACCCATGAACAATATGCCAACTATACCGTATGGATAAGCGGCTTTGCGGCCATTGCTAAAATAATAAGTCATTTCTTCTATAAAAGAAAGTTGGTTGCGGAAATCATAACAGTGGTTTTAATGGCAGGGCCGGTTTATACAAATGCTGTTACCGGTGATAAGGGTGCCAGGCTGGTAGTGGCTATGTAAGTTCACAAGGGTTGTGGAGTATGGTAAAGCCTATGTGTGAAGAGATAGAAGATGAGAACGGGGTGCTAATGTAATCGTCAACTATATAATTTTAATTTTTATAGAATTTCCCTTCAAGTTGCTGATAAATTAAAGCAAACATCCATCCTGCCATGCTACCAAAGAAAATTCCTCCTATTACGTCTCCGGGAAAATGAACCCCAAGATATATTCTGCTGTAGCATACTAATATTGCCCAGGCAAAAAGTAAATAAGGAAGCCATATAAGTTTTTTCTTTGTGATTAAAGTAAGATAAATAGTAAAACCGCTTACATTAGTGGCATGGCCTGAAACAAATCCATAAAGGCCGCCACGATAATTATTCACATAATGCAAAAGGTTTTCAATGCCCGGAATATGGCTGGGCCTGTATCTTATTTCCATCCCTTTTATTATAGTAGATGAAAGTTGATCAGTAAAAAAAATTAATGGAACAATTAAGCCAATCAGTAGCCAGCTTTTCTTGCGGTAATAATAAATTAACAAAAGAAGCAGTAAAAAATAATAAGGATACCAGGAAGTTTCACCGCTGGCAAACCACATAATTTTATCCTGGAATAAATTGTGATGGCTATTGATAAGGAACAATCCTTTCTTGTCCCAATCATTTATCCATTTAATAAATTGTTGCACCTTTCAAAAAATTTCTGTTAATAAGAAATCGCGTTACCAGAATTGCGATGCTGCTACTGATGATCATAGAACCGATGACATCGCTTGGGTAATGAACCCCTAAAACAACCCGCGAATAACCTACCATGAAAGCCCATATCCAGACAAAAAGCAGCCACGCCTTCTGCATTGGAAATAAAATACTTAGGGTTTGTTAAGGAATAACTAATACATTTTATGGGATAATTTTATAGTTCCAATCGCCTCTAAAATTATTGGTTATCAAGTTTATTTTTGCCAACTCTTTATCATCAATTTTTATTCCTTTTTCATATACCTTCTTATCTGCTTTGGCTCTTACCGTCAATCCTTTTTGAGTTGTTGTATTTGCTATTAAATTTACAATTACTTCCAGGCTTTCCAAAGGTTTGGCGCGCCAGTTTTTGGTTATGTATGAAAACATTCTATGTTCAATTTTATTCCATTTACTGGTGCCCGGCGGAAAGTGACAAACATGTATTTCCAATCCTATTTCTGTTGCTAATGTTTGTAATTCCTTTTTCCATAAACGGCTTCTTGAACTATTACTTCCTCCGCCATCGGCTGTAACCAGAATTCTTTTTGCAGAAAAGTATTGCTCTTTACCCATTTGTTGCCACCAGGTTCTAACACTGTTTACTGCAAATTCTGCTGTGTCTTTACTGATGCCAACACTTACCCATCCTTCATTTTTGGCAATATCATATACACCATATGGAATAGCTTTTCCAAGTTCTTTATCTATAAAGTCGTATACTTTTACTTCAGGAGCTTTCCCCTGCTCAAACCAACCTGTGCCTGCATTCTTGAAGTTTCCGATCAACTCTTTCTTTTTACAATCCACAGATATTACCGGTGCATCATCAGCCATAAAAGACAAAGCCGTTTTGTTGATAAACTCAAACTGTTCATTTCTGTCAACATCGCTGCCACCCTCATCGGTTTTCTTGTTTCCCTGCAAACTATAACCCAATGATTTTAATAATTCTCCTACAGTTACATAGCTTATAAAATACCCTTTTTCCTTTAATGCTTTTTCAATTTTGCGCAGACTTTTGCTGCTCCACAAAAGCACTTTCATTGGATCGCCTCTGGTATGAGGATTTACGATTGCTTCCAAAGCTTCCATCAGGCCGTCCTGGCTTTCTCTGTGCTGTTTGCGGCCTGCTCCAGGCTTCCTTATTTTTTTTGATGAACTGTCTTCTTCCACCACTTCCCCGGAAGTTAATTCCGCAATTCCTTTATCTATTCTTATCCTACTTACTCCCGCTAACTTCGCCACTCTTTGTTTCCCTCCTCTTCCTAAAAATTGGGCCTCGCTGCCAAGATATAAACGAGTAGCGCGTTCATTCAAATGCGGAAGGATTGTTTTAAATTTTTTTTGTAACACTTCATCGCTAAACATAATATTTAATTTAGCTTCAAATGTACTACTTATTATTTAACAAACACTTAGTCTTCCCGCCTCTTATCTGTTGTTTTCAAACTGTCAGGAGAATAGGTGGTTTCCATCTGCTTTCTGCATGCTTGTGTCCAATTATAAATCGCTAATCTTTTAGAATCCGTGAGTATAGCATTACGATGTATTAAAGTATAAGAGCTTATAGGCATATCGTCTCTTTTCACTTCATTGTTAATATGGTCAAATTCTTTATATTGCTTACCCGCGTTATAGCTGGTAAAGATTGAAAAATTTAAAGCCCTTTTGGCATCTTTTATATGGCCGTTCATAAACCATGTTACAGGCTGTATTTGCCAGTACCATGGGTATATGGTATTATTGCTATGGCAATCGTAGCAAGAAATTTTCAGTATATTTTCAATATCGTTTGGAACAACAAAATGCGAGGTAATATCATAAGCCCCTTTATTTGCACTTATATTTTTTTTAGGTTTTATAAACTGAATTGTGATTAATGCAACTAATAGCAAAATCAATATCTTCCTAAATATTTTCATTTCATTAAATTAATGCAAATAAAAGAATAAAAATAACTTCAATAAAGATTATTCTCAAAAATAAAGAAAGGACAGCTTATGAAAGGCTAGCAATAAAGAAAAAATTATTTAAACCTGTAACCCAATATTACCTTTATAATTCCATTATCTGCGGTATTTGTAAGTGCATAGCCATATCCAAAGTTCAACTCCCAATTTGCCCATGCATTAATGTCTATTACTGCAAAAAGCTGTTGCTGCTGTTGCTGGAAGGGAAGAAAGTTAAATAAGCCCCCTACCGACCCATAATATTCCAGCCCTGGCGCCCAGATACTATTTACGTTATAACTGCCCTTTATATTAGGAGAAAAAACATACCCTTTACCACTGTTTAAACCATGCAGGGATTTATCAAAAGTTGGATTGAATGCGACATACCACTTACCTAACGTCTTATCTATTATCGGTCTTATTTCCAGGGTCCAGTCATCTTCACTATATTTTAATTTTTGATAGCCCCCTTCTAATGACAAACTAACACCGACAGGCCAATGCCAGCTGTCCGGCACTCTTACCCTGGGACGAATATGACTGCCTACATAATTAGTTCTTCCTTCATTACCTATTGCATTAAAAAAATAAAATCCTACTTCAAACCAGTTTGTAAACCCATGTGTTATTTCTATCGTTTCATGTACTATGTGATGGGTGGGAAGTACGCCATTCTCTTCTGTGGTACTACCATCAGTAGTATAATTACTATGAAGTTCCACCATGGTGGCCTTTGGTGCTACAGTCTCTGAGCCATATACCTGAATCTCGTAATTATCCTGTGAAAATGCTTCCTTAGTAATTAATAGACACACTAGTGTCAAGAATATTATAATCTTTTTCATAGTTTAAATCTGGCTATAAGTTCGATATCAATTTCAACAAAGATAGAATCAATTAAGAAAGTTTATGCAAATACGAAATTCAAATATTAGAAAATTACTGCGTGCTCCTTCAAAAATTCCATTTACATTACCAATATTTCCATGTGTTTGAAGATCATTTACATTTTGACAGAGAAGGAATATGGGCTACATTTAATATTCAACCAGAACTTTATAACACCAATCAACTACAAAATGGCAATCAAAGAACGGAATTATTAATCCTTTTTTGTCATGAAAATTTTTAGAAAAATTGATTACCAAAATTGATAAACCATCCCCGGTTCCAAATGCCCAAAAGAATATTTTAATGTAAACGAAATTGAATTTTTCTTTTGCTTGCTGGATGTAGGTTTATTAAAACGATGGTAATTATTTACAACTAATTTACCCGACAAATATCCATTAGCAGCACCGGTTGCCACATCGGTTACCCAGTGTTTGTTTTCTGTAATTCGGCTGATACCAATCAATGACGCTGCAGTATATGCAATGACCGGCACCACGGGCTTATCTTTATATTCCGATGCGAAAACGGTAGCCACCGCAAAGACAACAGTAGAATGTCCCGAAGGGAAAGAACTTTTTTCATTGGAGCCATTGGCATCCTTTAAATTATGAAATGGCCACAGGAATTTCGGTTCTGCTTCCACACCGGGAGGATAATAAGAGGGCCTCGTTCTTCCGGAAATAAATTTTAAAACTGTTGCTATAGCACCGCTGGTGATGTAAGCCTGTGATGATAATAAAGTGGCGTTTATAAGTTTATTATTTTTAGAAATAAGTCCGTAAGCACCTATTCCGGCCACTGTAAAAACTTCATAAATTCCTCCAAAATTGGTAATCGTTCTACTGATATTATTCAAGCTTGTATTCCTGTTTCGCAAACGAAGCGCAGCTTGCTGAACCGTCTCATCAGCAAACGATAGAGCGAAAGCTAAGGCTGCGAATTTTCCAAAATTTCCCCAATCCTTTTTTGATAAATGAAATGGCTTTGTAAAGCCATCTTTGAGATTATTGCCCAGTAAGATGAAATAGGGATTGAAATGGAGTAACGATTTTTGTGGATACAATGAATCAGGAATAATACTGATTTGTGAAGAATTGTTTTCAGTTTTTAAATGAAGACTATCTAATTTATTACCCTGATAGTTTTGGGCTAAACCAATAAACGGAATATTAACCAGGAACAGTATAGCACTTTTTTCACAGATTTCTTTTTAGGTTTTTTAATTTTTAAAATTTTTAGAAAATTGCAATAATTGAACTATACATATTACCTATTAAGGTTTAATACTACTCTGACGAAAAAACTACATTGACTATATGCCCCCTCTACATAATTATATGAGACATTAAAACTATAGATGTCGCAAATTGTTTTTACGATGGCCAGTCCCAGCCCAATAGAATCACCAGAAGAAGAAACTTTTTTAAAACACTCAAATGAATTAAGTATTTAATTTTTAATCTCCTTAAATGCATTATATACTACTTTGCATTTTTTAGAACACCTATTTTCAGGTAAAGCGTTAAACCGGTTATAAAAAACAAGAATGTTTTGCTTTATAAACGGGGTTACATTTTTAAACTTATCGTCTTTAAGTTTCAGAAGCCATACATCATAAGTTTCATCTGCGATACTATATTCACAGGGTTCAGTAGGTCTGCCGGTATCAAAATCTTTATCTTTTAAAGTGAGGCTTCGATTAATCTTTTTTAATTGGTCAGTATAATGTTCCATGATTGAATCCATGCCCGCATCAAAATATTTTTCGGCCTGTGGCGTTGGTATTTTAAATCTTAAAGCTCTTGTAGGTCCCACTTTTGGTAAAACAGTAATAACAAAAGAAAGTACAGAAGGAAAAAAGCCAGGATGTTTATAACCTCTCCCAAACTCTTTATTATACTCCTTGATATGCATTTTGTATCTGAATTCTTTTGCAGTCACCGTCTCATCTTTTTTCAAAATATCTGAACGATAATGAGCCCATGCCGACTTTGTTATTAGAGGAAATATACTTGCTACTACATAGCGGAAAACTTCAACAGACCAGGCCAAATGGTTATTAAAAACTTCATTAATATCAAGTCCGTAAGTTTCAAGAAAAGCCCTTGCCAATACAGTAGTATCTACTTTAAAGCCAATAAAATCGTGGTATGACTTGGAGGCAAAATTACCTTTTTCGGTTTCCAATACATCAAAACCAAATTCCATTCTTTTGTGCCCAATTTCATTTTGCGCATACGTAATTACGTTTCCATATTTTTTTCTGAGTTTAGAATAAACAAGTGTAACACTCCGGTTAGTAGCCAACGGATGACCATAATTATCAGCAGTATAATGAGATAAAAATCCAAGAGCAAACGCAAACGCATTTAAATTATCAGCGTCTTTTAATAATGCCATCACCATGTCTCCACTTCGCACATAATGTACAAGATTTGTAAACAGTTTGCTGCCCCATGGATAATATCCCATATCAGGGGCAACTGCACCGCCATAAGCATAAGAATGGGCAATATTTATTTCGTCCACCGTTGCAGCCGGATATCGGGTTTTTAGTAATGGCACAATTGATTTATCCCACATAGCATCGATAACCGCTTCATGAGAAAGCACTCCTAAGCTATGACCGTAAAACGGAGAAAAAGAAAATAAAAATAATAATAAAATAATATAGTAATAAGCTGTTTTCAATTTTTTTTTAATGATGGCATTATTTATTCATTTTCTCCATTGATCATTTGTAAAAGAAAAATCATCTGGCATCTAAAGGAATTATTTAAACAATAAAAGAAAAAAATTAACAATGAAGGAAATTGTTGAAGCCCTTATCCAAACTCTTTTTCTAAAAGATATATTAATTTGCTCTTTTCTATTTTCTGATATCCGCATAAAATGAATTGTTTAAAAAAGAGAACTGATTTTATTATTAAATTTCATGACACAAAGGTATGCCTTAAACAAGGTTTAAAATAAGTATCTATTAAAAAGTCTTCATTTAGCTAAATTTTTTGGTAAGGTAATAACAAGAAAAAAAATCATTTTTTTTAAATAAATAATTACCATTACTGTCGATAATATTTTTTCCATTTTTTGAACAAATCTAAGAGGCTATTTTGAAGAAGTCTGAAGAAAAATTAAAATAAGATTACCAGGAATATATTTACTTAAAATGAACCACCAGGCCTGGTTCCAAATGCCCATACGAATAATTCAAATTAAAAGAAAAAGTTTCTTTCTTTTTATCATTTTTTTTGATTTTTGCATAACGGTGATAATTATCTACCACCTCTTTTCCTGCTAAAAATCCAACTGCGGCGCCTACCAAAACATCCGTACTCCAATGTTTATTCTCAGTAATCCTGCTTACACCAATGAGTGTAGCAACACTATAGGCAAAAATGGGAATAAGGGGTTTGTCTCTATATTCGGAAGCAAAAACCGTTGCAGCTGCAAAGGCAACAGTGGTATGGCCGCTGGGGAACGAATTACTTCCATTTGTTTCAAAGCCTGTTTTTGAAAAAGGCCCCAAGAATCTTGGCTTTGCTTCAACTCCGGGGGCGTAAAAAGATGGCCTCGTTCTTCCGGTTAGATATTTTAAAACGCTTTCCAAAGCGGCGCCTGTTATATATGCCTGAGTGGCGAGAAGTGTAGTAGTTTTAATTTTTTGGTCTTTAAAAATTAATCCGTAAGCACCCAAACCAACAAGGGTGTATGCCTCATACGTGCCACCAAAATTGGTTACATATTTACTCACATTATTTATTTCAGTATTGCGGTTACGAAGTTTAAGCGCGGCTTGTTGTATGGGCTTATCAGCAAAACTAAGAGCTACTGCAACTACTGCAAATTCCCCAAAATTTCGCCAATCTTTTTTGGCCATATGAAAAGGCTTCGTAAATTCCTGTTTTAAATCGCTACCTAATAATATGAAATAAGTTTTTAAATTTAATTCAGCGACTCCTTTATAGGCATTGGGATTAGTATTATTGGTTTGACCAATAGCTTCCTTCTTCACGGCAAGGCTATCTAATTTTTTTATCAATGTATCTTTTTGTGCAAAACCTGAAATAGGTAACGATAATAATATCATCACCAACCCTCTTTTTACCAAACATTTCATTAGATAGTTTGTTATTTTAAATGAACCATATCAAAAAATATTCCAAATAAAATTTTATTAAGTAAAAATTACCTTTATTATATGCATTCCATTTTCATATATGTATATTACCGGAAATCCATAAGTATCGCAAATTGTTTTTACGATAGATAGCCCCAGCCCAAGCGAATCGGCGGAAGGAGAATCTTTTTTAAAACGTTCAAATAATTCAGAGGTATGTATCTGTGGTGGAATGCCAGTGTTACTCACTGCCAGGGAACCGGTATCCAGCTCAATTTTTATGGCGCCTCCGGGGCAATTGTGTTTTATAGCATTGATGATAATATTAGAAACTAAAATTTCAGCAAGCGATTCATTCATTTCTATAAATATGTCATCAGTAATAATTTTTTCAATACAGATATTTTTTAAAGCATTTAGTTCTTCAAAATTTTCTATACAATGGTTAATGACAAACGAAAGATTGACATTTTCTGAATTTTTAAACTGGTGGTTTTCGATTTTGGCAAGCAACAATAATGATTGGGTCAGTTTAGAAAGCCTCGAGGCGGCATCGCTTATACTTTGTATCGAATGTATTTGGGTGTTGGTAAGATTCTCTGATTGAGACAACAATTCAATTTTATTTTTGATGATGGCCAGTGGAGTCTGTATTTCATGTGAAGCATTTTCTGTAAAGTTTTTTAATAATTCGTAATCGTTACTCACCTTTTGCGTCATGGATCGCGCTGTTTCATTTAATTCTTTAAACTCATTAATGTCTGTCTGCGGGAGTTTTAATTTATTTTTTGAAGAAAGATTAAACTGCTTCAATTCTTCCAAAGTATGATGAAATGGTTTCCATAAACTGGCCAATAAAAAACGATTGGCAATAAAAAGAATGAGAATTAAAAAAATAATTACTGCTAATGTGATTATCAAAATCAGTTGAACAATATCTTCCGTTTCCTGCTGTGATTTTTTTACTTCGGCAACATAACTTTTCCCGTTTGCAGTTACCAAAAATTCCAGTCTTCGATATGATTCGGTTTCATTTTCTCTTTTATCAAATACATCTTCGGTAGAAAACCGGGTTTTAATATTATCATTCGAAGTAAGATGGAATTCGATCTGCTGATCTTTGTAATTTGAAGTTTCTGGCAACGCATTCTTTTCCTTTACATAATGCATAATCTCCATTTGCTCAATGCGCAAATCTTTATCCAACTGATGGATCAATGCATAATGGATTATAAAATAAAAACCCATGCTGCTAATCAAAAGTGCAACTATTGTAATGGGGATATTTACTCTGTTATATTTTACAAGCAATTTCATTGGCCGGTAAATTTATATCCCATTCCATATACCGATTTAATATAATCTGCATCTCCTGCATCCATTAATTTTTTTCTCAGGTTTTTTATGTGGGTATAAATAAAATCAAAATTACCACCCATATCGCTCCCCCAAAGATGCTCTGCTATGGCTTCTTTGGAGATCAGCCTTCTTTTGTTTGAAACAAAATACAAGAGTAATTCATATTCCTTTTTAGTAAGTTCTACCGGATTATTTTCAATTGTCACCATTCTGGTTTGCGTATCTATCCGGAGATTATCAAACTGCAAAACACTGTTTCCATCAAAGTATTTTCTCCTGATAATAGCTGCTACACGGGCATTTAATTCAGACAGGTGAAAGGGTTTGGATAAATAATCATCAGCCCCAAGATTTAATCCTTTTATTTTATCGTCCAAAGAATTTTTAGCGGAAATAATAAGAACTCCATCCGTTTTCTTATCCTCTTTCAATCTTTCGAGGATTTTTAATCCGTTTCCTCCTGGTAAAGTAATATCCAGTAAAATACAATCATAATCATTGTATTCTGTTTTATGAATTGCGGTAGTATAGTCTCCCGCTATTTCACAAGTATATTCCTGTGAAGCGAGATACATAGCAATACTTTCGCTCAGGGCTTTTTCATCTTCTATTATTAGGATTTTCAATAAATAATTTTTTGAAAAATTACAAAAAGATTCTGAAGATATTTAGAAGAAATTATCAATTGCCCCATTGTGTGCAACCTTATTTTTACATATCCACCAATTTAAGCATCAATGGCTTTGCAGGCCCCACGCTATTTTCAATATATTACACGCTCTTGCGGACGGAATTCTTATCTGTTTCGCATTAAAAATCAGGAGAATAAAAACAATCAGACAACCACGAACCCAAAGTTTTATTTTTGTTTCAATTTTCTACTTGGTTTACAAACTGTATGAACTTACTTATGATGAAGTAAAAATAATAGACAAGGATTTTTGGTTGAGGGAGGAGGAGTATGGAAAAATAAAGGAAAAATGAAAATAAAATGATTTCAAAATGAAACGGAAAAAAATGTGGTTGCTTTCCCCTGCAGGGAAATCCAAAGTAAAACCTTCTGATCTGAATAAACCGGCAATAGAAAACCGATGCCAGCCACTTATAGAACACTTTAAACAACAGTATGTAAAGAAAAATCCAGATAAGAAGTATAATTATCTTACCGATGTCTATACAAAATGGCGTGGAAATTATTTATACTTCTGCGAAAAATACAAATCGGAACAGGCGGGAATGATTGAACATGAATTTGAGGAAAGTTTTGTCAGGTTGGAATATGTGGGTATAGATAATTTTAATTTTTCTTATTTCAGGCATACTGGAAGATGGTTTCCTGTAGCAAGTAATTTAACATTGAATGATTGCCTTGAAATGATAGAAAGTAATCCCAACTTTCATCCGATAAGTTGAAGTAATTTTCACTGTTTTCACTACGCCCTTTGAAAAAAGAAATAGATGTGTTGGTTTACAAACTGTATAGCCTGTCCCAAACTTGCTTCGGGAAACTTACTTATGATGAAGTGAAAATAATTGATAAAGATTTTTGGCTAAGTGAGGATGAGTATGGAAAAATAAAAATTGAGTAACAATGAAAGGATAAAATGAAAGACTAAAAAAAAAGAATCCGCTTTATTTCTTTGTTTACTGTAAGGCATAAACAATCAGATAATTTTATCAGACGGAGGCCGTCAGATAAAATTAACTGAAAAATTCAACCATCTTTTCTTTAATTTTTTCAGGCATCTCACAGCGCTTCATCGTTTTGGCATCAATAAAATATAAGGTTACATCGCCAACATTCAGCAATTCATTTTTCTCATTATAAATTTCACTGTGAAAAATAATTCTTGGGTGCAGGGGCATTTCTCTAACGGTGGTAACTACAGTGATGAGATCATCGTATAATGCAGGCCGAAGAAATTTGCTGTGAATCTCGGTAACCGGCATAATCACTCCGGCAGCTTCTATTTCTTTATATGTCAAACCGAGGCTGCGCAAAGCTTCCGTACGTCCTATTTCATAAAATTGAGCATAATGACCGTGATACACTACACCCATTTGATCGGTGAGTGCATAATGAATACGGATTTGTGTTTTGGAAGTGAACAAGACTTTTATTTTATTACTATATTAAACTTAGAATGATTTTCTTCTTCCCCCCTCTCCACACCGTGGAGAGGGGCCGGGGGTGAGGTTTCTTATTTTCCAATCATTCCATCCAGGCTTACTTTTCCAGGCCCGCAAAATAATATAGTAATTGTAGCGGCAAGATATATCATTCCTCTTTCGCCCTGTGCAAATATGTTCGCATTGGAGGCTACAAAAACAACCACGCACATTCCTATGATGATAGGAATACACGCTAATCGTGTGAACAATCCTATTATCAATAGTATTCCGCAAATTAACTCGGCAATAATGATGAGTGATAAAGAAACAGTAGAACCCAGGTGCATAAAATTCATAAACTGATATTTTAGCACATTGAATTTTATCAGTTTTTGAAAACCATGGTGAGCAAGCAATAACCCCGCTGCAACCCGCAAAACAAGCATACCAAAATTGAAAGCCCCGTGGGAATATTTTATGGAAAGAAATTTTTTCATATTTTTTTTTACAATTGTGTTAACAAAGATTTACGCAATTTAAAGTGTTTTTAATTTCATTCAAATATTTTTGGATAAACAATTGCGGAATGTGGTTTGTACTTTTGCGTGAATTATAAATTTCATTTCCTTTTTATATTGATTTAATTGTTTTTTAATCAGTCATGAAAATAAAAATCATAAAATTGATGACCCGTTTCTTTCTTCCATTTGCATTAACACTTTTTTCCGTTTCATGTTTTTCGCAGGCGAATTATAATGTAACTGATCCCGGGAAAAATTTTAAAACAGCCAAAGATTATTTTATCCAGGACGAATACAGCCTTGCGTATCCATTATTGAAACCCTTACTGGATAAGTATCCTGAAAACACAAAGAGCAGTCATGCCTATCTAAACCAGGATGTGGAATATTATTATATTGTATGCGAACTGAAGTTAAACCAGCAAATTGCAGAAGATCAGGCCAAACGTTTTATAGATGCCGCCGACAATGAACCACGCCAGCAATTGATGAGCTTTTATCTTGCCCAGTATTTTTTTACTAAGAACGATTATGCGCGCGCAATTATTTATTATGAAAGAGCGGGTTACAATAATCTGAGCAATGAAGAAATTGCTGATTCAAAATTTGAACTGGCTTATTCTTATTTTAATGTGGGTCGCTTTGATGATGCCAAGCCGCTATTCAATGAAATTCATCAATTGCCCGGCAATAAATATTATTACGACGCTAATTATTATTATGGATATTTAGCTTACCGGGATCATGATTATAATGAAGCGCTAAGGTCGTTTCAAATAGTAGAATCTATTCCCAAATACAGGAGCATGGTTCCTTACTACATAGCCCAAATCTATTATTTCCAGGGCAATAAAGACCAGGCATTGAGATATGGAGAAAGCAAATTATCGCAGGATAATCTTTATTACAGAAAAGATCTTAGTTTATTAATAGGACAGATCTATTTTGAGGAAAAGAAATTCTCAAAAGCGTTGCCTTTGCTGGAGTCTTATGTAAACAACAGTGACAAAGTTTCCAAAGAAGTAATGTATGAATTGAGTTATTGTTATTATGATGCCAACCAGGTGAATAAAGCCATTGAAGGCTTTAAACAACTTAGTAATGAGAAAGATTCGCTGGGACAGAATTCCATGTATTTACTCGGCGATCTGTATTTAAGAACTGATCAGAAAGAAAATGCCAGGAATGCATTTCTTTATAGCGCAGACAATGGAAGTAATCGCAAGCTACAGGAAATATCCAGGTTCAATTATGCCAAACTCTCTTATGAATTAGGTTACCAGGATGTCGCATTAAGTTCAATGAATAAATTTCTTGATCTCTATCCAACTTCTGAATATGCGAATGAAGCAAAAGAAATTGTGATCAATCTCCTGGCGAATACCAATAATTATGCACAGGCGCTGGCGCTGTATCAATCATTTGATAAGCCAACTCCTACGATGTTGAGAGTGTATCCAAAAATTATGTTTGGACTCGCTACCCAAAATATTAATGATCAAAAACTAACTGATGCCGATGACCTGCTTACAAGAATTATTAAAGACCCCAATGCAGGATCTGTGTTACCCTTTGCTGATTTTTGGAAAGGAGAAGTTGCGTTTAGGCTTTCCCGTTATAACGAGGCTATTAAATATACAAGTGATTATCTCCAATATGGTGTCGTACAAGGTGAAGCCAATCCCGGAAATGCCAGGTATGTTCTTGGATATAGCTATTTGAAAATAGAAAATTATGCCCAGGCATTAGCTAATTTTAAACAGGTGGCACCTGTTGTATCGCCTAATTCCTCCACTTTGGAACAAGATGCTTATGTGCGCACCGCCGATTGTTATTTCATGCAAAAAAACTATGGTACTGCTAAAAAGATGTACCAGGATGTAATCAATAACGGATTATCACAAAGCGATTATTCCCTGTATCAGGTGGCTCTTATCAATGGAATCAATAATCAGGAAGCAAAAATAAAAACGTTCAACACACTTGTACAACGCTATCCGCAAAGTGACCTGGTTACTGCATCCTATATGCAAATTGCCAATGCCTATATGGTACAGGAAAAATTCCAGGATGCCATTCCTTATCTCAATAAAATATTAGACATCAAATTGGCTGCCAGCCAGTATCCTAACGTCTATCTCAAACTGGGGCTTGCTTATTATAATTTGAATAATAATGATGAGGCTTTAAAAGATTATCAAAAGCTGGTAACTCTTTATCCGCAATCTAACGAAGCAAACGAAGCGCTTGACAACATGAAAAATATTTATGTAGAAATGGGAAGGCCAGGTGATTATGTTGATTTTGTGAGAAAAGCGGGAAAAGTAATCAGCGTTACAGAAGCGGATTCTTTGACTTATGCGGCTGCGGAATTAAAATATTCCAACAACGATTGCGCGGGAGCTATCACCGCATTTAATAATTATCTTACCTCCTATCCGCAGGGAGCTTATATATTAAAAGCGAATTTTTACAAAAGCGAATGTTATTTAAAAAATAAAGATTTTCAAAATGCAGTAACCGGTTATGAAGCAGTGGTAAATATGGGTAGCAACCCCTTTGCAGAAAGAGCCTCATTGGAAGCTGCGCGTATTTATTATTTTGAACTAAAGGATTATCAAAAATCCACTATTTATTTTACCAAATTACTAAGCCTTGCTACCTCACCTGATGATCAAATGGAAGCATTGCGTGGATTGGTAAGAAGTTATTACCAGACAAAAGATTACACACAGGCCAACAATATCGCCCAGGAATTACTCACCAAAAAAGGAATTAGTAGCGACGATAAAGCAATCGCCAACCTGGTGTTAGGGAAATCATTGCAGGCAAATAACCAATATGACCAGGCCATTGCAGCATTTAAGCAGGTAGCAGCCATTAATAAATCTGAATGGGGCGCTGAAGCCCGTTATGAAACAGCGAATTGTTATTACTCACTCAACCAACTTTCTGTTGCAGAAAAATCTGCGATGGAGGTAATAAAAGTTACAAGCTCTTATGATTATTGGGTGGCCAAAGCTTATATATTATTGGGTGATATTTTTCTGAAACAGAAAGATTATTTTAATGCAAAAGCAACTTATAAAAGCGTCGCCGATAATGCTACCATACCCGAATTGAAAAAAGAAGCGCAGGATAAATTGAATATTGCTATTGGCGAAGAACAACAAAATTCTAAAGTAGATACCACATCCGGAAATAAATAACAAACTTTCAACAAATGCCCGACATGTTTAAAAAATTGATGATGAATAACTCTTTCCACAAAATAATTTTTCTGTTGCCACTATGTTTTTTATTCTGCAAATCGCACGCACAGGATACTACCAGGAGGCAAACTATCGAAATTACATCGTCATACAAACCTTCTTTACTCAATAGCGTAAAGATCAATTTAAATGCGTCTCCGATTACCCCTGATACTTCGCGGCCGCGTCTTGCCTATTTTATTCCGCCGCAAAATTTATTTTATTCCTATCAACCTATCGCTTTAAAACCGCTTGCCCTGCAGTCAGATACTGCATTAAAACTTGGCGACCGCAACCAATTGAAAGCGGGATTTGGTAATTATACCACTCCTTATATTTCGGGCGCTTTTAGTTTTGGTGATGGCAAACACAATCTTGGCAATATATATGGGGATTATATTTCGTCGCGCGGTAAAATACAAAACCAGGATTTTAGCGAAATTAATTTAAAAGGAACAGGCAGTATTTTTACTGAAAAGAATGAAACTTATGCGGGCATTGGCTTTGCACAACATGAATACTACCAATATGGTTATGATCACGACCTTTATTCTTTTAATAAAGCCGACATCATCAGAAGTTACCAGGATCTTTTTGCAAGTGTTGGATATAGGAATATTGCACCCAATGATTTGGGCATTAATTATGATCCGCACCTCGAAGTGCATGAATTTTCCCGGGAAGCTCAAGCCGATGAAACTACTTTGATTTTGAATTTACCCGCTGAGAAAAGATTCTCAGATGCCGTTTCTTTCAAAATAACTGCATCGGGAAATTTTGCTAAATACCAGTTAAAAAATGCCTCTTCATCCATCAGCAACAGCCTATTTCAATTGGCTCCTGAATTAACTTATTACAGTAAGCAATTTACTTTTCATGGTGGCATATCCCCTACATGGAATAATGGCGTATTGGCTGTTTTGCCCAACATATACGCCGAAGCGCAATTGCCGGATAATGTGCTGATGATACAGGCCGGATTAGTAGGCAGGTATATTCCCAATAGCTTCAGAACCCTCAGCGCTGAAAATCCTTATATGCAGGATCCTCTTTTCATGAACAATACCAAAGAAGTTCAATTCTACGGAGGCATAAAAGCTACTGTGGGAAAGCATTTCAACTTCAATGCGAAAGCGGCTTTTATTGCGTACCACGATATGCCATTGTTTATAAATGATTCAATTATTGGAAACAGTTTTTATATCAGCAATGAAAGTAAGATGAAGGATTTGCAAATTCATGGTGATTTGAATTTCATCAGCCAGGATAAATTTACCATTACCGGCGCGCTGGATATGAATTCATATACTGCTTTGCATGATAATGCCAAAGCATGGGGATTATACCCATTGAAATTAACAGGCTCATTAAGATGGAACGCATTTCAGCAGTTGTTATTAAAAGCCGATCTCTCAGCATTTTCAGGAGCAAAGGCGCTGTTGAAAAATGGCGATGTAAAAAATATGAAAGGAGGTACAGACCTGAGTGCAGGCGCAGAATTCAAACTTAATAAACAATTTAGTGTATGGCTCGACATGGATAATATTTTAAACAGTAAATATGAGATATGGAATAATTATCCCGTGTATGGATTTCAGGTAATTGGCGGCATTTTGATACATTTTTAAAAATTAATATTGATTCCAAAGAGATACTTCCACATGTCAATTAAAATCCTTTTCGCTGTCAACCATCTAAACTTTTTTTAAATAACCCTTTTTATAAAATCCATTAAAATAAAATGTAGATATTTGTAGCTATGCAGGATCTGATTACTTCATTTATAATTCAGTCAAAAGAATGCAAACTTGCGGGCATTGGCATGTTTCGCAGTATCACTGCGCCTGCCGAACCGGACATAGCAAGCAAAACAATATCTCCACCCTTAATGGAAAAACTTTTTTCAGGCAAAGAAGAAAAAATTTCTGATGAACTGGTAAAATATATAGCCATAAAAAAGAAAATTTCACCTGATGAAGCGCTGGCCAATATTAGAGAATGGTGTGATGATACAAAATCAAAATTAAAACTTGGAGAAGAAATATTTTTTCAATCTTTGGGAAGTTTAAAAAAAGAAGCTTCGGGGAATATCTTATTTCGTAACCAAAACTCAGCTCTCTTTTTTCAACCCATTGCTGTTGAAAGAGTCATCCATAAAAACAGTGAACATAAAATGCTGGTGGGCGACAGGGAAACCACTTCATCTGTAATGAGTCATTACTTTGACAAAGAAGAAACAGAAGTAAAAAAGAATCACTGGAAAATAATTTCAATAATACTTTTGACAATTGGCGTATTACTTTTGTTCTTTTATATTTACCAACATTCCTTTTCATTTTCATCAATAGGAAACCAGGGGAAAATATCTCCACAATTACCTCCCGCCACCTATTCAACTCAATAGTTCTACAAGATTTTTTCTCATGTTAATTTATACGAAATGATTGTGTATGATTTGTGTCCCAATTGCGGCAGTAAAAATATTTCTTTCATAATTTCTGCGAAAGATCATACTCTTTCGGGTGAAGAATTTGAAATTTGGGAATGTAAAAATTGTACACAAAAATTTACACAAAATATTCCGGGCAAAGAAAATATTGGAACCTATTACCAGTCAAAAAATTATATTTCTCATAGTGATACTTCCACAGGATTTGTGAATAATATGTATCATAAAGTAAGAAAACATACACTTATTCAAAAAAGAAAATTAATTGAAAAAACTACCGGGAAAAAACAAGGAAATATTTTAGATGTAGGCGCTGGTACCGGGGCATTTTTAAATACCATGAAGATGGCAAACTGGAAGGTAACTGGTATAGAACCTGACAAAAATGCCAGGGAAAAAGCAAAAGAATTATATGGGATTCACATTGAAGAATCTGAAAAAATGAATTCACTTCCTTCGCAAAGTTTTGATGTCATTACACTGTGGCATGTATTAGAGCATGTACACGATTTGCATGAAAATGCAGAACAACTAAAAAATCTTTTATCTGCCAATGGAAAACTTTTTATCGCAGTTCCGAATTACACATCGCGCGATGCTAAAATCTATAAAGAATACTGGGCCGCTTATGATGTCCCGAGACATTTGTATCATTTTTCTCCAATGGCAATGAAAAACCTATTGCAAAATCATGGATTAAAAGTTGAAAAAATAAAACCAATGTGGTTCGACAGTTTTTATGTAAGTATGCTAAGTGAGCAATATAAAACGGGCAACTCTCATCCATTAAAAGCAATACTCAATGGCAGCATCTCAAACCTGGAGGCTCTTTTCAATAAATCAAAATGCAGTTCATTGATCTATATTGCATCCCCGGAATAATTACAGTAACAGGTGTATTTCTTCGTTTACTGTGGTTAGAATGGCTAAATTGTTTCATTGTTAAATTGTTGCATTTCAAAGTGTCGCTTTGCTTTTTTATTGCCTCACCCTCTTGATCCCTTATCTCCTTTTGATGAGAGGGGAAAAGTGGTCCGGCAATTATATATACACCATTTCAGAAAATGCATTTACAACACCCTCATTTCTCTTTTCATCATTACCAATCTTCGAATTATGCTTTTTGTGAATTGCTACGCCTTTATAAATTGCCACACCTTTTATGAATTGCCACGCCTTTTATGAATTGCCACGCCTTTTATGAATTGCCACGCCTTTTAAGGCGTGGATAAATGGATGTTAATTTCCAGGCTTTAGCCAAATTTTTTCTAATAGGCCATAAAGCCCAATAAAAAAACTTATTATCCCAAGGCTGTTTAATTGAATATTTGGCTAAAGCCGAAGACCTTTGCTTATTAAACCCACAGCTAAAACTGTGGGCAATTCATAAATACACTGAAATAATTGATCTAAAGATATTTTTTTAAATAATCACATTGTGTGTATCCTGCATTTTTGCGCCATGAGCAAGGTGAATTTGAAATGCACCGTGTTAAATTGTTGTGCATAAATTTCGTAACAAAATATTTACAAAAAATAAGCTCGAATAATAATTTATATATTATTTTTGCTTTTTGCTTTTAATAAAAATTTAGAACAAGACTTGAAAACAAATATTTCATATCCATTCTTTTCCCCGGCAACGGTAAATCTATTTCGACGTGGATGCTGATAGGCCGAGCCGTTCAAAACCGCCCCTATCAGTGAAAAAAAATCCACCGCCCCATTCTTTTTTTTTCAAAAATTAAATTTAATGCAAATTGGAACAATCAAATATAATTGTTCGTGTTGCAATTCCTGAAGATATAATTCATGCATCTACCATTACAGATGAAATGGCCTCGTCTGCCCAGGCGCGTGGTACAGGAATAGCGAAGCGTTCACCAGAATATATATCGCAGAAAATGATAGAAGGTAAAGCTGTCATTGCCGTTAGCAAAGAAAATAAATGGGTTGGCTTTTGTTATATTGAAGCATGGGGTCATGAGAAATTTGTAGCCAACAGTGGACTTATTGTAGCGCCGGAATTTAGAAAAACCGGGATAGCGAAAAATATTAAACAAAGAATTTTTGCGCTTTCACGCGAAAGGTATCCCAATGCAAAAATCTTTGGTCTTACCACCGGCCTGGCAGTAATGAAAATCAACAGCGACCTGGGTTACGAACCGGTAACTTATTCAGAACTTACAGATGATGATAAATTTTGGGAAGGTTGTAAAAGTTGCGTGAACTATGATATACTAATGAGCAAAGGCAGAAAAAACTGTATGTGCACTGCCATGCTTTATGATCCCAAAGATCATTATACACCCGAAGAAACAGCCAAAGATTTTAAGAAAAAATCCAAGCTGTATGAAAGGTTTATGCGCCTGAAAAAAAACAAGCTAATTAATTATTGGACAAAGAAAAGATCTGAAAAAACAAAATCCATTTTAAGTTTTTTCTTCCACCTGTAAATTTTGAATTGATGAGTAAAAAAGTTGTAATTGGTTTTAGCGGAGGATTAGATACTTCCTATTGTGTAAAATATTTTACTGAAGATCTTAAATACGAAGTGCATAGTATTATTGTTAATACCGGGGGATTTTCAAAAGAAGAATTAGATAAGATAGAAAATCATGCGAAGGCGCTTGGCGTAACATCGCACACCACCGTTGATGCAACAAAAAGTTATTACGATACTATCGTCAAATATCTCGTGTTCGGAAATGTATTAAAAAATAATACGTATCCATTAAGCGTAAGCGCAGAAAGAGTTTCGCAGGCCTTGCACATTGCTGCACATGTAAAAAAAATTGGTGCTGATGCAGTTGCGCATGGCAGTACCGGCGCCGGAAACGACCAGGTAAGATTCGATATGATCTTTCATATTATGATTCCGGGGATAGAAATCATTACACCTATCCGCGATCTGCAATTATCAAGACAGCAGGAAATTGATTACCTTAAATCGAAAGGCGTAAAAATGAATTTCGAAAAATCGGTTTACTCTGTCAATAAAGGATTATGGGGCACCAGTGTTGGAGGAAAAGAAACCTTATCTTCTAATGGAATGTTGCCCGAAGATGCATGGCCTACGCAATTGAGCAAGCATACTAACGAAGAGATAAAATTGCATTTTGAAAAAGGCGAATTAATGGGTATTAATGATAAAACATTTGATGAGCCTGTAAAAGCTATTCAATATTTACAAACCATTGCCGGGCCTTATGCCATTGGCCGCGATGTACATGTAGGCGATACCGTTATAGGTATCAAAGGAAGAGTTGGTTTTGAAGCGGCTGCCCCGATGTTAATTATTAAAGCGCACCATGCTTTGGAAAAAAATGTGCTTACAAAATGGCAACTAACCATTAAAACACAGCTTTCCGATTTTTATGGAAACTGGCTGCATGAAGGCCAATTACTTGATCCGGTAATGCGTGACATCGAATCTTTTTTTACTGCTTCCCAACAAAATGTAACAGGAGATGTATTTTTACAATTAATGCCATACCGTTTCCAGGTTACAGGCATTGAGTCTTCCTTTGATCTGATGAGTAGTAAATTTGGAAAATATGGTGAAATGAATACAGGCTGGAGCGGCCAGGATGTAAGAGGATTTAGTAAAATATTTGGTAATCAGACAGCAATTTATCATGCTGTACAAAGTAGCAATAATGAATCATAAAATAAAAATAGGGATCATCGGTGGTGCAGGTTACACAGGAGGCGAGTTGATAAGGTTACTGTTGAATCATCCTTCCGCGGAGATTATTTATATACACAGCAAAAGTAATGCAGGTAAACATTTACACACTGTACACCAGGATTTGGTGGGAGAAACTGATATGCAGTTTTCCCATGAAATGATTGATGATATTGATGTGCTTTTTTTATGTGTAGGTCATGGAGATTCTGTAAAGTTTATGGAAGAAAATAAGATACCTAAACATATAAAAATCATCTCTCTTTCCCAGGATTTCAGGTTAAAAGAAAATTCAACTTTCAAACAAAGGAAGTTCGTTTATGGACTTCCGGAAATAAACAGGGAAGCAATAAAAAAATCTTCCAATGTGGCCAATCCCGGTTGTTTTGCGACCTCAATAGAAGTTGGCTTGTTGCCATTTGCGAAAATGAATTTGTTACAGGATGTATATACTACCGGCATTACAGGTTCCACAGGGGCAGGCCAATCCCTGAGTGCCACATCCCATTTTTCATGGCGCGAAAATAATGTACAGGCATATAAATCATTGACACATCAACACCTCAATGAAATAAATGAAACCTTAAAATCAGTTTCAGGAAAAACAACACCTTCTATACATTTCGTTCCCTGGCGCGGAGATTTTACAAGAGGTATCTTCATTACTTCACAATTAAAATGCGCTGAAACGCTTCATGAAATGTATCATGCTTTTGAAAAATTTTATGAGGGGCATCCCTTTGTAAAAATAACCCATGACCCTATTTTTTTAAAACAGGTGGTAAATACCAACAATTGTTTTATCAACCTGGAAAAAGCAGATGATATTTTAGTAGTTCATTCAGTACTTGACAATTTATTAAAAGGAGCAAGCGGCCAGGCCGTACAAAATATGAATCTTATGTTTGGCAGAGAAGAAACTGAAGGATTGAAATTAAAAGCAAATTATTTTTAAAATGAAATTATTCGACGTTTACCCCATCAATGACATCAATATCGTAAAAGCTCATGGCTCCTATGTTTGGGACGATAAAGGAAATAAATATCTTGATATGTATGGCGGTCATGCAGTAATCAGTATTGGCCATACGCATCCGCATTGGGTGCAAAAAATCAAAGACCAGTTAGATAAGATTGCATTCTATTCCAATTCAATAAAAATACCTTTGCAGCAGGAATTGGCAGATAAATTAGGCGCTGTTTCCGGAAAAAATAATTATCAATTATTTCTTTGTAATTCCGGTGCAGAAGCCAACGAAAATGCATTAAAACTTGCTTCATTTCACAATGGCCGCAAAAAGATAATTGCGTTCACAAAAGCTTTTCATGGCCGTACTTCACTGGCTGTCGCAGCCACTGATAATCCTTCTATCGTAGCCCCGGTAAACAAAACAGAAAATGTAGTTTTTCTTCCTTTTAATGACGAAGATTCGTTGAAAGATTATTTTGAAAAACATGGAGAAGAAATATGTGCGGTAATTATCGAAGGCATTCAGGGAGTTGGCGGGATAAGGGTTGCATCAAAATCCTTTTTGCAACTCATCCGTAATTTATGTACCAAATATGGATCTGTTTTTATTGCAGATTCCGTTCAATGTGGTTATGGAAGAACCGGGAAATTTTATTCTCACGATCATGCAGGAGTAAACGCAGACATCTATTCCATGGCAAAAGGAATGGGGAATGGATTTCCCATTGGAGCCATATCCATCTCTCCCGAAATAGCGCCCAAACATTTTATGCTGGGCACCACTTTCGGAGGTAGTCACCTGGCATGTGCTGCCGCTATAGCCGTTTTGGAGGTAATAGAAAAAGAAAACCTGATGAGTAATGCAGAAAAAATTGGCAGTTATTTGCTGACAGAAATAGAAAAACTACCACAGCTAAAAAATGTACGGGGCAATGGCCTGATGATTGGATTTGATGTTCCGGATGAATTAAGCGATTTAAAAAAGAATCTTTTACAAAAACATAAAATATTTACTGGTGCGGCAAAGCCGAATGTAATACGACTATTGCCTTCTCTCGCTTTAAACAAAAATGACGCAGATAAATTTTTGAAAGCATTAAAAGAAGAAGTTTCATTTCTTGTTTCACAAAAAGAAAATGTATCAGTCTCAATAAATACTTAATCAATCGTTCATTTAAATAAATAAATAATAAACTATTGAAAAATTTTCTTTCAGTACGCGATGCAGGTAACATAGATGATTTGGTAAGATCAGCTTTGTACTTTAAAAAAGAGCCTCTTGCAAAACAAACTTTGGGCAAAGGGAAACGCATTGGTTTATTATTTCTGAATCCCAGCATGCGTACAAGGCTAAGTACTCAAATAGCAGCGCAGAATCTCGGCATGGAATCTATTGTTTTCAATGCCTCCCAGGAAGGATGGTCATTCGAGTTTGAAGATGGGGCTGTGATGAATGGAACTACTGCTGAACATGTAAAAGACGCCGCGCCGATACTGGGAACCTATTTTGATATTCTTGGTGTGCGCACTTTTCCTACTTTAAAAAATCGTGACGAAGATTATGCTGAAAAGGTCCTCAATCAATTTGTAAAATATTCAGGCATTCCTGTGGTAAGCCTCGAAAGCGCAACAGTACATCCTTTACAAAGTTTAACTGATATCATTACTATTTCAGAACATCTGCCAATAAAAAATAAAACAAAACCAAAAGTGGTTTTAACATGGGCACCACATGTGAAACCTTTGCCACAGTGCGTTGCCAATAGTTTTTCTGAATGGGTAAATGCCTGGAGGCACGCTGAATTTGCGATTGTCAATCCTGTGGGCTATAATCTTGACAAGCGTTTTACCAAAGAGGCAATCATTACTAACGACCAGGCACAAGCGCTAAAAGATGCGGATTTTGTATATGTAAAAAACTGGAGCAATTATAATGATTACGGAAAAATAATTCCGGTTGAAAAAGACTGGATGCTAACCAATAAAAAACTTGAAATTACTAATAACGCAAAAGTAATGCATTGCCTTCCGGTGCGCAGAAATGTAGAACTAAGCGATGAAGTATTGGATGGGCGACATAGCATTATTACCCAGGAAGCCGGAAACCGTGTATGGGCCGCCCAGGCAGTGATAAGTGAATTGTTGAAATGATTGTTATGAATATTGTATCGGTAGAAATATTAACGAATAACCTTGATGAGACCGAAAAGTTTTACACTCAGCATCTATCATTAGGGATAAAAGATAAAACTGAAAACACAATCTCTTTTTCAGTACGAAATTCCGAATTGATTTTCAGGGAAATTAAATCAGAAAATCCGGTGTACCATCTTGCTATCAATATTCCATGTAATAAAATAAATGATGCAAGGAATTGGTTGGCTGAAAGAGTGGATATTATTTCTGTTGATGAAAATAATGACATTGCGAATTTTACAGATTGGAACGCAAAATCTGTTTATTTCTTTGATAATAATGGCAATATATTAGAGTTGATTGCACGCTTTGATTTATTAAATTCCGAAAATGAAATGTTCTGCAACAAAAGTTTTATCTGCATTAGCGAATGTGGCATTGCGACGGATGATGCCAACGAACTTACAGAAAGAATTATTTCAGTAACAAAGTTGCCGGTTTTCAGTAAGCAAAAAAGAAGAGATGATTTTTCGGCTTTAGGTGATGATAATGGACTATTAATTTTATCAGATACAAAAAGAAAATGGTATCCTACAAATACAAAAGTGGACAAGTTTTTTATTAAAATAAAAATAGAGACGAGCGGGAAGAAAACAGAACTTATTTTTAATGATGATAATTCTTATAAAAACTAATGGAAAAACTTTTCATCATAAAAATTGGCGGCAATGTAATTGACGAACCAGATCAGCTCGATTGGTTTCTAAATGATTTTTCAAATATTAAAGAGAAAAAAATTTTAGTACATGGGGGCGGAAAGGTCGCAACAGCGATTGGCAGAAATTTAGGTATTGCATCAAAATATATTGATGGCAGAAGAATAACCGATGATGAAACCATTGACCTGGTTACAATGGTTTATGGCGGCTTAGTAAACAAACAAATAGTAGCAAAATTGCAATCAATCAATTGCAATGCGATTGGAATTACTGGCGCAGATGCTAATTTATTGCCTGCGAAAAAACGGCCTGTTAAAGAAATTGATTATGGCTGGGTTGGCGATTTAAATACCGATGACATTAAATCTGAAATGTGGGAATTATTTTTACAAAATGGATTAACGCCTGTCGTAGCGCCACTTACACACGATAGCAACGGACATATTCTCAACACAAACGCTGACACGATTGCTTCTGTTATTGCGGTAAGTTTATCAGCCTCTTATAATGTGAATCTTGTTTTTTGTTTTGAAAAAAACGGTGTTTTGGAAAATGTAAATAATGAAGATTCTGTGATCAGTAAACTAACTTTTAATGATTATTTGTCTTTAAAAAATTCCAATAAATTATTCGCAGGTATTTTACCAAAAATTGATAATGCATTTGATGCCATTAATAAAGGAGTAAAACAAGTGGTGATTGGAAATTCTTCTCAACTATCGTGTTTAATAAATGGAACAGGGGGAACAAAAATTTCTTTGCAATGAACAGTAAACCAACCATGCCTACCGGCAGACAGGCAAATATTGATGATTTGTATTCTGACGCGATTCATTTATTAAAACAATTAATTGCGATTCCGTCTTTTAGCAAAGAAGAAAGCAAAACCGCTGACTGCCTTGAAAACTTTCTTCAGCAAAAAAACATAAAAGCAAACCGCTATTTAAATAATGTGTGGGCAACGAATAAGAACTTTGATATCAGTAAACAAACAATTTTATTGAATTCTCATCATGATACCGTGAAGCCCAATAAGGGATACACTTTGAACCCTTTTGATCCAGTTGAAAAAGATGGAAAATTATATGGGTTAGGTTCTAATGATGCAGGTGGTGCGTTAGTATCTTTACTATCAACATTCATTTATTTTTACGAAGTGGATATACCATTTAATATCATTTTTGCGGGTACGGCAGAAGAAGAAATTTCAGGAAAAAATGGAGTAGAGATCTTATTACCTCAATTGCCTAAAATTGATTGCGCTATTGTAGGCGAGCCAACATTATTAAATATGGCAGTTGCTGAAAAAGGATTGTTAGTACTTGATTGTATCGGGCATGGCAACGCCGGGCACGCTGCGCGTAATGAAGGCATCAACGCATTATACATCGCAATGAAAGATATTAATTGGTTGAGCGCTTATCAATTCCCAAAAGTTTCAACACTTTTAGGGCCCGTTCACATTGCGGTTACTTCAGTAAATACTGAAAATAAAACGCATAATATAGTTCCATCGCAATGTAGTTTTTTGGTTGATATAAGAGTAAATGAATTGTATTCGTTTGAAGAAGTAATTGCTGTTATTAAAGAAAATATCAGCAGTGAAATTCAACCAAGATCTATCAGGTTAAAGTCTTCATTTATTGAAGAGACTCATCCATTAGTATTGGCCGGTTCTAAAATGGGAATTGCATCTTATGGCTCCCCAACCTGCTCTGACATGGCTTTGATGAATTTTCCTTCTTTAAAAATCGGACCCGGCGATTCAGCCCGAAGCCACACTGCAGATGAATTTATTTTTGTAAAAGAGATAGAAGAAGGAATAAAAACATACATTGAATTATTGGAAAATTTTGCAAATGAATTGAAGAATTGAAAATAATAAATTCATTCATAGAGCGATGCCCAATGCTAAAATATTACGCACCCGTCCGAACGAGCCATCCGGGCAGGCTTTCAGGGCTGCCTATAATTAGAATACAAAGCCCTGAAAGGGCGATATATCTAAGCAATTGACAACGCCATTTGCTACTATTCAAATGGTAATTGAAAATCTCATTAGAATTGTTGATGAGGGATTATCTATTTCTAAAAAAAAATAAAAAGTATTTTCATACATTTAAACTGTCAATTTAAAACATATCTATGTCTCAATCCTTAGCGCAAATTTATTTGCATATAACTTATAGCACCAAATACCGGGAACCATTTATTGATGAGAAAATAGAAAATGAGCTTTATGCTTATTTGGGCGCGACATGTAAAGCATTAGATTGTGAACCTATAAAAGTAGGCGCCCACTTAGATCATGTACATATATTATGCAAGCTTTCCAGAAAAATTGCCGTAATGGATTTATTAGAGGAAGTGAAAAAAAGTTCCAGCAAATGGATAAAAACAAAAGGAGATAAATATGCCAATTTTTATTGGCAGGGTGGCTATTCTGCCTTTTCAGTGAATCCCGCAGAAATTGAGCATGTGATCAATTATATAGCAAACCAAAAGGAGCATCACGCTAAAAAATCTTTTCAGGATGAATGCCGGAATTTTTTTTAAAAATATGGGATTGATTTTGATGAAAGGTATGTTTGGGATTAAATTTGCGATTGAATTGGCAACGCCATTTGCGATTGATTGGCAACGCCATTTGCCGATTGTTATAAACTTTCACAAAAAAATCCACAGCTATTCCAATCGCTCAGTAACGCAATTATATATCCCAATCCCACAATAGCAGATTTGCGAAAGCGCAGCATCATATCTTCAATATCAAATTTATTGATAAAGCGCAGCTTCCCTAATAACGAATAAGCCAGCCAGCCATTATCTAACCACTTGCCAGCGGTTTTCGGATGGACGCCGAACTTATTGGCAAAAACTCATACCAGGTGTCTGAAAGAACGATCGGCTCATATTTATCTACTTCATTTTCTATTTCAAGCGATTGCATTAAGGCAATATCGCCGGGCAGTGGTCTTTTGGGGGCTAAGGCTTTTGCAATTTCCGCTTCAGTGGGAGGCTTTTGTGTACTGATCATTGCTAAAGCTGTTTTGACAGGTGTTTCAATTTGTTTTTTCATATCGTTGATTTTTGGTTACAATTTAATGGGTGAAATTCCTACAAAGGAGAATGCCTGTTACCAAATGATTATTAAATGTTTAATAAATATAATAGTTACATTTTTTAGGATTAGGTAGAATAGTCGCAATCGTGCTATGCTTTTAATTGCGCCGGGTTTAAACCCGGTGTTTAAAGAAATCTTTATTCGGCTTTAGCCTA
>Ga0207933_1000737_pt1 | contig 28851 bp, 19 predicted proteins | sample NGESurdeep092012_4_FD_184488 | JGI IMG/M metagenome (GOLD analysis project Ga0207933, IMG submission 184488) | Arctic peat soil microbial communities from Barrow, Alaska - NGEE Surface sample F53-3 deep-092012 (SPAdes) | ecosystem: Environmental > Terrestrial > Soil > Wetlands > Peat ... | reverse complement strand
TTGCTCTGTTGAAAACATATCTGTCCGTTTTGCTTCGCCTAACGGCGGAGGGTGTAAGCTAACACTTTGAAAGCAGCTTCAGCCAGCAGTTGGCCGGGCGTGCGCGCGGTCAGCGTCGAACCCATCGTGCGTTTCAAGCCACTGAAGAAGGATTCGACCGCCCACCGCGAGCCATAACCCTTGCGTTTCAGATAATTCTCGCTCATCCGGCTGCGCCAAAAGCCGCTGCGTGTGCCATCCGCCCGCTGCCGCGCCGGTTTGATCACGCTTTCGACACCCCACTCCAAACGGCATTGGTCATGCACCCACTCGGCATCGTAACCCGCGTCGGCATACAACTTGGCCGGCAAAGTGGTTTCACTGGCTTTGGTTATCAACTCTTGGGCCTGACACTTGTCATTCCCTGGTCCCCAGCCCAACACCAGACTCAACGGCAGCAAGCTGCCGCACAACACAATGGTCGAAACCTTCACCCACTGGCGCCGCGTCCGCCCGCTCCGGCTCTGAAAATGCGCGCTGGCCGTGGTGGTTTCCAAACCCGTGGCATCCATCGCCGCCGCCCCTTGGGCAAACTCCAGCGCGCCCGCCGCCCGGCCAATCGTCCGAATCATCGCGTCGGCAATCGCCAAGACCTGGCTGCGGGCGCTGAACTTCTGGAGCGTCGTGTAATGCGGCAGTTTGTCCCCCAAGCCCAAGGCCTCCCGCAAATTCGAGCTGACGGCCAGCAGTTCCAGCACGCCCCGATAGGTGGTCTTCAAATACGCCCGCAGGATCAGGCAGGCCATCAGTTGGCGCTGGGTGAAATCGTGCCGGCTGCGCGTCGCCCCATAGTCGGCCAAATGCCGCCCGCCCAGCCGCATCGCCAGCACGGCAACACGTTCAATGACCGGCGGACGCAATGACTTATCTTTCATCCAGACTTGGACGCCGCCCATTCAAAAAAGGTTTCTACAAAGCAATTTGATTTCTGTTTAACGATGCGTTCTCAAATAAAATCATTTGGGAACGAATCGTGTCTTTATAATACCAAACAGCGAAATTTATGGAACCGCATATTCATGCGGTATCGGGAATTTCTATGGCATCAATTGTATCTCGTAAAATTTTTGTGGTTCAGGATCGGGATCGTAAAAACTGGTGGAAGAACTTGTGGCCTGAATCACGCCGCTGACAGGTTGGAAAGGTTGGGTGAGATTGGTCGTGGCGAGGACTTCATAGTTTGCGCCAGCCGCGCTATCCCAAACGATTAGTTGATGATTATTGCTCAAGCCGGAAATTCGCAGCGGGGGCACCACGATCAGACTGCGAGTGTCGCTGATTGGCGGAATGGCGTTTGTATAAATTACCTGGATTATATTTGTTCCAAGCGGTGGATTACTCCAATCGTAAGTCAGGCTCTTCATGTTCGGACAAATAGTCGGACCAAAGGCATTCGTGGGGCGGATAAAATAGTCGCTCGAAGAAAGTAGCGCTCCATTGATCAAAACATTAAAATTAGTCGCCGCCGACGATAAGGTTGGGCTGAAACAAGCCTGGACAACATACGTGGTATTTGTAGAGTAAGTAAGCACCGCGTCATTGGTCGCCGGGCTGGAAATTTCGACTACTTCCAATGGCGCAAATGTGTTCACAGCCGTAGCGAGCATGGTATAACGATTGGTATAAACGCTGGTGGCGTATTCTTTGAGGCGCACCTGGATAGTTGCCGCGCCGCTATTGGGAACGCTAGTATAAACAAACCTGAACTCTTGAGGATAATTTTTATAGGTTGCGCTTAAGCTTGGATCAGGCGTGACCGCGCTGGCGGCGGCAAAAATAGGGGAATTGTTTAAGTCATTGCCATTGCCATTTGCTTGCCCGGTCACAACATCATCGTTATTTGAGTTACTGTCTTGAATATTAAAATCAACGCCCGTAGTCGTGCTGTCGGCGCGGACAACCACCGTATAGGTAGCGCTGATAATCGTGCTGTTGTTGGTCGGATAGGCAATCACGCCGGTCGGCAATGCGCCGTCATAATAAAATGTTTGAAGAAAAGTGTTATAGACGCTTGACTGACCGGCTCGCGGCAGGAATGTTCGGGCGCGAATAATGTGAAAGCCAGATTGCAAACCTGTAACAGTATTGGCAGGATTAAGGTCATTATGCAGCCAGACCGTAGCCGTTGTAGGATCGAAATTGGTGATCGCCGCCTGCGTCAATCCATATAGCTTGGAGCCTGAAATTTCACTGTCGGGAACCGGATCAATGCTGGCATAACCCGCGCTGCCGCCATTGAACAATCCGATTTTGTAACGCACTTGAGTTCCATTTTCCAGTCCTGGAATTGTTCCTTTCCACCAATCAAGGTTATTTTGAATACTGTCATGGTTCATCCAGTAGGCCTGTGTCACTTGAGTCGTTCCCTTGCCAACGCCAAACGCGCCTTCAGGATTTGATCCATCGGTAGTATAATAAATATAGCAAGTGTTGACTTGAAATTGATAGCCCGCTTTTGTCCACAAAGCTACAGATTGATTTGAAGTTGGACTTAAAGGGTTCCTTTGTGAAGGTGGATTTGAACCTGTCGAAGTAACGATATTCGTCGGATCATGCCATACCCACGCGGCGGTTTGATTGGTAATACTTTCGCCGTAACCGGAACCGGAAACGACAGTATTTTCGCCGCCGACGACATAAGAATATGTTTCAGCATCGGATGAGGCTAGGTTGTTGCTTAAAATGTTTCGGGCGGCAAATTTTTCCGGCCCATTGCGAAATTGAAAGGCGGTCTGTTCGTAACCAAGAAAAACATCATCCGCATAACCGGGCGGGTTGTCGCGCAAATCGAGAAAATTTGTCGGCGCCACGCCGGTTTGGAAATTCGTCGGACCAAGCCCCATTTGGCTGTTCAGATCAATGCCGCCATCAAGTTTAACCAACGTGTTGGAACAGGAGGCATCGCTGCGGACAATAATGTCGAAGTCTGCGTTTGTCACAATCGGAACATCAATAGCATAAGTAAGGTTGGAAACATTCACGCCGCCAATAACAGCGCCATATTGATCCACGCTGCCGCGCATCTTAAACGGATAAATCGGATTGTAGCTGGTGTCGCCATTCGTGCCATCCGTTCGATAGACAGTTATGCGCGGCGCTTCCGCACCATTTTGCCTAAGAATAATAGCGTTGGTGGAAACATTGGCGCGGCTTGCTTCCGGCCATTGATAACCGTATATCACCCAACTGTCGCTTGGAATAGTTAATTCAATGGCGCCTCCGCCGGAAGGAATTGTTTCTCCGCCGACATATATCAATCGTTGAGTAGGATCGGAAACATTGGCGCTGGATTGGGCGGCGGACAAGCTGGAAGTCGCGCCATGGACCAGCAATTTCTGATAAGCCCGGCCACCGGTTGGAGATGAACTGGCTAATTGAACCAACACCGATCCCGGCGGAAAGCCAACCACTATTCCAAGATTGCGTGAATTGGAGACAGCGGTTGAAGTGGTGTTGGATGGATTTAAATAATACCCATCGCTAGTCCGGGTTATTCCATCATCGAATGAACTGTCGCCCGGATAGCTGGTTTTGTCATTCATTCCAAATAGCGCTACGTCCCGTGTCTGTGGTTGTGAGCTGCTACCTTCACGATAGTCGTAACGTTCAAACATGACTATATTTTGATCGCTCCAGCGCGGCCATGTGCCGCCGCGAGAAAGCTGGTTATGCAGATGCATCATATCGGGCATCGAATTATCTCCAAATTCACCAAGATAGTCAGCATAGGAAACGATCGGCGTGCCGCCGTCCATGTTATGGTTGAAGCCATCGGAATAAACCATCGGCAAGCCTTCGTGCATGAAATAGTAGGCATTTTCCATTGCTTCGTTCGCCGGACAGCAACTTCCGCCATCCTGTGATTGCGGAAGATTAACAGCCTGCGCCGCGCTGAAATTGCCGTTGGCATCGCAATTGGAGCCGGGTGGAATATAATCCCGACCATCCATGCCGGACATGGATGCCCCGCTGAATACACTATTCATTTGGCTATACAATGGAAAATTTAATAGACGCATTCCCGACTGAAGATAGTCATAAAAATCTTCGCTGGCGGCCATTGCGGAGGGTTCGTATTCGCCAAAAATCATGGCGTCGTTGCGGGGAGATTCGGTATTAAACAGACTATTGCGATTACCATCAGTTTCAATGTAACCATTGTCAAGGACATTACTGCCATAGCCATGAACGTAGTCATACATCGCTTGAATTGCGCCGGTATAACCCGAAAAGGAAGGATCATCTGTCTGGCCGCTTTCCGCGCCAAAAAAATCTGCCGGCACATGTTTCACTGCGTCCAGTCGAAATCCGTCGCATTTAGTTACATAAAGCGTCCAGGCGACGGCGCGATCAAGATAGTCCTGGACATATTCTGAAGTAGGTTGGCCATGGCCATCAAACCCATGCCAATTACCGCCAAGCGACGGAAGATTGGTGTCCATGTATAAATCGGTGCGGCCTGGAAACCGGATAAAATAGGGTTTGGTTATTGTGTCGCCATTGGTATAGCCAAAATTCCAATTGATCGAGCCCGGTTCCTGCGCCAGATCAACCAGCCCAAGCAGAGGTTGATTTTCAACATTCTGAACGTTGCACCAATCACTGACGTCCGGCCAATTTTTATATCCGCCGGAAACAGTTTGCAGGTGAAAATCCTGCGGGATCAAACCGGGGTAATAATTGGTCGGCGTGCCGGAACCGGGATAGCCGGGCACGGTAGAGGCGCGATGATTCATTATATTATCAAAATAGACGCGGATGCCGAAACGATGCGCCATCTGAACCATTTGGATCAATTGAGCCTGTGTTCCGTAGCGAGTGGCGATTGTTCCCTGCTGGTTCGTGCTGCCCAAATCGAATGGATCGAATGGATCATAGCCAACAGAATAGGTTCCGCTATTTCCTTTTGCCGGATTAGGCAGCCACAGACTATCGTAACCGGCTTCCGCGATTTCCGGCATTTTTTGCGTGATTTGCGGCCAGGTAAGTTGGAATAATTCCAGCATCGCTTCCGCCCGCACGAAAACCGGGTTCGCCAGCGAAAACAGCAACAACGTTACGACAAAAAAAATTGGTCGAAAACGGCGGCGGCGACAGTTTGAATTCACAAAAGAGTAAAATTCGGATTGGTAACGATTAATAATATATGCGCAATGAGAATTTATCAAGTTGCGCTCAAGAAAAGTTATCATTTGAAGATTTTGATGCCACTGCATGTTTGTGCGGTGGATTTTAAGAAAGAGTGGCGTATGTTCTCATTGTTTTATGTCCCCAATTTTGAAGCGCCAAATTCGATTTGCCTGTTTTTCCATTATCCTGCTGCCTGTCTGCTGGCTGTTTGTGAGCTATGCTTCGGCGCAATCCGACCGACCGGGGTGGGGCGCGGTGCCGTATCATGATTCGTCTGGAACCGGCGTTACTTTTCGCGTATGGGCGCCGAACGCGACGAGTGTGTTTGTTCCCGGCCAGTTTAACAATTGGTCAACTACGGCAACGCCTTTGGCCGAAGAATTCACCAATGGCGTGGGGGATGGCGTCTGGTCGGCGGATGTGGCCAGTGCTTCAGCGGGGCAACAATATAAATACTATATCAATTATAATGGCAGCAGTGTCTGGAAACATGATCCACGGTCGCGACTGGTAACTTCTTCCGGTTCCAGCACCGGTGCAAATGATATTATTTATGATCCGACAGCCTTTAATTGGGATGGCGATAACTTAACTCCGCCATCGCTGGATGACTTGGTTATTTATGAACTTCATATCGGCACGTTTGCCTCTGCCGGTGCATCCAGCAAATTTGTGTCGGCAACCAATAGACTGGATTACTTAAAAAGTTTGGGTGTCAATGCAGTGGAAGTTATGCCGATAGCGGAATTTCCCGGTGATAACAGTTGGGGCTATAACCCGGCGCAACCATTCGCCGTGGAAAATCTTGGATACGGCGGCGCAGATGGCTTCAAAACTTTTGTGCAGGCCTGCCATCTTCGCGGTCTCGCCGTTTTATTGGACGTGGTTCATAATCACTATGGCCCAACCGATTTGGATATGTGGAATTTTGATGGTTGGACGGGCGGCGGCCCGATCGGAGGCGGTATTTACTTTTATGAAGCCAATACCAATCTTGAAATCACGCCTTATGGCGATACTCGTCCAAATTTTAGCAGCCAACAGGTGCGCGACTTTATTGAGGATAACTTCACGTTATGGCTTGATGAATATCATGTGGATGGCTTCCGTTGGGACACACCAGGTCTAATGATGAATGCGGATAACTATGGCTACATCGTCGCCGCCGGCACGCTTATCACCGGCATCAACGCGATGATTCATACCAACTATACCGGCAAAATCAGCATCGCCGAGGATGTTTATAATTCCTTCGGGTTCGATAGCGCTTGGGACACAACCTATCCCTATACCGTTACGCCAGTGTTGACAAATGGGTTGGACGCCGGTCGAAATATGAATGTGATCGCAAATGCAGTGGAGTATAATGTCCGTTACGGCGGCTTTGCGAACTCAAATCGCGTGGTCTTTCTTGAATCGCACGATGTAGTTGGCGATTTGAATAACGGCGTTCGCTTGGTCACGGCGATTGACCCGGTTACGCCCAACAGTTATCGGGCAAGGAAGCTTTCTACTCTGGGCGCTGCCGTCACGCTCACGGCGCCCGGCGTGCCGATGATTTTTCAAGGGCAGGAAATGTTGGAAAATAAATCTTTCGACTCAAGCCTGCCAGTGGATTGGAGCAAAACAAATACTTACAGCGACATCGTCCGGTTTTATCGCGACCTCATCGGGATGCGGCGCAATTTGAAAGGATATACGCCAGGACTGGAAGGTGATCAATGCAGCATACTTCAAGTAGATAACGTAAATAAACTGGTGGCTTTTCATCGCTGGAAATCCATTGCCACAAATCAGGATGCAGTTGTGGTTGCCAATTTCACCAACGCTACTTTAAGTAATTATTCCTTGAATTTTCCTTCTGCCGGCAAATGGTATGTCCATCTTAACAGCGATTCCACCAACTACGGTTCAGACTACGGGAATACCGGCAGTTCGGTTGTGACCGCCAGCGGCAACCCGGCCAAAGCGAATATCACCATCGGGCCTTACAGTGTATTGATTTTATCGCAAACACCCGATGCTTTGCCGGAATTAACTATTATGCTCACCGCCAATAACGCAGCGATGTTGTCGTGGCCCAACTCTTATTCAGAATGGGTCTTGGAAGAAAGTGATTCGCTGAATTCAGATTGGGTTCAGGTTCCGGTCACGCAATACCAAACCAACGCTTCTTTGATTTCCGTCTTTGCCATTCCATCAAGCGGGAATAGTTTCTACCGCCTTCAAAAAATGTAGGCATCTTTAACACGTGGGCATTTTTCGGAAGCGCTTTTGTTTGCGTAGAAGAACAAATTTCACACCACTATCTGGCTGGTCGGCTGGCTCCAGTCACTTGTGCCAGCGCTGCCGACCGCGTTAACCGTTACAATATACATCTGACCTGGTGTCAGGCTGGAAAAACTGGTGCCAGCCGCCGTGGTTTCATCGGTTTTCAAAATCACTGATGGTGCCGACGCGAGCGCCAGTTGCCAGTTATAAGTGACCGCGCCATAAACTGGCGCCACTGCCGCATTCAAATCGCCACTGTTGACGCCCAGCGACAGGGTGGGCGCGACGGGAGCGGGCAGGTTACCGATGGGAAAATGTTGCGGTTTCTGGATGGGAAAGCCGCTGGTCAAAAGCACCGTCAGGTCGCCGTCGCATTCATCCGTGACATCACCGGCCAGGGAGCGGGTGAGCGTGCAGAGCGCGTAGCGTTTGTCCTTTTTCACGGCGGTTAGAGTCGTGCCTCCGCCGCCCGCCGCCGCGAGCGCGGCGACAAACGCATCTAACGCCGACTTGACCAGCAGCACCAACGCCACCGCCTTGGGATAGGCCGGGTTGCCCGTCATGCTGGTATAAATGCGGTTAATGTCTTTCACCAATTGGGCGTCGCTGTCCAGAAGGAGAAACGAGATGTAAGGTTTTACGATCATGATATTTTTTTTGGGGTTGTTATTTTATTTTATAGTTTAGTGGACAGATGCGAGTATAGCTTATTCAATGCCAACTTATTTTGCGGCACATCCATCTCGTTCCGGTCATCGCACTTGCTTAAAAATCCTTGCAAGAAGCCGTTTCGTATCCTTGCAGTAACCTTTTGCAGGGATATTGCGGCATTTAGCTAGGTTTCGAGATAAACCAAAAAGTAACGAGGCCGCTTCGTAACCTTGCGCCGTGGTTTTATCTCTTTGCGAAAACCTTTTGCAAACTTGCCAAGCCATTTTGAAAAGATGATCCGGGCAACAAACAAGTTCCTGGAGACTCCATAACCTTGCGCAACCTTTTTCCTTGTTTACAAAATCATTTCTTAAAGATTAAAACGGCGGCGCAAGGTTGATTCGAGGTTTCGCAACCTTAAAAAGCTCTTTCAAAACCTTGGGAAGCCGCTTGGTAAAACCATGCCAAGCCTTTGCAAGTGCATGAAACGCCTTGATGTATTCCAAGGTAGGTTGATAACAGGACAGTGAAGTCAAAAAATGGGACAATCTGATGACGCGCGAATTGAAGCCGTTCAAAGCTCGTCCACCAAAGCGCGCACTTTTACGCCGAGAGCTTTGGCAATTTTAACCAGAGTATCAATACTTGCAGCCTTTTCGCCGCGCTCAAGTTCTCCAATGTAGTTATGATGCAGGTTGGCCTTTTCTGACAGTTTTTCCTGGCTCATCCCTGCATTCTTTCGATGGGATCGAATGATTTCACCCAAAATTTTCCGTGGGTTTTGCTTGGCGGACACTTCTTTACACGGAAACAGGTAAAACAAAAACTCACAACCGTCTGAAGACTGTATTTTTGCGCTTGACTTTTTTTGGCTTAAAATTTAGAGTCGCTGCCATTCAGGCAACCCGGTGAAAATTTTATGAAAACTCTGCGGCTGGTCATTTTGGCAGCATCATGCGCTTTTGCGTTTATTCTCAAAGCCCAGGACACCAGTTCTCTGTCCGACTTTGAGATTGAACTGCAAGCGTTGGAAGCCACCACGCCCACGGCGGCAACGAATGCGCCGGAACTTGGAACCTTTTATTCTGCGCAAAACCCCAATTCCGCTCCTTTGCCCGCCAACGTCAATCACTCGCCGGTCTGGAGTCTAGGCTCTGGTTTTTATATTTTGTCCGATGCCAATGTGGATTATGCGGCATTGTCCCAATCACACAGCGTTTCCCGCATGAGTCTTCATGCGATGGATGAGATGGATGAGGATGACTTTGTTCCGGCGTTGAACCTTGATCGCAACTCCCTTTACCTGCAAATCACGAATGTGGCTGATGGCATGGCCTCGCTCAACCTGATGAACGCCACGGATTATGTGTATGAGATCTATTCCAAAACAGATTTGACAGCCACTAATTGGGATATTGAAAGTGAAGTGTTTCCAACGGATACCGTTTCAATGCCTTTCAATGTGCCGCAATCAAATCGGACGAATCTCTTTCTTTGGTCGCGGGATTGGACGGGCGTCACTTCCGATGGCAACATGACGCCAGAATGGTGGTTTTACAAATACTTCGGCACAACTGAATTGGCGGACACAAATTTGGACAGCCTCGGTGACACGCTGCTCTATGATTATCAACACCTCCTTGATCCGAATATCATCAGTTTTTCGATTGAGACGACCAACCATTACGTCAATCATCGCCTGGCGACTGTGCAATTGAATATCACCGGGGGTGAGCCGGGTTATTACGCCATTTTTGCGAGCAACAATCCGGGCACCAACTGGCAGGCGTTCGTTTCCACCAACATTACCGTTGACCTTGGCGCAACGGATGGCGTTTTTGAAGTGTTGGTCGGTCTGCGGGGTTTGTCGCCGGATGCCACGCCCACATGGATGGTGGCGCAACTGATATTGGACACCGTCGCGCCCACGCTGCTCATCACCAATCCCATGACCGGCACGGTCTCGGCGCCACTGATCCAGGTGCAGGGATTGGCGGATGAAAATTTGAGCAGCGTGGTCTTTGACGTGAGCAATGCCGCCGGTATTTTCACCAATCAAACCGGCTACATAATGGATCAATTTTGGGACACGAATCTTTTGGCTTTCACGACCAACTATTTCCAGTGCTACGACGTGGCTTTGACCAATGGATTGAACAGCGTCAGCGTTCATGCGTTTGATCTGGCGGGCAATGAGACGACCACCAATTTGAATTTCACCCTGGACTACTCTGGCGACACCAATCCGCCGGTGCTGGCGTTGGTCTGGCCGACCAATGGAACTTCCATCGCCGGCAGCAACGTCACGGTGCAAGCGCAGATAGACGATGCAACCGCCACGGTAACGGCAACTGTCAACAGCAACACGGTGGCGGGATTGGTCGAGCGGGATGGCACGGTTTGGATCAACAATCTGCCATTGGATAGCGGCACGAACACCGTGACCCTCACGGCGGCGGATGCGGCGGGCAACATGAGCGAAACCAACCTGTGTGTTGTCCAAAGTTCTGTGAACGTGACGATTGATCCCATTTCCGGCGACCAGTTGAACCAGTCTTCTGTGACCGTGACCGGCTCGATGGACAATCCCGCTGACACCATCACCGTCAACGGCGTGTCTGCGGAAGTCAATGACGATGGCACGTGGGAAGCAGACAACGTGCCGGTCAATTGGACGGGCATGGCCAGTCTGGACGTGGAGGTAAGCGATTCAGACAATAATCCGGTGGCCTCGCAATCCGTGAGCCAGCCGCAACCGGCGATGGCGGACTTGATGAGTTATTCCTACAACGCAATTGCGTTGCCCACCGAGGACATCCGGCACTGGACGTATCTGGCGGGCGGGGATTGGCTGCTGGTAGGCGTCTTTGGCGGCTCCAGCGAACTTCCTTTCCAGCAGATCAGTGGCAATGAAAACAATTCCTATTCCTATCATGTCTCGGATGAGGATCCGCCCGGCAACGTGGTGACGCGGACACGGATGATGATCGCGCCCTCGAAACCAGCGACGGGCGGCATCAGATTATACGATGTGCAGGCACAGGTGTTAGGAGAGAATCTCAGTCCTTTGGGCAATACTTATTGGCCCTTGGCTCCGGAAAGCGTGACGATTGGGGGAGCGGCTTTGAAGCCCATTATTCATGACGACGGTTCAGTGTGGGGCGAGACACTGGTGTCCGCCCCGGCGGGCGTCCATGCGGACATCACGCCCACCGCCCCGGGCAACACCCAGTTCAGCGTGCAGGCGCAAGAGGTGACGTTGCATATCCTTGATGCCAATAATGGAACGGATTTGACAGCGCAGACTAACACGGTGATCGTGGGTCAGCAGATGAATCTGTTCTGCCAGTTGTCCATCACCAATTTCCCGCTCGCTAATTTTCAGTGGACGGTTCAAGGGACTACGTTCTCAAATTATGTGGCTGATAGTTCAACGGGTATTCTGAACACGAACTTTTCGCTGACGCAATCCAATGCGCTGTTCTGCTGGTCAGACAGTGGCTTGAAGCTGATGAACATTTCGGCCACGGTCAATGGCAAAACCGTCACGGGTCAGGCGTGGTTTAATGTCGTCAGGCCAATGGCGCAAATCGTAACCACAAGTGGAACAGTGGGGCTTGATACTATTACTTTCCCTGGCGCTCCAGTGCTTCATTACGGAGACCCTGGTGTTGGTTTTGTTCCGGGAATGTTGTTTTCCAATACTGTGACAATGCCATCTGGAAACTATAATTCTGGCAACACTAATTATAGCATCCAATGGGTTCAAATGGGCATTTCTTTTGATGGTCAAGTTGAAACAAACGACGGTTCAGGCGCATGGTATGAGGCACAAGCCGCCAATATGTTGGATACTTCGTATCCTTATGGCTTTGATACATATTTACCCTATCCATGCACAGAGGATTCACCTCATAGTCAAGGTTTGTCACCTTACATAGCAGCTTCATTTTCAGAAACTTTTGAAATGTGGCTCATGTTTAAACCTGTCGGTGGACAATGGGTGCCATTACAAGGAGTGGCGTGGAGTTGGAGTGGCTCCGGCTCGTTAGATGGCCCAGCTTGGCAATTAACCGATAGCGCAAATACGGTGAACCCAGTAGGGGTTAACACAACAACATTCCCAACTTGGACAGACAATTTAACTAACCATATCAACAATTTTCAAAAAGAATAATATGAAAACACTAATTCTTAGTCTTGTCCTCTTCGTCATCCTAATTGCTAAATCGGCACATTCACAATTAATGACAAACTCTGAGAACAAAACGCCAGATATTCAGTTATCAATCTCTTTGACGAACAATGTTATTGTAATCGGCACAAACGCATTTCTTCAATGTCAGATTAAGAATTCATCAATCAATATGATTTCACTAAGGCATCCTCTTGCACAACGAGAGGACACGCACCTTTTCTTGATTGACAATTCAGGCAAAACCGTCGAGTTAACACCAAGTTCTATAGTAGATGTCGGTTCTGAAATGTCGGAATCTACCGTGAAATCGGCTGAGACCTATCAATGGGTTAATCCATTTACAATCAGCACGAATTTTGCAGTAGGAAAATATAAACTTGAGGCAATTCGATATTTTTATTCTATGGATTCAAATTGGCACAGAGGCAAACTCGTGTCTGATTTACTAAATGTGCAGATAAAATAATTTAAGATGTGGCTGATGTTTCAACCTGCCAGTGGCCAATGGGTGCCGTTAAGGAAAATAAGTTGGGGATGGGGCGGCACAGGAACTTGGAGTGGAACAAATTGGAATCTAACAAGTCCAACTAATCCAGTTGGTTCGGATCAAGATTCTACTGATTACCCTCGATGGAATGACAATATTGTGAACCATGAAACCTTTCAACAAGAATAAAACCATCAATTAATCAAAAATTTATGTTTATGAAAATTTTAGGCGCGGTATTCATAGCAATCTTATCACTCAACGTCTATTCTGCTCAATCGAACGACAACGTGTTGGAATTTACAAATTGGGGTGCGCCTGTTTGCAATGTCCAGCTATCTGTCGTTGTAAGTAATAATGTTATTACGATTGATTCAATGACGATTCTTCATTGCTGTATCAAAAACTCTTCTACCAATATTGTGCAATTCGGCGATACTGGCGCGCCAATATATGATTCAAATGTTTCGTTGCTTGATAGTTCTGAGAAAATTTTTGACTTAACACCAACAAATAGATTTCCACGTTCAATTTACATGAATATCTCTGTCAGAATTAATCCAGAACAAACTTACGAGTGGAAAATTCCAATTCATATACAAAAAGATTTTGAATTTGGAACTTACAAACTTAAAGTTAAAAGAATAATTTGGATTTCAGGGAAAAGGTATGATCTTGAATCTAATTTACAAGAAGTTCAAATAAAATAATTCTAAAATGTGGCTTATGTTTCAGCCTTTTGGCGGTCAGTGGGTGGCGTTGCCCCGATTGTGTGGACAGGAGATGTGTGATTATGTGAGCTGGGGACACGACACATGAACACGAACGAAGAAACGACCCTCCGACACGTTATTGGCCGAACGGTCGAGCTGTAAATTCGTTGCTTCAATGAAAGCCGCTTTGATTTGAAAAATTTATGGCAGCCACTGCCTGATTTTAGCTGCGCCGGAGTTTTAGGATGAATGGTTTGCTTGCGCCGCGCATCCAAAGATTGCATAGTTTGCAGGTGCCACTTCGGTTTATGGTCATTCAATTATCGGCGCTATGGTTACTGTTTCTGGCGATGCCGACGCACGCCGCAATTTTGTGGAGTGATCCCGACGCGCGGGTGGTTCGCAGCACGGGTGATGGGGAAGATAATTTGGGTGGCAAGGTGATGCGAAATGACAAGTCCAGGGACGCGCTCTATTTCAAGTTTCATGTGGATCCGCTCTCGGATGTAGCTTCGGAACCTTACTTTGCGGGCTTCCAGTTATATGAAGGCAATGAAGCGCATTTGGGCGTGGGCAATGCGTTGGAAGCCTGGGGCTACTCGGCGTTCAATACTTCGGAGATTGGTCCGTCCAACAAGTTGGCCGGTGAATTTAACTTGAAGTCGGCGCATCCTGAACCGGCGCACCTGGGACTTTTCTGGCCGTATGAAGTGGTTCACCACGATGTCGAGCGCACGATCATTTTCAAAGTCCAATATGTTCCAGACGGCGACGACCTGGTAACGGTTTGGCTCGATCCGAACCTCGGCCGTGGCGCGACCGACAAAAACCAGCCGGAAAATATCACCACGAAGTTCAAGGCCAACGCATCTTTCGATCAAATCCGGCTGCGCCATAATGGCGGAGGCAATGGCTGGATTTTCAGCGACATGGCCATCGCGACTTCTTTCAACGATTTTGTCATCGTGCGTTTTTGGCAGACGCCCTGGTTCATAACTTGCGTGGCGCTGGCGTTGCTCATTGGCGTGGCCGGGAGCGTCCGCTTTGTTGAAAAGAAAAAATTTCAACGGCGGTTGCAACGGGTGGAACAGGAAAGCACGCTCGAACGGGAACGCGCCCGCATCGCGCAGGATTTGCATGACGACTTGGGATCTTCATTGACGCGCATCTCGTTGTTAAGCGGATTAGTGAAGGCGGACAAGGACAATCCTGAGCAAGTAGAAGCGCACGCCGGCAAATTATCTCAAACTGCCGATCAAACTGTGCGCGCGCTGGAAGAAATTGTCTGGGCGGTGCGCCCGGGCAGCGACACCTTGCAAAGTCTGATGGATTATATTATGCACTTTGCCAATGAACTTTTTGACGGCAACCTTGCTCATTGCCGGCTTGATTTGCCGCAAGATTTGCCGGACATGCCATTGCTGCCGGACATGCGCCATAATATTTTTCTCATCGTCAAGGAAGCGCTGACGAATGCGCTGAAGCATTCCGGCGGGCGCGAAGTGCAATTGCAAATGAAAATTTCCGGCCCCATGCTGGAAATTCTAGTGCAGGACAATGGCGAAGGTTTTGATTCTGAATCGTTGGCGGATGGAAGGCGCAATGGCTTGCGGAACATTCATCGCCGGGCAGAGGCGATGGGCGGGAAATTGGAATTGCAAAGCGCGTCCGGCAAGGGAACCCGTGTGAAACTTTTGGTGAATCTGCAAAATGGAATGGACAGCCGCAAAGCTTGAGCGCAAATTTTTTTGCCGCATATTCGTGCGGTTGTGAAATGATTGCGTTTCAGGCAGTCAAGAAGCGTGATTGCAACTATTGCCCGCGACATGCAAATCAAAGTGGCCATTGTGGACGACGATGAAGGCATCCGCGCCGGACTCGCGGCGCTGATCCGCCGCGCTCCAAATTTCAAATTGATCGGCGACTATGCGAACGCCGAAACCGCTTTGACTGAAATCCCGCGCCATTTGCCCGATGTCGTTCTCATGGACATCAATCTGCCGGGCATGAAAGGCGTCGAATGTGTGCGCCAATTGAAGGCGGCCAAACCTGAAGTCCAATTTCTCATGCTGACGGTCTACGAAGACAGCGATTCACTTTTTAATTCCCTCAAGGCCGGGGCCAGCGGTTATTTGCTTAAACGCACGGCGGCGGCAAAATTGCTGGAAGCCATTCGCGATGTTCACGGCGGCGGTTCGCCGATGACGCCGCAACTCGCGCGCCGCGTCGTCCAATTTTTCGCCAAGCCTGCTGCGGGCGTTGCTTCACTGGCGGCCTTGACGCCGGGCGAACGCGATTTTCTGGATCAGCTCGCCAACGGTTACGCCTACAAGGAAATCGCCGACCGCCTGAACATCAGCATTGATACCGTGCGCAGTTATGTGCGGACGGTTTATGAAAAACTGCATGTGCATTCGCGCACCGAAGCGGTCGTGAAATATCTGCGCGGCTGAAATCAACGCGCTTGAATCCGGTAAAATTCCGCAGGCATGATTTCCCCGACTGTGTCCGAAAAAAGGAGCGTCAATCCAGTGCCGGATTGCGAGCCGTTGATGTTCGTCCAATTTTCCGGTTCAAGCGAGTCGCTTCGTTGCAGTTGAAAAGTCCAGTTGGTCGTCGAAGCGCAATCCAATTTCACCGTGTCGCCGACCAGAGAAATTTGCGTGATGGCAAAATGGGGCGGAACGGGAACGGACGCGGAATCCAACGGGTCGGTTCCGTGGAGATATTCGGTCAAATCAGAAACACCGTCGCCGTCCGCGTCATCCATTCCGCGCGAATCGTCATTGGCCGAACCGAGCGCATGGCCGAAATATGCCAACCGCCACCAATCGGGAATGCCGTCCGTATCGCTGAAAACATCGGCGATTTTGCGGACTTGAATTCCCGAAATGCGCGCATTGTCCACGACGGGCGTGAACAAAATTTGCAATCGCGAATTGGTCACGGCGTTTGTGAAAACCAGACTGAGGGGAATGTTTTGTCCGCCCGCTGCCGCGTAAATATCAAAATTCGTCAGCCCTGGTTGGCCTTGAATGAAAACGTTGAAAATTCGTTCGCCGCTGCCGCTCCAATAAGTTTCTGCTTCGAGCAACGTCGTTTCGTAAATGCCTTCGGGACCATCGAACTCATAATAAAATCCGCCGCTGGATGTGCTGTATCGCTCGCGTTGATAAAGGGATTGCCCGTCTGCGCAAAGGCCGCTGATCGCGTTTGCAAGATAGCCGGTCGTGCCGCCGGAATAGCCGAACGCGCCGAAAGAATAGTTCGGGTCGGCGAGCCAAAGGTTGCCGCTGCAATCGGTGACGTTGGCCGGATTGCCGCCGCTGATGCGTTGCAAATAATTTCCGGGCACGTTGAAAAATTTTACGGTCGTCGTGTTGGTGACAGAAATATTTCCCGTCGAATCAGTCGCGCGCGCGGAAATCAAATGCGGACCGTTGAGAAAATTGGAACTGTTCAAATTCAAATTCCAGGAAGTCGTTCCGTTCGCCGTCAGCCATGGATTATTGTCCAATTGCACTTCAACTTTTGTCACGGCCACGTCATCGCTTGCCGTGCCGGAAATATTCAGATTGCCGGAAATTGTTGCGCCATTAGTCGGCGTTTGCAGCGACAATGTCGGCGGAGTGAGGTCGTGAAAAGTGGTTGCGGCGGTAGCAAATTTCAATTCATACGGCGCAAACATTGGTTGACTGGAAACGGTATCCACGGCGGTATTGGTCACGCGCACAAAAATATTCGTCGAGCCGGCCAGACCGGCGCCGGTCGGCGTAAAGGTCATGGTGTCCTTTGCCGGCGACCAACTGAAATTTCCACTGACGGCGGGCGAGACGCTGAAGGCAGATTGAACGCTGTTGGTATTCATCGGCTTGCTGAATTGCAAAACAATGGGCGACCAGGTCGGCACATTCGCCGCGCTGTGCAGCGGAAAATTGGTGGTCACGACGGGATCGAGCGGAAGCGTTTGCGATTGCGCGATAAAAATTTTTGCGGTGAGTGGCGGCACGGAAATCGCCGGCGTTTGCGACGAACCGCTGACGGAAATAATTTCGTGGGGGTCGAGCAAATTGACGAGCGCGGTTCCGGGCGCATAGGTCAAAGCACACGCCGGGAGAGTTTGCGTTGAGTTCGCAGTATTGAAAACGACGAAAACTTCCTGCGCGCCGAGCCGTCGCGAATAGGCAAAAAGTCCGGCGCCGGAAGCATTGCTGTATTGCGCGATTTGCGCGCCGAGAGTCAGCGCAGGATAAAGCCGGCGAAAATTATTCAGTTTGGCGATGAGTTGGAAGAGCGGATGCGTTTCGTTGAAGCTGTCCATGCCCGCAAGTCCGGCATCTTTGAATTGCCCGGCGAACATATCTTCGCGGTCGTTCGGATCGGTCGCGCCGTCGAAACCTTGCTCGGTGCCATAATACAAACTGGGAATGCCGCGCGACGTGTAAAGAAATGCGAGCGCGACTTGCAATTGACTGGTGGTGCCGGAATTGAGAAAACGCGGGTTATCGTGATTGTCCAGGAAAGTGACGAGCCGCATTTGGGCGTTCGTATCGTAGTAAGTGGCGACGTTGGCGTAATGATTTTCAATCTGGCGGGTCGCGCCGCCGGAAATAAAAACGCTGTTGAGGGTAAAATATAACGGATAATCCAAAACGGAATCGAGCAGAAAAGGGCCGCCGCTTTTGGCGCCGGTGTAATAACCGCAGAGCGATTCGCTGCTGTCAAAAACTTCGCCGAACATAAAAAAATTTGGCCGGGGATTCGCGCTGTTCGTCGCGGCGAATTGATGCAGCGCGGGACACCAACTTTGCCAAAAACCGGTGTCCACATGTTTGAAGGTGTCAATGCGAAATCCGTCGAAACCGACCGTTTGAATCCAGGATTGATAAATCGCGGCCATGTTCGAGCGGACGTAAGTTGACTCGGTGCGAAAATCGTCGAGGCCGTCCAGTTCGCCGAGTTGATAATGTTCGGGCGTATTGTAATCGGGAATGGCTCCGTAGTTGTGAAACAGATTCGTGAGCGCATTGTTCGCCGTGTAATTCGTGTTATAAATGTCGAACGGCGGCGCGTAAGTGATGGAGCCGGAGTATTTCAAATGATAACCCGCCGGCGGTTCAACGAAAGCCGGGTAACCTGAATCGGCGCTGTAAATCAAATCGTCGCCGTGATTGCAAACGATGTCGTCAATGACCAGCAAACCTTTCGCGTGCGCGGTTTGCACAAAATGCTGCAAGTCGGCGAGGCTGCCCCAATGCGGATCAACGTGATAAAAATCGCGCGCGGCGTAACCGTGAAATTGGCCATGACCGTTCAGGACAATCGGTGAAATCCAGATCGCCGTCGCGCCGAGCGCCTTGATATAATCCAGTTTTTGATCGAGGCCTTTGAAATCGCCGCCGTGAACGGAAGTTGTTCCCGTCGCGTTGAAATTTCCGTCGGCATTATTGTTGGATGGATCGCCGTCGTAAAAACGGTCGGTGATGATTTGATAAATGCTTTGCGCCTGCCAGAACGCATTGGAAACGGACTGTGAAAATGAGGGCAAAATCATCATTGCCAGAAAAAGAAAGGTGGTGCCCCCACGCTTGAGATTGAAAAAATAAAAGAATGGATTTGCCGCCAGGAAAGCGCCAGGAAAGCTGTTGGTTAAAATCATTGCGCCATCAGTATAGCAAATCAAATTGACCTTTGACCCACCGCACAAACATGCGGTTTGAAGGTTCAATAATCTGCATTAAGGTGTTAGGGTAATCCATGACTATTTTTTAGTGACACAGTAATATATTATTATGAAATCCTCATTCAAATCATTTGCCTTCCTTGGAGCCGTCGCTTTATCAGCGTTCGTCGCTCATGCGCAACCCTATTATTTGGCCGGCGACTTCCAAGGCACAACCTGGGATCCGGGCACAAATCAAATGACCGGCGGTCCGGTTGAATATGACTATACCGTCACCAACCAAACGCCAAACGCCCTGGCCGGCTTCAAAGTAACTGATGGCACTTGGAACCATTCATGGCCCGGCAATAATCTAGAAGTTCAATATGACGCCACCGGCTCGGTGACAATCCATTTCTATCCCGGCAGTCCGAACGACGGCTGGTTGCCGCTGGCCAATCGCGTGGGTTATGACGATCCGGGCAATCTGACTTGGGGAGTTGCCGGAGATTTTGATGGTTGGGATGGAACACAATGTCCTTTGACTTCTATCGGCAATGGAGTTTATTCCAATAGTTTCGTAGTTGCGACGGCGCAAACTTCGGGATTCAAGTTCCAATCGCCGCCGGGAAGCTGGACTAACATTTATTTTGGCGCGGACTTTGGCAATAATAATGCCAACGGTTCCTTTACTACAACTAATTCTCCCCAAACCGTGCCATTCGTATTGGATTTGCCACATGGCCGCTATTATGTCGGCCAATTTGCGCCGCCGCCAGTGACGAATCAGGTGGTTTTTGCCGTGGACATGACCGTGCAGCTTCAGCTTGGAAATTTCAATCCGGCTGCCGACACAGTATTCGTCAGCGGAATTTTCAATGGATGGGCGGCAACAAGCACCAATGCATTGGTATTGACCAACTATCCGACTTACGATGGCGGGAGCAACACCAACATTTATTATGCAACCTACACCTTTGTCGGCCTCCCCGGCTCGATTGGATCGCAGTATAAATTTACCTGCAATGACCTGGCCTTTGGCGGCAGCAGTGGTTACGAACCTATTAGTAATAATCGTTCCTTTAATTTGTTGGCCACCAATGGCATTTTGCCGCTGCCGGTGGTAAAATTTGGAGACGCCTATTTGTCTGATTACTTAACGGCGGACATGATTGTAAATTTTACGGTCAATATGACCAATGCCACGACCTATCCGGATGGGCATGTGTTCGACCCGGCCAACGATCAAGTTTATATTAATGGCAATTTTCTTCCCGGCGGCTGGTCATCCTGGGATCCGATTTCGCTGACGCCAATGCAAAATAACCCTGCCGGCTCGGAAATTTATACTTATAGCGCCTACATTCCTGCCGGTGCTTACATCAGGCTTGATTACCTGTATTCGATAGGTTACTCGGCCGTCACCAATTATGCCAATGAAGCGCCCGCTTATGACGATCACTTTAGAGACATCCGTGCCACGGCGACGGGCACTTACAATTTACCGGAGGATATGTTTGGAAATCAATACTCCGAACCCGACTTCGGACAATTGACGGCTGCCAGTGCGCTGCCTGGAAATGTTTCGGTGACGTGGGTCGGGCGTCCGGGGATCGAATTGCAGGTCAACACCAATCTGTCGGGCAGTTCATGGCAAACGATGACCGCGACGGACGGAACCAATTGGATTTCTGGTTATTCATCTACTAATGGCTTTGCCAGTCAGACGAATTGGCCGGCCGCCAGCGGCCAGCGCTTCTTCCGCTTGATAAAATCCTGGTAACTCGAAATCGAAAACCCGGCCGTCACGCGATTGCCCGGACGACGCAAAAACTGAATGATAAAAAGCCATTCATCATCAAATGGAACGTGTCGGTCAGCCTTTACCTTGATTGAATTGTTGGTGGTTATTGCCATCATTGCCATTCTGGCGGCCATGTTGCTTCCCGCCTTAAGCAAAGCCAAGGAACGTGCCATAACCATTTCCTGCTTGAACAATTACAAGCAATTGGGGCTGGCGTGGTTCATGTATGCCAATGACAACAATGATAGGCTGGTTTCCAACTCCGACCGGAATGTTGGGGGCAACCCGGCTAATTGGATATGCCCGTATGGAGTTACCATTGATTGGACGGCGAGTTCAAGAAACACGAACACACTTTATTTGACCGTGGACAGTCCGACTCTTGGAACCGCCTTATTGGGTTCTTATGTAGCCAATGAACTTAAAATATTTATTTGCCCCGCCGATCATTATATTAGCCCGGCTCAAGCTAAAGAAGGTTTTGTCAACCGCATCAGAAGCTGTGCTATGAACGGAGCAACGGGCGATGGATCCAAATGGTTTGGATTTAAGCCAGATGGCACGCCAAATGGAGGTCATAGTTCAATGCCCGCATTTTATGATGCAAAAAAATTATCCGACTTGCACAATCCGGGACCTTCCGACTGTTTTGTGGCGTTGGACGAACACCCGGACAGTGACGATGACGCCACATTTTATGTAAATCCGGCGGATGCCGCTGGAAATGGGACTACCATTACCGAATTACCCGGCAGCATGCACGATAAGGCCTCCGGCATCGTCTTCGCTGACGGACATACGGAAGTTCATTCCTGGAAAGGCGCCAAAACAACCCAAAAGGTTACTTATCCCTCGACGTGGTTGCAGGCTGTTTCCATTACCGGCGATATTCCCAGCGTTAACGATGAGACTTGGCTGGCTCAACATACGCCAGCAAATTAAAATAAATAACTTAACAAACCTCATCCCCGCTACGTAAATTTAACATTGGGAAGTGGCCTGACCGAAGGTGAACTGGCAGGAATAGAAATGAAAGAATTTCCGATGTCCTGCCCTGGTTGACCGGGACAGCGCCACAAGGCGGGCAAGGCGTTTGGATGTTCAGTTTGATGTAGGCGAGCTTTGATTGATGTTCGTAGCTGGCAAGCCATTTCAATGTTCAATTCCTTGGCATCACGCGTGCTATGGTTGGCGTATGAAGTTCACTTCCAAATAAAACCAGGACTGACCCCTTTACTTTATCCTTCACTGCGGGCTTGGCAACGGGCGCGTCGGGTTTCGATTCTGCGGATTTGCCCGGCTTGGGTTCAGGCGTCTTGGGCGGGTCGGTGTCTGGTGTCATGGCGAAATCACGCGGATAAATGTATGGGGTGAACACCCCCATAAAAAATTGAACCGCCGATGAACGCAGATTGACGCTGATAAAATTTCCGCGCAAACTCCGCGCATGGCAAAGAGATCAGGCACGGAATTAACCACCAAGACGTCAGGACACAAAGTTGCCGGAAAAGAAAACCCCCTCGGTGGGGCGAGCGTCCCCGCGAGCCGGTCTTTGGAGACGGCCACCACGGCTCGCGAGGACGCTCGCCCCACCACCAAATTAAAACCCAGTTCACTCCTCGACACCCGCGTCGTTTATTGCGGCGACAATCTGGAACAACTCGCCAAGCTGCCCGACGCCTGCATTGATTTGATTTACATAGACCCGCCGTTTAATTCTAATCGCAACTACGAAGTCTTTTGGGGCGAGACCAAGGAGAAACGCTCGTTTGAAGACCGCCACGAATCCACCAAGGCTTACATTGATTACATGAGGCCGCGCTGCGTGCAACTGGCGCGCGTCCTCAAAAAGACCGGCAGCTTTTATTACCACTGCGACTGGCACGCCAGCCACTACGTCAAGGTCTTGCTCGACCAGATTTTCAGCGAAAATAATTTTGTGAATGAAATTATTTGGCAGCGAACGTCAGCACACAACGACCCGCGCCAATACGGAAGAATCCACGATACAATTTTTTACTATTCGGGTGGCGATGACTCCAAGAGAACTTGGAATCAACAATACGACGCTATTGATGATCGGTTCTTTGAGGCGCATGACTTTGAAATTGATGGAGACGGGAAGAAGTTTCGGAAGCGAGATTTGACAGCTCCGGCTCACGCTGATAGTGCGAGCGGTCAATATACTTGGAAAGACAAGTCGCCGCCGAAAGGCCGGATGTGGAGTTTCACCGAGGAAAATATGCGGAAGCTCGAAAGCGAAGGGAGAATTGTTTACACCAAGACTGGAATGCCGAGAATGAAAATTTATGTCGAGGATTTGAAAGGTGTCCCACTTCAAAGTATTTGGACTGATCCCGATTTGTGGTTGAACTCTGCATCAAAGGAACGTCTTGGTTATCCCACACAGAAGCCACTCGCTTTATTGGATCGAATCATCAAGACCAGCAGCAATGAGAACGACATTGTGCTGGATGCGTTCTGCGGTTGCGGCACGGCACTCGTCGCGGCGCAGAATTTGAAACGCCAATGGATTGGCATTGATATTTCGCCCACCGCCTGCCGCGTCATGGCCAAACGCCTGCGCGACGTTTGCGCCCTGCCGGAAAGCGAACCGCTCTGGCGCGCCGGACGCGGCTTCGTCGTCCGCGATTTGCCGTGGACGGAAGAGAAGTTACGCATCATCCCGCCGTTTGAATTCGAGAACTGGGCAGTCATCGCGCTAGGTGGCATCCCGAACAAAGTTCAGGTCGGCGACATGGGCGTGGATGGCCGCATCTATCCCGTGAGTTCCGCCGCCACGCCGCGCAAGAAACAGGAAGGCGAACTCGCCCTGAAAGAACGCTGGTATCCGATTCAAGTGAAACAAAAAGACAAAGTCGGTCGCCCCGACATAGATTCCTTTGAAGCCATGATGATGCGCGAAGATTGCGAGAAGGGATTCTTCGTATCGTTCGATTTCACTTCGGATGCGTTGCAGGAAATTGAATCCTTCTTCAAGCGCAGCCACAAAGTCATCGTCGCCCTGACGGTGAAGGAAATTTTGGATGAGCAAATTGCGAAGAAATTGGTGTGAGAAACAAACCATTCAAATCACACTCTGTCAGAACACTGTGAATCCCTATCCACACATAGATGTAGAACCACTATTTACGGAAATGGTTAGGGATTATCCAATGGCTTGCGTGCTTACGGATAAAATACCTCATCCCAAATTTCTAAACGCAGATTTCATTTTTCACCACGAAAAAATAGTGGCTGAATTCAAACGTATTGAAAAAGACGCTACTGACAATCCAAAAGTCCAGGCAAAAATCACAGCCGTCATAGAACAATATTACGCAGAAGGGAAAATTAGGGAAAAACAAATCACGGAGGAAAACTGGCCGGGACTGCCGAAGGAATTTCAGAACGATATTTACACCACCACAACCGATTCAATTAAGGTTCACATTGAGAAAGCCAACAAACAAATAAAAGCAACAAAAGAGAATCTTGGTCTTGAATCATATAAAGGTTGCCTAATCCTTGTTAACGATGGTGTCGAGTCATTTCCGCCGGTCACTTTTTTGTGGGCCGCGTTCCGGTTAATCCTACATCAATATAGCGGCATTACATACATAATCACATTTCCGGCAAACGTGTTTGCGAAAAGTCGGGAACATCCCGCGCCTATACAATACTGGTTAGGTCTTGACGTTGAAAAGGCTGGCAAAATGGAAGGCACATTTAGTGAAAACCTGTTCCACGCATGGACGGGGTTTATTGCTCATAAAACGGGAATTCCGGCGATTCGGCGAGAATTCAATGACGTGGAGGGGTTTTGGAAAGCGAGAAATTTACCAAATTAGCGCCGTAGGCGCGGCATCATTGTAGAACCACAACCCAAACAAAATTCAAGCCCCGTCGGGGCGGCATCTTCTTTGACAATAGCCCAGCCTTTCAAGGCTGGGATTTGTCACCCGCAAACATCGAAAGTCCCGTCAGGGACGAAAGAACCATTCTGCCGTCCCTCGCGGGACTCTCAAATTTGCCGGATAATTTACCCAGCCATAAATGGCTGGGCTATTTTCGGATGATGTCGCTCCTACGGAGCTTGATTCATTTACGTTGTCGTTTCTACAAATATGCCAGTCCTACGGACTTTGCCGCCTTTGTCCCAAAGAGACAACCGGAAATTAGCCAGACACAGCGTGTCTGGCGCATTGTAAAATAATGTAGCGTCGAGCCCGCGGCTCGACAGGATTCGGCCACAGGCCGAACGCTACACCGGAAACATCCGGCCAGTTCCATCGTGCCTTCCAGCACAAAAATTCATCATCCATCGCCACCAGCCACTTCGTAGCTGGCTAATTTCCATCGTCGCGTTGCGACATTTTGCAGACGGCCACCAGCGGGACGGCATATTCCATATATTTAATCGTAGCAGCCGATGTCAATCGGCTCAAATTGAAGCCAGAGCGAACGGACGTTCGCTGCTACGATTGGAAATTGTAGGAGACGAGGTGACGAGTCTCATTTCGAAATACATTTTTGGGTTTTAATCAGAGACTTCTCACGTCGTCCCCTACATTTTTTCGTCCCTCATAGCTTCTTTGGTGCCAATAAAAGTTCGTGCAAAATGTCAGGTAAGTTGAAATCAAACCATATCGGGCATTTATAAATGGCAAATAGCGGCTTTTGCAGGGGTTTAAGGCGACGATGGAGTTTTGTCAGGCGTTTTTGGAGTTTTGTAAATCATTTCTAAAACTTTAGAAATGATTTTTGGAGTTTTGTAAGTCGTTTCTAAAACTCCAAAAGTGGCTCCGGGAGTTTTATAAGTCATTTCTAAAACTCCAGAAATGACTTCGGGAGTTTTATAAATCGTTCCTAAAACTCCATAAATGCTTAAAATAACTGCGATTTATTTTCCAGAGGCTTTTCTTCGTCTTAACAAACGTCAAAAGTGTCCCAAAAATGGGCGGAGGTGTCCCATTGCGGATCTATGCGTGAGGGAAGGTGAGTGGCGTTTTAACAACCCCAACCCGCAAACACAATTAACTCAATTAAATCATCGGGTTCAGCAGCTTTTAACCTGGTTATCCAGGACAGCCCCATAAAAAATCACTTTCCATTGGAAATCAGCTTTGATTGAATCAGTTCCATGATTTCCCGGTTTGCTTTGTTTTTTAGCGTGTTGTTCACGCTTTCAGGTTTCAACTTGTTTGCCGATACCAATTCCAGTCCGCGCGAAAAATGGTTGCTGGATTTTGGCTGGAAATTTCATCTAGGCAATGAATGGAGGAATGCCATCAATTGGGCGAAAGCCGATAGCAGTTCGGGGCCGGCTGAAAAATCTTTCAGCGACGCGGCCTGGCGCACGGTAAATCTGCCGCATGATTGGGCGGTGGAATTGCCGTTCGACCAGAACGCCGATGCCGGGCATGGGTTCAAACCCATCGGGCCTGGTTTTCCGCAAAACAGCGTGGCCTGGTATCGGCGCACGTTTGAATTGCCGAAAGCTGACGCGAACAAAAGATGGTGGCTGAAATTCGACGGCGTATTTCGTGATTGCGATGTGTTCGTCAATGGCTGGCGCGTCGGTCATCACGACAGTGGGTATGACAGTTTTCGTTATGACATTACCGATGTGGCGAATCCCGGCGGCAAAAATGTCATCGCGGTGAAGGTGGATGCCTCGCAGTTTGAAGGTTGGTTTTATGAAGGCGCGGGAATTTATCGGCATGTTTGGCTGGAGGAAACATCGCCGGTCGCCATCGCGCCGGAGGGGACTTTTGTTTGGAGCACTTTCTCAAATAATGTGCCGCAAGGTCCTGTGGAAGTGCATATCCAAATACGGCTTAAAAATTCCCAAACCAATTCCGCTGACGCCATCGTGAGCAGCGAAATCATCAGTCCGTCGGGATCATCCATTGCTAAAATAAATCAATCAGCCAAATGCAACCGGGAGTCAGAAAACGAAATCCATTCATCGGTTATTTTTAATTCACCGGAACTTTGGTCGCCGGAAAATCCCAAACTTTACAGGCTGGTCTCGACGGTGGCAGTGGATGGAAAAATTGTTGACCGCAAGGAAACGGAGTTTGGCATTCGCACGGTTGCCTTCGACGCGAACAGAGGATTTTTATTGAACGGCAAACCTTATGAAATCAAAGGCACTTGCAATCATCAGGACGCCGCCGGCGTGGGCGAGGCGTTGCCGGATCGTTTGCAGTATTTTCGGATCGCGCGGTTGAAGGAAATGGGCGGCAACGCTTATCGCACTTCGCACAATGCGCCGACGCCGGAATTGCTCGAGGCGTGCGACCGGCTGGGAATGTTGGTGCTGGATGAAAATCGGCTGGTCGGCAGTGACGAGCAAAATTTACGGAATCTCGGCGGACAGATTATGCGCGACCGCAATCATCCCAGTGTGTTTGCGTGGTCGCTCGGAAATGAAGAATGGAAGGCGCAGGGCACCGCCGCCGGCGCCGCTTCCATTCGCACGATGCAGGATCTATCCCATTCATTGGATCCCACCCGGCTTTGCACTGCCGCCATCAATGGTTCCTATGGCGACAGCGGTTTCATCACCGTGCTCGACGTGAAAGGTTTCAATTACAATCTCGGCAGCCTGGATCCGTATCACCGGGATCATCCGAAGGCGTTTATCATCGGCACGGAAACCGCCAGCACCGTCACGACGCGCGGCATTTATACAAATGATTTGGCGAAAGGTTATGTCGCTGCCAATGACTACATCACCGAAAATAAAAGCGGCGCGCTGATAAATCCCGTGACCTGGGGCGAATCAGCGGAAGATTGGTGGTCGTTTTACGACGCGCGTCCGTGGGCATCCGGCGGATTCGCGTGGACGGGTTTTGATTATCGCGGCGAGCCGACGCCTTATGAATGGCCGTGCATCAATTCGCATTTTGGCATTCTTGATACCTGCGGTTTTCCGAAGGACAATTTTTACTATTACCAATCGGTGTGGACGGACCAACCGATGGTTCACTTGCTGCCGCACTGGAATTGGCCGGGCGAGGAAGGTGAAAATATTCCCGTATGGTGTTACAGCAATTGCAAAGAAGTTGAATTGTTTCTCAACGGCCAAAGTCTGGGCCGCCAGACGATGAAAAAAAATTTCCACCTCGAATGGAATGTGAAATACGCGCCGGGAACTTTGAGCGCAAAAGGTTTTGACGCCGGCCAGCTGGTCGCCCAAACAAAAGTGGAAACGACCGGCGACCCGGCGGCGATCCAACTTGCGCCGGATCGTTCAACTATAAATGCCGACGGCGAGGATATTTCAATCGTCACCGTTTCCGTGGCTGATTCGCAGGGGCGAATGGTTCCGGTGGCGGACAATTTGATTCATTTTGAATTGAGCGGCCCCGGAAAAATCATTGGCGTGGGCAATGGCGATCCCAGTTGCCATGAGCCGGATGTCTATTTCGCAAAGCCGTCAATTTCTTCAGAACCCTTGCGCGACTGGCATTGGAAAAAAGTCTCCGATGCGCGCTCGAAAAATTTGCCGGAGACCGCTGCGCAATTTGACGATTCTCAATGGGCGCGCGCGGATGTCAGTTCCAAATCAGGTCCATTAACCCCAAACCAATCGGGCGTTTTTCGCGCGACGTTTGAACTCTCCAGCCAAGAACTTGCCGCAGAAAATGTCCAACTGAATTTCGGCGCGATTGACGATGAAGGCTGGATTTATGTCAACGGCCAGAAAGTCGGCGAGTCTCATGATTGGCAGGCGCCGGCTGCGTTCGACGTGAAACGTTTTCTTCAGGTTGGGAAAAATATAGTTGCGGTCGTGGTGGCAAATCATGGCGGATCGGGCGGCATCAACCAAGGCGTGACGTTGCAATTTCAGGAAAAATCGGAAATTCCTGGATGGAAACGCAGCGT
>Ga0207933_1000736_pt1 | contig 28856 bp, 26 predicted proteins | sample NGESurdeep092012_4_FD_184488 | JGI IMG/M metagenome (GOLD analysis project Ga0207933, IMG submission 184488) | Arctic peat soil microbial communities from Barrow, Alaska - NGEE Surface sample F53-3 deep-092012 (SPAdes) | ecosystem: Environmental > Terrestrial > Soil > Wetlands > Peat ... | reverse complement strand
AGACCGCGTAAAAGGCGGTAGCTCCATCCTGGGACAACTGCCGCAGGGCGGACAAAGCTGATGGACGATACGGCCTTGGACGTGAGAACGAGGAAGCGTCCGCCACGGCGGGGCATGTACGTGCTGCCGTCCTTGCTTACCTCGGGGAACATCGCGGCGGGATGCTATGCGATGACGCAGAGCATTCGCGGAGCCAACGGCGACGCGAATGCCTTCAACCATGCGTCGCTGGCCATCGGGTTTGCGGTATTGTTCGACGGCCTGGATGGCCGCGTCGCGCGATGGACGAACACCTCCAGCGACTTCGGCCGCGAGTTCGATTCGCTTGCCGATGTGATTACGTTCGGTGTGGCCCCGGCGTTGCTGGCATATCTATGGGGCGTGCAGTCGGTGGTGCCGTCGGGGTATCCCGCTTTGCAGCAACGCCTTTTGGTGTTGGGTGGACTGATATGCTTCGTGTTCCTTATCTGCGGGGCGTGCAGGCTGGCGCGGTTCAATATCAGCAACAATCCCCAGCCGCGCAATCCGGGGCGTCCGGGCCGGAAGTATTTTGTGGGAATGCCGATTCCGGCCGGCGCGGGCGTGATTGCCGCGGTCGTACACTTCGAGTTGGGCTCACCGATTCACAACCTCTGGCTGTCCATGGTGTGGGTAGCGCTGATTGCGTTCACCAGTTTCCTGATGGTCAGCAGTTGGCGCTTCTGGAGCGGCAAGGAACTGAACGTGAGCGAGCGGCAACCCGTGCGCGGCGTGTTGTTGATTGCCATTCTGCTGGCGTTGGTGATTGCGGAATCGCAGTATGCGCTGATTATCATCGCGATGCTTTACCTGGTGTCGGGAGTCGTGGCGCGGTTGTTGTATTCGTGGGGCAGGCGCCTGGGTTAGCGCGGGAATCCGTTGGCGGATAAGTCTCTTTGCTGCGCGGAATGCGGTGTCTTGCGCGCCGGAATGGTTGAAGACGCGACCGAACGGCAAGGTGCAGCAGGTGTTCCGAGCACCGCGTTTTGGGGTAAACTCGAAGAGCGCCGGGATGGCGGAACTGGCAGACGCAGCGGACTCAAAATCCGCCGAGGGCAACCTCGTGGGGGTTCGACCCCCCCTCCCGGCACCAAGATTATAAAAGACTTACAAGCAAAATGACCGCTCGATACCGAGAGGTCATTTTGCTTGGTGGCTGTTCTGGTGGCTGTTGGCCTTCTACTTTTCGCGGTTCTGGGACGGTTCGACGGCAAAGTGGCGGCTGCTTTCTGGAGACGAAGGCGAAGCGCCGATCCGGCCCTAAAAGTTGTTGTCGAGTTCTCCGCTCGGGCGCGCAGGTAGCTGTTGGTTTCCGCTTTCTCACTCACAATCACATTCCGTTTGGCCAGCGTACTCAGCTTTTGTCAAAGCATCATCCGTGCAGCGATACTTCTAAGATCACAATGCTTGAGCCGCAGGAGGGCCGTTCCGTATGGCGACACTTGAAGATTTCGCTGCTGGGATACGTCTGAGAGATGTCGCGGCTTTGATGGAGATGATGTTTGAAGACAATCCTCCGCGTTTACGAAACGGGTATCAAACAGAAAATGAACTCTGGGATTTCAAAGCAGGATGTCCTGCTCCCGCCAAGTCACACCTTGCGTCATGGTCGGAGTTGGCTGTCGATGTTCTTGCATTTCACAATGCAAGGGGCGGGCTCCTCGTATTCGGTGTCAACGACCGTTACTCGGTATGCAGGACTGGCGAGCATCTCGATAGCAAGCTATTCAATGACCAAATCAGGAAATTCTTGCCAGATCGCATTTGGGTTGATTTCCATAGGGTGTTCATTAATCAACATCAACGGTTCGTTGGCGTCGCACTTGTGCCTCCGCGCGGTCCAACAATCGAGAAGTTTCATTCAGACGCGCCTATGGTCAGCGGTCGTGTAAGGTTTAGGGCTCTCGATTCGGCCATCCGCGAGAACGATTCTTCAAGAGTTTTAAGCGCGGCGGAAGCCGGGATTCTCGCTAGGAGCGTGGCCATTCCGACTCTGGGGAATCAATACTCAGTGAATGAACCATTTTTTCGCATTCTCAGTCCCCAATACCCAGAGTTCATTCTCAGAAAGGATCCGTGCGCTGATGTGTTGGAGAGTTTGGCAGACCGGAGAACCGCTATAACCTCAATCATTGGCGGAGGAGGGTCTGGAAAGACTGCTCTCGCGACATGGGCATCCCTGAAGGCCTATGAGCAAGGACAATTTGAGTACATAGTTTCAATAACGGCGAAGGATAGGGAACTTACCTCCGCTGGCATTCAAGCTCTGACTCCAGGCAAGACTACGTTTGAGAATTTGCTAGACAGTGTCCTAGAGGTGTTGCAGTTCCCGGAGCACAAAGGCGAAGATTCAGTACGGAAGGAGGCCACAGTCCGTGGTTTGCTGGGTCAAGGGAGCGGCCTTCTCTTCGTCGATAACCTCGAAACTGTTGACGATGCGCGAGTGATTCAGTTCTTGGATTCATTACCTTATGGAGTACGAGCCCTCACAACATCCAGACGCACCTCAGTGCGCGTCGCGGTACGTCCCTTGACATTAGCCGGCATGACGCCTGCTGAGGCTGTGGGCTATGTGAGATCGCTGTCTGACCAGAAGAATTTGGAGTACATTTCCGGGCTTGTCGATGGGGATATCGAGAAGCTTAGATCAGCATGCGATGGGCTTCCACTTGCGATGAAATGGACGCTGTCTCAGTGCCGAACGTCAATGGAGCTCATCGCGTATGCCGATAAGATAATCACTTCCGGTACACACGATGAAGAGCTTCTAGAATTTTGCTTTCGTCGTGTTTTTGAAGCAATGGCGGGGCCAGAGAAAGCTGTACTTTACGTCTTGTCTTTATTCCAGCGCCCGTTGAATACGGAAGCACTCTTGACCGGTTCTTCATTGCCTCAGACGCGAATGGTGGATGCTACGGAAGATCTGATATCAGATTCAGTAATTCAACGGCTCTTCGATTCCGAACAGAACGATTACGCGTTCATGCTCTTACCCATCACGCGCTCCTTTGTGCGGACTCAGATGGCGAAAGAACAAGGGCTGGAAGATACAGTACGCCGCAGACTTTCTGACTATTTTGAAGCAAGGGACGTGGTCGACCCGAGGGAAAAGATCGTTGTTAGGGAGGTGCGGCAAGGGAAAGGAGGAGCTGAAGCTGCCTTGGTTGATTTGGCTCTTGCCGCTCAAAGACGTGGGGATATGAAAAGCTCGAAAGCACTTTTCCAGCAGGCATTAGCGCGAAATCCGAGAAGCTGGAACGCAGCTCGGCAATTTGCGGAATTCCATCGACATTCAGAACCGAATCTAGGAGAAGCGTTGAGGCTTTACGAGTTGGCTGCGCGCAATGCTCCCACTAGGGGTTCTGATCGAGGGTTAATTTACCGCGAATGGGGGATGCTATTGAAAGATTCGGGCGATCCCAAGGCAACAGAGAAGGCGGCTGAGTGTTTTGAAACGGCACTCTTAGAAAGTCCGGATGATCCACTTGCCATACACTCGTTGGCGATCATGCTTTCAAGAAGGGGTTCCTTCGGACGTGTAGTTAAACTCTTGGAGCCACTTCTTACTCACCGCAATCAGAAGACTCAAGAGTTTGCCGCTTCAGTTTTACTACTTGCATATGACAGAACCGGTGATCTTTTGAAGGCCACTCAATTGCGAGCATCAGGCACAAAACCATGGAAACTCTAGTCTAGAGGCGGTTTCGTAACCTTGGGGTGGAAGGGCACGGCTTCAGCCGTGCCGCTAAAGCACAGGAAATTCCCGGGCTTTTGCCCCGGAGGGGATGACCGTAAGTTTGCGGAACCGGTTATGAAACAGCTTCTAAGAAGTTTTTGCATTTGAGGCGATTCGATCAATGATTGAAAGCCGATGCTCTGGCGATAGATGGCTGTATCGCGCAGACATCGTGATCGTCTTGTGCCCAGCCAACTCCTGAATCTCTTTGATCGATGCACCAGCCATCGCCAGCCATGAGCAGAACGTGTGGCGGTTGCAGTGCCAGACGTAGCCTTCGATCTCGGCGTCTTTCAGGCACGGGACGAACCAGGAGCGGGTGTCGAAGCGCGGGCCTTGGCGGGGGAAGACAGGGTCAGAGGGCTTGTGCAGTTTGTGCCGAAGAGATTGAAGAGCGGCGTCTGAGTCCGCGTTGAGATGGACAGTCCGAGCGGAGCCATTCTTCGTCTTCGTCAGGTCGATGGTGCGACGGTCGAGATGGACCTGTCCCCAGGTGAGTGAGTATTGCTCCGAGAGGCGCATCCCTGTGCTGACGGAGATGATGAACTCGGCCACATGCTCTGGGAAGCGGCGTTCGATGACCTTGTAGAGCTTGTCGTACTCTTCACGGCTCAGGAAGCGAAGGCGCCCCGCACTCTCGCGGCGGTGGCGAACCTGTCGGGCGGGGTTGATGGTTGTCTTGTTGTTGTGGACGCCCTCGCGGTAGCAGAGGGAGATGAAGGCCTTGTAACGGTTGCTGGTGGCGGGCGTCTTGCAGTGGGAGCGGAGCCAACGTTCGATCTCCTGGGGCGTGAGGTCGGCGGCGGGGCAGGAACCGAAGGCCTTGCGGACGATCTCGGCCTTGCTGATGTAGCTGCGGCGGTCCTTGTGGTCGGCTACGAACTCCAGCGCGTCGTCGATCAGCTCAGAGAAGCGAAGAACCTTGCTGTCTCGCAGTTCAGGCAGCTTGCGGCCGGCGGTCGCGTCGGACTTGCGGCTCTGGTAGAGCTTGATGGCGTCGGACTTGCGACCGACCTTCTCACGATGCCGCTTCCCGGCGGCAAAGTAGTTGATCCACCAAATGCCTGTGCCGACTGGTTTTTCGTATATTCCGCGCATCGAGCCCTCCCGATGGCTGTTTCCTAGGATATACGTTGGGTTTAGTCCGCCGTAAGAGCCACTACTCAAGAGTATCATGCAATTCTGAGATTGTATGGCATAATTACATGGTTATGATTCAGCGCCGTGTCCAGCCCAGAATCGCTCAACTGCTAGATCAGTTTCCCGCCGTGGCCTTGCTTGGCCCTCGACAGGTAGGCAAGACGACGCTTGCCCTGTCGCTGGCAGAGACGCGGGGGAAGAAAGCGCTCTATCTTGACTTGGAGCTGCCCTCTGACCGCGCCAAGCTCTCCGACCCGGAGCTGTACCTTAGCCAGCACGAGAATCAGCTCGTCATCCTGGACGAGATTCACCGGCTGCCCGGTCTCTTCGAGACGCTGCGCAGCCTCATCGACCGGCGACGGCGGAAGGGCAATCGCAGCGGTCATTTTTTGCTACTAGGATCCGCTTCGATTGACCTGCTGCATCAGTCAGCCGAGACGCTTGCGGGCCGCATTGCCTACGAGGAACTGACGCCTTTCTCTGTGGCCGAGGTTGTCGACTCTGGGCCGAGCGCGACCGACCGACTCTGGGTGCGCGGCGGCTTCCCGGACAGCTTCCTTTCAGCCAGCGATGAGAGCAGCCTTCGTTGGCGCACCGCCTTTATCCAGACATATCTTGAGCGCGACGTGCCAGTGCTTGGCCCGCGCATCCCAGCGGAGACGCTACGCCGCTACTGGCAGATGCTGGCGCACAACCATGGGCAGATGCTGAACGCGGCGCAGCTCGCTAGCGGCCTTGGCGTCAGCGGCCATACCGTCGCCCGCTATCTCGACATCATGGTGGACTTGCTGCTCGTTCGCCGCCTGCAGCCGTGGGCTACGAACGCGAAGAAGCGGCTTGTTCGCACACCCAAGGTCTATGTGCGCGATAGTGGACTGCTCCATGCGCTGCTCGACATCCGCGACCTTGAGACGCTTATGGGGCATCCCGTAGTGGGCGCAAGCTGGGAAGGGATGCTTATCGAGAACATCCTCGATACATTGCCGGCCACCGCCCGAGCCACGTTCTATCGCAGCGCGGCGGGAGCCGAGATCGACCTCGTGATCGAGTTCAATGCGAAAGAGCGCTGGGCCATCGAGATCAAGCGATCCATCAGCAATCCCGCGCCGAGCAGGGGCTTCTACGTCGGCTGTGAGGACATTCGGGCGATTCGGCAGATTGTGCTCTATCCGGGGGATGAGAGGTTCAAGCTCGACGCCAAGACGGAGGTCATGTCGCTGCGGATGTTCTTGGCAGATCTATTGAAACAAACCAATGCTTGAGGTACTGACGATTGCCCGTTCCAGCATCAGCACCAAATACAATCGAGACTTACGAACTATGCCCGACACTCCAGAGCAGAAATCCCGAGCCCTGATCGACAGCGACCTGGATGCCGCAGGTTGGCTAGTGCAGAGTCGCGACGAACTCGACCTGACAGCAGGCCGAGGGGTGGCTGTGCGCGAGTTTTCGATGAAAACCGGGTTCGGATTTGCCGACTATCTGCTCTATGTCGATCGGAAGGCTCTTGGCGCCATCGAAGCAAAGGCCGAAGGGACGTTAACCGGAGTAGAGGCACAATCGGCCAAGTATGCGGCGGGCCTTCCAGACAATCTCCCCGCGCATCGGCGACCTCTTCCATTCCTTTTTGAATCGAACGGGACAGTTACTTTCTTTACTAACGGACTTGATCCGGTTCCCCGTAGTCGCCAGATTTTCAATTTTGCCCGGCCCGAAACGCTCGCCTCATGGGTGGCGAAGCAAAGCCAGCTTCGCGGAGAACTACAGCATCTCCCGCCACTCGACGCAACGCGACTATGGACTGTCCAAGCTAGAGCTATCAAGGGGCTTGAGGACTCGTTTTATAAAGCTGCTTCCAGAGCCCTCATTCAAATGGCTACCGGCTCTGGAAAGACTTTCACGGCGGTCAATATTGCTTATCGACTGCTGAAATTTGGCGGGGCGAAGCGCATCCTTTTCCTTGTAGATCGCGGGAACCTCGCGAAGCAGACAGAAGACGAATTTGCCAATTTCGAGCCACCGGATGATCCACGGAAATTCCCGCAGCTCTACACCGTCCAACGGCTGAAGACAAACTCAATCAACCCAGCCGCGAATGTCGTCATTACGACCATTCAACGGCTCTATTCCATGCTCAAAGGCGAGGAGGAGTTCGACACTGGGAATGAGGAAGGTTCTGGTTTCGACACGGCTAAACCATGGGAAGGCGAACCGCCCGATGTCGTATATAACTCAGGGATTCCCCCGGAGTTTTTCGACTTCGTTATCGTGGACGAGTGCCACCGATCCATCTACGAGCTTTGGAGCCAGGTGCTTCTCTACTTTGACTCGTTCCTCGTCGGGTTGACGGCTACGCCCAGCGGAAAGACAATTGGATTTTTCAATCAGAACCTCGTCATGCAATACGGTCATTCTGAAGCCGTCACCGATGGTGTGAACGTCGATTTCGATGTGTACCGCATTCGCACCCGAATCACCGAACAAGGTGCGACGATTGCGGCTGGTGATACCGGCGTCTATGTGGATAAGCGCCACAAACTCACCCGCGCTGAGCGCCTTGAGCTGCTCAATCAAGACCTCACCTATGGAGCGAACAAGCTGGACCGCGATGTAGTCAGTGAAAGCCAGATTCGTACGGTTTTGCAGCAGTTCCGAGATAAGGTGTTGTCGGAAGCATTCCCCGGCCGCACCGAGGTTCCCAAGACCCTCATCTTCGCCAAGGATGACTCACATGCAGATGACATCGTGCGTATTGCCCGCGAGACCTTTGGCGAAGGGAACGACTTCTGCCAGAAGATTACCTATCGCACCGGCTTTACCAAGATGACGAAGACCGTGACGAACGATGATGGCAGCGAGTCGGTAGTCACCGATTGGGTCAGGACTTCAACGCTCTCGCCAGATGAGATTCTTGGCAACTTCCGCAACAGCTTCTATCCGCGCATCGCCGTCACAGTGGACATGATTTCGACCGGCACAGACGTGAAGCCTATCGAATGCGTCTTCTTCATGCGCAACGTCAAGTCCGCAGGCTTCTTCGAGCAGATGAAGGGCAGGGGCGTTCGCATTATCTCTCCCGACAAGCTGAGAACTGTGACGCCGAGCGCACGCAGCAAAGAGCGCTTCATCATCGTTGATGCTGTCGGCGTTTGCGAGCACGACCATACTGAGTCCTGCACGCTGAACCGCAAGCCTTCGGCTACGCTCCCGGAGTTGCTGGAATACGTTGCTCAAGGTGGCATTGATGCCGATGCCCTCATTACTCTTGCAGGTCGACTGTCTCGCTTACAGCGCGACTTCACTCCAGAGCAACTCTTGGAACTGCGGGAACTCGCTGGTGGCAAGTCCATCCCGGATATCTCTCATGGTTTGCTCAATGCTTGCGATCCAGATCAGCAGCTTGCTGTCGCACAGGTTATAGCCGGCCCCGGTGTTGAGCCAACAGAAGCACATTTGCAAACGGCAGCGGAGCAACTCGCTCAACAGGCAGTGACACCCTTGCACAAGGCGGCATTGCGCCGCCGCATTCTGGAGATTCGTACCCAGAACGAACAAACGATCGACAGGCACAATCTGGACGAGGTGCTCTACTCTGGCTTCGATGCTGCCGCCGTTGGGAAGGCACAGTCGAAGGTGCATGACTTCCGGCGCTGGATTGAGGAGCACCACGACGAGTTGACCGCGCTCCAAATTTTGTACTCTGGCACACGCCCGCTTAAGCTCTCACTCGCCGACCTTCGCCAACTCCGCGATGCGCTAGCCAGTCCGCCGCTCGCGGCAACCCCCACCCAGCTTTGGTCCGCGTTCCAAGCAGTCGAAGCAGACAAGGTAAAGGGCAATGGCGGAAACCAACTTGCTGACCTGGTTACCCTTGTTCGGCACGCCCTCATTCCGGCGATGACGCTAGTGCCGTACCGCGAGGAACTGCGTTCACGATACGAAACGTGGTTGAAGGAGCGCAACGCTGAGGCTAGTTTTACGGCGGAGCAGCGCGAGTGGCTTGATCGTATGGCCGAACATATCGCTACTAGCCTCAGCATTGAACCTGCAGACTTTGAGGATGGATGGTTTGGTCAGCATGGCAGCGTTGGCAAAGCCCATGCTCTATTCGGCGCACAGCTGCCGTTATTACTCTCAGAGTTGAATGAGAGGTTGGCAGCTTGAGTGAGAACAATACCGATACGCTCCCTAATGGTTGGTCTTTTGCGTTTCTCGGCGAGATCGCCGAGATTAATCCAAGCACTACAGTTCACATCGAAGAAGAATCAACTCAAGTGAATTTTGTTCCGATGCGAGCCGTGTCGCCAGAAGGAGGAGGTTTAACTGATCCAGAAATTCGCCCGTATGGTGAGGTTAAAAGGGGCTTCACGTCGTTTATCTCTGGCGACGTCATCATGGCAAAGATTACGCCGTGCATGGAAAATGGTAAGACTACGGTTGTACCGGAGTTACCAGGTTCAATTTGTTTCGGCTCGACTGAATTTCACGTTCTTCGTGCTGAGACAGGCATCCGCGCCTCTTGGATTTCTCATTTTTTGCTTCGCCACGATCTGAGGCGATCCGCACAGCGCCAAATGACAGGTGGTGTCGGACAGATGCGTGTTCCCTCCGCATTCTTGCGCGCTATATCTATTCCGGTCCCTCCTACAATGGAGCAAGAACGGATAACAGATGTTTTGGAGGAGTTATTGTCTGATCTTGACGCTGGAGTGAAGGCGCTTGATCGTGCTGAAGGGAAGCTAGAACAGTACCGAGCGTCGGTGTTAAAGGCTGCTGTCCAAGGATATCTAACCGCTGCGTGGCGTCAGCAGCATTCCGAAGTCAACTCAGGTTCCGAATTGCTCGAACGAATCCTAGTTGAACGTCGGCAGCTTTGGGAGCGAGAGCAACTTCAAAAGTTCCAGGTGTCAAAAAAACATCCGCCTACGAACTGGAAAGCGAGGTATAAGGAGCCGGTCGCTCCCGATACACGCGGGTTGCCAGAGTTACCTGAAAATTGGTGCTGGTCATCAGCCGAACAAATATGCACATTTATTACCAAAGGCACTACGCCGTCTGGAAGTGATGCTCCTTCGCAAAGTGGAGAGGTCCCCTTCATTAAAGTCCAGCATCTGTCTTCTGATGGTAGCTTTCATTTTGACAAGACACCCTCTTTCGTATCGGCAATAATCCATAATAAATTCCTCGCTCGCTCAAGAGTTCTTCCTGGCGACGTGTTAATGAACATTGTGGGCCCTCCACTCGGTCAGGTTTCGGTTGTTCCACTCGACTTCCCGGAATCGAATATGAATCAGGCCATCGCAGTATTCCGCGGGCTTTCAGGTGTCTCAAACCGATATCTTGCAACCTGTCTGTCCACGCATTCGATTCTTGTCAACGCCCTCCGCAAAGCCAAGGCGACTGCAGGTCAAGTCAATCTAACACTCGAAATATGCCGAGAGTTACCCATCCCACTCCCACCGTTCGAGGAACAGGGGCTTATCGTCAAGATAATTGATAGTCATTTATCAACTATCGACCAGCTTGCCAAGGAATTAACCAATAAAGCAGCTGGAACACGAACATTGAAACAAGCAATCTTGAAATATGCTTTTGCAGGCCAGCTCCTGAAGCAAGATCCATCCGACGAGCCCGCTGACATACTGCTGAAACGGATCGCCGCTGAACTTGAGAAGCGTAAATCTTCGAGCAAGAAAAAGCCAAGACCCGCACGGAAACAAAAGAGGCAGCAGAAATGATGGATGCATCACAGATCGGAAAGCGGGCCTGGAGCTACGCAGGCGTATTGCAGGATGCAGGACTCAGTTGCTTTGAGTATGTGGAGCAACTGACGCTGCTGCTCTTCTTGAAGATGGCCGACCAGCTCACCGAGCCGCCGTACAATCGCCCACCACTGGTCCCAGCCGAGTTGAGTTGGTCCATCCTGCTGAAGCTGGATGGAGCCGTGCTCGAATTGAAGTACCGCGAGATTCTCGAAAAGCTCGGCGTCAAAGGTGGAATGCTTGGGGTGATCTTCAAAAGTGCTCGTTGCGAGATCAACAACCCGGCCCTGCTGAAACAGCTAATCCTCAACCTTATCGACAAGGTCGATTGGCTCAGCCTGTCGGTCGATGTCAAAGGAACGATCTACGAAGAATTACTACAGCGCTCCGCTTCTGAGTCGTCGCGTGGAGCAGGGCAGTATTTCACTCCGCGTCCAGTCATTCAGACCATGTGCGAGGTTATGCTTCCGTCACCGAAAGACCGCATCTGCGATCCGGCCGCAGGGACGGGCGGATTTCTCTGCAATGCATACCAGTACGTGCTCGATAAGTATGAGCGCGATCTCGACCGCGACGAGAAGCGCAAGCTGAAAAAAGACCTCGTGGAAGGGATGGAGCTTTCGCCGAAGGTAGGTCGCATGTGCGCCATGAACCTTTACTTGCATGGTATCGGCGGTGACAAGATCGTGATCCATCCAGGACACGACAGCCTCGCGGCACCGTGGAGCACTGAATACAGCATGGTGCTTGCCAATCCGCCGTTTGGCAAGAAGCAGAGCCTCCTCTTCGTGAACGAGGAAGGTGACATGGAGAAGGACGACCAGATCATCTTCCGTGAAGACTTCTGGACATCGACTAGCAACAAGCAACTCAATTTTGTTCAGCACATCTACTCTCTGTTAACAATCGACGGACGTGCCGCAGTGGTAGTGCCGGACAACGTCCTCTTCGAGGGAGGTGCAGGCGAGAAGGTGAGGCGCAATCTTCTACAGAAATGCCGAGTACATACTCTCCTGCGTCTCCCGACAGGAATCTGGTATTCGCCAGGAGTGAAGGCCAACGTACTTTTCTTCGATAAGAAGGAGGGCCGCGCAAAGGCATGGACGGACAAACTCTGGGTGTACGACCTGCGAACCAACATGCACTTCACGCTGAAGCAATCGCCCATCCAGCGTAAGGATTTCGATGAGTTTGTCGAGTGCTACAAACCAGGCAAACTGCACAAGCGCAAAGAGACTTGGAGTGTGGAGAATCCTGATGGACGCTGGCGGTCCTACAACTACGAAGACCTGCTCAAGCGAGACAAACTCAGCCTTGACCTCTTCTGGGTTAAGGACAAGAGCCTCACCGACACAGACTCACTCCCGGCACCCGGCATCCTCGCTCAAGAGGTTGTCGATGAACTGGAGGCGGCGCTTGAGCAGTTCACGAAGATTGCTGCGAGACTGAGAACCCCGGTTTAGCTCAACCGATCAATGAGGCATCAAACTGATGGCAGGACATTGGTGGTCGCTTTCTCCTACGGCATCTCCTGCAATGGATGCTAAAGCGCCTCTGGGCGGAGTCCCAAGTCGTGCGTCTGCGGCGTTCTCACTGCCAATGCCGATAGGCCTTCTAAGATGCCGATTAAGGGGCTGGCGACATTCTTCCGATATCGCCCCTTCGGAGGGATAGCGGTCGAACACGAGGCACAGTCTCGTATGGCGACTGGCGTAAACGACGACTCGCCAAAATCAAACTGAGCCTCGTGACAACTTGGACATTCAATTGCCTTGACCCGGCCCTTGAGGGATGGCAAGGTCATTTGCGCCATCAAGAGACGCACCATCAGGGGATCCAACTTGAAACCATCTATCACAACATCGGAGTATGTTTCGTCCACGCATGGATGTGCTGCACCTTCTGCGTAAGCATGAACATGGATGCCGTCCTCTTCCTCCTTGCCGCGTGTCCAAATGATCGCTGGGTTGGTGCCCCATATTTGTATGCCACCCGGATAATCACGTTGGCGAATGTCTAAAGACCTATTAGCCGGAACCGGCTTGTGCGCCTCAATACCGCAAGCATCTCTGATGGCGCAGATAGGGTTCCCAATCCCCTTGGAGCTATCTTGGAAGTGCCTGCCGCAAGCGGCACAGAGGTGCCGGCGATGAGGGTGAACGCTGAAGTAGTCTTTATCCAGGTGGGAGTGTCCGCAGTAGGTACAGGAGACGCCCCTCATCTCGTGCCCGAGAACTGTACTAGCCATATAGTAGATCGCGTCAACCTCAGAAAGTACGAGTCCTTCAGACGGCAGCTTGCTGCTGAATATGCGAACGGAGGCAAAGCTCCGGTCAATAGATTTCTTTGCTCCGTTGGAGCCTCGCGCATGAACGTGAATCCCTCGTTCCATAGGAAACTCTGTTGTATCGAAGACTGGGGGGACCGCGCCCCAGAGACCCACGCCTCCGGCGTATTCATCCATGTTCAGATCGACTACCTGATCTGACGGAATTTCGGAGATCAGAGGTGCGCGGCAAACGCTCGCTGGCTTTCCGTACTTCGCAGTCGCGTCTGCCTTGTGACGGAGACACCAATACCGCGTGCCACCGTCTCTGCGTTTGCCAACTGGCCTGATATCGCAAGCCGGGGGGTGTGGCAAGGGATCGATGGGTTTTGCACTGTGTACCTTTGGATGAAGGGTAACCTTTGATGCACCAACATGCTTAATCATTGATCTCTCCATTCTTCGACAAGCCCGATTCATTGAGATGCTGTCGCCTAGTTGACGCTCCCCTTGATTGCCGCAAGCCACTTCCGAAGCTCGAAGACCTGATCTTCAGTGAGTGTCGAGCCGAAACGCCCAACAACCGCAAATGGTGAATCACCGTTCTTATGCAGAATGTCGCGAAGGGCTTCAAGAGTCTGCCTGCGCCCTTCAGCAATCTCATCAGGCTCAGAAAGCGCAATCAGGTTGGTACCGACAACATAGTTCTTGATGCGCCGGTCGAAGGAACTATGGTCGTCCAATCGATGCTGCCTGCCGGAGGAGTCGATAATTATGTTTCCTGTTAACTGTCCGTCTTCACGCATCTGCAAGCGGTTCTCCGGAAAACGCTCATAGGCCTCCGCGGCATCAATCTTTGCTTCTACCTCAAAGCCTCCCATGACATATTGGTTAATATGGGCTACTTTTCCGGAGACAGTGAAGATGTGGTCGCCCTTTTTCAGCAGACGGCGAAGGTCTGGGCGGCAAGCCCCCAGCGTTGGTGAGTCGCCCAAGTATGGATCTTTGACGTGCTTTCCAAGTTGGGGATCATACCCGCTACGTGTGATAAAGATTTTACCGACCATGCGATTACCCTTTCTTCTAAAACTTATAGTCAAGTTTCTGTTTCAAAGCATTGCCCTGATGCCGCTTGAGGACACCGTCATGCTGCAAACGTCCAACCACAACACCGGGGCCAACATCAATCTGCTCCGCGAATTCATGGATTGACTCGCTTGTAAGCGACTTTCTCCGCACGAATTCTTCGAGAGCGTTCGGGGGAACAAGTGTCTCTGATGAAAAGCGGTCTGCTTCTGCCTCATATTGCTGCATCTCGGGGTCAATAATCCGATCCGATAAGTCCTCAGCAGCGTTGTCGATTACGAAAGACCGTTTCCCTTTGTGAAGCAGGATATGACCGATTTCATGGAAAAACGTGAACCATAGCTGATCGTCAGTCTTGTAGCGGAGCGTCAGTCCAATCAATGCTTTTCTGTCTGTCAACCAACGCGCACACCCACTGATACTGGTGTTCTTTAGCTCTGGAACCCAAACAACAGCGACGCCACAAGCGGCACAAATCTGTTGTACTGGCTCCATTATCTGATCAGCACCGGTACGAGTTAGGTGTCTCAAGCTCTTCAGCGACGAAAGTAGACGTTGTTCACTGTATGTGGCAACTTCCAAACCCTTCGCCACAATTTCTGTCTCCCGGACCCAGGCCGAAATCGCCTCTTGTCGCACATTGAAGCTCCGAGTCTGCCTATAATTGACAGCCGAGGCATTCCAAACGGAGCTCCAGCTATCAGGCGACGAGACTCCAAAAAAATTCAACAAGGCGTCAGTATCAGAATCTGCTTCGGGTAGAGAGAAGTTAAGACGCCTCATCTCCCTGATAGGAAAGTGGCCTACCCATTCGGTCCACTGAGAAGACCTTATGAACTCACGACTGCGAGCCTCTGCTTCATCGAATTGGCGCTGTAAACTTAGCCAAAAATGAGCGGGTCGCTGGAAGGCCTTTTCAAAGGCAAGAGCCGTAACTGGCGTTATCGACGCTCTTCCATTGCATATCTCACTGATCGTTTTGGGCGTGAGGCCGGTCCGGCGAGCGAGATCGCTCTGCGACCATTCATTGAATTCTAGGTATTCAAGAACGTTCTCGCCAGGGTGCGGAAGAGCGGTCAATTCCAAGCGGTGGTGTTGAGCGCTATTCATGTGTGTCCTCAATCGACGTAAGTTCGATTTCAGTGATCGTTCCCCAACGCATTTGTTCATCTGAACGATCTGCCGGCTTGCTCTCATCGGATTTAAAGAGAAGTCGATATGGTTGCTTGAGGTCAACGGAGAAGATACCTGCAAGATTCCCCTTGAGTTCGTGGCAACGTTCTGGTCCGGATTTGGGTGGCCAGAAGACCGCAAGTGACGCCGCAGCTTTGAGTGCCGTCAAGCGTAGGGCTAACTTCTTCGCCATCCCTGCCCCATATAGTTTTCGCGCGGCGGTTTCGTCTTCGACTGCACTGCGAAGTTTTTTGTCACTGACACTTATCACCATGTTTCCCTTTTGGTAAATCAGCCGTCGTATCATTCATTACCTAAAAGGTAACAAGAGTGTCGATGGCCGTCAAGAGGTAGGAACGGGAAATAGCCAACATGCTGCGTCAGGGCTCTTTCAGGAGGAGTAAGGCTCCTCCCTGCCTCCGGCCCTACGGTCCTCCGCCACCCACCTCAGCGGGCCTGTGTCCTGCCCGCAACGCCGGCCCTGGTTTGCTCAAAAGCAAGAACGAGCAACAGACAAAACGCTAGGGGCTCTGCCCCACGCGCGGCGCAAGGGGTTTCCCCTTAATTTTTCCTTCGTAAAAATCACTCGACTCTCTCGCCCTACGGGTGGGAGATACCCCTCCCCATTGCGCCTTGCTACCCCCGCTCTTCGCCAGGATGGCGTTCGGCATGTATGTACCTGCCACTTGCCCATCAAGGCAACAGCAAGGGCAACAGCCCAACAGGAGGAAGCAACCATGAATACCGCCATCGTCACCACTACCGCAGCCACCGTCAGCCCCTTTATTCAGAACCTCCAGCAGCAGCCACAGAAGCCGCAAACCTCGAAAGAGGCAATCGCAGCCAATGTCAAAGCCCTTATCGAGCAGTTGGAAGAGGGACACAGCGAAGGTCTAACCGCATACCTCATGGCTATGGGCAGGTTTCACAATTACAGCTTCGGAAACATCTTGGAGATCGCAAGGCAGAAGCCGAACGCAACCCGCGTTGCCGGAATGTATGCCTGGAACCAGCTAGGCCGCAGGGTCAACAAGGGAGAGAAGGGCATCCGCATCTTGGCTCCTATGACAGGCGTTCGTCGCAAGAAGGACGACGAAGCCGCGAAGGATGTCCGTACACAGAACCAGTCCGTTCTAGTCGGTTTCCGTTCCGTGTACGTCTTCGATGTCTCGCAGACCGAAGGCTTGGAGCTTCCAGAGCTTTCGAGCCGTGTCAATGGCGATGTGGGAGAGCGCATGGAGCGGTTGCTCGACTTCATCGCGGCGCAGGACATCTTGCTTGAGTTCAAGGAGGGCATTGCCCCAGCGTTGGGCGTGAGCTACGGAGGCAAGATCGTTTTGCTTCCCGGCCAGTCGCCAGCGGAGGAGTTCAGTACCCTTGTTCACGAAGTCGCGCACGAGATGTTGCACAAGGCAGAGCGGCGCACCGCTACCACCAAGGTAGTGCGTGAGACGGAAGCCGAGGCAATCGCCTTTGTGGTCGGCAGGACAATCGGCCTCGATACAGGACGGGCATCCGCCGACTACATCCACCTGTACCACGGCAATGCGGCTCTCCTCACCGAGAGCCTTGAGGTCATCCAGAAAACCTCAGCCATCATCCTCTCCGCACTTGAAACCCCCGTCACGGACGAAGCCACGGCAGAGCCAGAACCCGGAGAGCAGCCCCAAGACAACTAACCCCCTTCTCTATGGGCGGACGGTCTTACGCCGTTCGCTCTAACACCCCCGAACGCTCACCCGCACAAGGAGAACCACCATGAACCCCAACACCGTAACCGAATACCGCAACCTTCCCCTTAACGTTCTCATTCCATCCAAGACCAACCCCCGTCGCATCATCGAAGATGATTCGCTCAGAGAGCTTGCTGAGAGTATCAGTGTTCACGGAGTTCTTGAGCCTCTAATTGTCCGCCCTGTCACCGAGCGGAATTTCGAGGTTGTTGTCGGAGGGAGGCGTTTCGCCGCTTCAAAGAAAGCTGGCAAGGATGATGCACCATGCAGCATCCGCAACCTGACAGATGCCCAAGTGCTGGAAATTCAGCTAGTCGAAAACTTGCAGCGTCGTGATGTTCACCCGTTGGAAGAGGCGTATGGGTTTCATGCGCTCCTAAAGTTGGAGGAGCCGAAGTACACCATCGAACAGATCGGGGCCAAGGTTGGCAAAAATCCTGCATACGTCGCCAGCCGTGCCCGATTGACGGAACTTATCCCGGCAGTGATCGAGGCGTTCTATGCCGAGGAGATCGGCGTCGGACATGCCTTGCTTCTGGCGAAGCTCCAACCAGCCCAGCAGGAAGCCGCACTCGCAAGCTGTTTCCGTGAGGATTGGGGCGGAGCCGCAGGGAAGGCCAAGCGCATCGTCCTTCCCGTTCGCCATCTCCAGTATTGGATAGAGCATAACGTCCTCTTGCTCTTGAAACAGGCTCCGTTCAACAAGCGCGATGCCCAACTGCTACCCGCCGCCGGAAGCTGTGCCGATTGCCCCAAGCGGACAGGGCACAACAAGTTGCTATTCGCGGACGTGAGCGGGAACGCAGATGCGTGTACCGATCCAACCTGCTACGCCGCGAAGTTGGAGGCGCACGTTCAGCAGCAGATTACGGCCAAGCCGGAGATAGTGCAGATCAGCACGGCCTATGGCAAGACGCAGGATGGCAGCAAGATCATCACCCGCAGCAAGTACGTTGAGATCAAATCGGAGAAGCCGGACACCCCGGAGAAGGCGAAGTGGCCGGAGTTCAAAACTTGCAGGTTCATCGCCGAAGCCATCGTCTCCGAGGGCATCGACAAGGGCGAAGTGCGAAGGGTTTGCGCCGAAGCCGATTGCCCCATTCATCACCCGAAGAAGCAGTCCACTAAGGCCGATGCCAGCTTCAAAGCGGAGCAGGACAAGAGTCGCAGAGAGCAAGCACTGGCGAACGCCACCGGAATGCGCGTCCTGCAAACCATCGTCGCCACCGTTCCAGTTCGATTGATGAAGCGGGATTTTCTCTTCATCGCGGAACAGATGCTTCCGTTGCTTGACGACAAGCGGGTGGAGATGATCGCTCGGAACCGAGGCATCCGGGCAAAGGAGGGTGAATCCGCAGCCAAGCTGCTTACCGTCTTTCTTCGCAAGGCCGAGGAAGGCGTTATCGGCAAGCTGGTCGTCGAAACCGTCATCCTGCTTTCAGCCAGCAAGCAAGCGGACGGAGGTAAGGTTCTCCGCGCCGCAGCCCAGGCGTACAAGGTGGACACCGATGCGATTGCCCTAAAGGTCAAGCATGAGTTCACCGCGAAGGAGAAGGCGAGGTCCGCTGCAAAGATCGAACCGAAGCCAGTTCCAAAGGCATTAAAGAAGAGCGCCTAAGAACCACAACAATTGAATGCGCCTGTCTTCGGACAGGCGCATCTCTTTTGCCGGCCCGTCTTTCCCACCCTGAAGGTCGCTCTCACAAGTGTGAGAGCTTCATGTTCTGCCCACCCGACGGGCTTGGACAACCGACGATACCTGTTTACGTCGTTTGAGTCTGTTTCGTAGAGTGGGGGTAGAGGCGAACTCGATGTCCACTATGGAAATGTCTACCCAAGAAGCCGCTGACTTGCTGAACGTCTCCCGTCCCACCTTGATCCAGATGCTTGACACCGGCGCTCTGGAGTACCGGAAGGTTGGAACGCATCGTCGCATCCTTGTCGAGAGCCTGATGGCTCACAAGCATACACTTGATGCCGACCGGAGAACTTCGCTAGCGGAACTCTCAGCCTACGACCAAGAGATCGGCCTCTGATTGCCGAGATGGAAGCACACCTGGTAGACCCGCGCGTCGGCAGTGTCCGCAACAATGAGTCCTCACTCTGCGCTCCGTGGGACTGCCCACCAAACTCTCAATAACCAGCCGCAACTTTTCTATGTCGATTTATCATAACCAATCGCTAAGCGAGTTGACTCGGATAATTTCCGGATTGCCGATCGATCGGGCAGTAAAGTGGCGAGAAGCGCGTTTATTGTTACTAAACATAACCAAGTACTTGACCTACTGTGATACTGCGCAGACACATATAAGATCATGAGCGTTCCTCCAAATGAAGCTTCGCTTTTCTTCGTTTTTTGGACTTCGGCGTCAATCTAGGGCGCTGATCGCACCAGTGGACTCTGCCGTGCGTTAGAAAGAAGTGAGACCTGCAGCGCTGTGTTCTCCATATGGAAGGCTTGAGTGATGGGCGACCTACATCATCAATTTTCAGACGCCACGACGGCCTGTCTTGGGACAACAAACTCATTTGAATTGAGTCGCCGCAGCCGCAGGGGCAAAGCATGGCAACGGACCAAGGGCCGGGGTTGCAGACGTATAACTTTCCTTCCCTTAGTTGATCGGGGAGCTCGTCAACGTGCTTGGCTTCGTAGTGAAGACCGAAGAACGGCAGTGTCTCTTCGAGCTTGTTCCACCATTTTCTAAAAAGAGCGTTCAACTGAGTGCCGGCCTTTCCAAGGGCGGCTCGACGTCTCCGCGCCCCACATGGCGTCTGAGCAATTCGCAATCCTCACTCTCGGCTTCGAAATACAGATGTGGATCGGTCAGGTCCACGGAGATCTGAGAATAATCGCCATTTGGCTGGATGCGGTAAGCGTGAAGTCGGGCAAGCATTTCGTTCACAGTGAGCGAGGCGAAGAGCATATTGACGGAAATCACAGCAGGACGGTCCTCATCGACGCCTCGGACATATCCTGCTTCAACTTGTATGCGGTACGCTTCGGGATCGGTACGCTTCAACTCTTCCGCCTGCAAGCGCGCCATTGAATAAACGCCTCTAGAAAGTAAGCTCGAGCTCCCTGGCTGAAGATAGTGGACGGCGCCTGCGATCTTATCGATACCGCCATTCCCGTCCGCATCTAGGCGAATGCCCACGTCAAAATATGGAAGGTTGTAAAACGTCGCGAGACGGTTGAGCAGATGCCGACCTTCTACTCCATCCATGCAGCCAAAAACCATATCGCATGCTGCGACCTGATGAACTACGCTTCGATTCGTCAAGTGGTTCTGCAATGGCACCACAATTTGCCCGAGTTCGAGGCTGCGGATGAAGCGTGCCGCGACTTCAACTTTAGGGGTGGCATTCCTTGCGTCCTCGGCTGTTGTGTTGAGGATACGGTTTAGATTCTTGTCCTCGACGACGTCGGGGTCAACGAGAACTAGCCGTCCAAATCCGAGACGGGCCAATTGTTCGATGACAATGCTCCCGGTTCCCGAACATCCCACAACCGCGGCGGACAGGTTGCGAAGGAGAGAAGTCGTTCCGCGGCCAAAGGCCTGGGCGTGACGGTGCGCAAACGCCTCGTCCTGCTGGGCGCATCGCATGTTCAGATGAATAGAGTCGCCGATAACCGAAACCGCCCTTAGCGGTGTTCCAAGCTGTCCGTCTGGATTGACTGTTCGTCCAAAGAGCTCCCCGTCGTCCATGAGGACGACACTGGCATGAGGCAAGTTATCTTCGAGGAAGTTTCCAATTGCCTCAAAGAGAAGCTGATCTGATCGGTCGTCAGTAGGAGAAAACCTACGGTAATCCCCTCCATGCCCATGAATCTTGACGATTGCCTGTTTCTTTCCGATGTTCTCTGTGAGGAGGTCGGTGACGAGGTCAGTTGGCCAAGTGACGGACTCCCACTTCCGGTCGCACTGGCCGTGAGGAATAGGCACAATGCGACGGACGGTGAGGGTTGGCCGTTCGGCATCCTCACGCCGGCCGCAGAGCAACAGGGCAACGGCCTCCAGGCCGTCGCCGGGAAATAGATGTGCGTGAAGCTCTCGATATTGGCGCTCGGTCATGCGAAGCGATGTGCTCATGCTGCCACCTTCAAGAATTCCCGTCGCAACCAATCGTCAACTAGCGAGAGGTGACTTGCGACATCATCAACACCTGGCCTCCAGGGATTGCTTGCCGATCTGTGGCGAGACCATTGCTGCCAGCTTTCACCGGCCACGGGCTGCATGGTGAGAGCACCGATGGCGCGGCCGTCAGTCCTTGAAACCGGAACACGGAAATAAACCATGTCGATTTGCGCGTCAGCGTAACTAGCCGGAATCCGTAGAGCTATCGTGTTGGTCGCAGAGTTATAGCCGGAGGGCAGCTTCCAGTCGTGAATGAGCAGCCACTGCCCGTTGGGGTGTGCGCGGGTCTCCCATGTGAGACCCAATCCGTTCAAATACTCTTCATCTGCTTGAGGAAGTGCAAAGCCGTGAGCACGACAGAGGTCAGTCTGACCCTCCGTCGTGTCCTTCGGCATAGTGGTAAAGCGTTCCACTCCAGGTTCGCGGAGATTCACGACTGTGTCGGGATGGATAAGGATGGGCTGGTGATGACGCTTGTGCTGATACAGCTTGTAGCCGGCTGGATCTTTGCCCACCTTGGCGAGAATCTCCCGGCCAGTAATGTTTGGAGTGTCGACCACGACCCGTGTCTTATCGACGCGGAAGGCGTAGTGGCGAGCATGTGGGGGTTCTGTTCCGTGGTGCTTGGAGTGTTCTTCAAGCTCTACGATCTCGATCAGAACGATCTCGATCACTTCGGTCGAATGGGGGTGTTGGGACAAGGCGTAGCACCTCCTTGGCGCTATGGAAAAAGCGTAGCACAACTAGCTATTTTTTAGCTATCAAATAAGTTCTTGTAGCCAAAAACTAGCTGAAATGCTAGTATTCTTTATGGAGGCAGCACATGGCAGGCGAGAAACGAACAATGACGCTGAATCTGACGGACCCGGAAATGCGGGCGGTCGAAGACCTTTGCGCGAAGAAGGACGTCAGCAAGACGACTCTTTTGCGGCAAGCGTTGCGTCTCTATCAACTTGTGGAAGCTCGTACAGAGCAGGGCGAAAAGTTCTTTTTCGAGGACGCTGACAAGAAGAAAGCTGAGTTGATGTTCCTGTGAAGCGGATCGTCACAGTTCTCGAAACCGAGACAGGCTCGCTAATCGAAGCGGAGCTGGACGCCGAGGTGACTGTAGACGACCTGCTGGCCACTCAAAGGGAGTGGCGGCCTTATGCAATCAAAGCGGCCACTGCTCTGGCACGTCAGGGAAGCATGGAGTTGATCCCTCAACATTTGCACTGGGACTGGACTTCCAAGGCATCGCAGCTAGACCTGCTCGCGAATAGCTTCATCGGACTGCGGGTCGGAGCAAGTCTACAGGGGATCATGAAGCTTCAACTGGTAGGGGACTTTTGTCGGGCACGTCTGCCTGAGCAGAAGGGTCAATCCTTGATTTATCTTGATTATCTTGAATCCGCTCCCTGGAATCTAAAGCCCCTCATGGACGCATTAGGGCAGCAAACACGTTTCAACGGAATCGGCAGCCGCCTGGTGCGTCATGCGGTAGAAATTAGTCTTGAAGAGGGATTCGGGGGCCGTCTTGGCCTGCATTCGCTTCCCCTCACGGAGATGTTCTATAGAGACGTCTGTGGCATGACGCCGGTCGGTCGCGATCCGAGCAAGCAGAACCTATTGTGGTGCGAGTTTACGAAAGAGCAAGCGAACAATTTTCTAGCTGGAGCGAGATCATGAAAACCCTGTCGGACCAGGAGTGGCTTAGGCAACAGGCCGCCCTTGAGAACAACTGCTATGTGTCAGTGGGCGGTCTGGTGACAGCGGTAGAGGAGTTGCAAAGCAAGCGTGTCGGTTCCAATGTTCTCAAGTCGGCGTTTGGCCAGCTTATACGCTTGTTCCGACGAGATCATAGGATGACTCCTGAGGAATTCGCCCAAGATCTTGATATAGAGTTGGGGGAACTCATTGCCATGGAAGCAGCGGACCAATTACGTCCATCCGCCAGAACAATCCATAAACTTTCCGAAAAGATGAAGGTGCCTAGCGGTAAACTTTTCGTACTGTCAGGCCTTGCCGAAGCACGAGACTCCCATATACAGGACGAGTCACTGAAATTTGCAGCACGTTCTCAGCCGCTGCAGGCCCTCACTCCGGATGAACACCAAATTTTGAACGAATGGGTTAAGTATTTGTGTGAAAAATGAAGCCTCTGAACGTTGGGAATAAGGCCGCACAGGATATTGATGCTCAAGTTGCCAAGATCCTCCGAGGCCTGGGTAACCCACCGCCGCCTCTCAAACTGGCTGAAGTTCTGGAGCTGCTAAAGCTCAACAAGGGGTTTTATTCTTCGCAGGATGACGGAGCTCTTCGTGAGGTTGTCAACCGAGCGATCATTGCGGGAAAGCAGCTCATCAAGCGACCGACACTCCTCCTCGATGCCTTTCGCAAATGGGATATCAAAGCGTTTTACGTACCGGATAAAAAGAGAATCTTGCTCGATTCGTCCGAGCCTGAACTCAAATGGAGATGGAACGAGGCTCATGAGGTCATCCATAGCATCGTTCCTTGGCATCAGGATTTTCTTCATGGAGACAACAAGGTCTCTTTGAGTCCCGATTGTCACAAGGAAATTGAGGCCGAGGCGAACTACGGGGCTGGCCGCCTCCTCTTCCTGCAGGACGTGTTTACAGACTTTGTAATGAGTCATGAGGTTTCGTTCGAACTTATCAAAGAGTCCAAGAAAGAGTTTGGCAACACCCTCACCTCCTGCATGTGGCGCTTAGTTGAAACTCTGCCGATACCCGCAGTCGGAATCGTGTGTCAGCACCCCCACTATCCGAAGCCCGACTTTGATCCAGTGAAGCCATGTCGCTACTTCATCTGTTCGCCGTCCTTCTCGGCTCGTTTCTCTTTCGCGACCGAGGTAGCAATGTTCGATTTGCTGAAAGAGCACTGCTCTTGGAAACGAAAAGGGCCGCTAGCTGAATGCGAAGTAGAGATCGTAGATGACTCAGGCGATCGACATGCTTTTGTCCTTGAAGCTTTCAATAACCACTATGAGACTCTCTGCCTGTTTAGACATTCGCATGAGGTGCGCGGATCGATTGTGGTTCCCTCTTCCTTTGCAGCAGCCCTCGTGCCGAAAGGTTCCAGACAGATACTGCCGTGATTCTCGGAGCTGCTTCTGGAGGTCACGTCGCATTTATACAACCCGGCAAATTGCTCGCGGAATGTGGCTAGTGCTTAGCGTCGCTTCAATAAGATGTGACGGCAGCCAGCATGTCCGATGTGAAGTCTAGTTGATACAGACAACTCGGCATGTGGGAAGTCATGCTTGACTCCCGGATGACAAGCTACTCGGAAGTAATGCGAACGAATCCTCAGTAGCGTCCTTGCGGTGACCGTCTTCGTCTGCAACTTCAACTGGCTTCTGAAAACAGTAGAGGGTGAGATCGGCGGTTTTGCACGATCTCCTGTTTGCACTGTCACTCGGCCACCGCTTCGGTGTAAAAGCTGCGCCCTGCGGCTCTGCGTTCAGAACTCGCGTACCGCGCCCTTCGGGTTTCGGACTCCTCCCCCCTCGCAGGCTCCGGGTCCCTTTCCAAAAACTTCTTCTCTTGGCAACGCGGCTAAGCCGCGACTTGGGAGCAGCCACCTCCGCGCCCGTTGGGATGTGTCCCGATTGACCGGGCAAAAAGGAGAAACACCATGCAGACTCAACAGACCATCACCCTCTTCGGCACCGTCAGCAACTCAGCCACCAGTCGCATCTCCAAGAACGGCCGCAAGTACACCGCCTTCGGAGTCGCCATCATCTCAGACCGCCACCAACAGGCCTTTCACTACAACGTCGTCGCCTTCGGCAAGCAGGGCCACTTCGCCAAGCCCCTCCAGAAGGGAACTCGCATCAAATTGGTCGTCCAGACACAATCTCAGCCAGACAACATCGCCACCCTTCCACTCCTCACCGCAACCTTCGTGCGACCGGTTCGTCCGGTCGCCGTCGCATCCCAATAGGGGTGCGATGCAGGACGCAAGCGTGTCAATATCATTCAACTATCGAACGATAGTGACATCATGATCGGCTTACGCCGAAGCCCAGGAACGACATCAGCGGAGGCGATGATGTGTACTCCGATACCCTCACGTTCAAGGGCGTGCGTGTATGCGTTGCGATCACCAACTGTCACGACCGTCCATGTGGCGCACAACAGGAAAAGATAATTATGGTGCAACGTGAAAAGATAATTTCCGTACAGCAAGCGAAGAAAGCAAATGGGCTGTGAGCCCAAGAGTTGAGGCCATGTATTGCATGAGGTTTAGGTAATCAAGAACCGCGAAAGTTCCCGAACGGGAATATTGAGACCTAGGAAAGCACTTGATGTCCACATAGTTCCCGTTCGGGAATATGGATTGCCAATGAAGCTCTCTGGGGTGGTATTATTCCCGAACGGGAACATTTACTGAGGGCGAGTCTTGAAATACACATCCCAGCAAATCGGCAGCCTAATCAAGGCCACACGCAAGAGCCTGGGCGTCACTCAGAAGGATTTGGCGCTTACTTCCGGCACGGGGCTGAGGTTCATCATTGATCTCGAAAAGGGGAAAGAGACCTGCGAGATCGGAAAAGCGCTGACGATCCTGCAAACCCTGGGAATCAAGTTGACTCTTACGCCGCCGTCGGCGGTGGCTGAGAAAGAAGAGTAGAGCATGGCGAAAGCCCTCGACGTATATCTGCACAATCATCTTGTCGGCAACCTCATCCAGGACGACGGCGGCCAGATGGCGTTCCGCTATGCCGAGAGTTGGCTGAATACGTCCGGTGCCACGCCATTGTCTCAATCCTTACCTCTGCGAAAGGAACGCTTTGCTCGCAAGGAATGCCGGGGATTCTTTGCTGGTATTTTGCCGGAAGAGGGCAAGCGCGAGATCATCGCCCGCAATCTGGGAATCAGCGCCCGCAACGATTTCGCCATGTTGGAGCAGATCGGCGGCGAGTGCGCGGGAGCCGTCACCTTCGTTCCGGCGGGAGATGCCCTTCCCGAAAGGAATTACAGCTATCGAACGCTTTCCTCAGAGGAACTCACGGCCATCTTGAAGGAGCTACCGAAGCGTCCACTTCTGGCAGGGGAAGAGGGGATACGTCTTTCGCTTGCGGGCGCGCAGGACAAGATCGCTGTGCGTATCGAAGGTGACGAGATCAGTCTTCCTTTGGGTGGTGCGCCGAGTACACATATCCTGAAGCCGGCAGTCGAGCGCTTCGAGGGTGTCGTTTCCAATGAAGCACTCTGCATGAAACTCGCCTCAGCCGTAGGGCTGCCAACTGCGACCGTGCAAACCCGAACCGTTGACGGTATGGCCTATCTCTTGGTGGAGCGTTATGACCGCGTTCACCGCATTGGAAGTGGAGGGGCTGCTGTCCTCGAACGGCTGCATCAGGAGGACTTTTGTCAGGCCCAGGGCATCGTCTCCGAAATGAAATATCAGAAGGAAGGCGGTCCATCGCTCAAGCAATGTTTCGCACTATTGCGCGAGGTTTCAAGCACGCCGGTCATCGACTTGGCGCGCCTGTTGGATGCGGTGATCTACAACTACCTGGTGGGCAATATGGACGCTCACGGCAAGAACTTCTCACTGCTCTATCGCGGTGTCGGAAATGGCGACCTGGAGGTCAGCTTCGCTCCGCTCTATGACGTGGTGAGCACGATTTACTACCCGGAACTCAGCCGTACTATGGCGATGAAGATCGGCGGCGAGTATTCATCGGAGAAGGTGACGCCGAAGAACTTCGAGCTGCTCGCGGAGGAGGCAGGACTTGCGAAGCCTATGGTGAAACGACGTGTGCAGGAACTAGCCGAAACGATGATGGCAACGCTGCCCGGATTGGAGATTGCCGATCCCTTTGCCGAAGCCGTCGCTGCGGTGATACGACAGCGATGCGAACGCGCAATGGATAGCTTTCGCCGTTGATGCGGACTCGGCTGTCTGCACAAACAATGCGGGAGTCATTCCTGCATAATCGTCATCATGGCCGACACTTGGTTTACGTCCGACTTTCACCTTGGACACTTCAACATCATCCGATATTGCAATCGCCCGTTCGCAGATACGCGGGAGATGGATGAGGTGATTGTGGATCGACTGAACGCCAGCGTGAAGCCCAACGACACGCTTTATTTCCTTGGAGATTTCTGTCTTGGCAAGCCTGATAATGTGGCGGCATATCGCAATCGAATGGCTTGCCAGACCATCCATTTCATCGACGGCAATCACGACAAGACGACCCAGAAGGTGCAGCACCTGTTCACCTCTTGGAGTTCTCTATCCGAGATTTATATTGGCAAGCAGGGGATCGTTCTTTGCCATTACGCGATGAAGGTTTGGCCGAACCATTCACGCGGAGCTTGGCAGCTCTACGGACATTCGCACGGCAATCTGCCGGATGATCCGATCTCCCTGTCGATGGATGTTGGAGTGGATAGCCACGACTTTCGTCCCTGGCACTTCGACGAGATTCAGGCGGTGATGAAGGTCAAGGCGGAGGCGAAAGCGGCGCACATAGTGAAGAGGAACGCCGCTTTGAAGAGTGCGGATACACCTGAAATCCGGGAGCTGCTTTGATCGTGCAAGGGGCATTCAAGCGGTATATCGGAATCGACTACTCCGGCGCGGAAACGCCAACCGCGAGTCTCAAAGGTTTGCGTGTTTATCTGGCGGACAAAGACATGCCGCCGGTCGAAGTGCAGCCTCCTGCAGGATCGAAAAAGTATTGGACGCGGCGCGGAATCGCAGAGTGGTTGGCCGAGGTTCTGTCAGAAGATATGCCGACTCTTGTCGGCATCGACCACGGATTTTCGTTCCCTCTACGCTACTTCGCGGAGAACCGGGTTCCGCTCGATTGGAGAGCGTTTCTGGAAGACTTCCAGAACCATTGGCCGACGGACGATGACCATACTTACGTTGATTTCGTGCGTAATGGTGTCTGCGGCAATGCGCCCGCACGATCCGGCAATCCGAGGTGGAGGCGTGTGACGGAAATCCGCGCTCGCGGTGCCAAATCAGTCTTCCATTTTGACGTGCAGGGATCAGTAGCAAAATCCACCCATAGCGGTATTCCGTGGCTTCGATATATCGATTTGAAAGCTGTCGGTCGCGTTCACTTCTGGCCCTTCGATGGGTGGGATTTTCCAGCGGGGAAATCCGTTGTGGCCGAGGTCTACCCGGCGCTTTGGAGCCGGAGCTTCCCCATGGAGAATCGTGACGGTCATCAGCACGACGCCTACTCCATAGCCGCATGGCTGAGGCAGACCGACAGCAACGGCTCGCTATCCACTTTCGCCAGTCCGCCTCTTGATGAAGCAGACCGTAGAGCCGCCGAGATCGAAGGATGGATACTCGGTGTCATGTGAGCATCACCCAGCCCACCAGCGTAGCGATGCTGGGCTCGCTTGGTAGCCATGTGGGATCGCAGGGCAATCGTGACGGCGCCAGGGTGCCTCAGCAGGGCAAGAGCGAAGTGCACGCTGCTACGCATCGGAAGTAGGGCTGACACATCACCCCCAAAGGGTTGCTGTGAAGCGCCAGAATGTTCTCATGCGTGAACAATCATAGAACCATCTACTTAGATGATTCGTGTTTACGCCTGTAAACGGCTGCTTACCAGTGAAAGCAAGTTTTCATCATTAGCGTAAACATGTTGATTCAAAGTGTGTTGACTCTTACAGTCTGGATTGCCCGCCTTGACGCCCGCCGCGCCCTGAGTCTAGGGTAGCGGAAAGGCGGGTTCCCATGAGCAGCACTCGCACCGGCCAGAATCTCGACTCACAGCCGCTTCCAAACGCCGAAGCACGTACGATCCTCCGCGCCAAAACGGTA